>Ga0181519_10000196_pt1 | contig 56369 bp, 40 predicted proteins | sample PEATcosm2014_Bin_26_FD_121102 | JGI IMG/M metagenome (GOLD analysis project Ga0181519, IMG submission 121102) | Peatland microbial communities from MTU Mesocosm Facility, Houghton, MI, USA - PEATcosm2014_Bin02_10_metaG | ecosystem: Environmental > Terrestrial > Soil > Wetlands > Peat | place...
AGTGCCTCGGTGCACTTGCCGCAGACCAGGTCACGCGGCTCGTCACGATGAAGCCGGACGCCACGTTCGCGCTGCCGACCGGGCGCACGCCGGGCGGACTCTATGCGGAGCTTGTCCGGCGCCAGAGCGCCGGGCGACTCAGCCTGGGCCGGGCGCGCTTCTTCAATCTCGACGAGTACGTCGGCCTCGCGGCGTCGGATCCGCTCAGCTTCGCGTGGTACCTGCGGCAGCAGCTGCTGGATCCTGCCGGAATTCCCGCATCGCGCACGCGCCTGCTGCGGGGCGATGCCGCGGCTCTCGACCTCGAGTGCCGGTCGTTCGACGCGGCGATCGCCGCTGCCGGGGGGCTCGATCTCGCGATCCTCGGGCTCGGGGCAAACGGCCACATCGCATTCAACGAGCCCGGCGTGGCGTGGGATCTGGCGACGCATGTGGCGCGGCTCACGCCGGAGACGCGCGCGGCCGGTGGCACGAACGGCGCAAGTACCGTGCCGGACCGCGGCATCACGATGGGTATCGCGACCCTGCGCGAGGCGCGTGCGGTGCTCCTGCTCGTGGCCGGCCACACGAAGCGCGCCGCGCTGGCCGCGCTGCAGGCCGGCCGGGCAACGCGCGACTGGCCCGTCACGAGCCTGCTCGATCACCCGCAGGTCGTGGTGATCTCAACGATTGGGACACCGCGCGGGGCTTAACGCCGGGCCCGGTCGCGCGGTCTCACCGCGAGGGCGCGCCGCCGGGCTCAGGACTCCGGCGGCAGCTCGACAGCCTCGACGGCATTCGCAAGCGCCGTCGAGAGCCGGAACGCGAATGACTTGGCGACGAAGACCATGCGGAAGCGATCGAGCGGCGCGTGGCGGGTGGAATAGCTGATACCCGTTATCTCGACGACCCATTCGAAGTTCAGCAGATCGAGGAGCTCGTCTTCACGCGGGCGCGCGGGGCGCGACACGAGCGTCTGCTCCTCGCGCGCCTCCTTGAGCCCGTACACCTCGTCGAGCAGGTCATACAGGGAGCGCGGGTCGCGTGCCTCCATGTAGCCACCGAGGTCAGGTGCCAGCAGCTTCGGGATGGTGGATTGCTCCCAGATCAGCGGGCGCTGATTGAGGAGCCTGAGGCGCGAGATCTCCCACACCGCCGCGCCCTCCTGCAGCGCGAGTGCGCCACACTCCTCCGCATTGGCGCGACGCGTGAAGCAGCCGAGCATCTGCGTTTGCAGCGTCGAACGCGCATCGAGATGCAGGCTGTTGCGGAGGCCGCCGACGCGTGTCGTTTCGGCGCGCACGCGGGGCCGCACGACGAAGGTGCCGCGCCCCTGCTCGCGCCGGACGACTGACTGGGCCGCAAGCTCTGCGAGCGCGCGCCGCACGGTGACGAGACTGACGCCTGCCTGGACGGCCAGCTTGGACTCGGGCGGCAGCTGCGCACCAGCCTGGAGCCCATGTTCGTCTATGTGCTGCAGGATGAACGCGATGGTCTTTTCGTAGAGAGCTCGCACGCGCTCGACCCCTCCAAACGACCCGTTTATACCCGGATTCACTGAGATTATAACATTATCAAGATTCGGCCGTCCGCACGCGCGGTGGTGATCGGCAGCTGGTGCCTGCACAGCCTTCTCCCGCCCGCCAGCTCGCAACCGGAGCCCTGACGCGCCGGCCGATGATTCCGTTGCGTCGCGGAAGGTCGGCCCGCCTGCACTCTGGGCAGCAGTTGCGGCGCTCCTCTCCTGCGCCAATCGCAGCGACGAGCGCGCGGTGTTTTCGAGCGCCGGTGAGTCCCCGATGCCGATGCCCTTCCACGAGTGAGCGCGGGTGCGTTCGATGGAGGTCGCTGCAACACGCCTCGGATGGACGTCGACGAGTTCAAACCGCGGCGTCGGCAGCCGGGATGCATCCGATCGGGGCGCGACCACGGGCCTTCCGAGGCCGGGCGAGCCGTCAGTCGTCCGCTAACTCACTGCCGGATGCGCGCCCTGATGACACGCCTCGCAGCCGGCGACGGGACCATGCTTCTTGAGGGGCTTGCCGGCGTCGCGGTGACAACCGAGGCAGAAATCGTGGAAGCGTGGCTCGATCGCGATCTTGATGTCGGCGCTGGCGCTGCGGTGACACGCGATGCAGCCTGCGAAGCCACGCTTGTCGGCGTAGTTGTGGTGGCAGGTGATGCAGTTGACTGCGGTGTGCTTCTCGTGAGGGAAAGTCATCGGCAGCGGTCGCGGCCGCGCGATGGCCGTCGCGCGCAATCCCAGGTCGACGTCGGCTGACAGCAGCGCCGCGATCAGCAGAGAGGCCGCAAGCGTCGCGCCGAGCACGAGTCTCGAGTGCCGGCCGAATGCCCCGCGGCCGACGATGCCGTGCGCAGCCGTGCTGCCCCGGGCGCCCTTGCGGGCCCGCAGCAGCATGGCGAGCGCGCCAATCGTGATCGCGACATAGCCGCTGGTCGCGGTCCAGCCGTGGACGTAGCGCGCGCTCACCACCACGTGCGCCGTGACCAGCGCGACAGCGGCGATCGAGAGGACGACGTGAAACGCCTGGAAGCCGCGGTGGCTCAGCCACAGGCGACGACGCTGCCCCGCGGTCGAGGTCGCCGCCAGCACGAGCAGCATGGCGAAGGCGAGGAGGCCGGTCGCCTGGTAATACGGCATCGTCGGCTTCAGGTACTCGATGACCGGGTGGTCGGCCGCCAGCAGGATCCCGACGTGCGCGGCGCTGAGCACGACCACCGCGAAGCCGAGGTCGCGATGGCGCGCGAGGGTCAGTGGTGCGGCTGGCGTGGCCTCGCGCGGGCGCACCGGAAGGGCGCACAGCGCGAGCATGGCCACGGTCGCGAGCAGGCCGGCGATGCTGCCGGCCTCCCAGCCGAGACCGACGTGGCGTGCTGCCAGCGGCAGCAGGGCGAGCAGCGCGAGCCCCGCGCCCACTGCGACGTAGCGGACGTCGACTTTCATCGCCACCGACCTCTGCGGATCATCGGCACGAAATGGTTGCGGGGTCGTTGGTCGGCCGGCGCTTCGCAAGCTGGCACCGTGATGCGGCATCCGGTGCCCGGGCGAGTGGCAGCGGCTCAGGCACCGAACTGGCCCGCGAGAAATGCCTCGCCCTGCTCGAGCACGAAATAGCGGAAGGCCTCGGCGGGCGGCGAGAGCGTCTTTGCGAGGTTGTGCACGACGTGCCAGCGGCGCATCACCGGCAGTCCCTCGACGTTCGGCACCGCGATGAGGCCGTGCTCGAGTTCGAGCCCGATGGTATGCAACGACAGCAGCGCCACGCCCATCCCGGACATCACGGCCTGCTTGATTGCCTCGTTGCTCGACATCTCCATCACGACGCGGGCGCGGACGTGGTGCGCCTGGAGGTATTCGTCGAGTGCGGCACGCGTGCCGGAGCCCGCTTCGCGGACGATGAATCCCTCCTCGACGACGGCGCGCACCGACACTTCCTCGGCATGCGCGAAGGCATGGTCCGGTGCCGTGACGAGGACGTGCGGGTGCATCGCAAACGGTTCCGCCCGCGACGGCCAGCCGCTCGGCGGGCGCCCCATGATCGCGAGTTCCACCACCCCCTCGCGCAGCAGGGCGACGACTTCGTCGCGGTTGTTGCAGACCTGCAGGCGGATCTCGATGCCGGGATGCTCGTTCCGAAACCGGGCCAGCAGGCGCGGCAGGAAATAATTCGCGGTACTCACCATGCCGACGTCGAGCGGCCCGGTCCGCAGCCCGCGGAAGCGCGCCACCATGTCCTCCGCATCACGAATGCTCCTCAGCACTCGCTGGGTGTGCGCGAGCATGTATTCCCCGACCATCGTCAGGCTGACGTGGCGGGGAGAGCGGTCGAACACCGGAAGACCCACCTCGGACTCCAACTCCTTGATCTGCATGGAGACTGCCGGCGGAGTGAGGTTCAATTCCTCGGCGGCCCGCGTGAAGCTCTGATGCCGGGCGACGGCCGCAAATACGCGGAGCTGCCGAAGCGTGACGTTTTGCATTAAGCAAAACTTACCATAGAAGTAACAATATGTGACTGTACCTTATCCACTCTCATCGCCACAGTCCTCGCACGACGCCTGTCGGGGCCCGCGGCCAGAGGCCAATCGGACCGGGCACTGGCCGCGGCGCCACCTGCGCGACCGGCGCTGAGTATCGAACCACGCGGAGATGCACCGATGCTGAGCTCGCTGGAGTCTCGTAGGGCGATCCTCTTCGACCTGGACGGTACGCTCGTCGACACCGCCGCCGACATCGGCTGTGCGCTCAATCGGATGCTGCGAGAGCTGGACGCCCCGGAGATTCCGCAGGCGGTGGTCCGCACGATGATCGGCTCCGGCACCGCGGTGCTGGTCGACCGGGCGCTCGCGCATTCGGGCCTCGTCGTCAGCGATCGCGAGCGGCTCGGTCTCGTGCGCCGCTTCCTGATTCTCTATGCCGACCTGCTCGACTCAGGCGCGACCGAGGCCGAGCCGTATCCGGGCGCCGAGTGGGCGCTCGCGGGGCTCGCCGACACGGGCATCCCGATCGCGGTCGTGACCAACAAGGAGCAGCGGCTCGCCGCGCTCGTACTGTCGACGGCGGGACTCTCCCGCTATGTGGACCTGCTCGTCGGCGGCGGCGCATGTTCACGCCGCAAGCCGGATCCAGCCATGCTGCTGCACGCCTGCGCCGAACTCGCGGTGAAGCCCGGCGAAGCAGTCATGGTCGGGGATTCGGTCAACGACATCCGCGCCGCGCGCGCCGCGCGCATGCCGGTAATTGCGGCGACCTACGGGTATCTCGGCACGACCGACCCGCAGAGCCTGTGCTGCGACGGGTACGTCGACCGCCTGGCGGAGCTTCCTGGCCGGATCTCGGTGCACGGTGCGCTCATCGCGCAGGGCGTGCGCGAACGCATGGACGCCGGGGCGCGGCGCTTCTGAAGCAGTCCTGCGCCGCTCAGCGGCTCGTCTCGCGCCAGCCACCGCCGAGCGCCTTGTACAGCGTCACGCGGTTGCTCTGCTCGGCGAGGCGCGTCGTGATCAGCGTCTGGCGAGCGGCGTAGTCACTGCGCTGCGAATCGAGCAGGGCGAGGTAACTGTCCTTGCCGGCGCGGTAGCGCTGCTCGGAGAGGCGATAGGCCGTTGCGGTGGCGTCCGCGAGCGCCTCCTCTGCATTCCGCTGGGCGGCGAGCGCGGTCGTCAACGCGAGCGCATCGGAGACGTCGCGGAAGCTCGCCTGGATGGCCTGCTCGTAGCGCGCGATCGCGATGTCCCGGTCGGCCTTCGCCGAGCTGAGGCCCGCGCGCAGCGCGCCGCCCTGGAAGATCGGAATGTTGACCTGCGGGCTGAAGTTCCAGGTACCCGATCCCGAGCCGAACAGCTTCGACAATTCCAGGCTCGCGCTGCCGATGTTGCCGGTCAGCGAGATCGACGGAAAGAATGCGGCGCGCGCCGCGCCGATGCTGGCATCTGCAGCGCGCAACACATGCTCGGCCTCGAGGACGTCCGGGCGCCTGAGCAGCACGACCGACGGCAATCCGGCGGGCAGGGGCTTGAGTCCCGTGATCTCGGGATCGAAGGCCGCCGGGCGCAGGGTCGCGTCGATCGGCACGCCGACGAGGAGCGTGAGCGCGTCGTCGTCCTGTGCCACCGCACCGCCGTAGCGCGCGACGTCGGCCCGTGCCGACTCGACCGTCGTGCGCGCCTGACTGAGGTCGAGCGCCGACACGGCCCCGAGTGCGTGCTGCTGCTCGGTCAGCCGGTAGGAGGCCTGCTGGCTGTCGAGCGTCGCGCGGGCGAGACGCAGCCTTTCGAGGTCCGCGGCGAGCGTCAGGTAGGCATTCGCCACCTCGGCGATGAGGCTCAGCTGCGTGGCGCGGCGCGCCTCGGTCTGCGCGGCATACTGTTCAAACGCCGCGTGGCTCATGCTTGCCACGCGTCCGAACAGGTCGACTTCGAAGTTCGACACGCCGACGCCGGCGGAATAGTAGGTCAGCGTCTCGGACGAGGGTGCGCCCAGCAGGTAGCCCGGCTCCCGTTCGCGCGTCATGCCGCCGCTCGCGGCGACCGCCGGCAGCTGCGCGGCGCGCGCAATCCGGTAGGTCGCGCGCGCCTTTTCCACGGTGAGTACCGCGACACGCAGGTCGCGATTGTTGCCGAGCGCGAGGCTGATCAGCTGCTGCAGACGCGTATCGGTGAAGAAGTCGCGCCAACCGATGTCGGCGGCGGCACCGTCGGTGGCGAGCGGCGCGATCGGCCAGGCATCCGTGACCGGCAGCGCGGGCTGCCGGTAGCGGGCCTCGAGCAGCGTGCAGCCGCCGGCGAGGAGTGCCGCCGCCGCGATGGCGGCGAGGTAACGGCTACGCATCGGGCGAACCCTCCTTGCGGAACCGGAACAGGCGCTGGATGACGACGTAGAAGACCGGGATGAAGAAGATGCCCACGAACGTTCCGGCGAGCACGCCACCGAAGACGCCCGTGCCGATGGCCCGCTGCGCACCGGCTCCCGCGCCGCTCGCGAGCGCGAGCGGCAGCACGCCGAGGCCGAAGGCGAGCGAGGTCATCAGGATGGGCCGCAGCCGGTCCTTGATCGCGTGCAGGGTCGACTCCATGAGTTCCATTCCCGCCTGGCGGTTGGCTTCCGCGAACTCGACGATCAGGATGGCATTCTTGCTGGTGAGGCCGATGGTCGTCAGCATGCCGACCTGAAAGTAGACGTCGCTCTCGAGGCCACGCAGCGTCGTCGCGAGTACGGCGCCGATGACGCCGATCGGCACGGCGAGCAGGATCGAGGTCGGGATGAGCCAGCTCTCGTAGAGCGCGGCGAGGCACAGGAACACGACCAGCAGCGACAGTGTGTAGAGCGCCGGCTTCTGCGCGCCGGCCGAGCGCTCCTCGTAGGACTGGCCCGCCCACTGCACGCCGAAGCCGGCCGGCAGCTGCGCCACCAGCCGCTCGATCTCCTGCATCGCGGCGCCGGAGCTGACGCCGGGGGCGGCGTCGCCACCGATCTCGATCGCCGACGCGCCGTTGAAGCGCTGCAGGCGCGGCGAGCCGAACTCCCAGTGGGAATGCGCGAACGCCGACACCGGCACCATGCCGCCGCCCGCATTGCGCACGTACCAGCGGTCGAGATCTTCCGGGTTCATGCGGAACGGCGCATCCGCCTGAAGGTACACGCGTTTGACGCGCGCGCGGTCAATGAAGTCGTCGATGTAGCGCCCGCCCCAGGCGACCGACAGCGTGTCGTCGACGTCGGCCATCGACAGCCCGAGCGCGCTCACCTTGGCGCTGTCGATGTCGATCCGGAGCTGCGGTGCGTCCTCCTGCCCGTTCGGGCGCACGCCGCGCAGCAGCGCGCTCTTGGCGGCCGCCGCGAGCAGCTCGTTGCGCGCCGCCATCAGCGCCGCGTGCCCGTGACCGAGGTTGTCGCGCAGGTAGAAATCGAAGCCGCCTTGCTGGCCGAGCCCCTGGATCGACGGCGGTGCGATCGCAAAGGCCATCGCGTCCTTGAGCCGCATGAGCGCTCCGAACGCGCGCCCTACCACCGCGTCGACGCTGAGCGCGCGCGACTTGCGGTCCTCCCAGCTCTTCAGCAGCACGAAGCCCATGCCGGTGTTCTGGCCGTTGCCGGCAAAGCTGAACCCGGCGACCGTGAAGACCGAGATGATCGCCGACTTCTCCTGCTCCATGAAGTAGGCACGCACCTGGTCGAGCGACTTGAGCGTGCGCTCCTGGGTGGCGCCGGTCGGCGTCTGCACCAGCGTGAACACGAATCCCTGGTCCTCGGCGGGCAGGAATGAGGACGGCAGGCGCATGAACAGCACCGCCATCGCGATCGTCAGCGCGAGGAACACCAGCATCGAGCGCCCGGTGTGGTGGATCATGCGGTCGACGAAGCCGCGATAGCGCACCGTGCTCTTCTCGAAGTGCTCGTTGAACCAGCGGAAGAAGCCGTGCACCGGCAGGTGCCCGCCCTTGGGAACCGGCTGCAGCAGCGTCGCGCACAGTGCCGGCGTCAGGATGAGCGCCACCAGCAGCGACAGGCCCATGGCCGCCACGATCGTGACCGAGAACTGGCGGTAGATCACCCCCGACGACCCGTTCAGGAAGGCGAGCGGCAGAAACACCGCCGACAGCACCGTCACGATGCCGACCAGTGCACCGGTGATCTGGTCCATCGACTTGCGCGCGGCCTCGAGCGGGCTCAGGCCCTCCTCGGACATCACGCGCTCGACGTTCTCGACGACGACGATCGCATCGTCGACCAGCAGGCCGATCGCCAGCACCATCGCGAACATGGTCAGCATGTTGATCGAGTAGCCGAGCGCCGCGAGCACGCCGAAGGTGCCGAGCAGCACGACCGGAACCGCGATCGTCGGGATCAAGGTCGCCCGCACGTTCTGCAGGAACAGGTACATCACGAGGAACACGAGGGCGACGGCCTCGACGAGCGTCTTCACGACCTCGCGGATCGAGGCCCGCACGAACGGAGTGGTATCGAACGGGTAGATGACGCGCATGCCGGCGGGGAAGGTCGGCTGCAGCTGCTTCATCAGCGCCTCGACGCCCCGCGCCGCGTCGAGTGCGTTGGCGTTGGTCGCGAGCGACAGAGCGACGCCCGTGGCCGGCTGACCGTTGTAGCGTGCCACCGAGCTGTAGTCGGCGGCACCGAGTTCGACGCGCGCGACGTCGCCGACCGTCAGGCGAGCCGCGCCGGCGTTGCTGCGAAGCACGATGGCGCGGAACTGTTCCGGCGTCTGCAGGCGTCCGCGCGCCGTGATCGTGGCATTCAGCTGCTGGCCGGCAACCGCCGGCGTGCCGCCGAGTTGGCCGACTGAAACCTGCGCGTTCTGTGCGACGATCGCGGCGGTCACGTCCGCCGGGGTCAGGCCGTAGGTCTCGAGCTTGTTCGGGTCGAGCCAGATGCGCATCGCGTACTTCGAGCCGAACAGCTGCACCGAGCCGATTCCGGGCACGCGGCCGAGCGGGTCGACGATGTTGGTCGCAATGAAGTCGCTGATGTCACTGACATTCAGGCGGTCGCTGTCGGAAACGAAGGCGACGACCATGAGGAAACTCGGGTTCGCCTTGGTGACCGTGATGCCCTGCTGCTGCACGATTTGCGGCAACAGCGGTGTCGCGGCCTGCAGCTTGTTCTGCACCTGCACCTGCGCGATGTCGGGGTTCGTACCGCTCGTGAAAGTCAGGGTCACGGCGACCGAGCCGTTCACGTCGCTGACCGAGGACATGTAGAGGAGGCCGTCGAGCCCCGTCATGCTCTGCTCGATGATCTGGGTCACCGAATCCTCGACGGTCTGGGCGGCAGCGCCGGGGTAGGAGGCGCTGATCGTCACCGACGGCGGGGCGATCACTGGATACTGCGAGATCGGCAGGCGCGTGATGGACACGGCACCGGCAATCGCGATGAGGATGGCGATCACCCACGCAAAGATGGGCCGATCAATGAAGAAGCGTGACATGAACTGCTACCCGCTCAGTGATGGCCGGTGTCGGCCGCGGCCGCGGCGGTGCCCCGCTCGGTAGGCTGCACGGGCGCGCCCGGCCGGATCTTCTGCAGGCCCTCAATGATCACGCGATCGCCGGCCTTGAGGCCGCCGTCCACGAGCCACTGGTCGCCGACGGTGCGGGTCACCGTCACCGGCCGCAGCTCGGCCTTGCCGTCGGTGCCGACGACGAAGGCGGTCGCGTTGCCCTTCGGATCGCGCGTGATGCCCTGCTCCGGCACGAGAATCGCGTCCGGCACGACCCCTTCGTCGAGCACGGCCCGCACATACATGCCCGGCAGCAGCCGGTTGTCGGGATTCGGCACTATGGCGCGAAGAATGAAGCTGCCGGTGGTCGGCTCGACCGTCACGTCCGCGAACTGCAGGCGGCCTTCGCGCGGATAGCGGGTGCCGTCCTCGAGCACGACGTCGACGCGGGCTCCCGCGCCGCCCGCCTTGAGGCGACCGGCGTCGATCTCCTGGCGCAGCCGCAGCCACTCGCTGCTCGACTGGCTCACCTCGATGTAGATCGGATCGAGCTGCTGCACGGTCGCGAGCGCCGCGCTCTGGTTCGCGACGGCGAGCGCCCCGGGCGTGACGGACGACTTGCCGATGCGGCCGGTGATCGGCGAGGTGATGCGCGTGTAGCCGAGATTGACGCGTGCGCTCTCGACGGAGGCGCGCGCCGCGGCCGCATCGGCCTCGGCCTGGCCGAATGCCGCGATCGCGTTCTCATTGTCCTGCGTGCTGACCGCATCGATCTTCGCCAGTGCTTCCGAGCGCTGCTCCGCGAGGCGGGCGGAGAGGAGAGTCGCCTGCGCGCGCGCGAGGGCGGCGACGGCACTGTCGTACTGCGCCTGATATACGGCGTCATCCAGCTGATAGAGCGTCTCGCCGGCCTTGACGAGCCCGCCTTCGGTGAACAGCCGTTGCTTGACGATGCCGTTCGCCTGGGGCCTCACGTCGGCGACGAGAAATGCGCTCGTCCTGCCGGGCAACTCGCGCGTCAGGGTGAGCGGGTGCGCGGCGAGCGTCACGACCGTGACGGGAACCGCGCCGCCGCCCGGGAAGCCGCCCGGTCCCTTGGCGCCGCAGCCGCCGAGGAGCGCGGCCATTGCGATGGCGCCGTAGCGCCGGGCGAGCGAGGCCGTGGGCCTTGCGGTATGCATCGGAGTTCCTTTGCGGATCAATGTGTTCGGCTGTCGTGCCGCGATCGCCCTGGCAAGCGTCCATGCCCGAGGAGCCGCGGCGAACTAAGGGTTTGCGATATTGACAATATAAGCATATGTTGTCAATATCGTTGCATGAGCGCTATACCTGAAGCGGCGGCGTCGAGTTCTGTCGAAGCCCGCAAGCGTCACATGCTCGAAAGTGCGCTCACAGTATTCGCACGCCATGGCTACCGTAAAGCGTCGATGGATGACGTCGCCCAGGCGGCGGAAGTGTCGCGGCAAGGACTCTACCTGCACTTCCCGACCAAGGAAGACCTGTTCCGCGAAACGGTGCGCCATTCGCTGCGGCAGGCGCAGGTCGCAGTGGAGGCGGCACTCCTCGACGGGAGCGTACCGCTCGAGGACCGGCTCGTCCGTGCGTTCGACGCGTGGATCGGGCAATTCGTCGAGGCGATGGGTGCCGACGTCGACGACCTGGTGAATGCCTGCCGTACGCTCCTCGGCGAGACGGTGGACGAAGCCAAGCACCAGTTCGAGGGTCGCATCAGCGACCTCATCGGCTCCTCAGGCGTGGCGGCGGCCTATCGAAAGCGCGGACTCACGGCCGACCAGCTCGCCTCGACCCTGTGCGCGACGGCCGAAGGCCTGAAGTGCATCCACAGTTCGCGTCGCGCGTTCGTGGACGGCATGCGCATTGCGGTGGACGCGCTCTGTCTGCCGGCGGCCGGCAGGCGCTGACCCTCGCGGCGCGGCGCGCCCGCCACGCGGACACCATCGGAGCGGGACAGATGCCGGCGGAGTCGTGTCGCGCGGCCTCGCGTCGCTGCGGCCCTGCGCCTCCTCGGTGACACGCGAGGGGCAGCGGCGGACCCGAAGGCTACGCCAGTGGCCGCACGATGCGCAGTCGCGGGCGACCGCCCGGCAAGGGTGCGAGCCGGCTGCGGGTCCGCGTCAGGTCAAGATCGTCGGGGGCCGGGCCGTCCTGACTGCGCAGGATTGCCTCGAGCACATCAGCGGGCATTGGCCGGTAGAAGAAGAATCCCTGCAGCTGGTCGCAGCCGAGCGAGGCGAGCACGGCCCGCTGCTCCTGCGTTTCGACGCCCTCGGCCACTGCCTTGAGGTCGAGCGCGTGTGCCAGCATGATGATGGCGTGCGCAATGGATCGTGCATCGTCGCGACTCGCGATCTCGGTCACGAAGCTGCGGTCGATCTTGAGGTAGTCGATCGGCAGCCGCTGCAGGTAGCTCATGCTCGAATAGCCGGTACCGAAGTCATCGACTGCGATCAGGACGCCGGCGGCACTGAGCTCTGACAGGATGCGGACCGAGGACTCCGCATCGGTCATCACCGACGACTCGGTCACCTCGAGTTCCAGCGAGTACGGCGCCAGCCGGTTCGCGAGGAGCTCGGCCCGTACGTCGGCCGCGAACGCCGAGTCGCGCAGCTGCACCGCCGAGACGTTGACGGCAATGCGCACGAATGGCACGCCGGCCCTCTGCCATTCGGCGGCCTGGCGACAGGCCTCGGCCAGCACCCAGCGGCCGATCGGCGTGATCAGGCCGGTCTCCTCCGCGATCGGGATGAAGTCGTTCGGTGACACGACGCCGCGGGTCGGGTGCCGCCAGCGCAGCAGCGCCTCGACGCCGGTGATCAAGCCGGTGGCGCTCTGGACCTTGGGCTGATAGCGCAGCTCGAACTGACCGATGTTCAGGGCACGTCGCAGGTCGTTCTCGAGGTCGAGTCGCGATTCGCTGGCGTGACCGCCCTTGCAGTAGAACTGGACGCTGCGCCCGCCCAGACGCTTGGCTGCGTACATCGCCTCGTCGGCGCGTGCGAGCAGCGGCTCGACCGAGGTGCCGTCCGTCGGGAAGACCGCGACGCCGATGCTCGGTGACAGGTGCAGATCGACGTCGTGGACGACGAATGGAGTCGAGAACGCCGCGATCACGTCGTGGGCGGTCGAACGGAACAGCTCCGCATCGCCCGCTCCCACGATGAGGATCAGGAACTCGTCGCCGCCGCCGCGAGCCACCAGCTCGGCACGTGCGACCGAGCGGACGAGGCGCGTCGCCACGGCCGCGAGCAGCAGGTCGCCCGTGCCGTGACCCAGCGTGTCGTTGATCAGGCGGAACCGGTCGAGATCGAGGGTAATCACGGCGAGCTGCTCCGGCGCGCCCTCCTCATCGTTGAGCAGCTCGCGCACGCGGTTCGTGAACACCGTCCGGTTGGGGAGGCCGGTCAGACCGTCGTGCGTCCGCTGGAAGTCGAGCGCCGCCGCCGCCTCCCGCAGCGTCGCCGAATGCTCGTGCGCCTTGCTGGCGAGGTGCGCGTCGGCCACCGCCAGCACCAGGGTGACCGTCAGCAGCCCGATGGCGATCGCCGCGAGCGCAATCGCACTGCCTCCCTGGTCGAGGGCGAGGCCACCGCCGCAGTAGCTCTGATTCGCGAAGCGCGCCGCCGCCATGCCCGTGTAGTGCATGCCGCTGATCGCGAAGCCCATGACCGCGGCGGCGCCGAGGCGGGCGCACATCGCCGCACGGGAGGTGCCGCGCCGCAGCTGGAAGGCGAGCCACAGCGCGGCGAACGACGCGGCGATCGCGATCGCGACCGAGAGCGCGACGATGGGTGCATCGTACTCGATGCCGGGGCGCACGGTGATCGCCGCCATCCCGAGGTAGTGCATCGCGCAGATGCCGATGCCCATGACGATTGCGCCCGGCACGAGGCGCGGCAGCCGCAGTTGCTCGCGGCTCGCGAGCGCGAGGGCGAAGCCGGAGGTGAGCATGGCGATGAACAGCGACGCGATCGTGGTGCGGATGTCGTAGCGGAGCTGGATGGGAAGCCGGAACGCCAGCATCCCGATGAAGTGCATCGACCAGATTCCGCAACCCATCGCCGCTGCGCCGCCAACCAGCCACGCGTCGCCGAGCCGTCCGGGCGTCTGGCTGACGCGGCTCACGAGTGTCAGCGCCGTGTACGCCACGACCATGGCCATGACGACGGAGAGGACGACGAGCCAGTGCGTGTAGGTTGCCGTGAGCATGGTGCAACTCGCTGCCGGTGAGACCGCTCTATCGGCGCGGCGCGCACCCGCTGCAGGGCAAGTTCGCGAGGGAGCTGCGGTATCAGGCTGCGTAGTAGCGCCCCGTCAGGCACTCACCTAGCGCCATCAGCCATGCACGCGTTCGGCAGGGCGGTTCATGCGGATGCAGCTGGAAGTGGCCGCTCCGTGCCGACTGATTATGTCAGCGGTCCGGGCGTCCGCCGCTCGCAATCCCGTCCCCAGGTCACGCCAGCGTCGGCCGGCCAGCTTCGCGCAGTCGCGCATCCGCTCCGCCCGTCTTGGGCGGAACGCGGTCGTGCTCTGCGCGGCGGTACGCGCCGGGCGAGGTATGCGCCCATTTTCGGAAGGCACGGTGGAATGCGCTTGGCTCGAGAAAGCCGAGCGCGAGGGCAATGTCCCGGATGCTGAGATCGGTCGCGCTCAGGTAGGTGATCGCGAGGTCGCGGCGGAGGTCATCCTTGATCGCCTGGTACGACTGGCCCTCCGCCTTCAACTTGCGGCGCAGCGTCGCGGGCGCGATCGCGAGCTCGCGGGCAATCGCTTCGAGGTCTGGCAGGTCATCTGGCAGCACCTGGCGCAGGCGGCGGCGAATGCGCGCCGCCAGACTGTGCGCGCTCTTGTACTTGAGGAGGATGTTCTCGGGCGCAATCCTCAGGAATTCCTTGGCAGTGCGCTCGCTCTGCACGACTGGCAGTTCAAGCAGCGCGGCTGCGAACTCGATGGAGGTCTGCCGGGCCGCGAACGTGAGCGATGCGCAGAACATGTCCCGGTACTCGGCGGCCCGCGGCGGCGCCGGGTAGGCGAAGGCCGCGTGCAGCAGCGGGATGCGGCGTCCGACCAGCCAGCAGGCGAGGCCGTGGACCATCACGAGCAGAGTCTCGTGGGCGAACACCCGGACGGGCGCGCCACGGGGTACTCCGAGGGTGATGCGTGCTCGGTTGCCGGCCGTGGTAATTTCGAGGGCGAGATCGTCGAGCAGGACGTCGATGAAGCGGCTCGCGCGCTCGAGTGCATCACCGAGATTGGTGCAGTGCACCACAGAGCGGCAGAGGAGCGCAAAGCTCCCCGGCTTCATGCGCCTGCCATCCTGGGCAAAGAATTCGTCAGCGAAGTCCGCGATGAAGCATCGCCACAGCTGGGCGTACTGGCGCGCCGAGACGCGGCTTGCGTCGATAGCGAGCAGGCTCGGCCGGATGTCCGCCCGTCGCAGCAGCGCATCCGGATCGGCGCCCTGCGCCCGGACCGCGTCCACCACGGCCCGGACGAAGGCAATCGAAATCGTTCCTCGGGCGGACTGGAGAGCGGCGCGACTGCGCCCCGGCGTATGGTATTTCCGATCACGCATGCTGATTCGCGCGGCCACTGGACGACGCGCTAACTTAGCTATATTCCTGACAGGCCACCACTTTTTCTGCCTGCCGGGACGCGCCGGACGGGTCGGGGCCAGGTAGCAGCGGCTACCCCCACGGCACCAAGGATCGCGTTCCGCAGCGCCCTGCCCGGACAGGTGTCGTCATGACGAGCGCCCATCGCGGTTCGAGTTCCACCCCCGCCGCATCGGCCCAGGCGGAGGCGCCGCCGCTGCGCTTCATCTCCGCCGCGTCGCTGTTCGACGGCCACGACGCCGCGATCAATGTCATGCGTCGACTGATTCAGGCGCAGGGCGCCGAGGTCATACACCTCGGCCACAACCGGTCGGTCGAGGACATCGTGCGGGCGGCGCTGCAGGAAGACGCCGACGCGATTGCAGTTTCCTCCTACCAGGGCGGGCACAACGAGTTCTTCAGGTACATGGTCGACATGCTGCGCGAGCGCGGTGCAGGGCACGTGCGCGTGTTCGGCGGCGGCGGTGGCACCATCACGCCCGAGGAGATCCGTGAACTCGCGGCCTATGGCGTCGAGCGCATCTACCACCCGAACGACGGCGCCCACCTCGGCCTCGTCGGGATGATCGATGACCTGATGCAGCGTGCCCGCGCGCGGCGCGTACCGTCCAGCATCCCCGACGAGGTGCGTCTCGAGGATGAGCTGTCGGTCGGTCGCATGCTGTCCGCCATCGAGGAGCGCGTCATCCCCGAAGCCGAACTGGCGCGGCTCAGGAAGCGCTGGGAGCTCGCCGGCAAGCAGACGCCGGTGATCGGCGTCACGGGCACCGGTGGCGCGGGCAAGTCGTCGGTCGTGGACGAGCTCGTGCAGCGCTTCCTGACGGCATTCCCGACGATGCGGATCGCGATCCTCGCGGTCGATCCGACGCGGCGGCGCACGGGCGGCGCGCTGCTCGGCGATCGCATCCGGATGAATTCGCTGCGCTCGAAGCGTCTCTACATGCGCTCGCTCGCCACCCGGCGGCAGCATGCCGCCACCAGCCCCACGTTGAGGGACTCGATCGCGTTTCTGAAGGGGCAGGGCTACGACCTCGTCGTCGTCGAGACCGCCGGCATCGGTCAGTCGGACTCGGAAATCGTCGATCTCGTCGATTTCCCGATGTACGTCATGACATCCGACTACGGAGCGGCGAGCCAGCTCGAGAAAATCGACATGATCGACTTCGCGGACCTCGTGGTCCTCAACAAGTACGATCGGCGCGGCGCGCAGGACGCACTGCGCGACGTGCGCAAGCAGTGGCGCCGCAACCACGTCAAGTTCGACGTCCGGGACGAGGACGTGCCCGTCTATCCGACGATCGCGAGCCAGTTCAACGACCCTGGCATCACGTGGATGTTCGTGAACCTCTGCCGGCTGCTGCGCCACAAGCTGAGCATCCCGGCTGCCAAGTGGACGCCCGAGGTCGACACGCGCGTGCGCGAACCACGCGACACGGTGCTGCTGCCGGCAGCGCGCGTGCGCTACCTCGCGGAGATCGCCGAGAGCGGGCGTGCCACCAATCAGGGCGTCGAGCGCCAGGACGAGGCTGCGAACCGTGCACAGTCAATGTGGGAGGCGCTCAGCGAGCTGGCCGATCCGCTGTTGCCGAAAGCCCTGGATCGCTATGCGCCGGAGGCGCTGGGTGACGGGCCGGACCGCTCGATACTCACGCTCCGCCAGCGCTACAACGACGCGCTCTCGAGCCTGCCGGCGGAGTCGCTCGAGCTGCTGCGCTCCTGGCCCGAGCGCCTCAAGGGCGTGACCGACCAGCACTACACCTACAACGTGCGCGGCAAGGCGGTGAAGGGCGACAACTACATAGAGTCGCTCTCGCACCAGAAGATCCCCAAGGTCGCCGCGCCGCACTACGAGAGCTGGGGCGAGCTGCTGCGCTTCCTGCTGAAGGAGAACCTGCCGGGAGCGTACCCCTACACCGCCGGTATCTATCCGTACCGCCGCACGGGCGAGGACCCGATCCGCATGTTCGCCGGCGAGGGCACGCCGGAGCGTACCAATCGCCGCTTTCACTACCTGAGCCAGGGCCAGAAGGCGACGCGCCTGTCGACCGCGTTCGACTCGGTGACCCTCTATGGCGAGGACCCGCACACACGTCCGGACATCTTCGGCAAGATCGGCAATTCGGGGGTGAGCATCGCGACGCTCGACGACATGAAGAAGCTCTACTCGGGCTTCGACCTGTGCGACCCACGCACCTCGGTGTCGATGACCATCAACGGCCCGGCGCCGATGATCCTCGCAATGTTCATGAACACCGCCGTCGACCAGCAGGTCGAACGGCACCTCAAGTCGGACGCGGCACTCTGGGCCGGGGCGGAAGCGACGATCGCGGGAATCTACGCAGGCCGCCGCCGGCCGACCTACACCGGATCGCTGCCGGACGGCCACGACGGGCTCGGTCTCGGCCTGCTCGGCGTCACCGGCGACGAGCTCGTCGACCGCGAGACGTACGACAGGATCCGGACCCGGACCATGGCGGTCGTGCGTGGCACGGTGCAGGCGGACATCTTCAAGGAAGACCAGGCGCAGAACACCTGCATCTTTTCCACGGAGTTTGCGCTGCGCATGATGGGCGACGTGCAGCAGTCATTCGTCGAGCGGCAGGTGCGCAACTTCTATTCCGTCTCCATCAGCGGCTATCACATCGCCGAAGCGGGCGCGAATCCGATCTCGCAGCTCGCGTTCACGCTCTCCAACGGGTTCACGATCGTCGAGTACTACCTGGCGCGCGGGATGAAGATCGACGACTTCGCGCCCAATCTGTCGTTCTTCTTCTCGAACGGCATGGATCCCGAATACACCGTGATCGGGCGCGTGGCGCGGCGCATCTGGGCGCGTGCGATGCGCGAGCGCTACGGGGCCAGCCCGCGCAGCCAGATGATGAAGTACCACATCCAGACGTCGGGCCGCTCGCTGCACGCGCAGGAGATCCAGTTCAACGACATCCGCACCACGCTGCAGGCGCTGTATGCGCTGCTCGACAACTGCAACTCGCTGCACACGAATGCCTACGACGAGGCGATCACGACGCCGACCGAGGAATCGGTGCGCCGTGCCGTCGCCATCCAGCTCATCATCAACCGCGAGCTGGGTGTCAATTTCTGCGAAAACCCCTGGCAGGGCAGCTTCCTGATCGACCAGCTGACCGACCTCGTCGAAGAGGCTGTCTACAAGGAGTTCGACGCGATCTCGGAACGCGGTGGCGTGCTCGGCGCCATGGACACGATGTACCAGCGCGGCAAGATCCAGGACGAGAGCCTGTACTACGAGCACAGGAAGTTCGATGGCTCGCTGCCGCTGATTGGCGTCAACACCTTTCTCGCAAAGGACCATGGCGGGGAGATCACGACCGCGATCGAGCTGATCCGGTCGACCCCGGCCGAGAAGCAGCAGCAGATCGACAACGTCGAGAACTACCGCGCGGTGCGCAATTCACGCGGGGCGGAGAGCCTTCCGGCGCTGCAGGCGACGGCGCGCGCGCGTGACAACGTGTTCGAGAGCCTGCTCGAGGCCGTCAAGTTCAACTCGCTCGGGCAGATCAGCCACGCTCTGTACGAGGTTGGCGGCGAGTACCGGCGCAACATGTAGGCGGCGCGTGCCCGGCATGGCGCTGGGGCGCGCTCGGCGGAGCGTCGTGACGCGCGCTGCCGGTGGCCTTACAGCACCCGCTCCATGCGGATCATGGTCTTGCCGAACATGGCAAGCGGCGGTTCGTCGAGTACGTGGAAGCCGTGGCCCTCGTACATGGACCTGAGCTTCGGGCGCTGAATCGTGTCGAGCCTCAGCCGTGCGATCCGCGCTCGCTGTGCCTCCTCGGCCGCAAAGTCCACCAGCCGGCGCAGCCAGGACTGCCCCGCGAATGCGCGTCGCACGGCGACCTTGTGCAGGTACAGCGCCGAGCGAGGCGCCTCATCCGGCCAGTAGACGGGATCTGCGGCCTGCAGCAGCATCGTCGCGGCGGGTACGTCATCGGCGTAGCCGATGACGAGTTCCGCGGCCGCCGCCGCCTTGCTGAAATCCTCGAGCCTCAGCTCCTGCGGGTACCACACGTCCATGCGTCTGGCAGCCGCCCACGCCGCGGCTTCCTCGATGATCGACAGCGCTACCGGCGCATCGGCAACCGCGCCGCGGCGGATGACGGCGCGATAGCCGCTGTTCAGAGAGGCAGGTCCCGATGCCGACACCGCGTCACCTCGTGAGGCGTACGTTCCGTGCGTCCCTGGCTGTGCCTCGCGGCACCTTCAGCCGGCCCGCGCGCCTAGGCCCGGGCGGCACGGGCGAAGCGTTCCATGGCCGCGACGATCAGTTCACGCGCCTCGGCGGCATCGCCCCAGCCGAGTACCTTCACCCACTTGGAGGTCTCGAGGTCCTTGTAGTGCTCGAAGAAATGACGCACCTGGTGAATCGTGATCTCCGGAAGGTCCGTGTAATTGTGGACGTTCTCGTAGCGCCGCGTCAGGCGCGGCACCGGGACAGCGAGGATCTTCTCGTCACCACCGGCCTCGTCCTGCATCTTGAGCACGCCCACCGGCCGAACCGCGACGATCGCGCCGGGGACGATGCCACGCTGGTTGGCGATCAGGACGTCGCAGGGGTCGCCGTCGTCAGACAGCGTCCGCGGAATGAAGCCGTAGTTTCCGGGGTAGCGCATCGCCGTATAAAGAAAGCGGTCGACCACCAAGGCGCCGGAGACCTTGTCCATTTCGTACTTGATGGGCTCGCCGCCGACCGGGACCTCCACGATGACGTTGACCTCTTCCGGCGGGTTGCGACCTGCGGAGACGGCATCAAGTTGCATGACTGGACCTCGGGGTGTTCAGGGGGCGCGCAGCGGTCGTGGGCGGTGCGTCGATTATATACGCGGCGACAGCGCGGCTCCGGCAGCGTGCTGACCGCGCATGCAGACGGGCGCGGTTCAGGCATCGGTGCGACGCGGCGCAAGCAGCCAAGCGAATCGGTCGACGATCCATGTGGCGCAGGGGCGTGACCGAGTCCCTCCGGAGCCGGCACGGCGCGCGGGTTTCTCTTCCCAGGGGACTGATCGCGACCGGCGCCGAAGCACGCCCACGCGGTGTGTTCGACGCCGGCTCGCTGCAGCACCCCGACGCATCACGTCGATGCCGGTGGTCCGGGGAACCCACGGGCGCCTACGCGAAACAGGCCGGGGAGGTCCCGGACGACACCCGGCGTGCCCTCGGCAAGCCCGAGAACGCGGAGTCAGCCGGCAACCGAGGTGCTCGCGCCAGGGTTCCTTCGATCCAGGTGTCCGGCCCGCATCCGAGTCGCTCAACGCCTCCGCCGAGCGTGCCGACGCGTCCCGCCGCATCGTTCAGCGCCGCGGTTCCGAGAAGGTATGAATGCTGGAACAGGTAGGTGGTCCAGCAGGCGAAACGGCGACCTTGAAGAACGCACCGCCGGCGGTTGGTGCTCAGCTCAGATGGAGCGCGAGGAACTCGAGCGTGCGCTGCCAGGCGAGTGTCGCAGCTGCTGCGTTGTACTTGAGGTAGGGCAGGTTCTTCGCGTCAGCGGTTTCATTGGCGAACGCGTGCTTCGCGTCGTAGCGGTGGAACGTGTAACGCACACCGGCCGCACGCAGCAGCTTCTCGAGCTCGTCGACCTTGCCAATCGGGAAGGCGTCGTCGTGCAGCGCCCAGTGTCCCAGCACCGGGATCTTGACCTTCGTCGCATCGACGTATTCTAGCGGCGGATAGCCGTACCAGATCACCGCGCAGTCGAGTTCCGGCACATGCACGGCGGCGAGGGTCGTGAGCGCGCCGCCCATGCAGAACCCGGTGGCTGCCACCTTGGGGCTGCCGGATGCCTTCAGATACTGGGCGGCGCCGCGCACGTCCTGCCCGGCGGCGTCGCCAAAATCAAGGTCGTGCATCAGATGCTCGGCCTCCTTCTCCTCCACGGCGACCTTGCCCCGGTATAAGTCCGGCACCAGCGCGCGGTAGCCAGCCCTGGCGAGCCTGTCGGCGACACCCTTGATCTGGTCGTTGAGTCCCCACCATTCCTGGGTAACCACCAGGCCAGGGGCAGACGAGCCCGCGGCGGGTTCAACGAGGTAGCCGTCGACCGCCTGACCGTCCGGCCTGCGGAAACTGATCATCGTGCCCATCTGAGTCTCCTGGGTTGGATTCGCGAGTCCTGCCGACCGACTGGAACGCGACCGTCAGCGGCTACGGTCTCGCCCGCTGTCTGGCAACTGTAGCCGAAATCGACGGGCCGCTTTGCGGCCGCCGCAGCCGCAAGGCTTTCGGGGGGGCGCCGCGCTGCATTGTTCAGGCCGCGTGCCGAGCCGACGCACAGCGGGAGCGCGCTGCGCCGCGCCGTCGCCGGCCAGCGGTTATCAGTGCGCGCCCGCGCTGGCCTCCGCGGCGGCAGCGCCACGATCACGCAGTGGTCTCGCGAGCCAGATGACGCCGATCAGCAGCAGAAAGACGATGGCGGAGGCGTAGAAGATGTCGTCCGCGGACATCGTGAACGCCTGCTGGTCGAGGCTGCGGTTCAGCACGTCGTAGCCCTGCTCAGTTCCAAGCCCGGTCGTCGACAGCGCCGACAGCGAGTCGGCCGACGGCGAGGACACGGCGCCGAGGTGTTCGGCGAGCTGTGCATGGTGGATCGTGGCGCGTCGGTCCCACAGGGTCGTCGCGATTGACGTTCCAAAGGATCCGGCGGTGATGCGTGAGAAGTTGAACAACCCCGAGGCCGACGGCACCCGTGACGGCGGCAGGCCGGCAAGCGCGAGGCTCACGAGTGGCACGAAGAAGCACGCCATGGCGGCACCCTGCACGATCGTCGGCACCAGCACCGTGAGCATGGTCGCGTCGGTAGTGAAGCGCGAGCGCATCCCGAGGGCGAGCGCAAAGATGCAGAAGGCTGCCGTCGCAAACAGGCGCGGATCAACGCGGCCGATGTACCGGCCGACGGCCGGTGTGAGCAGGATGGCCAGCACGCCGACCGGCGCCAGCGCAACACCCGCGAGGGTTGCCGTGTAGCCCATGTACTGCTGCAGCCAGAGGGGCAGCAGCACGACGTTGCCGAAGAACGTTCCGTAGGCTAGTGACATGGCGAGCGCGCTCGTCCAGAAGTTGCGGCGCGCGAACAGGCTGAGGTCGACGATCGGGTGGCGTTCGGTCAGTTCCCAAACGAGGAATATGGCGAAGCCGATGGCCGCCACGAGCGCGAGCGCGACGATCTGGCCCGAGCCGAACCAGTCGAGATCCTTGCCCTTGTCGAGCAGAACCTGCAGGGCGCCGACCCAGACGACGAGCAGCGCGAGCCCGACCTTGTCGATTGGCACACGCTCGGTCATCGTCTCCCGCTTCTGGTAGATGAGCCAGGTCGCGAATCCGGCGACGATTCCCACCGGCACGTTGATGTAGAAAATCCAGGGCCATGAGATGTTGTCGGTGATCCAGCCGCCGAGCAGCGGGCCGACGACGGGTGCCACGAGCGTGGTGATGGACCATAGCGCGAGCGCCGTGCCGGCCCTGGCACGCGGATAGCTCGACAGCAGCAGCGACTGGGACAACGGAATCATCGGCCCAGCCACGGCCCCCTGCAGGACCCGGAACAGGATCAGCATTTCAATCGACGGTGCGAGCGCGCACAGCATCGAGGCGAGCACGAACAGTACGATGGATGTCGTGAACAGCCGGACCTGGCCGAAGCGGCGCGTCAGCCACCCGGTGAGGGGCAGCGATATGGCGTTCGCGACGCCGAACGAGGTGATGACCCAGGTGCCAGCGTCGGTAGAGACGCCGAGATCACCGGCGATCGACGGCAGCGAGACGTTTGCAATCGACGTGTCGAGTACGTTCATGAACGTCGCGAGCGACAGCGCGATCGTCCCGATTGCCAGCGCTCGGCCCTGCAGCGGTTCATGCTGGTCACGAATCGCGCCACGCGGCTCGTCCACGCGGATGCGGCTGCTGCTCATGATGCGGCTCTCCGCCGTCGCCTAGGGAGCGGCCAGGACGCTGGCGGTGCTCGCGCCGTGCCCGAGAAGGCTCAGCTGGGTCGAGCGCGGCCGCGCCGGACGCAGGAGGTGGGCGAGCGAGGCCGACCCCGCAAGTCCGGGGGAGTTTGCCGCAATGATCTGCCGCACGCGTGCATCCGCGAGCGCGCCGTTCGACCGGAAGACGTCGGTCTCGTAGTTCGGTGTCACCGCCGCGAGCGCAGGAAGGCGGGGCCCGCTCCGGTCACGGGTGTCCACGTCTACCGTCATAGACAAGCCGATTTGCAACGGGTGTGCGGCGAGCTCGTGGGCATCGAGCGCGATCCGGACCGGCACGCGCTGGACGATCTTGATCCAGTTGCCGGTCGCGTTCTGTGCCGGCAGCAGCGCAAAGGCGGAACCGGTCCCCGCGCCAAAGCCGGCCACGGTGCCATGGTAGCGGACACTGTGTCCGTACAGGTCGGCCGTCAGCGCGACCGGCTGGCCGACCCGCATGGCGGCAAGCTCGGCCTCGCGGAAGTTCGCATCTACCCAGACCTGGTCGAGCGGCACGATGGCCATCAGCGGCGCTCCCGGGTTCACGCGCTGCCCGAGCTGCACGCTGCGCTTCGCGACGTAGCCGGCAACGGGCGCCGGAAGTCTCGTGCGCGCGTAGGAAAGGGAGGCGCTGCGCACGGCGGCGGCAGCGCTCAGGACGTCAGGATGGTTCTCGAGGGTCGTGCCGTCGACGCGGGCGCGGTGCGCCGTGAGTTCCTGCTGCGCGGCGGCGAGCGATGCCTGCACGCCCTTTACCGCGTCGCGGGCGTGCTGCAGCTCCTCGCTCGAGATTGCACCGGACGTCGCGAGGCGTTCGCGGCGGGCCAGGTCCTGGGACGCGGTGGCGAGGTCAGATGCACGCAGTTCGACGGCCGCCTGCAGCTGCGCAGAGGTTGCGAACAGATTGCGTACCTCACGCACGGTCCTGGCAAGCTGAGCTTCGGCCTGGTCGAGCGCCACGCGCGCGTCCGCCTCGTCGAGCTGCACGAGCGCCTGCCCGGCGGAGACGAACTGGGTATCGTCGGCGCGGATCGCGACGACGGTTCCCGAGACCTGCGGCGTGATCTGCACGACGTTGCCGTTGACGTAGGCATCGTTCGTCGACTGGTGATAGCGAAGCGCAAGCGTCCAGTAGCCACCATAGGCGAGTGCCGCAACGGCTATGACACCTGCGATGAGTCCGAGCGAACGGCGCCGGGTGTTCGCGGCCGGCGCCGGGGTGGTTGTGCTGTCTGCGGTCATGGCGGGCTTCTCCACGGAATTCTTGCCTGGGTGTTGCTAGTAGCTGTGCTGCGGCGCCGAGCCGTCCTGCGCCGCAGCGAATCCGCCGCCGAGTGCACGGACGAGGCTGACGGAAAGGTCAAGCGAGCGAGCGCGCAGTTCGACGTCGAGGCTGCGCTGCGCGAGCAGCTGCGTCTCGGCCGTCAGAACCTGCAGGTAGTTGCCTACGCCCTCGCGATACCGCAGGACAGCGAGGTCGTACGCGTCCTGCGTCGCGGCGATGCCCAGCTGCTGCTCGTTGCGCTGTGCGGCGACGCTGCGCGCCGAGGCCAGCTGGTCGGCGACATCGCGCAATGCATCGGCGAGCGCCTGGTTGTACTGCTCGACGGTCGCGTCATAGCGCGCATCCCGGGTGGCAAGGTTCGCACGGCGGCGGCCGGCATCGAAGATCGGCAGGCTGAGGGCAGGCCCGATCCCGATTTCCCTGTTTGCGGCCGACAGGAACGTTGCCGGTCCAAGGTTCTGCACGCCGAGCAGCGCAGACAGGTTGATGTTCGGGTAGAAGTCCGCCTTCGCGGTCGCGACGTCACTCTGCGCCGCCGCAATGCGCCAGCGAAGCGCCGCGATGTCCGGGCGGCGTCCGAGCAGGTCGGCCGGTAGGCGCGAGGGGATCGCGAGGTCGGCGAGGGCCTGCGCATTCGGCCGGGCGATCGCCGCGCCACGGTCGGGTCCCTGACCTAGCAGTGCCGCGAGCTGGTCACGCGTCAGCTGAATGGTCTCCTCGAGCTCGACGATGCGCTCTCGCGCGGCCGGCAGAGCCGACTCCGCCTGCCTGAGCTCGAGGCGGGAGTCGATGCCGGCGGCGTTGCGATCGCGCGTGAGCGCGAAGATTTCCTGGCGCTGGCGCAGCGTTTCCTGCGCCACGTCGAGTTCCAGGTATGCGCGTTCCAGCTGGATGTACGCGTGCGCGACGCCCACCGACAGGCTGAGACGCGCGGCATACGCGTCGATCGACGCGGCGCGCGCGGTGTCGACGGCGCTCGCTTCCGCCGCCCGGCTCTTGCCCCATACGTCCAGCTGCCACGACAGCGATGCGTTGAGCTCGCTCAACGTGCTCCAGCTGCCCGCATACGGCGGTGGCAGCAGCCCGTTCTCGCTGAAGCGCTCGCGGGTGCTCGAGAGCGCGGCGTCGACATGCGGAAGGCGCGCGGAGGTGGCGGCGCCGGCGCGTGCCAGGGCCTCGCGAGTCCGCGCATCGGCAACGCGGAGTGACGGGCTGCCGGCCAGCGCTTCGCTGATCAGTGCGTCGAGCTGCGGGTCGCGGTACTGGCGCCACCAGTCCGCCGCAGGCCACGCCTCGGGCGCGACCACGGAGCTCGCGAACGTCGACTGCGCGACGAGCGTGCTTGCGGCCACCGGCAGCGCGGCCGTGCGGTCGCTCGGGATCGTGGCGCAGGCGCTCGCGATGGCGGCGAGCAGCACGGCAGCCGTTCGGGCGGCGCCGGTCACGGCCGCACCCGAGCGATCTTGCGGCGCCGGTACATCCACACGAGTGCGGCGATCAGGCTGCCGCCCGGCAGGAGCAGGGCGGCCGCGGCATAGGGACCGACTTCGAATGCCGCCATCCGGCTTCGATTGATCCAGAACGTCAGTGCGCTTTTCATCTAGAGAACCTCGGTCGTCCCGATCCGATGTTCAGATCGGATCGCTGCTCAGGCGGTTAATGCCTAGGCAAGTAATTGGTCAAAAAAAGTTACGTATTCGAAACCATGCGGTTGAGGAACCCCTCGAACTGCTGAACTTCTTCCGGGCTGAAGCCTCGCAGGAGGCGGTTCAGTACGGCGACCGAGCATGCGCGCATCTTCGGTACCGCCGCGCGGCCAGCCTCCGTGAGTTCGATGTTCACCAGGCGTCGGTCATCCGGACAGCGCTTGCGCACCACGAGACCCTTCGCCTCCAGGCGATCGACCATCCGAGTCATCGCCCCCGGGTCGTAGGACATTTCCTTGCAAAGCCGCGAGGTTGAGTCGGTATCGCGCTGTAAGAGGCCACTCAGGATGATGTATTGCGCTGCCGTCACTTCCAGGGGTGCAATCTCGGTATCCGTAGCGAATTCGTGGTCGAGGGCTGACAGCACCTCCGAGCGAACACGATTGACGAGATACCCCACGCTCTTGCGCGGGTCGTAGTCCTCGACGTCATAAATCGCCGTCATTCGGTCTCGCTCCCGACCGTCTACGCCCCAATAATACTGCCTAGGCAATAATTGTCAAGGCTATGGTTTGAGGAAGTTTGGGGCCTTCGTTAGCCCTCATATAAAGAGGGTGCGCCGCCGGCGTCCGCTCGGGGCCGTGAGCCCACTTCGCGACCCGCGTGCCGGAGCCTCGCGCCGCTAGGCGAATCGCCAGCAAAGGAGCTGCCTCAGTCGCGTGCGCCGTGCGATTGAAGCAGGGGCACGATGTCGCGCCCGTAGCCGGCCAGTCCGTAAGCAATTACGCTGCGGCCCGCAAAATCGTGAGCGTTCACGTCCGCCCCACGGCGGATGAGTTCCTCGGCAATCTCGACGCGGTTCATCCGCGCGGCGAGCATGAGAGCGGTCTCTCCGCCGAGACGCTCTGGCCCCCGCTGTTCTTGACCGGCCTCGAGGCCGGCGCCGCGTGGCGTGCGTTCATCGACCGTCGCGGCGCCGCGATCAAGCAGCAGCCGCACCGACGCGATGTGGTCGTGCGTGACCGCTGCCATGAGCGGCGTGAGTCCCGCCATGTCGCGCACGTGGGGATCCACACCAGCCGTGCCGAGAATCGCGCCGAGCGTCGCATTCGACCCGCTTGCCGCCGCGTAGTACACGAGTCCGCAGTCGTCGCGGCTGATTGGCTCGCCGTGCGTCAGCATGGCGAGCGCGAGCGCGTCCTTGTGCTGAAGCACCGCCCATCCGTAACGGCCGACCGCAATCTGCCGCTCGGTGTAGGCGCTCAAGTCGCGTGCCCCAAGCTTCCAGCTTGCGCCGTGCGCCATCAGGAGAGCGACGATTGGTGCGTCGTCCGCCCGAGTCGCCTTGAGCGGCGACTCGCCGGCCTTGTTTTCCAAAGACCCATCAGCGCCGTGGTCGAGCAGCAGGGCGACGGCCCCGAGGCGGTCACTGGGTGACTCGGCCGCAGCGCCGGTACCTGCATTGCCAGCATCGCCGGACCTGCGCCCGGCGTCCGGCGCGCGCAGCGCCAGCAGCAGGGCCGTGTCGCCGGCCACGTTCCTGTAATTCGGGTCGGCTCCCAGCTCGAGGAAGCCTCGCATGAGTTCGACGTCCGGCGTTACGAGCATCAGTGGCGAGTCGGTTACGCCGGAACGCACTTGACGGTTCGGATCCACGTGGTACCGGATCATGAGCCGTACGAGATCGCGCTCGCCGGCGAACTTGAAGCGCGTGGCCGCCGTCTCAGCCGGCGTGAGCAGGACCCGCGGGTCGCCGCCGGGCGGGCGCAGGGTGTTGATATCGGCACCCGCCGCGAGCAGCAGCGGCAGCGCCTCGTTCGCGGCGACGAGCGGCGTCTTGACGATCGCGGCGTCGAGTGACTCGTGACTTGCATGGTGGGTCTCGAGCATCAGGCGCAGAATCTCGGCGTTCGCAGATTGCGCCGCGAAGACGAGCGGTGGCTGGGCACCGGGCCTAGGCGCATTGACGTCGGCCCCGGCCGCGAGCAGGAGGCGTGCTGCCGTGACGGTCGCTGGTGTGCGAGGCAGCGACGCGACGATACCGAGCGGTGGTCGCCAGTCGAGCTGGCCGTCCGGGGCTGCGCCTGCCTTGATGAGGAGTTCGATCAGCGCGGGGAAGTCTTCCTCGGCGGGAGGATTCGCGACGGGTACTCCGTGCTCGGCGAAATACTGGAGCGTGCTCCATTCGCTTGCGACCCTCTCCAGCGCCACTTGCTTCGCTTGCGCGGAGAGCTCCGCGAGGGCGTCGGGCTGCCAGCGCAGGATCTGGCGTACGATCGGCAAGGCAGCGTCCGTGAATGCGCTTTCGAGTGCGAGCGACTTCCTGAGGACTGCCTGGCGCTGCGCCGGCTCTGCGGGCAGTGCCGCGATGAATGCCGGCAGATCGCGATTCCCGATTGCGCGCCGGACCGCTTCTGGTTCATCGCGAGGCGGTGTCGCAGCAGTCTGCGCGGGCGTGGCCGCGCCCGCGACTGCATTCCCCGCCGTCCGATTGACGATCGATCGGACGACTCCCTGCGCCCGGGCACCCTGCAGGCCCGGTACCGGGTCGTCGCCGCCGAGATCGATCACTCTGCATTCGGTCGTGGCAATCGCGGCCGAAGGATCGAACGCACTGCCGCAGGCGATCACGATCGCGGCCATTGCATTCCGTAACATCGAGGGCACGATCATCAGGCGCATCCTTCATCTCCGTTGAGGGGCGCGTCGCACGCAAACGTTGCGACCGCCCATCTTGGTCGCGGGCGGTGGGGGGCAGTCAAGCGAATCGTCGCTACTTCGCGCGGCGCGCCTCCGCGCGCGACGCCCCGGGGCGCGAGTAGTGCTCAGATGCCACGTACGTCCCGTTCCCCTCTGTGACGAAGCACTCGGCTTGCGCAGCAGCACGGCGGCCATGGGCGACCGAGGCCGGGATGGCGCGTTTGCGACTGGGAGTGAGACCGAGTTCGAACGCGTGCGACCGCCTCGTCAAGGCCAATTCGGACCGATTGCCATACTTGCGCCGTCCCGGGCTCGGCCGCGTAGTCCTTTCTGGGATGCCGACGATCGTGCAGCGCCCGGTCGGCCGATGCATCGCGTCACACGATCCGGCGCGGATCCGGAACGCGCTGCTGGTGCTGGTGCTGGTCCTGTGCGAGAGAGCGCAGCCTGCCCGGTCGTCCGGATCAGGCCGTGGCGCTGCCTATCGGTCGTGCCGCCTGATGTCCGGCAGCAGGGCTGCCAGCAGGCCAATCGCCGGCATGTAGGCACAGGCGGCATACACGGCTTCGATCCCGTAGCGATCGGCGAGCAGGCCGAGCGCGCCAGCGCCGATGCCGCCGACGCCAAACGCGAGACCGAAGAAAATCCCCGAGATCATTCCGACGCGGCCCGGAACCAGTTCCTGGGCGAGTACCACGATTGCCGGAAATGCCGACGCCAGGATGAGGCCGATCACGACGGCGAGCGGGCCCGTCCAGAAGAGCGACGCGTGCGGCAGCAGCAGCGTGAACGGCAGTACGCCGAGGATCGAGAACCAGATCGTCAGTTTGCGACCGAAGCGGTCGCCAATCGGTCCGCCGAGCAGCGTGCCAAGCGCGGCGGCAGCGAGGAATGCGAACAGGTACAGCTGGGCCGTGCGCACCGAAACCCCGAATCGCCCGATCAGGTAGAAGGTGAAATAGCTCGTGAGACTGGTCAGGTAGACGTACTTCGAGAAAATGAGCGCGACGAGTATCGATATGCTCCGCAGCACCTTGGCGCGCGGCAATCGCTCGCCATGCATGCGCCCTTTGGCGACCGCCGCAAGCCGGGCGATCCCGTGGTCCCGGTACCAGATACCGACGTTCCACAGGATCACGCACGACAGCAGCGCGAGCAGCGCGAAAAATGCGATGCTCGATCGCCCCCACCGGACGACGACGAGTGCCGCAACCAGGGGCCCGAGCGCGCCGCCCACGTTGCCCCCGACCTGGAACATCGATTGCGCGAGACCATGGCGTCGGCCCGCGGCCATGCGTGCAACGCGTGACGATTCCGGGTGAAACACCGACGAGCCGACGCCGAGCAGTGCAGCTCCGCCGAGCAGCATCGCGTAGGACGGGGCGAATGCGAGCACGACGAGCCCGATCAGCGTGAAGAGGGTTCCCGCGGGCAGCGCGAGCGGTACCGCCCTGCGGTCTGCATAGAGACCGACCAGCGGCTGCAGCAGCGACGCGGTGACCTGATAGACGAGCGAGACGAGCCCGATTTCTGCAAAGCTGAGGCCAAACCCCGCCTTCAGGTTCGGGTAGATCGACGGCAGCAGCGACTGCATCATGTCGTTCAGCAAGTGACAGAACGCGATCGCGAGAACCACGCGGTAGACGGTCGCATCGTTCGATCGCTGCTGTGCTGCCTCATTCACCGAACGGCCCCCGAGATGCCATTAGTCCGCCGTCGACGCCCGTGGGGTCGTCGCGACGCGCAATTGTATAGGTGGCGGGCGCCGGATACGGACGACCACCCGGCCGAGCGCCCCGGGTAAACCCGGGCGCAGCTTTGACAACGGACCGGCACCGGCGCTGCGCGGCGTACGTCCGGTATATCGCGGAAAGCGGGATGCGGGCAGACCTCGTGCGGAGACGATGCCCGCCCGCGATCCTCCGGCCAGGCGCTACGCAGCGACCGCCACGCCGATCGTCAGATGAGATGCGGCTGCTGCTTGATCTGCGGCTTCGCCTGCGGCTTGACTGACGCGCCCTTGGCCACCGACGGAGCAGGTGGAGGCGGCGGATTGGTCGCAGGGCTCGCCTTCTTCGGATCGCTGCCGGGCGATTTTTCCACGACCTTGCCGGAGCCGCCGCCGGTACCGGTTGCGTTCGTCCCGGCGGCTCTTCCCGCGCCGGCGCCCCCTGCAGTGCCCGCCGAGGCCACATTGTGCGTTCCCAAGGCCGTGCTGTTGAGTTGTGCTGAACTCGGCCCTGTCTGATTCTGCACGCTGGCAGCAGGCGGCTTGAATTGCCCGGGCGAGGTGTTGTCGGCGTGCGCCGAGAACGCAGCGCCGACGACCAGCGTGGCCAGGATCGGATACTTATGCATGGTCAGCTACTCCTTTGATCGGACTTGTTCAATGCGCGTATCGAGAGTTCGCCATATCCGCATGATACGCGCCTGCCGGCAGAGCCGGGCCTTGGCCGAGCCACCACCGCCACGCGGCGCTGGTCGGGGGCAGCTTCCCGACTGATCCTCCCCGCGTGTCCCGGCGCCGGGGAGGCGTCGTCGTCCCGCGTGAGCCGGATCGAGCGCTCTTCGCTGCCAGCCGCGGCGCTCGCGCAGGCATGTCCGTTACACGCCGTGACGCAAGCGATAGCCGCAGAGCGACCTTCGCGCGTGGCTGTCAGGCCGGATCCCCGCTGCGCGGCGACCGTCCATGCGGCGTTCAGTTCGGGTTCGGTTGCCGAATCTGCGGCTGCTCCTGCGGCTTGATGGACTCGCTCTTGTGCAGCGACGACGCGGGCGGCGGTGGGGGAGTCGACGTCCCTGTCGCGCCGGATCCCTGGCCGCCGGCAGGAGCTATATCGTCTGGTGCAGTGGCGTGGGCCCCGACGTTCCCGACGTCGATGTGGGTGAAATTCAACTTGTGAGATGAAGGAGTGGTCCCAAGCGCGGATGTGGTCTCGTCTGTCCACCGGACCGACCCTTCGGGCCGATGCTCGACTTCCCCCTGGCTCAGGTTTTGCTCGCGAGCGAATCGCGAGAGCCGCATTCGCCGGCCGCCGCTCAGGTCTGCACCCCGGCGCCGAGACGCGCGGCCCCGCCGGCTGCAGCAATCGCTCGAGAGGTTCCGGTCGGGCACCTATTTCGCCGCCGCCGCCATCTGCTGTATTGGCGATGCAACTTTCTTGAACCCGCTTGGGACCTGAAAAGCATCCGGCGGAATCGCCTCCTGCGAGAATTGGGACTTCTGCGTGGTGGTCTCGTACATGACTACGCTGGTAGGCGCTGCCGCGGCAGGTGCGGCGGGGGGGCTGGCCGGCTTGCTGTTGCGGCCGACGACACCCGCGACGGATCGCGTCAGCAGCGAGCCCAGGCTGCCGAAGCGGCTGCCCGCCTGGCTCGCGGCAGTATCTGTCGCCGCTTGCGTCACCGCCTGGTTGGGCGTGCTGCCATCCGCGTTAGGCGTCGCCGTCGTTCCAGCCGGGGCGTCGCCGCCGAGCTGCGTGATTTCCATGACGCGCGTGCCTTTTATCTTGGCCTGCTCGACCTCCATCTTCTTCGCCATTTCCTGCATCGCCTGGCCGAGTCCGGGGTTGCTGCCGAACATCGGGGCCAGCGAGGACCCGCTGATGACAGGCTTCAGACCCTTCATCATGGCTGCGACGTCGACGCCCTGCATGAGCTTCTTCGTGTAGCGCATGTAGAAATCGTGCACCGCTTGCACCTCTGGCGGGTCCGGCGTCGTCCAGATGTCGGTCACGTAGTTGTAGGTCATCGTGGCCGGACCCTTGCTCGGGTCGGCGTTCGGGTCGGTGATGTGCGCCTGAATCGTGAACACCTGTTCCTTGCACATCTCGCCGTTGACCTGCTTGGTTTCGCCCGTGTCCTTCGTCGATACGTCGAAGGTAATCTGCAGCTGCGGTGCCTGCGTACTTTGTCCAGCTGGCGCCTGCTGCTGTGCCTGCTGCATTTGCGTCTGCGCCTGTTCGAGCTTCTTCGGCGCATCCTTGAACGCCTGGCGCATCTCGTCGAAGGTCGTCACCCAGTAAGTTTTCTTCTCGGTGTCGATGTGCGTCGTCGTCTCCTGGTCGATGTCGATGATCTCAGTCCCGCTGGCGGAGATGATCGCAAACTGATTGCCATGCACGAGCATCAGCTTGTTGACCGGATCGAACAGCTTCTTCGCGGAAGAGCCACCGAGGCGCAGGAACGGGCTCGATTTGAGACTGTCAACCAGCGACCCACCGGTGATCTGAGTGGTTTCCTGGTAGCTAGCGTCGGCGATTGCCAGCCGGGTGACGAGCAACGCGCTGCCGATGGCGATCGAAAGTACTGACTTCATAATTCCGTCCCCGCTGCGATTGTTGGATGCTGGCTGCCGGTTGCCCCGGCTCCCCGAATGCGTGCCGTATTCCAGGCGATCATAGACGCCGCAGCTCGACGCGGCGATTGCGCGCGCGGCCCTCGAGCGTGTCATTTGTGTCGACCGGCGACGACGCACCGTAGCCCGCGGTCTGCAGACGGTCGGGTGCGATCTTGTAGCGCGTGACCAGTGCATTCTTGACGGCCGCGGCGCGCTGCTGCGAGAGCGCGAGGTTGAATTTGTCGCCGCCGATGTTGTCCGTGTGACCGCTCAGCGCGAGCTTCCAGTCCGGATTCTTCTGCATGATGCCGGCAATCTCCCGCAGTACGGGTTCCGATTCCGGGCGGATCACGTCACTGTTGAAGTCGAAGTAGATGCCGTAGACCTGCACGGGCTTCTTGTCGGCGAGCGATTTCTCCATTGCCGAATCCGCGGCGGGCTTGGCGGCTGTCGATGGCGCACTCGGCACGGTTGCTTTGAGCGCCTCCGCCGGAAAGCTGATCTTGATGACCTGCAAGGTACGCAGCGACTGCTGGACGTCGTCCTCGACCAGGAGCAGCGGGTCGCCCGGCTGGTCGAGGATGTACTGGTCGACGCCCCGAACGTCCTTTCCGGCGGGACCCTTGCAGGTGGACGCGGCGCGCAGCGCCGGCAGGCGGACTGGCTGCTCGTTCACCAGCACAGGTATCGCGACATCCGACGTGCCGACGCGACGGAGCACGCAGCTGAACGAGGGCAGGCCAGCAAAATCAGTCACGCTCGGCTTCTGCAGCGGCTGGCCGCTCGCGAGTCGCGCGATGTTCTCGACGGCTTCGGCGTCTGCCTCGCCCGGATCGGCGGGGAAGTGGAACGCCACGTCCTCGCCCTTGCGCAGCGCATTCAGCACCTCGCTCGAAATGGCGACAGCGGTAATTCCCGGGTAGTGCTCGACCTTCTGCTGGCAAGCCCAGGTCCTGGTGCTGTGCGCCTTGACGTAGTCGATCGGATCGACCAGCAGTTGGCACCTGGTGCCCCTCTGCGTGATCGCGCCGCCCGCGGCTGCGCCGTGCGCGCGGGTGTCCGAAAATGCAATCTGCAGTTTGTATTGACTGGCTGTGACGTCCTCTATGCTGAAAAACCACTCGTAGTCCCCGTCCAGCTTGCTGCGTGCCGCGACAACGAGCAGGCCTTTCGCAAGCGGGACCGTCATCGCCGACGTTGAAGCGTCCACCGCTTTGAACGGTTGCAGTGGGGCGCCCGTCTGCGGCTTCGAGTCGGCTTCGCCGCTCTGCACCGCCTTCAGGCGTTCAGCAAGGCTTTGCGCCTCACCTGCGCCAGCCGGCGGCAGCAAGGCATTCAGAAGTCCGCTCGCGGGGCTGAACATGCCGGCGATCACGAGCGCGCCGCCGAGCATGCGCCGGCCGGACGCGCGTGCAATAAAACCCCACAGTGCAACCAGCGTCCGCATGGCTATTCGCGCTGCAGCTCGACGCGCCGGTTGCGGGCGCGGCCTTCCAGCGTGTCGTTCGTGTCGATCGGCCGCGTCGCGCCGTAACCGCCGCTGTCGAGGCGCCCGGATGCGACGTGGAAGCGCGTGACGAGCGCCTCCTTCACGGCTGCCGCTCGGCGCTGGGAGAGCATCAGATTCGCCTTGCCGTCGCCCACGTTGTCGGTGTGACCGTTGACGGCAAGCTTCCAGCCTGGATTCTTCTGCAGTACGCCGGCAATTGTGCGCAACACGATTTCGGACTCCGGCTTGATCGTCGCGCTGCCGAAGTCGAAATAGATGCCATATACCTGCGCCGGCTTCTTGTCTGCGAGCGCCGCCTCGAGCGGAGAGGTCGCGGCGGCCACGACTGGATAGTTGATCTGCACGGCCTGGAAGAAGGTGTCGTCGACGTCGAAAGCGAGCGTGATCGGATTCGCCGGCTGGTCGAGCCAGTAAAAATCTGCGAGCGTCTTGCCGTCGGCCGTGCAGGTGCCGTGGATCGCCGGCAGCTCGACACGCGTGCCGTTCACCAGAACCGGCACCGCCACGTCGGTCGTCCCGACACGCCGCAGCTCGCAGGTGTTCATCCACTGTCCGGCGTACTGCGCGAGTACCGGACCCTCGGGCTTTGCGCCCTGGAACTCGGCTCCCTGCTGCGCCATGACGGCCCATTTGTTCGAGTTGGCGTAGTGGAACGGAATGGGCTGCCCGGCCTTGAGCCGGGTAATGACCGCAGTCGAGGCGCCGATTGCCGTCGATCCGGTAAAGTGTTCTGCGGGCGACTCGCAGAAATACTCGCTGTACGCGAATGCGTTCGCTAGGTCCGGAACGTCGACCGATCGCTGGCACGCGATCTTGTCCGGGAACTCGGCCATCGGGTCGGCCTGACCGAGATTGTCCGCGCGGCGTGCCAAGAGGCCCTTCAATTCGACCTTGGGCAGGGTTGCCGAATAGTGGAGCTGCACCACGCCCGCGCCGACTGCCGTGATCAACTTGATGGACTCGAAGTCACCCATGGGCGGCTCGCTCACCGCCGTGATGACCGCGAGTCCCGGGACGAGCGGAATGGCAACCGCCGAGGTCGTGGGACCCGCTGCCTGCCAGTTCGGCAGCTTGCTCAGGCGATCGGCCTGGCCGCTCTGCACGGCCTTGAGCCGGTCGGCGAGACTTTGCGCCGGATCCGCGGTCGCCGCTTGTCCGAGCAGCGATACGGCGACGGACGTGACTACCAGCGACAGCGTCAGGACGAAGCGGCAAGCGCCGCAGCTTGCCCGCAATTGAATTGTCACCTGGCGCGCCTCCTGCGTCGGCGAGTGCGAGACGCCGCCCGCGGCGTCGCGATCACGACGCGGCAACCGGCAATCCGCTCCCCTCGACCGCTTGCGTTGTGTTCGGCTCTTCCCGTGAGACGTCGACAGAGTATGCCGCAGAACGCGGCAACGACCGCGGCCTTTTGCCGCACGACGCCTGTCGGATGCGCGCCGGGGCAACGGAACTCGATGGTGTCCCCCCGAGGACAGCCGCGTCGCACCAGCCTCGCGGACGGCGATGCGTCGCGGCGGCGAGAGCGTGAGCCGCATCGTGCCACGGCTCGTGATCGCAGCGCAGCATGCGATTGACTGCGCTGTCGCCGGCATCGTCGCAATGCCGCCGGGTGGCGGTGCGTGGCTCACAAGCGGACCGTTCGCATGTCAGGACTCGATGCGCCCGGCTGGAGCCACCCGCGCATCCCGGAGAGTGACGGGGCGAGCATGCGGTTGACATTCGCCTGGCGGCGCGAGAGATTCAACCGGCCCGTGGTCGCGTGATGAGCGACAGACATTCGTACGGCGCGGCCGATTTCGCGCTCTCATCCGTGTGGCTGCGGCGGCAAGCGACCTCGAGCCACGCAACGGCCGCAGTTGCGCAGGCGAGGGTAAGGGCCCTCGCCCCCGGCAGCGTGGAACGCAGCGACGCCAGTACGGCGCCTCGTGCAGTCGACGGAGGAAGGAGCGGTGGACAATCGAGCGCACTCCAATTATCGGCTCGCGGCGACCTGCGCTGCGGTCCTGCTCGGTGCCTCTGCGAGTCCGGTGGCTCGGGCCACCCCGAATGCCTGTGCCTTCGTGTCTGCCGCGGACGTTGCGGCAGCCACGGGTGTGGCGGCGACCGGCGGCACTCTGTCGCAGGTCGATCCGACATCCGGCACTGCGAGTTGCATGTATGTGAGTGGCGCGCTGCGAATCAGCGTCACGGTTCACGAGTACCCGTCCGGCGCGCAAGCCCGGCAGGAAGTGGCGAATCAGCTGCAGGACGCGCGGGGGCACGACGGCCCCGGTCAGAAGACGACGGTCGAGGCGGGCGTCGGCGATGCGGCGTTCTCGTCGACGTTGAGCGAGGGCTTCGAGATGTCGAGCGCGATGTCGGCGCATGGCCCCGTCACGGTCCTCGTCGGCATCGTCGGCAAGGGCGCCGCCGCAATACCGCACGATAGGCTGCGCGCGCTGATGGCGAGGGCGGCATCCAAGTAGCCTGCCACGACGCGGGTTCCACGCGCGCGGCGCGCACGCCGTCCTCCCGACCGGAGAGGCGCGAGGCGGCGCAACCGGCGAACCGGCCGGCCGCCTCGGTCATGTCAATCCCGGGTGAAGACGCGGCCCGGCGAAACCCGCGCTCACCCGCCTCGCCGCACAGCGACGTCCGATTGACACTCGGAGACCGGGGTCGACTGCGTTCGTCGACCGGCCGGTTCTGAACGGTCAGGTTACTCCCGCGCGCAAGCCGGCGTTCGCGGTACCGCGCGCCCCGCGCATGCTGCGCCCGCTAGGTTGGGCATGCCGGCATGCCGGGCGGCGGAGCGTTGTAGTTCTTGTGATAGATCTGCTGCTCGACCTTGAACTTGGTGTCCGCTCCAAAGAAGCTCCAGATGGTGGATTTGGTGCTGATGCCTGTATTCAAGCTGACGTCGAGGATGTGCGTTTCGCATGGCAGCATGCTGGTCGTGCCGCCATAGACGAGTCCGAAGGAGGTGACCGAGTTGATGTAGGCGGCGGGTATGAACGTCGCGAATGAGAGTCCGAGTTCCAGCTCGATGCGTGGGAACTCGACTGCGACGGTGAACCCGAGCGGACCGAGGCTCGCGACCATCGTGTCCGGATCCTTCTGCGCAGGTGAGGTGATGGTGCCGCTCGGCTGCGCGTTCCCGTTAGTCACCTTGAAGCCCGCATCACCGGCGTAGTGCATCTTCAGCGATCCCTTGAGCAGCGTGTTCTTCGACGTGAATGCGGGCGTGAAGACGATTCCGCCGGTGAATACCATCGTGAACGGCACCGGGCCGATGACGAACGGCACCTTGAACGCGAGATCCTTGAGCTTCGGCAGCTTCTTGATCGTATCCATCCAGGAGCCGATCTTGTTCATGGGTCCCGCCACGGTGCTGGCCGCGGTCCACGTCAGAGTCAGGTCCCCTTCGATACCCGAGTTGCTGAAGTCCATGTTCGTCACCTGGCGGTTGGCGATCACGACGTTCATGAGCGAAGTGAAGTTCTTGAGGTAACCAGTCGCCTTGAAACTGAGGTTCGTCGTCGTGTCCTGGATGGTCATTTCAATGTTGAGCTGGCCAGCGACCGGCGTGAACTGGATGGTGTATTCGAACGGATCGATGAGAAATGACATCTTCGTGCCGCCGCTGGCAGTGAAGCCGGGGCCGGTGATCGGGCCGGCGTTCGCGGAGGAGATGATCGACCAGAAATCGTCGTTCGCCTCGTTGCGCGCGCTCTGCAGCGCGCCGAAGTCGATCGGCACGCTGGCCTGAATCCGGCCGTTCTCGATCGCGTCGGTGATGGCGGCGGGCTCGGTCTCGACCACCAGCCCGTCGTTCGTCTGCGTGGTGCGCGTGACCCGCCTGAGTGCCACGCGACTCAGCAGCATGATCGAACCGACGTGCAGCTTGCCCGCATCCGCCGACGACGGGGCGAAGGTGTACGTAGCCCCGTCGCTGCTGACGGACCTGAGCGCACTTTGCACGGCCTGCGGCGAGAGCAGTACCGTTTCCGGTGTGTAGCTCACCTCGTACACCGATGCCACGTCCGGCAGCGCGAGACTGCCGGCGGCCGCACGGGTCATGGGGTCGCCGCCCTCGGTGGACGGCGCCGTGCTGCGGCTGCAGGCGACGGCGGTGAGCAGCAGTGCGACGGCAACGATCGACCGCATGGACTTGGTGGGCAGCATGCAACATCCCCCGTCGTTTCTGGCCAGGAAATCAGCGCAGTGGCAAGGTTGGCTGCAAGCCGCGGCGAGGAGAGGGGAGGCTGGCGTCGATGGCGGGCATGCAGAAGGTCATCGGTACCGATACTCCCTTTCGCTCACATCCCTGGAGCCTTGACATCGATGTCGCCGGCCCGGCTCGCCATGCATGGAGCCCGCGAGTTTCATTATGCGGCTGGATCCCTGCCTGTGTCACCTGCGCTGCGAAGCGCAGGCGTGCTCGCCGTCCAGCGCGCGACCGTCAGACTGCACCGGCTGCAGCCGGCGCGACGTCGCCGAGGCTGGCGAGGGCCTCGTGCAATGTCGTGAACACCTGCGAGGCTCCGACCACGCCGGTGATGCCATGCCTGTCCATGTCCGCCCGGAGGTACGACGTCACGCGTCCGAATACCACTCCGACCCCCCGGCCGGCGAGTTCACGGAGCAGGTCGCGCACCGCTTGCGCGGCAGAGTAGTCGATGTCGGTGATCGCGCCAGCGTCGATGACGAAGCGGCGTACCGGCGTTGGCGCCTGCTCAATGAGCGCGCGAACCTCGTCGACGAAACGATCGGCGTTCGCGTAGAAGAGGTCGGCGCCAAACCGGTAGATGATGAGCCCCGGGGCCGTTACCGTGCCGGGCGTCGCCGGGATCGGCGTCCACCGCCCGTTCGCGCCCGGGGCGAGCAGCATGGTGTGCGGACGGTAGCTGTGGCGCACGTGGCGGAACAGCGACAGGGCCATGGCGAGCAGGATTCCCTGCTCGACGCCGGCGGCGACGACGGCCGCTGCGGTTGCAATGGCGAGGTAAAACTCGCCCGGACTCTCGCGCCGGATCCTGCGCAGGCCAGCGACATCGATCATCCCGACCGCGATCGTGGCGACGATCGCCGCGAGCACGCACTGCGGCAGACGCTGCAGCGTGGGGGTGAGGAACAGCAGCACCAGCAGCACGATTCCGCCGAGCGCCAGCTGCGCGAGCTGGCTGCGCGCCCCGACCTGGTCCGCCATGGCGGTCTGCGTCGGGCTGCCATTGACGACGAACGCGCCGCTCACGGCCGCGGCGACGTTGGCGGCCGACAGTCCGAGCAGATCGTCATTGCCATCGAATGACTCGCGATAGCGCGCGGCGAAGGCGCGCGACGTCGCCGCGCTCTGGGTGAGGATCATGACGAAGCACGAGCCCGCGACCGGCAGCAGGGCGAGCAGCTCGCTCCAGGTGACGAGCGGCACTTGCAGCGTGGGCACCCCGGCGGGGACCGATCCGACGACGGCGATGCCGAGAGAATCGAGGTGCAGCGAGACGCTCGCGGCGATCGAACCGACCACGGCGAGCAGCGCGATCGGCAGCCGCGGCGCGAGCTTCCTGCCGAGCAGGACGACGACGAAGACGGCCGCGGACAGTGCGACGGTCGGCAGGTTCGACTCGGGCAGCGCGCGCAGGACGTTGAATGCCTGGGCGAGGGCGTAGCGCGACTTGCCGGCGACTCCCAGCATGTCGCTCGACATCGCGATGGCAACCTGCAGTCCGACGCCGGTGAGAAATCCCGTGAGCACGGTACGCGACAGAAAATCGGCGAGGAATCCAAGCTTGAACAGGCGCGCGAGCAGCAGCAGTCCCGCCGTCAGCGCGGCCACCGCCCCGGCGAGCACCAGGTAGTGCTCGCTGCCGGGCTCGGCCATTCGCGAGAGCGAGCCGTAGAATATCGCCGCGGTCGCCGAGTCGGCCGCGACGACGAGATGGCGGGAGGAACCGAACAGCGCGAATGCGAGGAGCGGCAGCAGAATCGTGTAAAGGCCCGTGACGATCGGCATGCCCGCGATCCGGGCATAGCCGAGCACCTGGGGAATGTCGACGGCGGCGAGGTTGACGCCGGCGAGTACATCGCGCGCCAGGCCGCGCCGGCTGACCGGCAGTAACCCCCCAAGCAGCTTGAGACTCATCGCGACTCGCCGGTGCCGTTCATGTCGCTTGCGCGGGACGAGTGGACCTGGCTCGCGCCGGGGCCCGTGCACCCCGGCAGAGCGGCCTGCCCGGCGCTTCGCGGTCCGGCCGGATCAGGGTTCTACCACTCAAGTCGGCCGCGGCGATTGCGCAGCACGGCTCGGCCTGTCGGTTGCCGCCAAAACCGCGTGTCGGGCGCGCGGAGCCCGGCTGGCCGGGGCAGGGCGACCCGCCTTCATCCTGGATCCGGTTCGGCGGCGCGGCGCGCCTGCTTCGGCGAGTAGCCGAACTGGCGCGTGAAAGCGGCGGTGAAGCTGCCGTGATGGGCGTAGCCAGCCTGGCTTGCGATCTGCTGCACCTGCAGATCCGAGGTTTGCAGCAGCCGGTGCGCGAACTCGAGCCGCTGGCGGCGTACGAACTCGGCGGTCGTCTCGCCGAACAGCTGGCGGAAGCCGCTGCACAGTTTCGAGTAATTCATGCCGGCGCGACGGGCGAGCACCGGCAGGCGCGGCGGCGAGACGAAGTCCGCCGCCAGCGTGTCACGGATTGCGTGCAGCTGCCGGCGGTCGCGTCCCGTCAGCTTGAGACCGCCGGCGCCGCGGCGCGGCGCGAACAGCTCGAGGTTGCTGAGCGTCGCGTACAGCAGTTCATTCGCCTTCGCGCTCGCATACAGCCAGTGCAGTGGATCCTCGCGGTTGGCACGCACGATGTCGCGCAGCACCGGAATGGTCGCGGCAATGTGCGGGCGGGTGCGAAAGCACGGCACCGGGGCGGCATCCGCGTCCGGCGACAGTGCCGACTCGAGCGTCGCCGCCGCGCCTTCGTTCACCTGGTCGAGCCACGACCGGTCGCAGTAGAGGCTGACCCAGGTCTCGCGGCCGAGCGGTGCGGCGCCGAGGCGCTCATTGGCGTCGTCGCAGCCGCTCGGCTGGAACCAGAGCAGGCAACTGGGTTCCACCAGCCGGCACTCTCCCCAGGAGCCGGCGAGTTCGATCGCCCCGGAGATCCGGTAGTGAAACTCGAGGATGTCCTGCCCCTTGAGGGGACTCTCGAAGCGTCCGACCGAGGCCACGTCGACGACGGCCATGACCATCCACGGCGACAGGTAATAGGTGTCGCAGCGCTTGGCCGGGTCGTCGGAGACGAATTGCAGCGGATGGCGGTACGCGAGGTAGCGAGATGCGAATTCGGTGAGCGACGCGTCGGCGGTCTGCAGACACTGGATCTCGGGCGGCACCACGACCCGCGTCTCGGCGACCTGGAAGCGGTGACCACCGCCATACACCGCCGCGGACGACGTCATGTGGTCCCCTTGTTTGCAGTCGACCCGTCGACCATGCCGGGCCCCATGCCCCTTGTCAACGCCGCGGCCTAGTAGCCGGCATCGGGCATGCCCGCCTTGCGCTCGTCGATGAAGTCGCGCAGCGCCGCACCGACCACCGGGTCGAGCGGCGGTGGCTGGTAGGCCTCCAGCATCGTGCGCCAGCGGCGGTTGGCGCGCCAGACGATGTCGTGGGCACCTTCCTGCGCCCACTGCTCGAAGGAGTTGTTGTCCGCCAGTTCCGCATCGAAGAAGGCCGTCTCGTAGTTTCGCAGCGTGTGTGCCGAGCCGAGGAAATGCTTACCCGGCCCGACCTCGCGGAATGCGTCGAGCGCGAATCCGTTTTCGTCGAGGCTGAGGCCGGCGCCGATCACGTGGAATGCGCCGCACTGGTCGAGATCCATGACGAACTTCTCGTAGGACATCACGAGGCCGGCCTCGAGCCAGCCGGCGGCATGCAGCACGAAGTTGGCGCCAGCCATGAATGCCGGCCACAGGGAGTTGGCACTCTCGGACGCCGCCTGGGCGTCCGGCAGCTTCGAGCCGCACAGATTGCCGCCGCAGCGGAGCGGCACGCCGAGGCGGCGCGCCAGCTGGCCGATTGCGAAGTATGCGAGCGCCGGCTCCGGAGTGCCGAAGGTCGGCGCGCCGCTCCGCAGCGACATCGACGACAGGAAGTTGCCGAGGATCGCGGGCGATCCGGGTCGTTCGAGCTGGCCGAGCGCCACGCAGAAAACCGCCTCGGCGAAGCACTGCGCGAGGCCGCCGGCCGTCGTGACCGGACCCATCGCGCCGCCGAGTATGAATGGCACGCATACCGGCGCCTGGTTGGCGGCGGCGTAGGTGCGGATCACGCGGCTCGCCTCGCCGTCGAGCACCAGCGGGGAGTTCACGTTGACGTTGCCGAGGATCACGCAATGCCGGTCGACGAACTCGGCGCCGAAGAGGATGCGGCACATCTCTATCGAGTCCGCGGCTCGTGGTGCCGTCGTCACCGACCCCATGAACGGCTTGTCCGACAGCGTCATGTGCGCATGCAACATGTCGAAGTGGCGCTTGTTGACGGGCAGGTCGGTCGGCTCGCAGACCGTGCCGCCGGAATGATGGAGCCACGGTGACAGGTAGGCGAGCTTCACGAAGTTGTGGAAGTCGGCGAGCGTCGCATAGCGCCGGCCACCGTCCAGGTCGCTGACGAACGGCGAGCCATAGGCTGGCGCGAAGACCGTCGAGCGGCCACCGATGGTGACGTTCCGCGCCGGGTTGCGGGCATGCTGCGTGAACGTCGCCGGTGCCGAGCGGCGGACGATGGCCCGGGCGAGCCCCCTCGGCACCCGCACGCGGCCGGCCGCGTCGACGTCGGCGCCCGCCGCACGCCACAGGCCAAGCGCATCGGCATCCCCACGGATTTCCAGGCCGATCTCCTCGAGTATCAGGTCGGATTGTTCCTCGATCGTCGCGAGCAGGTCCTCGCTCAGCATCTCGTAGGGCGGAATCGTGCGCGTGATGAACGAGGTGGCGGCCGGGTGCGTCGCCCGCACGCGCGGCCCGCGGCGCGGGCGCCGGGCGGCCGGGTCCTTGTCGCGGGCGTCGCTCATGCACCCGCCCCGCCTGACGGCGCGCCGCGCATCAGGCGCGCATCCGTGCGCCCGTCGGGTCGACGGCTGCCTCGCCGAGCACGCGGCACGCACGCCGCTCCCCCACGATCGTTATCTCGAGCGCGGTGCCTGCGCGCGCGGCGGGCGGTGCGAGGTAGCCCATCGCGAGGCTGCTGCCACACGTATGGCCGTAGGCGGCGGAGGTGACGAAGCCGACGCGCTCCTCGCCCGCCCAGACGGGTTCGAGGTAGTTCGCTTCTGCCACGCTCGCGTCGACCTCGAGCAGCACGAGCCTGCGCCCCGGCGTCGCATCGCGGTCGCGCAGCGCCGCGTCGCGCCCGATGAAGCCGGGCTTGTCGTAGGCGACGAAGCGCGCGAGTCCGCTCTCGGTCGGCGTGTAGTCGCGCGAGTACTCGCGGCTCCAGATTCCGAAGGCCTTCTCGATCCTGAGCGACAGGAGTGCATACATGCCGACGTCGATGACGCCGAACTCGCGCGCCACGGCGCTCAGGCGGTCGTAGATCGCGGGCAGGTATACCTGAGGCGCGTGGATCTCGTAGCCGAGCTCGCCCGTGACCGACATGCGTGCGACGAGCGCCGGTGCGAGCGCGACGTCCATGAGGCGCGCCGTCATGAACGGGAATGCGTCCGCGCCGACGTCCACGTCGGTGAGACGGGCGAGCACGTCCCGGGACCGCGGCCCGAACAGCGCGATTCCGCCCCAGTCGTCGGAGAGGTTCCGGACCGTCACGCCGCTCGCCGGCAGGTGCTCCCGGAACCAGCGCAGGTGCCAGGCCTGGAGGTAGCCGGAGCCGAACAGCATGAAGCGGTCGGCCGCGAGTCGAATCGTCGTCAGATCGCCCATCAGCCGCCCGCTCGCGGCTAGCATCGGCGTCAGCCTGACCCGACCGACGGCCGGCAGCCGCGACGCGAGCAGCCGGTCGAGCACCAGCTCGGCGTTCGGGCCAGTGAACTCGAAGCGGCTGAAGGAGCTCGCGTCCAGCACGCCGCCGTGGCTGCGCGCGGTACGGCACTCCGCGCCGACGGGCCCGAACGCGTTCGAGCGCCGCAGCGTCGGAGTCTCGGCCGCGGGTTCGCCGTGCGGTGCAAAGTAGAGCGGGTATTCGAGGCCGTAACTCACGCCGTGGACCGCGCGCCGGTCGACGAGGCGACTGTGGATGGCGGACGTCTTCGACGGGCGCCCCGCCGGCCAGTACTCGTTCGGGTAGGCGATTCGAAAGCGCCGCGAGTAGAACTCGCCGGCCTTCTCGCGCACGTAGGCCTTGGTCGCATGCGCCCCGAAACGGGCGACGTCGAGCGCGAACGCGTCGCCGTCGGGTTCACCGGTCATCATCCAGGTCGCGAGGGCGAGGCCGACCCCGCCGCCCTGGCAGAAGCCCGCCATGACGCCGCAGGCGGCCCAGTAGTTCGGCACGCCCGGCACGGGCCCGACGAGCGGATTGCCGTCCGGCGTGAACGTGAACGGGCCGTTCACGACCTTGCGGATGCCGGCCGCCTGCAGGGTCGGAAAGCGTGCAAATCCCTTGGTGAGCGACTCCGCCAGGCGCTCGAGATCGGAGGGGAGGAGTTCCGTCTCGCCGTATTCCCAGGGTGTTCCGCGGACCGCCCAGGGAGTGGCAGGCGTCTCGTAGACACCGAGCAGGACGCCGCGCCGTTCCTGGCGCATGTACATCTCCCCATCGAGGTCGACGACGACTGGCAGCTCGCGGGCGGCGCTGCGGAGCTCGGCCAGGTCCTCGGTGATCAGGTAGTGGTGCTCCATCGGCACGAGCGGCAGGTCGACACCGACCATGCGCCCGACCTCGCGCGCCCAGAGGCCGGCGGCGTTCACGACGTGCTCGGCCTCGATGGTCCCCTGGTCGGTCGTGACCGCCCAGCTGCCGCGCCCGGTGGGCGTCAGCGAGAGCACGCGGGTGTGACGGTAGACCTCGGCACCATTCAGCCGTGCTGCCTTGGCAAAGGCATGCGTCGCTCCCGACGGGTCGAGGTGGCCCTCGAGCGGGTCGTAGATGGCGCCGAGCACGTCGCGCGTGTCCATGATCGGGCAGAGATCGCGGATCTCGGCCGGGCTCACGAGTCGGGTCTCGAGGCCAAGCGTGTGGTGCCGCGCAACGTCCGCCTGCAGCAGGTCCCAGCGCTCCCTGGTCGCGGCCACGTTCAATCCACCGGGGAAGTGCAGGCCGATGTCCTGCCCGGAGAGTCGCTGCAGCTCCGGATAGAGCCCGACGGTGTAGGCCTGCAGGCGCGACATTGCCGGGTCGCTGTTGAGCGCGTGGAAGGCGCCGGCCGCATGCCAGCTCGAACCCGAGGTCAGCTCCTTGCGTTCGCAGAGCGCGACGTCCTTCCAGCCGAGTTTCGTCAGGTGGTAGAGCACGCTGCAGCCGACGACGCCGCCGCCGATGACGAGTACCTGGACGTGGCTTTTCATCTGGTCGGTATCCGGGCCGAGGCGTTCCTGTGGGGGCTCTCATCCGCTCGCCTGCGCCGCCGGCAGAGCCGGTCCGCAGCAGGCAGCCAGCTTATCTTCCGGCCGTACGGCGTGCAGGGGCCGGCGTTTCTTAGTTGACCGTCGGATTTATTTAGGCGCACCGGCGGGTCTCGCCCGGCTGCCCGCTGTCGACAGGTCGGCGGCGTGCCAAAGGTGTACGCTGCGGCGCAGCGAGGGTAGCGGTTGCGACGCAGGTCGCATGACCTGCGCAGCGGAGCGGGACGATGTCGCGAACAGTTGAGTCGGGTGAGATCAGCGAAACGCGCCTGAGGCAGGTGATGCGACCGATCGGTGCCGCGACGGGCCTGCCGAACGCTGCCTACACGAGTGCTGCGTACTTCGCGGCCGAACGCGACGCCGTGGTCGGGCGCACCTGGGCCGCGATCGCATTTACCGACACGATTCCGGACCGGCCCAGCGCCCGGCCCATCGACTTCATGGGCCTGCCACTCCTCGCCGTCCGCGACCGCCGCGGGACACTGCGCGTGTTCCACAACGTGTGCAGCCACCGCGGCATGAAGCTGGTCGGCGAGGCGACCGACATCCGCGGGCTGATCACCTGCCGCTACCACAGCTGGAGCTATGCGACGAACGGCGACCTCAGGGCGACGCCGCACATCGGCGGCGTGGACGTGCACCACTGCGCCGGATTCGACAATGCCGAGCACGGACTCAAGCCCGTGCGCAGCGCCGTCTTCATGGGCATGCTGTTCGTCAACCTGAGCGGCGACGCACCGGAGTTCGCGACGCACGCGGCGGAGCTCGTGGCGCGCGCCGAGCAGCTGGTCGGCGCGGGCGGCTGGCAGCAGCTGCGCCCCGGCGCCACGGACGCCTCGCTCAGCCTCGGCGCGCACTGCAACTGGAAGCTCGCCGTCGAAAACTACTGCGAGTCCTACCACCTGCCGTGGGTGCACCCCGAGCTCAACAGCTATTCGCGGCTCGAGGATCACTACTGCTTCCTCGGAAGCGAGTTCGCCGGCCAGGGGTCGCTCGCCTACCGCGGCAGCGAGATTGCCGGCACCCACCTGCCGCGCTTCAACGGCTGGCCCGCGGAGCGATTGCACGTCGCCGAGTATCCGACGTTCTATCCGAACGTGCTGCTCGGGTTCCAGGCCGATCATGCATTCGCCATCCTGCTCGTGCCGGAAGCGGTCGACCGGACCCGCGAGGAACTGCGGATCTTCTACGTGGGCGACGGCGCGACCGCCGACAGCTATCGCGGCTGCCGCGCCGCGACGCTCGCTGCCTGGCGCATCGTCTTTGAGCAGGACATCCCGGCGGTCGAGCAGATGCAGGTCGGGCGTGCGTCGCCGGGCTACGACGGTGGCGTGTTCTCGCCGGCCATGGACACGGCGACGCACCACTTCCATTGCTGGGTGGCCGGCCGGCTCATGGCGCGGCACGCTGCCGGCGCGAGCGCGCCGCAGGATCCCCAGCGCGCGTGATCCCGGCGCAGGCGCGCGTTCCGCCGCGGCGGGCTCATTTCATGCCACCCATGAGGCGCCGCACCGTCGGGGTCAGGAGCAGCATGATCGCCGCCGCGACCGCCGACCACCAGAAGATCTTGAGGAACAGTACCGGCAGCGACTGCAGGTTCTGCGCGTCGTACTCGCCCGACAGCTGTCCCGCGAGGTTGTTGCCGAGCGCGAGGGCCAGGAACCACAACCCCATCACCTGGCCCACGAAGCGCGGCGGTGCGAGCTTGGTCATCGACGAAAGCCCCACCGGCGACAGGCACAGGTCGCCGCACTCCTGCAGGAAGTAGGTGAGCAGCAGCCAGGTCGGCAGGACCTTCGTGCCGGCGACGACGTAGCCGGACGCCACGTACATCACGAGGTACCCCGCCCCGAGCAGCCCGAGCCCGGCGGCGAACTTGGTCGAGGGCGCGAAGTCGAGGCCGCGCCGGCCGAGCGCGATCCACAGCGCCGCGAAGGCCGGTGCGAACAGGATCGTGTAGAGGGCGGTAGTGCCCTGCAGCACGCCTGCCGGCATCAGCCAGCCGAAGAGGTTGCGATCGGTGTAGCGCTCGGCAAACAGATTGAGCGAGGCGCCCCCCTGCTCGAAGCCGGCGAAGAACGTCGCGTAGGCGGCAAAGAGCGCCACCATCACATAGACGCGGCGCCGCTCCGCGACGCCGAGCCCCGCGAACAGGAGCAGGTAGGCGAAGTAGGCGACCGCGACGAGCGCAATCACCCAGGAGGCCGCCGCGGCGAGCCGCACCGGGTCGAGCGCGAGCTGTCCGGTGAGCGCGAGCGTGATGATCGATGCGACGATGACCGCGAACGCGACCACGGCCAGCCATGCACGCCGGTCCTCCCGGCCGCCGATGGCGACGCTACGGCCGCGCTGGCCGAGCCACGCTCGCGTCAGCATGAACTGGCCGAGACCGATCAGCATGCCGACGACCGGCAGGCCGAAGCCCCACCGCCAGCCATAGCGCACCGCGCACAGCGGCACGAGCAGCGAGCCGAGCAGGGCGCCGACGCTGATGCCGACGTAGAAGATCGAGAAGCCCGCGTCGCGGCGTGCGCCGCCCTCCGGATAGAGTTCCGCCACCATGACGCTGATGTTCGGCTTCAGCAGCCCGACACCGAGCACGATGACGACCAGACCGACGAAGAAGCACTGCGTGCGGCCGAGTGCGAGCAGCGCGTTGCCGCACAGGATCAGCACGCCACCGACGATCACCGCGCGCTGGGCGCCGAGCAGCCGGTCCGCCATCCAGCCGCCGAACAGGGCGAAGACGTAGGTGCCGGCGATGTAGAGGCCGTAGATCGAACTCGCGACGTGATCGTCGAGCCCGACGCCGCCTTCCGGCACCGCCGCGACCACGTACAGGATCAGGATGGAGCGCATGCCGTAGTAGGAGAAGCGCTCCCACATCTCGGTCAGGAAGAGCGTCGCGAGGCCGCGCGGCTGGCCAAAGATCTCCTGATGCGCGCCGTCCGCTCTCACACGAGATCGCGCGGGATCTTCACGTCCCAGGTTCGTTCGGCCACGACCTCGCCATTGTGCTGTGCGGCGAGGCTGCCCGTGACGTAGAAGTGGTGCCGGTCGCTGTGCATCTCGGCGCGGGTATTGACGAGCGTCCGCCAGCCATCGCGACCCATCTCGTACGACTGCGTGAGCACGTAGCGTGCCGACAGCGGATCGTCGTCGCGTATCGTGAGTTCCCGTTTGAGGCAGTGGGCGATCTCGACGTCGACGTCGTCGAAGCGCCGGATGCCCTCGCCGAAGACGCCGCCGATGCCCTCCGTGACGTAGGTCGTCTCGCCCGTGACGTGGTTCTGCACCGTGAAGCGCCGGACCGATCCCGGATCGATGATCGTGGTCGGCACCGTCGGCCCGTGCACGGCGGGCGCGAAGCTGACCTCCGGCCCAGGATTGCCCGTACGCACCGGCAGGCTGAGGGCGCTGCCGCCGGTGCGGATGGTCAGCGTCGCGGGATAGGGCGCCGGCCAGACGATCGGCCAGTAGGCCGTCGCGACCGACAGCCGGATGCGATGCCCCGGCAGGAACCGGTGGCCGCAGGCGTTCAGCGTGACGTTCACGTCGTGGAAGCGCCCGGGCTCGAGTTCCACGGGGTGCTCGTGCCCGTCGCGGTGCGTGAGATTCAGCACCTGGTAGCTGACGCGCGTGGCCCGTCCGTCCGGCGCCACGTCCGACAGACGCACGGCGAGCTGCGCGACGGGTGCGTCGGCCGCGAGCGTCAGGCGGAGCGCGGGCGGGCCGAGCACCGCCAGTTCGCGCTCGAGCACGGCAGTATCGAAGACGAGCGCACCGCCATCGTCGAGTCGCTGGTCGGTCGGCCGCTCTCCGGGACAGCCAGTGCCCATCCACTCGCCAGCCGCCTTGCCATGGCTTTGCGGCGAGCGGATGGGGAACGAGACCGCGCCGCGATCGGGCGCTTCCGCCAGGCTGTGGTCGGCGCGCAGGTAGAACTGCAGCGGCCGGATGTTCGGCGATGGGTAAGTCGCCTCACCCACCCAGCGGCCCGGCATGAAGGCATGCGTGCCGTCCGGGGGGACGGGGTCCTCGAGGTACGCCCGCAGCATGGGCTCCTTCATGATCCCGGTGTCGCGGCCCTTGAGCCACTGGTCCCACCAGCGGACCGCTTCCTGCAGGTAGCCGATCGCAGGGCCCGGAACCCCGTCGTGCGGGTACACGTGACCCCATGGGCCGATGATGCCGAGCCGCGGCACGGCGAGGCCCGCGAGGAGGCGCGGCACGGCGTTCGTGTAGCTGTCAAGCCAGCCGCCGATCGCGAGCACCGGGCATTCGATGGCGCCGAAGTCCTCGCAGACCGACCCGTGCTTCCAGTACGCGTCGTAGTGCTGGTGTGCGAGCCACATGGCCGGGAAGAAGGGGAGCGTCTCGATGCGCTCGAGCCAGCGCTCGCGCCAGCTGAGGCCCACGATCTCCGGATCGAGTGGTCTGCTCTGGTAGGCGAGCATGATGCTGCCCCACCAGAGGTTGTCGTTCAGCAGGCAGCCGCCCATGTAGTGGACGTCGTCGGTGTAGCGATTGTCCGTCGAGAAGGTCGTGATGATCGCCTTCAGCGCCGGTGGGCGCCGGGCCGCGATCTGCAGCGCGTTGAAGCCGCCCCACGACTTGCCCTGCAGGCCGACTGCGCCACTGCACCACGGCTGGCGCGCGATCCAGGCGATCACCTCGAGCGCGTCGTCCTGCTCCTGCTTGAGGTACTCGTCCGCCATGTGGCCGTCGGACTCTCCGGAGCCACGCATGTCGACCCGTACGGCGGCGTAGCCGTGCGCCGCGAAGTAGCCGTGCATGGGTTCATCGCGCGCGCGCGTGCCATCCCGCTTCCGGTACGGGATGTATTCGAGCACCGCGGGGACGGGCTCGCGCGCGGCGCCTTCCGGCAGCCAGATCCGCGCCCCGACGCGACAGCCGTCGGCGAGCGTGATCCAGACATGTTCTTCGACGTGCACCCGCATGCTAGATACCTATCACAAGCGGGCCGGGCGCGCCTAGACGCCGCACCGTGCGAGTTGCGGCCACCCTAGCGATTCGGGCGGTAGATGAGATCGCCGTACTTGACCCACTTGCCACTGCCGGCAGGGGCGACGTACTGCAGAATCCGGACGGTGCCGTCGGGGACGCTGCGGTAGACGAGCTTGACGTCGCGGCCGCGTGACGGGATCACCGTGACGAACACCATGCTGCCATCCGCGTCGGGCGCACCGCTCAGGAAGATCGCGCCCCACTGGTTGTCGGCCCACATCTGCAGCCAGTGCTCGCCGTCGAAGCGATTGATCGCCATGCCGGCGAGGCGGTACCCGACGCCCGGGCGGCGATACATGTCCGTCACGAACGTGAGGTTCTCCTGGATGATGCACCCCTCCGAGTGCTTCTCGACGCGCTCGAGCGCGACCAGCTGGTTCGTGTCAGCGTCGAACACCTGCCAGCTCCCTACCCAGAAATCGAGCTGGTGATGCTGCGCCGACTCGTAGGTCGCAGGAGCCGCGGACTGCTCGAGGGCCGGCGCCTCACCGGCACGCGCCGCGTCCTGCAGGGCGGGCACGGTCGCGAGGCCGAGCAGCGCCGCGGCGGTCGCGACGGCACGCAGCGGCGCTCCGCGTCGCGCGACGACTCGTTCAGGTGACAACGCCATTCGCAGCCTCCCGGCCGATGGACCTGCGGATTCGCCCGCGGGCATGCGCCGGACGGGCGCCTGCCCGCGTCATCCGCTCAGAACGTGTAGGCGACCCGGATCCCGATCTCCCGCGGCGGATTGACCACGTAGTCGTTCGTCAACTTGCCGAGTTCGTTGAACTGGGTTGGCGGTACGAGGATGTTCTGCCGGTCGAGCAGGTTGGTCACGTACAGCGTCGTACGCCACGGCCGGTGCAGCAGCGCGGCGGACAGGTTCAGCACCTCGTAGCTGGAGGCCTGCTGCACCGAGGTCACGCCAAGCGTCGGTGTCAGCTGCATCGGCATGGCACTCCGATATACGCCGTTGGCGGTCAGCGCGAGGTCATAGGCCGGCGCGACGTTGAGGTCGTAGACGATACCTGCGCTCGCACTCGTCTTCGGGCTGCCCGGCATCTGCTCGCCGGAGGTGCCGTAGATGAGCCCCGGCACGATGGTGCCGTTCTGCGCGCCGTTGTTCGCGGGCGGCGAGAAGCTGCTGGTCAGGTGCGCGTCGGCATAGGCGAAGCTCACCGTGTAGCCGAGGTGCGGCACGAACAGCGGGCCGCTCGATTCGATCTCGAAGCCCTTCGATTCCGCGGTCTTTGCGTTGTACACCGCGAGGTTGCCGGACGGCAGGCTCGAGGAAATCTGCGGGTTGTCCCAGATGATGTCGAATACGGCGACCGTGTAGGAAAGGCCGTTGTCGAGGCGCCCCTTGAGTCCCGCCTCGAAGTTGTTGGTCTTGTCCGGCTGGTAGGTCGACAGGAGCGGGCTTTCGCGGAATGGTCCGGTCAGTGGCACCGAGTTCGCGCCGCCGCGGCGGAAGCCCTGCGACCGGAGCGCGTACACGAACTGGTTCTTCGCGTACTCGTAGGACGGATTGACCTTGCCGACGGTCTTCGAGGCCGGCGAGGAATGCGGCGTCGCCGGCAGGTGGGTCGGGAAGACGTAGTCGTCATAGGACTGCGCATCGGTGAACTGCTGATTGAAGTAGCGCGCCCCGGCCGTGATCTGGCCGCCCGGCATGAAGTGCCAGGTCAGCTCGCCGAACACCGACTTGTCGGTGAAGTGCTGCGTGTCGATCTGCTGGAACGTGACGTCGCCCGGTGCTACCGCGATGTCGAACGCGCAGTTCGGCAGGCAGTCCTGCCCGACCTGGCGCTCCGGCGTTCTCGGGATCGCGATCGTCCACGCGCCTTCGCGGGACTGGTCCTCGTAGAAGGCGCCGACGACGGAGTGAGTGTGGCGTGCTCGCCACCGCGCTCACGGGGCACGCGGGCGCGCACCTCCGGGGGGCGCCCGCCAGGGGGTCCATCGCGCTGCAGCGCGGTGCGCGGTCTCGACGCTATGCGTCGTCGGGTACCACGACCCCGGCGTCGCGCAATGCGCCGATCAGAGGACGAAGGTGCCGGTGATAGTGGCGCCAGCGGCCCGAGGAGGTGCCGTAGATCGGACGCCGCACCTGTGCTGCGCTCGCCGTCAGCGACACCGCCCGGTTGTTCTGGATCTCGATCGCCGCTCGCGACCACGTAAGCCCGCAGTGCCGCGCGACGGCCGAGCCCTCGCGCTCCGGGGCGCGGACCACGTCCTCGTAGACGACCTCGTGGAGTCCGTCACCCAGCAGCGCGCGCCAGTGCGACATCAGCCGGTCGAACGCGGCGTAGTAGCGGGCCAGGTCCGAGAAGTCGTAGCTGAAGGGATAGCCCTCGCCGAACAGCGTCCTGTACATCGCGAAGCAGCTGTCGAGCGGCGAGCGGCGCACCGCGATAATCGTTGCCTGCGGCAGCGCCTGCCGGATCGCGCCCAGGTACAGGTAGTTGAGCGGCAGCTTCTCGATGATCCTGCCGCGGAAGTTGGCCGGGTCCGCGCGGCGCGCGTAGTCGGCGGCCACGGCATCCGGATCTGCGGTCGCCGCACGCGCGAAGATGTCGTCGTTGCCTGCGGGCGTAGCGGCGAGCAGCGCGCGCGCGAAATTGTCGGTCTCGCCGTTCGAGGCTGCTCCCGGCAGACCCGTGAGGATGCGCTCGAGCAGCGTCGTTCCCGAGCGCGGCAGGCCGACGATGAAGATGAACTTCGCCGAGTCGGTCGCGCCGCGGCGCGGCGCGGCCGCGGGCCGCGCATAGCTGGCGGCGATGCGTCCGAGCTTCTTCTCGTCGAGCGCCACCTCGTAGCTGAGGCGTGCCCGGCGTGCCTCGGCCGCGCGCGCGAACCAGTGGAACGCCGCATCGAAGCGCTGCAGGTCGTCGAGTTCCTTGCCGAGGGCATAGCCGAGGAACATCCGTGCCCGACCGTCCGCGTCGGGGCGGGCGAGCCGGGCCTCGAGTTCCGCCACGTGATTGAACTCGGGCGTCTGCAGGCGCAGCTCGGAGCGCAGCAGGTAACTCGGATAGTTTGCGGGGTCGACCGCGATAGCCGTGTCGCACGCGGCTTCCGCTTCAGCGAGCCGGCCGAGCCCCCGCTCGCAGCACGCGAGGTTGTACCAGAACCTGCTGGTTCCCGGCGCGAGCGTGGTTGCGCGCCGGTAGAGCGAGCTCGCGCGTTCGTGCCGGCCGAGCGCCATCGAGGCGTAGGCGAGGCCATCGTACGCATCCGCGACACCGGTTCCGAGCTCGAGCGCGCGGACGATCACCGACTCGGCATCAGGGGCCCGTCCGAGCCCGAGCAGTATCGTCGCGAGCAGGGCGTGCGTCGGGACGCACACCGCCGCGTTGGCAACGGCACGCTCCGCGAACGGCAGGGCCTCGGCGGGCCGTCCGGCGCGGAGGAGCCGGAAGGCCTCGAGGTCCGCGGAAGAGGAGGCGGTGGCCATGTGTCGTTGGGATCCCGAAGGCGCGGTCGCCGGAAGCGGCAGGCCTGCGGGCATGATTATGGCAGAGATCGCTGCGATGCCCGGAGCGCGGGCGGCGGCAGTGTCTGGCCGGAGGACGCGGCGTGCGCGGCCGCCGGAGCCGCCCGGCTCAGGGTGCGCGCGACCGTCGCACCATCCGCTCGAGGAGGTGCTCGATCGCCGCATCGACGTCCCGGCACCGTCCCGAATGGACGGGCGAGGTCTGGATGCTGGTGCTGCGCTCTGCGACCAGCCAGTCGAAACGCTCGCGCGACGACAGCCGACCGATGGGGCCCGCCCGCTCGCCGCCGGCGCAGATCGTCGGGATGGCGGCGAGCGCACTGCCGATGGCCTCGGCGTCGACCGTCGGCTCGAGCAGCCTGACCCTCGTGGCGTCGAACTCGATCCTGGCCTCGAGGTAGTCCGCCGCGGCGCAGTACATCAGGATTCCGACGTTGATGAACTCACCGCGCTCGACCCGCGGGACCACGCGTATCACCGCGTAGTCATACGTGTGCAGTTCGGGCACTGACGGCCTCCTTCACAAAAGCGTGTGGCGCCGCGAGGCGTCTGCGGAGGTAGCCTTCGTAGGCGGCACGGTGCTCGGTCGGGCTGGCGAACAGAGCCTCGCGCCCCAGCCAGTCGTCCGGAATGAGCGCGATGGTCGCGGCGATGACCTCCGGCGTGAGGCGCGCCGTGAGGGCGGCGTCGGCTTCCTCGAGCCGCGTCGCGAAGGGCAGCAGGACGTGGTCGCGGATGCGCGGGAACGGCGTCTCGATCTGGCCCGCAGCGGCCGGCCAGTCGTGATGGAAGTAGAGGGCCGCGCCGTGATCGATCAGCCACAGCCGGCGGTGCCACACCAGCATGTTGGTGTTGCGGGGCGTGCGGTCGACGTTCGTGACGAAGGCATCGTGCCAGACGATTGCGGATGCGAGTTCGGCAGCCGGTCGCTCGGCGAGGGCGTCGAAGGTGACGGCGCCCGGCAGGTAGTCGAGGGCCACGTTGATGCCGGCGCTCGCCCGGATCAGGTCCTGGATCTCGGGGTCCGGCTCGGTACGGGCAAGTTCTGCATCGAGGTTGACGAGGACGATCTCCGGCACCGGCAGGCCCACCGCCCGTGCGAGTTCGCCGGCGACGAGCTCGGCGATCAGTGCCTTCGGGCCCTGACCGGCGCCGCGGAACTTGAGGACGTACATCCCGTCATCGTCCGCCTCGACCACGGCCGGAAGCGAGCCGCCTTCGCGCAGCGGTGTCACGTAGCGGGTGGCGGTGACGGTTCTCAAGGCTTTGTGTTTCCCAATGCGCGCTGCCGCAGGTGTCGTGCCTGCCGGTGTCCGGTGGCGTGCTGCTCTGAGCCGCCAGCGGCAGGCGGGGACCGGCGAAATTATACGCACACGCGCAGGCGCCACGCCGCTGACTCGAAGTACCGCGTGCAGTTTCTACTCGCGGTCTTGCTGCGACGTCCCGCCGTGTCCGGCCGCGCGCTGCGGCTCGTGTTTCGAGGCGGGCACGCGCGCCGCAAACCCGGCCGTCACCGGCCCGCCTGCGGCGTCGGTGCCGGTCAACGCGTCGTTACTTCCGCGTGCGATCGACGTAGAATCCGCTCGCTCGACGCCGGCGGCGGCTCGCAAGGTACGCGGCGGCATCATCAATTCTGTCGGGTGGGTCCAGCGAATCGCTGCGGCCGCTCCGGCGTCGGGCAACCCGCCGGCCTGCAACCTGGGCCCGACGCGCGGGGCCCGCATCGCCCGGCCGCCGCGCCGCGCGCC
>Ga0181519_10000197_pt1 | contig 56332 bp, 55 predicted proteins | sample PEATcosm2014_Bin_26_FD_121102 | JGI IMG/M metagenome (GOLD analysis project Ga0181519, IMG submission 121102) | Peatland microbial communities from MTU Mesocosm Facility, Houghton, MI, USA - PEATcosm2014_Bin02_10_metaG | ecosystem: Environmental > Terrestrial > Soil > Wetlands > Peat | place...
AGGAGGTCACCTTCACCGCCGTGCCGCCCGGTTCCGGCGCACGCGTCGCCTTCAGCCAATAACGACGCCTCCGGTCTCTGACCGGATCCGAGGCCCACTGGCTCCACCAGCCAGTGGGCCTTTTCTTTCCGTTTGGCCGCTACCGCGCGACCCGATCCGCCCGCAGTTGCGAGCGGCGGACCTTCCCAGCGTCGTCGCGCAATGCCGCGTCGACCAGCTCGATGCTGCGCGGCCGTTTGTACGTGACCAGCCGTTCCGCCAGATGCGCGTGCAGATGGTCGAGATCGAGCCCGTCGCGCGGCTGAATGATGGCGTGGATGCGATTGCCCAGATCGTCGTCCGGCAACCCGATCACGGCGCTCGACTGCACCAGCGGATGCTCTTCCAGCGCCGCCTCGACCTCGGCCGGATAGACATTCGAGCCGCCGACCAGGATCATGTCGGTGCGCCGATCGGCCAGATAGAGATAGCCGTCCTCGTCGAACCAGCCGATATCGCCCAGCGACTCCCAATCGCCGATCCGCCGCGCCTCGGCGCCGACATACCGATAGGTCTCCGGCATCCCTTCGGACCGGCGCATATAGATCTCGCCGGTTGTGCCGGGCGGCAGCTCGTTGCCGTCGCCGTCCAGGATCTTCATCTGGCCGGTCTTGACCCGTCCGACCGAGCCGCGGCGCTCGACCCATTCGGTGCCGCTGATCACGGTCGAGGCCTGCGACTCGGTGCCGGCATAGAGTTCCCAGATCGCCTCGCCGCCCAGCCAGTCGATCCATTCCTGCTTCAGCCAGGGCGGGCACGGCGCCGCCAGATGCCAGACCGTCTTCAGCGAGCCGACATCGTAGCGGGCGCGCAGTTCCGGCTCCAACCGCCAGATCCGGCTCATCATCGTCGGCACCAGATAGAGCCAGGTGCCGCGGTGCCGTTCGACCGCCTGCAGCACCGCCTCGGCATCGAATTTCGGCAACAGCACGAGCTGCGCCCCGGCGGTCAGGGCGACGATCGCCGAGGAGAACGGGCCATTGTGATAGAGCGGGCCGGGCATGATCGCCACGTCTTCCGCCCCGAGCCGCCAATAATCGATCTGCGTGGGCAGCATGACGCCCTGGAGACCGGAGACGATCAGCTTCGGCCGCCCGGTCGAACCGCCCGATGTCGGCGCCTTCCAGGAAGGAGCGATGCAGTCCGGCAAGGGCGATTCATCGTCGCTCTCGGCGAGCAGCCGGGCGATGTCGGCCGTCGGCCGGTCGGCGATGATCTCCGGCCCGGCGATGATCACCAGCGGATCGGCGAGCGCCACCACGCCGTCGAGCTCGGCCTTGGGCAGCCGCGCCGAAACCGGCTGCGGCGTCGCCCCGAGTTTCCAGCAGGCGAAGCTCGCCTCGATGAATCCCACGCTGTTGGGCAGCGCGATGGTGACGAAATCACCATATCCCACGCCGCGCGCAGCAAGCGCCCGGGCGAGCCGGTTGGTCCGGCGTTCCAGCTCGCCCCAGCGCCGCCGCGAGCGCCCGCAACCGCGCGCCCAGGGACACGACCGGCTCCGCCAATTCCGGCAAAGTCACGCCGCCCGTTACGGAAACTACGTCTTCACTCATTGCCGCACGCCTCCTCAACCTGCTTTCTTATCGACGATCCTGCGGTTTCTCCGGTAGGGTTGTCGAGAATACTGTTCGACAGGGGCAACAAGGAAGGCGATGCCTTCGGTGCTGAGGGGAGAAGATCGATGAGGTTCGACGGCCGGGTCGCGATCGTCACGGGTGCCGGCGGCGGGTTGGGCCGAGCGCATGCGCTGGCTTTGGCCGCGCGCGGCGCCAAGGTCGTCGTCAACGATCTGGGCGGTGCACGCGACGGCAGCGGCGGCTCGCTCAGCGCCGCGGAGCGTGTCGCCGCGGAAATCCGCGAGGCCGGCGGCACGGCGCTGGCCAACGGCGCCTCCGTCACCGACCAAGCCGGGATCGAGGCGATGGTCGCCGAAGTGATGGCGGCCTGGGGTCGAATCGACATCCTGGTCAACAATGCCGGCATTTTGCGCGACAAGAGCTTCACCAAGATGACGCTCGAGGATTTCCGCACCGTGATCGACGTCCATCTGACCGGCGCCTTCATCTGCACCAAGGCCGTGTGGGAGATCATGCGGGCGCAGAACTATGGCCGCATCGTCATGACCAGCTCGTCTTCCGGCCTGTTCGGCAATTTCGGCCAGGCCAATTACGGCGCCGCCAAGATGGGGCTCGTCGGGCTGATGCAGGTCCTGTCGATCGAAGGCGCCAAATACAACATCCGGATCAATTGCCTGGCGCCGAACGCGGCGACCCGCATGACGGAAGACATCTTCCCGGAACCCGTTCTGGCACTCATGAAGCCGGAGGCGGTCTCGCCCGGCGTGCTGGCGCTGGTCGCCGAAGACGCGCCGACCCGCGCCATCCTGAGCGCCGGTGCCGGCAGCTTCGAACGGGCCTATATTACTGTCACACAAGGCATTTTCGTCGGCGCCGGCGACGATTCCGCGGCGCAGGTCGCCCAGCGGTTCGACGAGATTTCCGATCGCACCCACGACATCGTTCCGGAAAACGCAATGGAAACCGGCCGCATCGAAATGACCAAGGCCGTCGCAGCCGCCGAGCGGAAGTGAGCCGGCCAAAATCGACATAGCACGGAGGAACCTCATCACCATGCGCGAAGCAGTCATCGTCTCCACCGCGCGCACGCCGATCGGCAAAGCCGCCCGCGGTGCGTTCAACGACACTCAAGGCCAGACCCTGGGCGGCCATGTCATCGCCGAAGCGGTGAAGCGCGCCGGCATCGACAAGGCCGAAATCGATGACGTCGTCATGGGCTGCGCGGTCCAGCAGGGCACGACCGGTTTCAACACGGCCCGGCAATGCGCGATGCGCGCCGGCCTCCCGACTTCGGTCTCGGGCATGACCGTCGACCGGCAATGCGCCTCGGGCCTGATGGCGATCGCCACCGCCGCCAAGCAGATCATCGATGACGGCATGACCATCACGATCGGCGGCGGGCTCGAATCGATCTCTCTCACCTCCGAGAACCCCAACCGTCACCGCGCCGCCGATCCCGCGCTGGTCCAGACTCTGCCGGCGCTCTACATGGCGATGATCGAGACCGCCGAGATCGTCGCCGACCGCTACAATGTCAGCCGCGAGGCGCAGGACGCGTATTCGCTGCAATCGCAGCAGCGTACCGCCGCGGCCCAGGCCGCCGGCGCCTTCGACGCCGAGATCGTCCCGCTCCCGACGATCATGAAAGTTACGGACAAGGCAACCGGCGAAGTCTCGACCCGGCCGATCACCTTGACCTCGGACGAAGGCAACCGGCCGCAGACGACCCTGGCCGATCTCGCCGGGCTGAAGCCCGTCTTCAAGGGCGGCCAGATCGTCAAGGAAGGCCGCTTCATCACCGCCGGCAACGCCTCGCAGCTCTCCGACGGCGCCTCGGCCTCGCTGCTGATGGAAGCCAGGGAAGCGGAGCGCCGCGGTCTCAAGCCGCTCGGCGCCTATCGCGGCATGGCGGTCGCCGGCTGCGACCCGGACGAGATGGGCATCGGCCCGGTCTTCGCCATTCCGAAGCTCTTGAAGCAGCATGGGCTCACCATCGACGATATCGGCATCTGGGAGCTGAACGAGGCCTTCGCCAGCCAGGCGCTCTATTGCCGCGACCGCCTCGGCATCCCCAATGACCGGCTGAATGTCAGCGGCGGCGCCATCTCGATCGGCCATCCCTACGGCATGTCGGGTGCGCGCATGACCGGCCATATCCTGATCGAAGGCAAGCGCCGCGGCGCGAAATACGGCATCGTCACCATGTGCGTCGGCGGCGGCATGGGTGCCGCCGGGTTGTTCGAGATTTTCTGATACCGCGTAGGCGGTCCGGTCCGGCCGGTGCTTGACACCGGCCGGACCGGACCGTTGGGCCTGGCTAGAGTGCCATGGCGTCGGAACGATGCCTGATTCGCGCGCGAGCTTATTGAAAATAGATCAAGATGATTTCAGGTGACCTCATCGGAAATCATCTTGATTTAGTCCAGCGTACCTTAAGAAAAAGCGCCTCGAAGCGCTGCACACAGGGAGGGTACCGCATGTCGTCCAATCGGACTCAGCACCCTATTACCTTAGGCACGAAACTGTTCTACGGCTTCGGCTCGGTTGCCTACGGCGTCAAGGACCAGGGTTTCGCCTATCTCCTGCTGATCTATTACAATCAGGTACTCGGCCTGCCGGCAAAGCAGGTCGGCTTTGCGCTCCTGATCGTGCTGTTGATCGACGCCTGCCTGGACCCGATCATCGGCCAATGGTCCGACATGCTGCACTCGCGCTGGGGCCGCCGCCATCCCTTCATGTATGCGACCGCCTTGCCGGTGGCGCTCAGCTATCTGCTGCTCTGGGACCCGCCCGCCGGCCTCTCCGGCCCGACGCTGTTCTGGTATCTGCTCGGCATCGCCGTGCTCATCCGGTTCCTGATCGCCCTCTATGAAATCCCGAGTTCCGCTCTGGCCCCGGAACTGACCACCAGCTATCACGAGCGCACTTCGCTGTTGGGCTATCGCCAGCTTTTCGGCTGGCTCGGCGGCCTGACCATGGCGTTCCTGGCTTTCGGCGTGTTCCTGACGCCGGATGCCGAGCACAAGGTCGGGCAGCTCAACCCGATCGGCTATGCCCATTACGGCTGGACGGCCGCCGCGCTGATGTTCGGTGCGATCGTCATCTCGGCCGCCGGCACGCATCGCCGGATCCCCTATCTCAAGGCGCCGCCGCCGCGCCGGCGCTTCGCCCCGCTGCGGGAGATCCGTGAAATGGCGGCGATGCTGGCGCATCGTTCGCTGCTGATGCTGCTCTTCGGCGGCTTGTTTTCGGGCACGGCGATCGGCCTGACAACCGCGCTGACCTATTACTTCTTCACCTATTTCTGGGAATTGACGAGCAAGCAGATCGCCGTCCTGCTGTTCGCCAATGTCATTTCCGCGCTCGTGGCCTTGCCGCTCGCGACCCTGGCGTCGCGCCGGCTCGGCAAGAAACAGGCGGCCATCCTGCTCTGGTCGTCGGCGCTCATCATCGGGCCGCTGCTGCTGATCCTGCGCCTGGCCGGCCTGCTCCCCGCCAATGGCACGGACATGCTGCGCGGGATCCTGTTCGTGCATAGCGCGATCTGGATCGCTCTTTTCATCGGCAGCGCCATCCTGATCGCGTCCATGATCGCCGATGTCGTGGAGGAGCGGCAGGTGGCGACGGGTCGGCGCGCCGAGGGGCTGCTCTTCGCGGCCAACAGCTTCATCCTGAAATTCACCTCGGGCATCGGGATCTACGGCGCCGGCATCCTGCTCGGCGTCGTGGGTTTCCCGGAAGGCGCCGTGCCGGGCAAGGTCGACACGGCGGTCCTGAACGAGCTGGCGATTGTTTTCGCGGCGCTGACCACCGTGCTGTTCCTGGTGGCAATCGGCTTCATCTCGGCCTACCGGATCGACCGCAAGACGCATGAAGCCAATGTGCAGCGCCTGGCCGAAGCCGGTGCGCTCGCCGCGCCCGCGGCGAAGATCTCGGTGCCGGGCTTCGTCACGGAGCTGCCGCTGCCCGGCGAGTGACCGATCGCTGAGCCGGAGCCGGAGCCGGGCAGAACGACACCTCTTTAAGTTGTTCGAAATCCCGGTGCGTTAGTCTGCGTGGCGGGCTCGATCGGCCCGGCCTGGAAGGACGGACGCCATGTTCACCCGGTTCTTTGCCTTCATTTTCCGCGGCTTCCACCGCCGCCAGGCCGAACTGCACGCCGGCATGGCGCATCTCGACGAACTCGACCGCCGCCGCCGCGCCTGATCGACTACTCGGCGGGCAAGGCGGAGGCTGCCCTTCGCAGACGCCCATTCAAGCAAGGGCAGCCACCGTGTCCCACCTGACACGGCCGGATCGAATATGCGTCCCCCGGCCCCCCGCACCGCTACCCGCGCCATATTGGCGCAGGGCTTGCACTGCACTGCCGCCGGCCCGCGCGGAAGTCGACGGAGTTCTCGGCACCCTCGACCGCGGCGCGGAACGAACCCGTGTTGGCGTGAGGGGGCAACAAATGAAGGTAAGCGTTTGGCGCGTAAGTGCTTTGGCACTGTTCGCCGGTGTCTTGCAGGGGCAGGCGCTGGCGCAGCAACCGGCTCAGGCACCACCGCCGCAAGTTGCGGCCGGCGATTCCGAGCAGGAATCGATCGTCGTCACCGGCACGCGCCAGGCCGGCGTGAAAGCTCGAGACAGCTCAACTCCGATCCAGGTCGTCAACACCGAAGCGCTCGAAAACACCGGCGTGGCCAATTTGAGCCAGGAACTGAGCCTGGTGGTGCCGTCTTTTTCATCACCGACCTACGGCCAGGATACCGGCGCGCTTACCACCGCCGCCGTGCTGCGCGGCTTGAGCCCGAACCATGTGCTGGTTCTGGTCAACGGCAAGCGGCGCAACGCCTCGGCCAACATCTTCGCCGATCCCGGGCCGCAGCAAGGCTCGAACCCGGTCGATCTCGATCTCATTCCGGCCGATGCGATCGACCATATCGAAGTGCTCACCGACGGCGCGGCGGCGGTGTACGGCTCCGACGCAATCGCCGGCGTCATCAACATCATCCTCAAGAATGCCGATCACGGCGGCTCCGTCACCGGCTCGACCGGCGCCTATTACGGCAGCCCGTTCAACGAAGTGCATCAAGGCGGCGACGGCTTCCAGATCGACACGCAGGGCAATACCGGCGTGGCGCTCGGCACCAGCGGTTTCGTCAATCTGACCGCCGAGTACCGGCATCACGACAACAGCAACATCACCGGCCCGGACCCGCGCGGCGCCGCCGGCGGCGTGCCGCCCGACCCGTTCCAGAGCCGGATCGACGGCGATCCGGAAAGTGCGCTCGAAAACCTCGAATACAATGCCGGCTACAATCTGGGCGCGGTCGAAGTCTACAGCTTTGGCACGTATTCGCACAAACACGCCAAGGCCTTCGAGAACTACCGGACCGAGACCAAGGCCGCCGGATTGACCTCGGACACAACCGGTCTGGTCCTGCCCAACCCGTATCCCTTGGGCTTCGAGCCGGCCGAGACGATCACCGAGGACGACTACTCGCTGACGCTGGGCGCGCGCGGCATGGCCGGCGAATGGCATTGGGATCTGAGTTCGACCTATAACGCCGACAATGAAGACATCGGCAATGTCGACAGCATCAATCTGGCGCTCTATCAGGCGACAGGCGATTTTCACCCGACCACCTTCCGCACCGGCAATCTCGACGACAGCCAGTCGGTCAACACGCTCGACGTCAACCGCGACTTCAATATCGGCTTGGCCGCGCCGCTCAATGTCGCGTTCGGTACGGAATATCTCTACGAGACCTTTCAACTCGTGGCCGGCGACCCGGCCTCGCGCTTCCTTGACGGCAGCCAAGCCAATCCCGGCTTCAGCCTGTCAGACGCGCATAATGTCAACCGCGACAGCGAGGCGGCCTATGTCGATTTCGCGACCGACCCGCTGCCGCATTGGAAAGTCGATGTCGCCGGCCGCTTCGAGCATTTCAGCGATTTCGGCGACACCAAAGACGGCCGCGTAACCAGCCGGTACGATATCACACCGGATTACGCGCTGCGCGGCACGATCAGCAACGGCTTCCGTGCGCCGTCCCTGGCCCAGGAATTCTTCTCGGCGACCAATGTCGGCCCGGGTTTCGCGACCGCGCAATTGCCGGTGAATTCGCCCGGCGCCGCCTTTCTCGGCGCGCAACCGCTGAAGCCCGAGATCTCGACCAATTATAGCTTCGGCTTCGTCGCCCAGCCGCTGCCGCGGCTCCATGTGAGCTTCGATCTCTATCAAATCGACATCAAGAACCGGATCATCGACTCCGGACTCTTCACCGCGAACAACGTGGCCCAGGCGATCGCGCTCAACGGCAATGTCGTCGAGCCGGGCGATGCGGTCTCGGCGCAATTCTTCGCCAATGCCCTGGCCACCCATACGCGCGGTGCCGAGCTTTCGGCGACTTACCCGTTCGACCTCGGCGACAACGGCGATCTCGAACTCACGATTTCCGGCAATTACAACAACACGGTGGCGCTGACCACGGCGCAGGCGACGGCGCAATTCCTGATCAATGAATCCGTGCTGTCGTACCTGACCACGGCCACGCCGCATGAGAAGATCATCACCGACGCCTATTGGCAAAAGGGGCCGTACGACATCAATCTGCGCGGCACGTTCTATGGGGCGTCCAGCACCTTCGACCAGAACCAGGCGACTTTCGGCTTCGTCCACAACCAGATCGACCCGGCCTTCATCGTCGATCTCGAGGCTGGCTATACGCTGGACGCCTGGCATTTCTCGGTCGGCGCCAATAATATCCTCAACACCTTCCCGAACAAGGTCGACCCGGCGACGACCTCGCCGACGACCGAAATCTTCAACTTCAATTCGCCCTATGGCTATCAGGGCGGGTTCTATTACGCGCGCGTAGCCTATACGTTCTGACGGCCGATCGGCGAGGCGGGCAAAGGGCGGCGCCCTTGCCCGCCGAGCCGGCTTGAACCGGCATCGACCGTGATTTTACGCCGGCGCCTCAATCGGCAGCCGTGCGGCCAGCAGCAGCAGACCAACCGCGAAGCACAGCCCGGCCAGGAACCATTCCTGCCAAATGCCGAAGCTGATGAGCGATACCGACAAGGCCGCTGCGAACCCGGCGGCCAGCATCGCCTGCGTCGAACGGCTTTGCCACTCTTGCCGGGTGAACACACGAACAGTGCCGAGCAGGAACGGCCCGAAGCCCAGAAGCGCACCGATTCCACCCAGCTCCAGCCAGACTTGGAGGATGCCGTTATGCGGGTGGAGAGGCAGGATTTCGTTGCCCAGCACCATCGTGCCGGTATCCCCGTCCGGTGCGCAGCGTTTCAGCACGACCGGGTCCTTGCCGCCGGGCAGCCGCCGCGCGGCGTCGAGTCCCCAGCCCATGAGCGGCCGCTCGTGGATATGCTCGGCGACGAAATTCCAGATCAGGATCCGATGCAAGGCCGAGGGCTTGTGACTGATCATCCAGCAACTCGCCGCCGGCCCGATCTGTACCGGGAAGACAAAGGGCAGCGACGCGGCGGCGAGCGCCAGCACCCCCAATCCGGCCCAGCGCATCACCGGCACGAGGTAAACGATACCGAGCGTGACGGCTGCGACGGCCAAAGCGAGCTTGGCCGAAAGGCTGACGGTCTCAAGCAGTGCGAGCACGGTCACGACGCTGTGGAGCAGGGCGAGCCGGGGCGCTTTCAGGCGAAGCAGCACGACGAGCAGAGGCAGCACGAAGACGGAATGCAAGGTCGCCGCCCTGGCATAGAGCAGCGCCGGCTCATAATCCGCCCCAGCCCATGGATGTAGCGCCCGGGCGAGCAAGCCGCCGAGCGAGAGGTCGACCGCAACCACGGCGGCGGCGGCGGTGAGCCCGGTCGCCAGCGCCAGGACCGGACGCCGCAGCCCGGAGACCGGCAAATCGGAAAACTGCCCGGCCAGGATTGCGCCGCCGAGCGCCACCCCCGCCAAACGCAGGGCCACGGAGATCGATGCCGAGGCGTCGAGCGACCAGAGCGCCGAGAGCAGCATCCAGAGGAATAGCGGCACCAGCAGAGCCAAACGCCGCGCGGTCCGGGCCAACACCGCGCCGGGAGTGGAATCGGGCGAGACCAGAAGGGCGAGCGCGACGAGGAGCACGGCCAGCGTCGTCGCCCGCGCCGAGACATAGATCAAGGGTCCGAAGCCAAGGCACAAGAGCACGAGGATCGTGGTGCGAACCGGCGCTCTCGTCAAAATGGTAGCCGCCACGCCGCAGCCGGCCGCCGATGGCCGGGACCAGGAGATCGAGGAAAGGACATGCGGGCCGTGCTCATGCGGACGTCACGACGGCACCGTTCCGCCCCCGATCGGACCCCGTACCGGCGCAAGAATTTCTTAGAGTCGTAATCGCGTCATAGGTGAGGAGCGTATGAACGTGACCGCCGCTCAAATCTTCGATATCCCACACACGATCCTTCACATTGGCGCCGGCGAGATGGATAATTCCCAATTGTGTATGCGGCTCGTGCGGTTCTACCAACCTGCCGATCCGCTCATCCCACTTCGGTGCCGCATCGCTGCACAGCCAATTGAATGTCGCGGGCAAGATCGTATAGTCCTGGCGGTCGCCGAATACCACGTAGTTCAATGCGGTTTGCTCGGCGATAAAGAAAAACGATTTCTTGCGGGCGCGCTGCTTTCCGCCGATACGGTTCAAGATCCGCTGATGGGCGGCGGCCCAAAGCTGCCAGTGCGGTGCATCCTTGGCGAGGGCAAATACGCCTGAGTTCAGCCGAGGCGTTCGTCCAAGCCGATAACCGGCAGTGAGCCCGAAGCTAGCCGCGAACGTCTCGTGGTTTTGCGTCCATAATTTGGGCCGCTTATATGGCTTCAGATAACAACGGTCGAATTCGGATACGATCGCCAGTTTATTCTGCGCGGCCGCGCGCAGTAACGGGACCAGGCAATCTTCGTCTTGCACCCAGGCATCGGCGTCGATCCACAGGTATAGGTCGTAGCCGGGAAAATGTTTCGGCAAATATGGCCGCGCCGTCATCGCCCTATAATACAGGGGCGCCGTCTCCCGTCCGGGAAAATCGCAGTCCCAGCCCGGCTCGGTCAAAATCGCCCCATAGTCGCGGAGGATGGTCTTCTGATCGTCGGACATGCCTCCCAGATCGAGAATACCAAGACGCAGTCCTCGACGCGCGGCTCCGCGCAAGGACGCGATCAAACCGTGCAGCAGATTAAAATATGCGCCATTGGCCGCAGTACAGATGATAATGGAATGCTGCACGCTGATTGTTTCAATATCTAAACTCGGCATGGAACAACCATCTCTACGGAACAGAATGCAAGTATCGCAGCCGCGACCTTGACCAGGTGCCGCTTGGCGACCAGGGAAATTATCTTCGCTGCGAGAAAAGTGGGCGGCGAGCCGTGATTGGCAATTTGCAGACTGTTCTCAGTGGGCGGAGGCCGCCTTCCAATACCGGAACCGAGCCTCCGTCGTCAATGATCGCCGCCCGAGGGTGCGGCACCGGCTTCGTCCGCAGCGGCGCCCGCACCCGCGCGACGCGTCACATCGCGGATTTCAGGGAGGCGAGCAGCGCTCGCCAATGCTCGGCTTGCCGGCGCTGGAACAACAACAGGTCGAAGCCGTGGCGCGCGGCATGATCCCGCGGGATCGCATCCCAGCCGCGATGCTCGACCGTGACCCGCGTCTCGTCGCCGATCGCTTCGAAACGCACATCGAGCTCGGTCGACTGGCCGGGCGCGAATGTCGCCTGGCGCCAAGTCAGGGCAAGCCTTTCGCCCGGCCGCCAGATGGTGATTCTGCCCACTTCGAATTCGCCGCCATCGCCCAGCGTCGTGACCAGCCGCCCGCCTTCGCCGGGTTCGAAACGCAGGCACCCATCGCCGCGCGGCGTCAGCATGAACAGCGGGTTCTGCACCCACCATCGGCCGATCTCGCCGGTGAAGGCTTCGAACGCCCGCAGCGGTGAGGCACGGACACGCAGCGAAACGATCACCGCGGCCGTCATCGCTCGTCCTTTTCGACATGCGCCTTGAAGGCGCAGAGCTGCGCCGCCCACATCGCCTCGGTGCTGGCAAGCCAGCGCTTCAATTCTGCCATCGCGCCATCCTTCAGGGTATAGATGCGCACCCGAGCGTCGAAGGCGGGATGGCTCTCCTCGACGAGGCCGCATTCCTTCATGACGCGCAAATGGCGGCTGAGCGCCGGCGCCGGCAGGTCGAGTACGCTCGCCAACTCGCCGGCCCGGCGCGGCCGCTCGCCCAGCAACTCGACCACGCGGCGGCGATGCGGGTCGGCCAGCGCCGCGAAGATCCGATCGACGGCGGCGCTCAATCGAGACGGGGGCGCGTGGTGAGGCCGCTGGCCTTGTCCCATTCTTGGGAGGTCATCCGCTGAAAGGTGACGCCGAAGGTCCAGATATGCCCTTCCGGATCCTTCGCGCGATATGTCCGGTCGCCGTAGAACTGTGTCTCCGGCTCCTGCAGGATCGCGGCACCGGCGGCGCGTGCCCGGGCGCAATGGGTGTCGATGTCTTCGCCCGGGGCCAGTTGGACATGGACCGACTGCGTGTTCTTGCCGCCGATCGATTTCGGACTCTTGTGGTCGTCGCTCCACTCATTGCCAACCATGACCACGGACTCGCCATACGTCATTTCGGAATGGGCAAGATTGCCCTCGGCGTCGAGGATGACGAAGAGCGGCTCGAACCCGAACGCCGCTTCGAGCCAGCGAAAGGCGGCTTTCGCATCCTGGTAGGAAAGGGCGCTCGAAAGCCCTTTGCTGCGATAGGGGTCGGACATTGGGGGCTCCCTTCATCGGTGACGGCGTTATTTTTTGATTATATGAATATTTGGCAAAATACGCAATTATAATCGCATTCGGACGTCGACGCAGGATCGGCCGGCTTCACCCCCGCCGATCCTGCGGGACTCGATCAAATCTGAACCCGCGATGCCGCGCGCCCTAACCGCCCAACCCGCGCAGCCGCTCCAGCACGCCTTCCGCCTCTTCCATCACCCGCCGGACGATCTCGCCGGCGCTCGGCACATCCTTGATCGCTCCGGCGCCCTGGCCCATGGCGAAGCAACTGCGCGCGCGGTCGAGCCCTTCGGTCTGCCCGCCGATACCGCCGATCACGCCGGCCTGGACCGAGAGCGCTACCTGCATCGGGAAGGGCCGGATCTCGCTCGGCCGTGTCTCCCAATCGGCAACGTAAGGGTTGCGGAAGACCCGCATCGGCTTCCCCGAATAGCAGCGGGTCACGATCGTGTCGGTCTCGGCCGCGTCCAGGATGACCTGCCGGTAGAGCGCGCCGGCATGCGCCTCCCGGGACGCGATGAAGCGCGTACCCATCCACACGCCCTGCGCACCGAGCGCCAGGGCGGCCGCCAAGCCGCGGCCGTCGGTGATGGCGCCGGCGGCGATCACCGGGATCTCGACGGCATCGACGATCTGCGGAATGAGCGCCATGCCGGCGACAGTGCCGGTGTGGCCCCCGGCCTCGGTGCCTTGCGCGATCACCGCGTCGAGCCCGGCTTCGGCACCGGCGACGGCGTGGCGCACGGTGCCGCAGACATTCATCACCTTGAGCCCGGCAGCTTTCAGCCTGCCGAGCACGTCCGACGGCACGCCCAGGCCGGCGACGAAGAGCGAAGCCCCCTCCTCGATGATGACATCGACCGCGGCGTCGAGCGAACCCGGCACCGCGGCCAGGAGATCGACGCCGAAGGGCTTATCGGTCAGATCCTTGACTTTGCGCATCTCGGCACGGATGCGGTCGGCACCGAGACCGGCCATGCCGAGCGTGCCGAAGCCGCCGGCCTCGGACACGGCGGCCGCCAGCTCGGCATAGGCGACGCCGCCCATGCCGGCCAGCATGATCGGATAGCGGATGCCGAGCAGGTCGCAGAGCGGCGTGCGGATCGGCATCCCGCCCCTCACTCGGCGAAGGTGATGACGTTGCGAACTGCCGCACCCGAGCGCAGCGCGTCGAAGCCCTCGTTGATCTGGCCGAGCTTGATGTGGCCGGAGATCAGGTGATCCAGATGCAGCTTGCCCTGCAGATAGAATTCGATCAGGCGCGGCATGTCGACCCGGAAGCGGTTCGAACCCATCATGGAGCCCTGGATCTTGCGTTCCGGCAGGAAATCCGGCCCGTGCAGCTCGATCTTGGTGCCGACCGGGATCATGCCGATGATGGTCGCCGCCCCGCCCGCGCGCAGCATCGAGAAGGATTGCTCGGCCGTGACCTTGGCGCCCAGGCACTCGAAGGAATAGTGCACGCCGCCGCCGGTCATCGCCCGCACCGTCTTCACGACGTCGACTTCCTTGGCGTTGACGACGTCGGTAGCACCCATCTGCTTGGCCAGTTCGAGCTTCGCCGGCAGCGTATCGACGGCGATGATCCGCCCGGCGCCGGCGATGGCGGCTCCGTTGATCGCGGCGAGGCCGACGCCGCCGCAGCCGATCACGGCGACATTGGTGCCGGGCTCAACCTTGGCGGTGTGGAACACGGCGCCGACGCCGGTCATGACGCCGCAGCCGATGAGGGCGGCGCGGTCGAGCGGCATGTCCTTGCGGATCTTCACCAGCGCATGCTCATGCACCAGCATCTGCTCGGCGAAGGAGGAGAGATTCAGGAATTGATGCATCACCTCGCCGCCCTTCCAGGACAGGCGGCGCGAAGCGCCCGGCGGCAGCTTGATCGTGGTGTTCTGGCAGAGCGAGGGATGCCCGGTGATGCATTGCTCGCAATAGCCGCAGAATACCGAAAGGCAGGTCACGACATGGTCGCCCGGCTCGACATAAGTCACGTCGGTTCCGACCGCCTCGACCACGCCGGCGGATTCATGGCCGAGCACGCAGGGCATCGGATAGGGATAGGCGCCGTCGGAGAAATGCAGATCGCTGTGGCAGATGCCCGCGACCGAGGTCCGGATCAGCACTTCGCGCGGCCCCGGCTTGACCAGTGAGACCTCCTCGATGGTCATGGGCTGACCGACTGCGTGCAACACTGCTGCCTTCATCGTCGAAATTCCCTTTATCGCGTTGATCGGTCGAGGCGCCTCCGGCCGAGGTCGACGCCGCCCTTGGCGGCGCTCCGGTGCCGGACGCGCTTGATAGCGAATTCCCCGGCGGCGCGATACTGGCTCGTTGCCGCCTCCCTGACATGGCCCAACAGCTTGATTCGACAGAAAATTGCGTCGGGCTTCTTTAGTATGGTACAAGCTATCGTAGGCGGTCTCGGGCGCCTTGTGAACGCGAAATCTTTTGCCGCGACGCTACGCGCCGGCGCCCGCTTAGGTTACGATAAGCCGCAGATTTCGCCAGGTTCGAGATCGAATGCACAAGCGAAACGCCGACCTTTTCAACGAAGCGCTCGAGCTGCATCGCCAGGGGCGGTTCGACGAGGCCGAAAACCGCTATAAGAAGCTGATCTGGCGCGAGCCCGGCAGCGCCGCCCCCTTGCATGCGCTCGGCGCCTTGCGGCTCCAGCAGGAGCGGCCGGCCGAGGCGCGCGAATTCCTGCTCAAGGCGGTCAAGATCGAACCCGGCAGCGCCGGCGTCCATAACGCGCTGGGCGCGGCACTCACTCAGTTGAAGCAGCCGGCGGCGGCCGAAGCCGAATTGCGCGAAGCCCTGAAACTCGATCCGAACCTGGCCGAGGCGCACAACAATTTCAGCGTTCTCCTGACCCGGCTGCAGCGGCCGGAGGAAGCCGTGGCGCGCAGCCGCGATGCCGTCCGCCTGGCGCCGCAATCGGCCGATATGGCGATGAATCTGGGCAAGGCGCTGCGCGATCTGGGCCGCCTCGGCGAGGCGCTGGCGGCGTTCGAAACGGCCGTGCGCCTGGCGCCGCAGCTCGCCGAGGCGCATTTCGCGGTGGCGACGATCCAGTTGGCGCAGGGCGATTTCGCGCACGGCTGGGCCGGTTTCGAATGGCGCCTGCGGCTGCCCGGCTTCGGCTTCGCGCTGGCCGATCCCGGCCGGCCCGGCTGGCAGGGCGAGGCTTTGGACGGCAGGACCATCCTGCTCCATGCCGAACAGGGGCTCGGCGACACGCTGCAATTCCTGCGCTATGTTCCGATGGTCGCGGCGCGCGGCGGCCGCGTCCTCCTGCTCGTGCAGCCGGCGCTGAAGCGACTCTTGACCGGGCTCGAACAGGTCGAAGCGGTGTTCGGCTTCGGCGAGGCTTTACCCGACTACGATGTGCATTGCCCGCTGATGCGGCTGCCGCGCCGCTTCGCGACCGAAGTCGGCACGATTCCGCCGCCGATCGCACTGGCGCCGCCCGCATCGGAAGCGGCGCTCTGGCAAGGCAGGTTCGCCGGCGGCAAGCCCGGTGTCGGCCTCGTCTGGGCCGGCAATCCGGCGCACGCCAATGACCACAACCGCTCCGCTCCGCTGGCGGCGCTGGCGCCGCTCCTGGCGTTCGACACGATCCGCTGGGTCAGCCTCCAGAAGGAGGTGCCGGAGAGCGACGCCGCAGCGCTCGCGACATATCCTGAAGTACTGCAGCCGGGCGAAGCGCTGGTCGACATGGCCGCGACAGCCGCGGTGATCGCGGCGCTCGACCTCGTCGTTTCGGTCGACACGGCGGTGGCGCATCTGGCCGCCAGCATGGGCAAGCCGACTTGGCTCGTGCTGCCTTTCGCGCCGGAATGGCGCTGGCTCGGCAGCCGCGACGACAGCCCATGGTATCCGGCCGTCCGCCTCTACCGCCAGCCCAAGCCCGGGGACTGGCGGGGCGTCGCCGAGACCCTGCGCACAGCGCTGGCGCAGCGTTTCGGCGCCGCGCGATGACGTCGCGACGACGCTTACTCTAGGCTATTCCGCTTCCGGCTTCGCCGTGCGCACGTCCTCGATATTGTTGATCTTCAGCCAGCTGATCACGTCCGGATCATTGGCGAGATCCGGAATACCGGCGATCGAGGCCTGCAGATCGGCCAGGATGTTCTTCCGGCTCTCGTCGCTCGACGGGCGGTTGACGGCGAAATCCTGGTCCTTCTTGATCCGACAGATCGCGCGATTGTATTCATAGGCTTCGAGCCCCACGGCTGCGCCGGCATTGCCGCGGATTTCGATCGCGACGGTAAAGGCGATTTCAGCGTTCAGATAATCCGGCTTCAGCTTGTCCTTGAGGGCGAAGCCCAGTTCGCCATGATTCTCGTGCGACCGCCGGTCCTTGTCGCCTTCGATCAGCGCTTCGTAGACCGGGATGGCGCGTTCCATGAACAGCTTCGTTTCGGTCCGCTCGCGGTTTTCGAGGCGCAGGCGGCGGGCCTGGTGGAAGAGCTGCGCCTTGATCGGTGCCGAGGCATGTGCCACCACCGTCTTCAGCTTCTTCAGATCGATCTTGGTCGCCTCGCGCGGCGAGAAGTACTGGGTCACGAGGCTGATCGCCGCGGCGTCGGTCTCGGCCTGCTCGGCCTGAGCCTGATAGAATTCGCTGACCTTCTCGTCGATCGCCTGCAGATCGGCGCGGCTGCTCAAACTCCCGCGCCCGGCATCGCCAGCCAGATACATCCGGGTGCGAAAATAGCCGCAGAAGAAACCGCACATCGCGAAGAACACGATGATCACGACCGAGATCGCCGAGCCATCCTCGCGCACGCCGAAAATCTTGCTGAAATAGACGCCCAAGGCACCGATCTGGCCAGGCAAGGTCGCCATCTGCGTGAGCGCCACGCCGACCAGGATCTTCGTCAGCCAGTCGGAGATCTGCTCCAGATTCGTGCTGGTCCGCGGTGCCGGCGCCGGGCGGCCGGCGGAGGTGGCATCGAAGCCTGGGTCGAACGCCCTGCCATCCGATTGCAGCGCGCGCGGGATGCCGAACAGAAAGCCCAGAAACGCCCCGACCAGCATCGACGCCGCCGCGAGGAAGACGACGCCGACCAGCTCCTTCGTCCCGCCATTGACATAAGAATCATACGAGACAATCAAGAACCCGAAGATCACCGCCGCCGAGAAGATGAAATACCACACGGCACCGGCGATCACCGCGCCGAGCCCCCTGAGCGCCGAAACGACATACTCCATGATCAACCCCTGCCCCGCATTTCGTGTTTTTCCCGGCCGTCCCCGCTGGCGCCCGAGCTTGAAAACCGCCGGGAGCCTGGCTTGGCCTGTGGTATTGGATCGAATATGGGCGGACTGTGCCGGGTCATTATCATGCGCCTATTGTTAACCGCCCGTGCCGGCGCCATGGTAAACGCTGAAACTTCGAAGAAGTTCATGCCCGAAATCGGCCATACTTGGCTGCGTCATCTTTTGAACAAGAGGGAACGCCGCGCGGAAGCTGCCGCGTCACCTGTATCCGCGCATAATTTGTTCGTCGTTTACGAGATAAACCCCGCTCGGCAACAGCGCTGTTCCGGGCGCGTCGGCGGCGACTATAGGCATCCCGCCGATAATCGCCGCACCGATCGCGCCGTTGAAGTGGGGCTGCCCCGGAGTCGAACACGGATGAGGCCATTGCCAAAGCCGATCTGGCTCGGCGTCACGATCCTGGCGTTTCTCGGCGCGCTTCTGTCGCTGCTGCCGATCCTCTTCGTCCATGACGTCACGAAAATTGCCCTAAGCATGGCGTCCCGCTTCTACTTCGCGGAACTCGCCATCAAGCCGATGTGGGCGGTGCCGATGGATCTCGACTCGGCTCATGCCCGCCCCGCTTCGGCCTCATGAATTGGGCCTCGGCCTTGGCGGCCATCGCTTCGCCGTAGATCGCCGGTCGCTTCATCGACCTGACCGGCACTTGGTACCTGCCCGTCCTGATGTCGGTGGGCCCGCTGCCGCTCGGCCGTGCTGATGCATCCGAAGCGGTCGCTGGAGGGCGGAGAAATCGAGCTGGCGCCGGCCCCCGGCCCGGCGGCGGATTAACCGACCGCCGGCACCGGCATCACGCGCAGATCGGCTGCCGCTTCGAGCTTCGCCTCGGTACGGTCCTGGAGACCGGCGAAGTCGAGCCCCGGGATGATCTCGCGCACCAGGAACCCGTCCGGCGTCACATCGAGCACCGCCAGGTCGGTGTAGACGCGCGACACGGTGCGCGGCGCCGTCAGCGGGTAGCGGCAGCGTCGGCGCAGCCGCGGCTCGCCCTTGGCCGTCACATGCTGCATCAGCACGCGGACCGCCTTGGCGCCGATCGCCAGATCCATGGCGCCGCCGACGCCGGGGCTCATATTCGGGTCGTCGGTCGTCCAATTGGCGAGGTCGCCGGCCTCCGAGACCTCGAAGCCGCCGAGCAGCGCCAGATCGAGATGGCCGCCGCGGATCATCACGAAAGCATCGCTATGCGTGAAGAAGGCGCCGCCCGGCAGCAAGGTGATCAGCGATTTGCCGGCATTGATGAGATCCGGATCTTCCTCGCCCGGCCCCGGCGCCGGGCCGACGCCGAGGATGCCGTTCTCGCTGTGGAATACGATCTCCCGGCCCGGCGGCACGTAGTCGGCGACAAGCGTCGGGATACCGATGCCGAGATTGACATAGGCGCCGTCGGGCACGTCCTGGGCGGCGCGCCAGGCGATACCGCGGCGATCGAGCGGGGTCATGCGGCCTCTCCCATCACGACCATGCGGTCGACGAAAATGCCCGGTGTCGCGATCGCTTCCGGATCGAGTTCGCCAAGCTCCGCGATCTCCCGCACCTCGGCGATCGTCAGGTCCGCCGCCATCGCCATCACCGGGTTGAAGTTCCGTGCCGATTTCCGGTAGGTGAGATTGCCCCAGCGATCGCCGCGATCGGCCTTGATCAGGGCGACATCGCCCTTGAGCGGCAGTTCGAGCACGTAATCCTTGCCGTCGATGCGGCGTTGTTCTTTGCCCTCGGCAAGGCGCGTGCCGACCGAGACCGGCGACCAGAAGCCGCCGAGACCGGCGCCGGCACAGCGCATACGCTCGCTGAGCGTGCCCTGCGGCACCAATTCGAGTTCGATACGCCCGGCCTTGAATTCCTGTTCGAAGACGACGGGATCGCTGGAGCGCGGATAGGAGCAGATGACCTTGCGCACGCGCCCCGCCGCGATCAGCGCCGCCAGGCCGCGCCGGCCGCTGCCGGCATTGTTCGATACCGCGACGAGATCGCGCACGCCCTGGTCCAGGAGCGCCTCGAACAGCGCATCCGGGCTGCCGACGGCGCCGAAGCCGCCGCACAGAATTGTGGCGCCGTCGCGAATCCCGGCCACGGCTTCGGCCAGGCTCGCCACCCGCTTATCGATCATCCGGCCCCCCTTCCGCGCACGTACAGACCCCGGGCTGCACGGACGCCAGCATGCATGGGCGCGACACCGCCGGGAATTGCAAAGGCGGAGCGGCAGCCTTACCGGCGCGGTAGGTGCGGCGGTGGGGCAAGGAAGAAATCGATGATGGCAGTGGCGTCGAGCTGATGGCTGACCGGGCCGATGACGAAGCGCGGCGCATATTGCGACCCGCCCGGCCAGGTATGGCCGCCCCCCTGAAGCGCCAGCAGCTCCACCCGGCTGCCCCCCGCGCAGGTATCCCAGCGCGTCGCCACCACGCTCGTACCGTCGGGGGCCGCGAGCGGCGGCAAGGCCGCCGGCGGCGCGGCCGGCGCGCAGCCATCGCGTGCGGCCCAGAAGGCCGCGGTCTGCTCCGCCGAGAGCACGGCCCCGCCTTCGCCGATCCCGCCGAAATCCGCAACATTGCCGCCGCCGAAGGGCATGATCGGGTCCGCCGTGCCGGCGATCTGCAGCACCGAAACCGGCCGGGCGGGAGTGCAGGACGGCGCCAGATCGGCCGCCAGAGTGCCGGAGACCGGCGCCACCGCCGCGATCCGCCCGGCGAGATCGCAGGCCAGGCGTTCGGCGAAGATCCCGCCATTCGAGATGCCCGTCGCGTAGATCCGGCCGGCATCGACCGGATAGCGCTGCTCCATCGTATCGAGCAGCGCTGCGACGAAGCCCACATCGTCGATCTTGCGCTTGATCGTCGCCCTGCCGTCGTTCCAGTGCCGGTCAACGCCGTCCGGATAGAGGACCATGAAGCCACGCCGATCGGCCAGAAGGTCGAGCCCGCTCAACCGCGCCATACCCTGTCCCCGCCCGCCGCCGCCATGGAAGGCGAGGACGAGCGGCATGGCGCCGGCCGGTAGCGGTGCGGGCAGGTGGACGAGCGCCGTGCGTTCGAGGCCGGCGAACGTGATTTGAACCGGGCGGTCAGCAGCGGCAGCAGAGGCGGGCGCGCCGGCGAGCAGCACCTGACCGGCAAAGGCGGTTGAGAGTAGCCGAATAGTCGGACTTCGGAAGCTAAGCATGGTGCGCACGACAAATCCTCCATTCGGCTCATCCCGCAGGTTCGCGCAACCGCCAGCCCATGCGAGGGCCCGAAAGCACTCCTGGGTGAGTCCTGTCCGTCGGAGTTGCTATCGCCTACCCTTGTGATTATCGAATTCCGCAGCGGCCTTGATTTCCCGGTTAACTTGATCCAGGAGTTCCTTGGCCTTCTGGGACGCGACCAGCTTCTCCCAGGCCTGCGTGCAAAGGCGTTGAGCTTCCTCCAGATTCGGGTGCCGATTGCCGACATTGTCGACAGGCTTCCCCTGCGCAAATGCTGATCCGGCAACGACCAAGTACAGACTCAGTACAAGTACCAATTTATTCACGGCGCTGCTCCCTGAAGAACTTTCTATTGAGAGAAGACGCTCTAGCCCCTCAAGCGGGCCCGAGATGACGATACCCTTCTTGCGGACCTTTCGAGTGAAGTCAATCTTTGTCCTGGTGCCTTCGCGCGGAATCCCCGGCGAAGGGCCCACCCGGCACAAGCAGGACAACAGGCCCGGAAAATACCACCCTCCTTGGGTTTGGCCATCCGATGATGCTCGATGCTTGAGGGGAGCGCCCTGGGGTTGCACGCGTTGTCAGATCTCAGTTCGGTTCGGTCTTGGCCCGGGATCGCGGGCCGCCGCCGTTCAGGCGACCGCCCCCGATCTCTCCGCTTACCCCTCCGCCGCCGGCTGCCCTGACTCCATCGCACCCACCCCCGCCGGCTTCTGCGCCGCAACGGCGTCGATGCGTCCCTTCAGATCGTTGAGCGAGACCGGCTTGACCAGATAGCCCAGTACGCCATGCTCTTTCGCGAACAGAACCGTGGCCTGCTGGGCGTCGCCGGTCAGGAACACGACGGGCGTGTCGGCGATGCCGGGCAGCGTCGTCTTGCGCACCCGGCGCAGGAATTCTCGCCCATCGAAGGGCTCCATGTTCACGTCGCAAAATACGAGATGCGGCCGGGTCCGCAGCAATTCGCCATAGCCGGTCTTGCCGTCCTCGGCCTCGGCGATCGAGCGCACGCCGATCATCCGCAGCATCCGCACGATGAGCGCCCGCGTGTGCTTGTCGTCTTCGATCACCAGGATCTTCATCCAATCATACTGGGGCATCTCGGCTCCTCCTCAGGCGGCCAGCAGCGGTGCGGCGGCGTCGCACAATTCGGCATGGGTCGGCCCCAGCAGCTCCGCCATGACCCCGGCGACTTCGAGATCGCCGCCGTCGAGAGAATCCTGGACGTCGCTGGCGATCTGGCCGAGGCGCAACGCCCCGCTGGAGCGCGCCGCCCCTTTGAGCGTATGGGCGGCGGCACGCGCCGCGGCGGTGTCGGCAGTGCCGAGCGCCGCCGTGATCGCCATCATCAGCCGCGGCACATCGGCCAGGAAATCGTCGACGAATTTGCGCGCGTCGGCGGTCCACCCACCGAACGCCTCGATCAATTGCGCGAGGTTGAGGATCTCCGGATCGATGTCCGGCATCGGTACGGCCAGCGGCGCCGGCGGCACGACCGGCTGGCGCAGCGCGGCCGCCTGCGGCAGGAGGTCTTCCAGCAACTCGACCAGCGCCCGGCTGTCGATCGGCTTCGTCAGATAGAAATCCATCCCGGCTTCCAGGCATTGCTGCCCGGTGCCCGGCAGCGCATCGGCGGTGAGCGCCACGATCGGGCGGTGCTGCCCGCTTTCCCCTTCGGCCTTGCGCACTTCGCGCGTCAGCTCGAACCCGTCCATTTCCGGCATGTGGAAATCGGTCAGCAACATGCCATAAGGATGGCGCTGCCACAGCGCTAGGGCCTGTCGGCCATTGTCGGCGATTTCATGGGCATAGCCCAGCTGCGAGAGCAGCCGCGAGATGACGATCTGGTTGGTCCGATTGTCTTCGGCAACCAGGATCGCCGCTTCGGCGGCATAGGCCGCGTCGAGCGTCGGCGGCTGCCAGCGCTCGACGGCCGCCTGCCCGCCGTCGCGCCGGTCGAGCGCAGCACGCCCGAGCGCGGCCGCAATCACTTGCCACAAGCGGTGGCGCCGGACCGGCTGGGTCAAGGTCGTGAAGAACCCGGCGCGCTCGGCGGAATCCAAGGTCGAGCCCAGCGAGCGCGGGGCGACCAGCACCGGCTTGGCACCGATCGCAGCGAAGTCGCGCGCCCGCGCCGTGAGGCGCGCCGAGGCCGGCGGCCCGCCGCGGCCGGACAGCAGCACCACCGGCGGCAGGCCGTCCTGCGGCGGCGGCACCGGCGCTTCGGCATCGAACCAGTCGACCGCCAGGATGCCGGCACCGGCCAGCAACGCGGTCAGCGCCCGCCGGTCGGCATCGCCGAAACCGATGGCCATGACTCTGGCATCGGCGATCGCCACGGCCGGGGCATCGAGCACCGGGTCGGCGATGCGCAGCGGCAGCTCGAACCAGAAGGTCGAGCCCCGGCCCAGCACCGAGTCGACGCCGATCGTGCCGCCCATGATGGAACACAGGCGTTGCGAGATCGAGAGGCCGAGTCCAGTGCCGCCAAAGCGGCGCGCAGTCGAGGCGTCGGCCTGCATGAAGGGCTGGAACAGCCGCTGGCACTGTTCTTCGCTGAGGCCGATGCCGCTATCGGCGATGGCGAAGCGCAAGCGCAGCCCGCCCTCAGCCGCACCGGCGCACGCGACTTGGAGCACCACGCCGCCGGTCTCGGTGAATTTCACGGCGTTGCCCATCAGATTGAGCAGGATCTGGCGGATCCGGGTCGGGTCGCCGATGATCTGGTCGGGAATCGTCGGATCGAGATCGACAGTCAACCCGACCCCCTTCTCGTCGGCTCGGCTCGCGATCAATTCGCCGACCCCTTCGACCAGTTCGACGAGCGAGAACGGCACGGCCTCGATATCGAGCTTGCCCGCCTCGATCTTCGAGAAATCCAGGATGTCGTTGATGATGGTCAGCAGCGAGGCGGCCGAGCTGCGGATGATCTGCGCCATGCTGCGCTGGTCGTCGGTGAGGCCGCTCTGTTCGAGCATCTCTGTCATCGACATGACGCCGTTCATCGGCGTCCGGATCTCGTGGCTCATCATGGCCAGGAACGAGGATTTCGCATTGGTCGCGGCTTCCGCCAGGTCGCGCGCGCGCTCCAATTGTTGCTCATGCAGCTTCTGGCGGCGTTCGACGCGGGCCTGCTCCTCGCGTTGGGCGGCGCCGGCAAAGCGCAGGCGGACCGCAAGCACCCGCACCGCCTCGTTGATCTCCTGGAACTCGGTGAGCGGCTCGTCGGGGATCCGGTGATCGAGGCGGCCGAGCGCCAGTTCGACGAGGTTGCTCTTCATCCGGCGGATCGCGCCGGGAATCGAACCGATCAGCATCCGACCCAGCCCGAAACCGAGCAGCAGCGCCACCAGAACGAGCGCGGCCGATCCCCATCTCAGCCATTTCAGGTTCTGCAATTCGCCCTCGTAAGCCTGTCCCGCCGCCGCGAGTTCGCTCGAAAACATGTCGCGCTGGGCATTGTTCAGTTCGGCATAGGCGGTGCGGAGCGGCCCGTCGGCAAGGTCGCGCCATTTCCGAAGATCTCCGTCGCGCGCGGCGGCGAGCAGCTTCTCTAAGGCGCCGCTGCGGAAGGCGGAAGCGGCGGCGGCGAAGCGCGTTTCCGCGGTCTTTGCGACCTCGCCCGTGTCCCACTCCGCCAAGCGGTCGAGCTGGGTCTTGGCCGCGCTCGAATCCGTCTCGATGCGGGCGATCGTGCGCGCAGTCGGCAAACCCTTGTCGAGTTCGTCCTGCAGCATCAGCAACTGGTCGAAACTGTCATTGAGGAAAGCCCCGACCTTGCTCGCCTGGACGATGACGACGGTGCGGTCCTGATAGACCTGATCGAGCGCGGCCACCGCCGATCGCGTGCCGAAATAACCCACCCCGCCGAATACCAGCATCAGGCAGAGCAGGAGAACGAAGGTGAGCGCGATGCGCAGCGCCAGGCTGCGCCGGAGCGCTGCGGCCAGCGCGCCGCCGCGCGCGGCCTCGCCGGGCATCGCCGGTTCGGTGCCGAGCAGTGCTGCGTAGCGGGTTTCGGCGGCCGCAATCTCGGCCCGTGTCGGCCGCGTCTGGGTGCAGATATAGGCGCAGTCTTCCGTGCCTTCGAGCGATGGTGAGATCGCGGTCCAGACCCAATAGTGAGTGCCGTCCTTGCGACGGTTCTTGATCAGCCCTTCCCAGCATTTGCCCGACTGGATCCGCGCCCAGAGCTCGGCGAAGACCGGCTTCGGCATGTCGGGATGGCGCAGCATGCTGCGCTGCGATCCGATCAGTTCGTCCTCGCTGTAGCCGCTGATGTCGACAAGCGCCTGGTTGACGAAGGTGATGCGGCCTTCACGGTCCGATCGGGAAACGATCAGCGTGTCTTCCGGCACCTCGACCTCCGAGACCGTCCGAAATCCATCGACCATTCCGCGCCCCGACGCTCCGTCTACACGGTTACGTCGAGAACCTAATCACGAAACTCTTGCCCAATGCTTGCTCGGGCATGCGGTATACCGGGTCGCCGCAGCGACGTTGACAGCGCCCGGCGGCGGCGGAATAGATCGCGGCACCCCGACCAGCCGGAACCGCCATGCTGATCAATCTGATCAACCTCGATCGCAGCCCCGACCGGCTGGCCGAATTCACCCGCAACAACAGCTTCGTGGCGCAGTTGCGGCGCTTCCCGGGCATCGACGGCAAGACCCTTGATCTGCCTGCCCTGATCGCCGAAGGCATGCTGGCGCCGGATACGCCCTGGAGCTTGGGCGCCATCGGCAGCAGCCTTTCGCATGTCCGGCTCTGGGAAGCGGCGATGGCGACCCGGAAGCCGGTCACCGTCTGCGAAGACGACGTCGTGCTGAACCGGCATTTCGTCACCGCCGCGCGGACCCTGCTCCACGGTTTGCCGCCGGGCTGGGACTTCGTGCTCTGGGGCTGGAATTTCGACGTCTATACGGCGTTCGAACCGGTCCGCGGCGCGGGCCTGTGCATCGCGCATCTCGACCAGAACAGCCTGGCCCAAGGCATCGGCGAGTACCAGAGCCAGCGCTTCACGCCGCAGGCCTTCCGCCTGATTCGGGCCTTCGGCCAGCCCTGCTACACGATCTCGCCGAAGGGGGCGGCATTGCTGCGCCAGGCCTGCATCCCGCTGCGCGCCGCCGCCGTGGCGCTGCCCGAGGTCGGCGGCAGCGTCGTGGCGCAGGATGTCGGCGTGCTGGCGCCCGGGGTGTATCCGTCGATGCAGGCCTATCTGTGCTTCCCGCCGCTGGCGGCGACGCCCAACGATCCGGCGCGTTCGACCGTGCTGGCGGGGCGGCCTCCGGGCGCGACATCACAACGATAAGAGATTCGAACTGAACGAATATATTTTTCTGTTTTACAGAAAGAAATTTCCGCGCTAATGATGCCCGCGTGAGGTCTCGAGCGAAGGTTCCGCCGCGATGTCCGAGGGTGCAGAGAAAATCCGCCGGTTGAGCCGGGTTCTGATGGGGGTCTGCGTGCTGGCCGTAGCGGTCATCGTCGTGGCGATCCCGCGCATCTGGCTTGTTCTGGGTCGGCCCGATTTCATCCGCGCGGCTTTCGAGATTCCGAGCGCGATCCCGGTCGAAGTGCCGGACTTCTGGCTGCGGCTCGCCTGCTTTGCCGTCGCTTCGCTGGTGTTCGGGCCTGTGCTTTACGCTTTCGCGCAGCTCTGGCTGGTGTTGCGGCAGTTCGGGCGCGGCGTGTTCTTCGACCGCGGCAATGTCGCGCGCCTGCGCCGGCTTGGCTGGGCGATCATCGCCGCGTCGGTCGGCAACTGCGTCTTCAACGTGGCGGTCCTGGAGCTGCTGACCCTTGGGAATGCGCCCTCGCTGCCCGCGGTGTACCGCACCATCGTAAGCGGCCTCCCCATCGGCCTGTTCGCCGGCGGCATCGTGCTGCTGATCGCCCGCGTCCTCGACGTCGCGCGCGTGATCAACGACGACAATCAGCAGATCATCTGACCGAAATGGCTATCGTGCTCCGCCTCGACGTCATGCTGGCCAAGCGCAAGATCCGCTCGAACGAACTCGCGCGCGCCATCGACATCACCGAGGCCAATCTGTCGCTGCTGAAATCGGGCAAGGTCAAAGGCATCCGCTTTTCGACCCTGGAGGCGATCTGCCGCCATCTCGACTGCCAGCCCGGCGACATTCTGGAATACCTGCCGGAACCCGAGGAAACACCGCCTTGAGCCCGGACCAAATCTGTACACGCCGAAACCACCGCGGGCAGATTGCCCGAGCGACAACCGAGAGGCGGAAATGACAATTTTGCAGCTCGCTCACGCACTCCTCGACGCATTCTACATGGTCGGCACCCCGTTGCACCATGTGCCGGCATGCGTCGCCGCCTCGGCCGACCTCTTGCTCGGCGACGGCACCGAGGCGCTCCGCTCGGGCGCCTTGGCCGAGGCCGGGATCACGGGGCCTGCCCTGACGGCCGTGCTCCTCGCGAAACCGATCGGCACGGGGCTGGCGGTGCTCGTCGTGGCGACGGATGAGTGATACGGCTATCCCCGGCCGATGAACGGCATGGCCGTCGCCATCACGGTCATGAACTGGACATTCGCGTCGAGCGGCAGCTTGGCCATGTAGAGCACGGCGTCGGCGACGTGCTCGACGGCGATGCGCGGCTCCGGCGCGATCCTGCCGTCGGCCTGGGGCATGCCGGTCACCATCCGGTCGGTCATCGGCGACACGGCATTGCCGATATCGATCTGCCCGCAGGCGATGTCGAAGGCGCGGCCGTCGAGCGAGGTGGATTTGGTCAGCCCGGTAATCGCGTGCTTGGTCGCCGTATAGGGGGCGGAATGCGGGCGCGGCGCATGCGCCGAGATCGAGCCGTTATTGATGATGCGCCCGCCACGCGGGTCCTGTGCCTTCATCATCCGCACCGCCTCCTGGGTGCAGAGAAAGGCCCCGGTCAAATTGGTGTCGACGGTGCGGCGCCACTGCGCATAGGTCAATTCCTCGATCGGCACCGGCGGCGTGCCGGTGCCGGCATTGTTGAACAGCAGGTCGAGCCGCCCATAAATGTCGCGGGTCAGGGCGAACAGCGCCTTGACCGAGTCCGGATCGCCGACATCGGTCGGCACGGCCAGAGTCCTGCCCGGCGCGCAACCGGCTCCCGTCTCCGCCAGCGCCTCGGCGCGGCGTCCGGCCAGCACCACCTCGTACCCGGCACGGGTCAACGCCACCGCGACGGCGCGGCCGATCCCGCTGCCGGCCCCGGTCACCAGCGCAATTCTGCTCGTCACGATCCCAATCCCTCCCTCAAAGCCGCCTGCTCAGGGTAGCGGCGGCCGCTTCACTGCGCTATCTTCAGCGCATGGACGATCCTTACAAGCTTCTCGGTGTCGCGCGCAGCGCCTCGGATGACGAGATCCGCACCGCCTATCGCAAACTGGCCAAGAAGCATCACCCCGATCTGAATCCCGGCAAGGCCGAAGCGGAGGAGAAGTTCAAGCAGATCTCCGCTGCTTATGCCCTGCTGTCGGACGCCGAAAAGCGCGGCCGGTTCGATCGCGGCGAGATCGATGCTGCGGGCAATGAACGCGCGCCCGAACGGCCTTTCTACCGCAGCTACGGCGATGAAGCCGGCCGCGCCAAATATCGCGCCGAGAAGGCGTTTGGACCGGATGATTGGGAAAGCATTTTCGGCGAAGCCTTTGGGGACCGCATGAAGCGTGGCGGCAAGGCGCGCGGCCGCGACGTACGCTACACCTTGACGGTGGATTTTCTGGAAGCGGCGAACGGCGCCAAGAAGCGACTCAATTTGCCGGACGGCCGGACTCTCGACGTCGCCATCCCGGCCGGGCTCGAAGCCGGCCAGGTGTTGCGGCTGCGCGGCCAGGGCATGGCCGGAACCGGCGGCGGGCCGGCGGGTGACGCGCTGATCGAGGTCGATGTCGCGCCGCATCCGGATTTCCGACGCGAGGGCAATGATCTCGTGCTCGAACTGCCGGTCAGCCTGGCCGAGGCGGTGCTCGGCGCGCGGATCGAGGTGCCGACCATCAAGGGCGGCGTCTACCTCACGATTCCGCCGAATTCGAATACCGGCACGCGGCTGCGTCTGAAGGAGCGCGGCATCGCCGGCGGCCACCAGTATGTCGATCTCAAAATCGTGCTGGCGCCCGAACCTGAACCGGAGCTGACCGAGTTTCTGAAGACTTGGACGCCGAAGCATCCCTTCGATCCGCGCAAGGGGCTGGCCTCATGATGCGCGTCGACGCGGTCGCCGCCCTGTTTCCCGATCTGGCAACGGTCGAGCTGACCGCCTGGATCGAACGGCGCTGGGTCGAGCCGGAACCTGATCTCGCCGGCGGCTGGGTATTCCAGGCGATCGATGTGGCACGGGTCCGGCTGATCCATGATCTGCGCCGCGATCTGGATGTGTCCGAGGACGCGATACCGGTCGTGCTGGCGCTGCTCGACCAGATCTATGAATTGCGCCTGCAGTTGAAGTCGATCAGCCGCGCGGTCGAGAAGCTGCCGGCGCCGATCCGCGAGCAGGTGCTGGCGGCGCTCGAAACGGAAGGGCAGTAGGTTCCGATCCTTGAGTTCGTGAACATGCTGCACCGCGAACTCCAGCGTCGCGGCAATCACCGCGCGTTCGGCCGATCGGCCGCCGTGGAAGTCTCGTCTGCATAACAAGTGTTCCGCCCCGCAATAGGCCACATTTCGGGATTGGCAGTAAACGTAGAACCGGCGACGCGCTTCAGAGCGTCACCGGGACCACGCCTCGTATCCACCGCCGCAAGTTTGTTCAGCCCAAGCCGAAATCTCTGACGGCATACAAGGGCAAGATGATTTCCGGCTGAACTACGGCAAACCGGAAATCACCTTGAACTACACAGCCCGGTAGAGGGCACCTTGCCCGGTAACGGTGCCGTAATTGTAGCCATTTCCGGGTCCTTGAAAATGGCCGGTTCCCCGGTTCGAATCCAAATCGAGCGAGTCCAGCAGCGGGGTAAAAATCAACTTGAGATTATAAATCGGATCATTCCCGGAGCCCGGCGCAGCCTGCATCGGCGGCATGTAGCCGGCGAGGGTTACGTTGGCAGGTAATGGCGAGTTGCCGTCGAGAACCCCCCAGAAAAATACCCACCCGAATGACGTCTGAAAGTTTTCCGAACGAATAGTCGCCGGTCTGCTTCCGGTCGGCGGCGTAATGCTGAACGAAAGGTTCGGGTTATATTCACCCTTGCCCGACGGGGTATGGACCGTCTTGTTCTGAATAGGACCCTCTGGATACGGATTCGTCTCCTGGAGCGCAACCCGCTCGCTGATGACCTGCTCTGCGAGAGCTACGTAGAGTTTCTGCTGTTCATCCGTCAAACCGGGCATTTCATTCTCCATTTTGGGGGCGGCGATCATTCAGGCAAGTGCCGACTCGTTGGCATATCCGCGTAGCGCGTGACGTGCAGGCACGAGTGGCATTCGCGCGCGGACGGTAAACCGAATTTTCTCTAAAAAATACAAGAATCTCCATATACATGCGCGTATAGGGGGATTATTCGGATAAATTCGGCGGCTTGGACGAGGCCGAAAGATATGTTTCGCGCGTTGCCGGGCCCTCACCCGATGCTCGGAGCGGCTGCTTCGGCCACGCCGGGCGGGCTTTCCGATTCGACCGGTCCCCCATCAAGGAACCCGATGGTCCGGCACCTGCCGGCGCCATCCCGTGCCTATTGCTGCAAGACCGGATCCTTCAGCAAGTAATCATCGACCGAGTATGCCCGGACATCGATCGAATATTCCGGCCGCTCGACCGCGCGGATCTCTTCCAACCAGGCGAACATAATATCTAATCGCGCCTGCATTGCCTCGAGGCGTTCGCGAAATGCCGTCAGGTAGACCGCCATGACAGCCGGTTCCTCGGCCACCGGTACCCGGCGGACGAAATAATAGGCGATCTGGAAGCCCATCATGATCATGCCGATATTGACCGCGCGCTGTGCGGTCTGGAACGGGCTCTCGCCCTTCTCGCGCAAATAAACGGCCATCTCGTCATAGAATTCGATAAAGGACGCCTGCCGCCGGGCCGCCTCGTCGATCGTCCGGATCATCCGGTCGTAATAATCGTGAAACGAGGCGCGCACCGCCCGCAATTGCTCCAGCGGCACCATCTCGCCCTTGGTCTTTAGATCGAGCGCGCGGAGGATGCGTGCCAGGATGATCGGCTTGCGGCCGGGCAGGGCCGCGGCGCGGACGGCGCTCGGCAGGCGCGGCGTCGTGCCGGGAATGGTGACGCCGTCGCTACAATTGTAGATCTTGGAGAACGAGAAGGCCTCGATCCCCTGCGCCATCATCATGCGCGCCCAATGCAGGATCTGGCTGGTATAGGCCTTGCCGCCGAAATTGGCGGGCAATTCGATCTTCATCTGGTTCGGCGGCTCGGCTTCGAGGACTCCCTCCCATTTCTTGTCGGTGTAGTAGATCGAATGCTTGGAATGGTGCTGCGACGGGTCGCGCGTGCCGAGATCGACGCCGAACAGATAGAGTTCCTTGAAGCACATCAAGGTCGCGGCGCGCAGCGCCAAATTGGTGCAGGTCGGCGCCGTGCCGAACACGCCCGTCTGATCGGGCGCCCACAGCCCGGTCGATGACACCGAGTCGCGGAAATAGAGAATCCGCTCCTTGAACAGCGACAGCATGTGGCTATAGACGGTGGTCGAAGCGATCAAGGTAATGCCGTCGAGATCGACGCCCAGATCCTTGACGGTGCTGTGGACCGAATGGAACGCCGTGTCGGTATTCTCCAGCTCGCAATGGAAATCCGGCCGGATGCCGGCCTTCAGCAGCGGGCGCAGCGAGCTACCGCAGGAAAACAGGATCGCCTTGTGGGCAAGCGCGCGGATCGTCTCGATCGATTTATCGAGCGACGGGCCGGAGCCGATGATCAGCGCCGGCAGGTCGATCTCGACCCGTTTTCTCTCTTCGAGCAGATGAAAATCGTACCAGATCAGATTGGCGCCGCAATTGATCAGCATCTGCCGCTCGTCTTCGAAGAAACCGATCGAGATCGGCAGCAGCGAGATCGTTTCGGCGAACTCGTCATAAGCCTTGTCCAGCATCATCGAGCTGTAGTGGCGGAAGATGTAGGAGCCGTCGATGAGGCCGAAACCATGGCCGCGCATATACCAATGCACCTGGGCCGCGACCGTGCGCGGCTCGGCGCCAAAGATGAAGCGCAAGCTCTGCCCGCGCTCGGCCAGGGCGTCGAAGATCCCGGCCCAATCCTGCAAATGGAGGGATTGATGGAGGAACTCCAGATGCTCCTCGATCAGGATGAAGTTGCGTACTTTCGTTTCGGCGAAGAGCGCCGGCAAATGGAAGCCCAGGCCGATGCCGTAGACGAGCAGGAACCCGCCGGTCTCGACCGGCGCCGTCGGCGTCGCCGCAACCGGGCGCGACTTGGCGTAAGCATAGAGCGCGGTCGCGATGTAGTGCTGGTGCTGTTCCGGCGGAACGTGCAGGGGCGGCGGGTTCATGTAGAAGCGCGACGGGCTCGCCCGGAATCGCGCCAGCTGGGTCTCGGCGAAGCTCACGGCGTCGGGCGTGTAGAGCGGCGTGTGGCCGAGATCGAGATTGAGGTCGCCGGTTTCGATCGAACCGATGATCCGGGATTGCGGCGCCTTGATCTCCGCCAGGCGCAGATAGACGATCGGGAAGCGCTCCTTGAGCGCCGCCATATTCGTCTCGAACCGATCTTCCGCCGCGTCGCTCATCGGTCGATGCCGAGCGCAGCCGCCTGGATCGCCGCACCCAGCCTCGCCGCCTGCCGCGCGGCGCCGACCGGCAGTTCCGCAGCCACGGCGGCGGCGGCGCGCTCCGTCATCGCCTGCCTCGTCGAGGGCTCGGCAAGACTGGCGCCGACCGCGATATACGCCTGCGGACTCGCCGCCGCGAAATCCGCGAGACCGGCCGTCTCCAGCCAGGTCGCGAGCAGCGCCGCGCGCGGCACGGGGCTGCGGCAGGTCAAGACCGGCACGCCCAGCATCAGCGCCGCCAGCGCCTCGTCGGGCTGCGGGTTATCCGGCGGATCGAGCAGGGCATCGACGGACAGTAGGTAATCCGTCAGGGCGTTGCCGCAATCGACCGACAAGACGCGCTCGGGCGGCAGCAGACTGCTGAACCGCGTCGCCAGATCATGTACGGCGTCGAGCCCGCCCAGACGCTGCGCGTTCAGCACGAGCGTCGCGTCCGGCGCCGCCGCGAGGATCGCGGCCCAGGCGGACGCCGTCTCCGGCCCGATCTGCCAGCGATAGGCCAGCGTACCGAACACGACCGGCCGGTCGCCGCGGGCCGGCCGGTCGAGCGGCGCCAGATTGTCGGGCAAGGAAGCGAGGCCGCCGGGAATACGCAGGACGAGGCCGGGCGATCCGGCCGGATAAGCCAGAGCATCGCCGATCACGCCGTCGAAGCCCAGGAACGGAGCCGCCTCGGCAAGGCCATAGGCTGTCAGGCTCAGCCGCGCCGGCCGCGCTGCGAAAAGCAGCGGGTGGCGGCAGCGGATCGGGCCGTCAAGATCGATCAGCACGTCGAGCGCGTCATTGCCCAGCACGACCCCGGCGGTTGCGTCGTCGAGATCGCGCAGATCGCACCAACTGTTGGCGCGTTGCCGGATGCGCACCGCGAGCGCCGCATCGACCTGGCCCGAGGCGTAGCAGAACAGCTCGATCCGCCGCCGGTCGAGCAGTTCGAGCGGTGGCACCAAAGCATCGAGCCCGTCGCCGGGCAGCCAATGCGCCGACACGATGCCGAGCCGCAGCCGGCGGCGGTCGAGCTCCGCAGGGGTAACCGGCACACGCGGCCGTGGCGGTGCTGCGAAGCGCTTGCCCCAGCCGATCATGAGCTGCGTCGGCACGGCGAGATCCCGGCCCGCGTGCTGCGCCGCCGTGACTACGCCGGCCCAGGCGAGATCGGGATCGTCCGGGCGCAGCGCTTCGGCCCGGCGATGCATCGCCACCGCTTCGTCGGTACGGCCCGCCTGCGCCAGGCAGCGCCCGAGCAGCGCCAGGTCCCGCGGCTCGGCGCCATCGAGCGCCACCAGATGCTCCGCCGCTTCGACGCTCTTGAGCGGCTTGTTGTCGAGCAGCAGCGATTGCGCCAGACCGCGCAAGGCTGCGGCCGAATCCGGCGCAACCTCGCTTTCCTTGCGGAACAACGCCGCCGCCCCGGCATAGTCGCCGCGGACGTATGCCGCCTCGGCCGCCTTCATCAGCGGCGCCTCGGCAATGCTCCGGAACGCTTCGGCGAAGTTGCCGACCCAGTCGGGGATGAGGCCGGGGATCGGCGAATGCCGCGTCGCCGCGATGCTGAGCTTCTGATAATAGAGCGAGTCGACCAGCCGCCCGACATGGGACATGACGATCGACAGCGCGTCGCTGTATTCGCGCAGATCCGGCTCGGCCTGATGCGCCGCCAGAAAGGCCTCGACCGCCTTGCCCGGCTCGTTGAGGCGCAAGGATGCCAGCCCGACCAGATGGAACACGATCGGCGCCCCGCCCAGCCGTTTCGAAAGAGCATCGATCTCGGCCAGCGCTTCTTCCATCCGCGCCTCGGCCAGGGCGGCGAGGATTGCAGCAACCGCCCCTTCCAGGTCGAAATCCGGCTCCTTGTTCAGTGACATGCCTTCTCCGGGACGCAACCGCGCAATTCGATCGCACACTGCGAGAAATTGGTTACCGGTACGTAAAGTGCGCGGGAAGCCGCTGCGCAGGGGACCTTCGCAAGGTATTCCCGTAAAGCGGATGCGATCTGCCCGCCGCGCTACTTTTCTGGTGGAACGGGCGATGACGAGCCCACCTGCCTTCCGCTATCTTCCGCGGTCTCGACCACGGCAACCGAGGACCGATGCGATGGATGATTGGTACCGCTTCGAAGCCGCGAAGAAAGACGTGGCCGCCTTCGAAGGGCGGTTCAGTGCGCTGAAAGACGCACTCGTCTCGCTCGGCCGCATCTTGAAGGAAAGCGGCTGGCAGGACGTGAAATTCGCCGGTTCCGGCGAAGACGACGAAATCACCTTCGCCGCCATGCCGCCGATCGAGCGCAAGACGCTGGAGCTGATCCCGTCACTGGTCAAGATCATCGACGAATATGGTGCTTTGGTACGGAAACGCGACGACGCGTTCAAGGCCCTGCCGCAATCGCTCCAGGACGAGTTGACCGCGCGCAGCCGACCAAGGCCGCGGTGAGGGGAGTAATAATTATTTGCTCCATCTCGACATTCCGCCAGTCAAGATGGCGGTTCGCCATACTGTACCGACAGCTTAAGCAGCTCGTGGCTTTCATCCTCGGACCAGACTACGCAGATATGGTCCCGGAACCGGCGGAAGCAACTCGTGTGTTTTATCACGCGAACGGGTTGATTGCGATCGGGCGGAGTGTAGACCCTGTCTGCGAACCGCTCGCGGTTCAGCTCGTCAACGAGTGGCGCAGCCGGCGTCCCGAGGGGATATTTTGCCAATACTGACCGCGTCGCCGCCTGCTCGAACAGAGGTTGAGCCGGATTGCCGGCGGGCAGAGGGAGGACGATTTGAGGCATTGAACCCAGCGGCGAGAAGATCGATGAGATCTCCCAGACAAGGAAGCAAATCGCGAGCGCGGAAAGGCCGAGGACGACGACTAATATGGCCGATGACGTCGCCAGGTAAGCCACCGCAATCGTGATCGCCGACCTCAACTTGCTGCGCATCCGTCACAGCCCTTCCTTCAACCGCCCGAGAATGATTCCGGCCGCCTCGCTCAAGGACGCGCACACTGCATCCGGCTTCGCCCGCAACGCCTCATCATACCCGTAATCCACGAACAGGCTGAAGCACCCGGCATTCGCCGCGCAATCGATGTCGCGCCAGCGGTCGCCAACCAGGTAGCTGCGCTTCAGATCGATCTCCCAGCGCACAGCGGCGTTGAGGAGCATGCCGGGTTTGGGCTTGTAGCAGGGGGCGCCGTCGTCCCAGCAGACCATGATGTCGTCGAGCGGCAGGGCGGCGCGGAGGATCTCATGCATCGCGTCCACCGTCTCGCGACGCTGCGTGCCGCGCGTCACGTCGGGCTGGTTGGTCGCGACGATAAGGAGGAAACCGGCGGCTTTGAGCGCCTGCGCCGCCTCGACCACGCCGGGCAGGATTTCGAATTCCTCGACCGTCTTCGGCGGGATCGGCTTATTGTCGCGCAAGAACGCGCGGTTCAGCACGCCGTCGCGGTCGAGGAAGACCGCGCGCGTGTCGGTTTTTCTTGACCCACCTGCCATCGCCGCCGCCCTTGACTGCCCGGTTAACCTTTTATAGGCGACTCCTCCGCTCTCGTGGAACGGGCAATCGGCGGGAACAGCAAGGATGATCGGGATTTCGTCCAAGATGCCGGATTGGCGGCGCGACCGGGCGCTGGTGCCGGAAGCAATCGGGGCGGCGCGAGCCGTGACGCTCGATGTCTTCGACACGCTGCTGTTCCGCCGCTGCGGCGATCCGAACGCGCTCCAGGTCCTTGCCGCGGCCGCCGCGGCCGAAGCCGGGCTCTTCGCCGACCGCAAGGACGCCGCCTGGTATCCGGCGATCCGGCGCCATGCCCAGGAATCGGCACGCCGGAGTCTGGCCCAAGGCGCCGGCGACATCACCATCGAGGCGATCTATCGGGCGCTGCCGCCGTCGCTGGGCGATCTCGACCGGTTGATGGCGGCGGAATGGGCGCAAGAACAGGCGGAAGCCGCCGCCAACCCCTTCCTGCTGAGCCTGCTGCACGAACTCCGCGAGCGCGGGATTCCGGTCCTGCTGCTGTCCGACATGTATTGGGGCGAGGAACGGATCACGCAGCTCCTCGACCGCGCCGGCATTCCGCGGTCGCTCTACCGCGCGCTCTTCGTCTCCTGCGACCGGCCCGGCAGCAAGGCCGATGGCCGGCTGTTCGAACTCGCCCGCACAGCACTGACGCCGATTGCACCGGAGGACATCCTTCATATCGGTGACGACAGCCAGGCCGACATCGCCATGCCGGCCCGGCTGGGGTTCCGGACGATGCACTACGTCATGGGCGCGCGCGAGCGCCAGCGCCGCGACCGCGAGGCGGTGCTGCGCGTGCCGCCGGACGGGCACGCAAGGTTCACGCGGCGCCTCGCGGCACAGTTGGCGCCTGCGCCGGCGCTCGATGACGGGTTCTGGTTCGAGACAGGCGCCACGATCCTCGGGCCGGTCCTCGACGGCTTCGTCCGCTGGGTCCTGGCCGATTGCCGGGACAAGGGCATCCGGCACATCGCGCCGATCATGCGCGAAGGCGCCATCTTCGCCCGCCTCATGGCACGTCACGCCGACACTCTCGGTCTCGACATCGAGATCCGGCCGGTGTTCCTGTCGCGCCAGGCGCTCTATCTACCGGCGCTGAACCGTTTCGACGCGGCGCATCTGCAGCGTTTCGCCGGCGCAAGCGTCTACCGCACCCTCGACCATTTGCTGGCCCGGCATTTCGTCGCCGAGTGTCCGGACCATCTGGCGGAATACCGCAACCGCACGATCGTCGATCTGATCGGCACGCCGTTGGGCGACGGGCGGAGCGTGTTCGACGCGGTCGCCGAAATCCTGCTGGAACCGGGCAGAGTCGCTGATATCGAGGCGGCCGCGCGGGAGCAGCGCGCGCTGCTGCTGGACTATCTCGACGCGGAATGGCGGGACTGCAAGCGCATCGCGACCGTCGATTTCGGCGCCAACGGCACGATGAACATGATGCTCGAGGAACTGCCCGGGATCGGCGACCGCTGGCGGCTGGAGAATTATTTTCTCTACGGTACGGGGAGCCTGGCGGCAAAGCGGGCGCGCGGCATGACGGCCCATGTCTTCACGCCGATCGACGAAGCGGCGCTGCGCCGCGCGGAATCCGTCAATCGCTGCCCGCTCTTCCTCGAATTGCTGCTGAACGGTACCGAAGCAACGACCCTGCGCTATCGCCGCGACGCGGCCGGCCGGGTCGAACCGGTCACCGAAGTGCCGATCCGTGATCCGGGCCAGCAGGACCGGATGCGCGCAGCGCAGCACGGTATCGACGCCTATGTCGATCTCGCAGCGGCCGCGGCACCCTTCGACATCGACGCAGCACCCGATCCGCACGCTCCCGCCCATGCGCTCGGCCTGCTGCACCGGCTGGTCCATCTGCCGACCGTCGAGGAGGCGAGGCGGCTCGGCGACTTGACCTATGATTACAATGACGAGGGGATGACGCGGCCGATCATCGATGCCGCCGGACGGGACGAAGCGGCGGCGCTGCGCCCGCTGGCGCCCTCCTATCGGGTCAAGATGGCGATCCTGACCCGCCGGGCGGTGCTGCAATGGCCGGAAGGCGCCTTGACGCTCGACGATCCGGATTGCATTGCCAGCGTGCATCTCGGCGCCAATTCGGATTTCGGCCACGACCTCGTGTGCCGGCTGCTGATCGCGCGCCTCGCCGCCGCCGGGGAGAATTCGGTGATCCTGTGCGCCGCCGGCGGCGACGGCGGCATGGGACCAGCCTTCATCGCTCTGGCCGCGGAAGCCGGGATCGCCATCGAAGCCTATCTCGACTATTTCGCCGACCGCGTGGACCGGAATTTCCACGGCATCCCCGTTCTCGACGGTACACCGCCGCCGAACCGCGCCTTCGCCATCGTCAGCACCGGCTATGGCTCAGGCCTGGAGGCGAGATTGCGCACTCTCATGCCGGTGGATGATGCGTCCCGCTACTACCGGACCGCTTGACGAAGGCTTAACCAATTCGCCTTATTGTCCAAACGGTTCTAGGATTCAGTGGACACGCCGCGGTAGCGTAGGCGTGGTCTGGGTTGCGCGCGGGCGGAGTTGGAACGATGAAGCTTCTGGTCACCGGCGGTGCCGGCTATTGCGGCAGCGTGCTCACGCCGCAATTGCTTGATCAGGGACACGAGGTCACCGTCTACGACATCCTGTTCTATGGCACGCATCTGCCGCGCCATCCCCGGCTCTCGATCGTAGCGGGCGATGTGCGCGACACCGCAAAATTCGCAGAAGCCGTGCGCGGCTGCGACGCCGTGCTGCACCTCGCCTGCATCTCGAATGATGCGTCTTTCGAGCTGGACGAGGCGCTCTCGACCACCGTCAATCTCGACGCCTTCGAGCCGCTGGTGCTCGCCGCCAAGGCAGCGGGCGTGCGCCGCTTCGTCTATGCGTCATCATCCTCGGTCTATGGCGTTTCGGAAAGCCCGAACGTCACCGAGGATCATCCGCTGGTGCCGTTGACGCTCTACAACAAGTTCAAAGGGATGTGCGAGCCGCTGCTGCTCCGGCACACGAGCCCGGATTTCGTCGGCGTGATCTTCCGCCCGGCGACGGTGTGCGGCTACTCGCCCCGGCTCAGGCTCGACCTCTCGGTCAACATCCTGACCAACCACGCCGTGCACAACAACCGCATCACCGTGTTCGGCGGCAGCCAGATGCGGCCCAACCTGCACATCCAGGATTATGCCGATCTGTGCAAATTGCTGCTGGCTGCCCCCGACGAATTCGTCCGCGACCAGATTTTCAATTGCGGCTACCAGAATCTCTCGATCATGGCCATCGCCGAGACGGTGAAGCGCGTCGTCGCGGCGGAATTCCCCGGCCGCCCCGAGATCGCCATCACGGTGACGCCGACCGACGACATCCGCTCCTATCACATCAATTCGGACAAGATCCGCCGCGTGCTCGATTTCGTGCCGCAGCATTCGATCGAAGAAGCCGTGCGCGACCTCTGCACCGCCTTCAAGCGGGGCCTGGTACCGGACCCGATGACCGACGACATCTATTACAACGTCCGGCGCATGAAGGCGCAGCATCTCCTATGACGCGCCCGCTCGCGGTCGTCACCGGCGGCGCCGGCTTCATCGGCTCGCATATGGTCGATCTGTGCGTCGCCGAGGGCTACCGCGTGCATGTCCTCGACAATCTGAGCGGTGGCCGCCTGGCCAATCTGGCGCAGCATGAGGGCAATGCGGACGTCGTCGTCGAGGAACGCGACATCCGCGCGCTGCAGCCGGGCGAGAGCTTGTTTCGGGACGCGCGCATCGTCGTGCATTTCGCCGGCATCGGCGACATCGTGCCGTCGATCGAGCGGCCCGCGGAATACATGTCGGTGAATGTCCAGGGCACCGTCCAGGTGCTGGAAGCGGCACGCGCTGCGGGGGTCGGGAAATTCGTCTACGCGGCTTCGTCCTCCTGCTACGGCCTCGCGGCGACGCCGACCGGCGAAGACCATCCGATCGACCCGCGCTATCCTTACGCCCTCTCGAAGTATCAAGGCGAACAGGCGGCGCTGCATTGGCACCAGGTCTATCGTCTGCCCGTCAATTCGATCCGCATCTTCAACGCCTACGGCACGCGCTCACGGACATCAGGCGCCTATGGCGCGGTGTTCGGCGTATTCCTGAAGCAGAAGCTGGCCGGCAAACCGTTCACCGTGGTCGGCGACGGCACGCAAAGGCGGGATTTCCTCTATGTGACCGATGTCGCCCGCGCCTTTCTGGCGGCGGCGGAAACCGAGCGGGACGGCCGGATCTACAATCTCGGTGCCGGCAGGCCGCAATCCGTCAACCGGCTGGTGGAATTGCTGGGCGGCCCGGTCGTGCAGATACCGAAACGGCCGGGCGAGCCCGATTCCACCTGGGCAGACATTTCGAGGATCACCTTCGAGCTCGGCTGGCGGCCGCGTGTCCCGTTCGAGGCCGGTGTCGGGATGATCCTCGAGAATATCGATTATTGGCGCGACGCTCCGCTCTGGGACCCGGAATCGATCGGGGCTGCGACGCGGACCTGGTTCGATCGGCTGGGATCGTAGCGCCCTGCAAGGAGCCCCATGGCCGAAGAGAAATACCGCGCGAAGATCAAGACGGTCGAGGAACTGGTAGCCCTCATCGGCCAACCGCCGCGCGCCGCCAAGGTCATCATGTGCCATGGCGCCTTCGACGTCGTCCATCCCGGCCATATCCGCCATCTGATGTATGCCAAGGACAAGGCGGCGATCCTCGTCGCCAGCCTGACCTGCGACGCGCATATCGTGAAGGCGTCGTTCCGGCCCTTCGTGCCGGAGCAATTGCGGGCGCTCAACCTGGCGGCGCTCGATATGGTCGACTATGTGATCATCGACGCAAACCAGACGCCGCTCGAAAACCTGGCGCGGATCAAGCCGGATTATTTTGCCAAGGGCTACGAATATGTGGCGAGCGGCTTGCACCCGAAGACCCGGGAAGAGAAGGAAGTCCTCGATTCCTATGGCGGCGAGATTCTCTTCACGCCGGGCGACATCGTCTATTCCTCGTCGAAGCTGTTGGATACCCAGCCGCCCAATATCGGCGCCGACAAGCTGCTGGCGCTCTTGGAAGCCGAAGGCTTGAGCTTCGACGACCTGCGCGCCAGCCTCGATCGAATCAAGAGTGTCGCGGTGCATATCGTCGGCGACACGATCGTCGATTCCTATACCGAGACGGCAATGATCGGCGGCCAAGCCAAGACGCCGACGATCTCCGTGCGCTACGAAGGCGTGCGCTCCTATGTCGGCGGCGCCGGCGTGGTCGCCAAGCACCTGAAGGCGGCCGGTGCCGACGTCACCTTCACCACCGTGCTCGGCGACGACCAACCCAAGGATTTCGTGCTCAAGGATCTCGAAGAATTCGGCGTCAGGACCAACGCCATTATCGATCCGACGCGGCCAACCACCAACAAGAACGCCATCATTTGCGGCGGCTATCGCCTCTTGAAGATCGACACGCTCGACAACCGCGCGGTCTCCGACAGCATTCAGGCCCGCGTCCAGAAGGCGATCCGGGAAGTGCCGGGCGATTGCATCGTGTTCTCGGATTTCCGCCACGGAATTTTCAACCGCTCGACGATTCCCGGCCTGATCGCGGCCATCCCCGAAGGCAGGTTCCGCGTCGCCGACAGCCAGGTCGCCAGCCGCTGGGGCAATATCCTGGAATTCCAAGGCTTCGATCTGATCACGCCGAACGAGCGCGAGGCGCGCTTCGCGCTGGGCGACCAGGACTCGGTGATTCGGCCGCTGGCGCTGCGCCTCTACCAGGAAGCCAAGTGCAAGAACCTGATCCTGAAAATGGGCGAGCGTGGCTTGCTCGGCTATCGGCAGCGGCCGAATCTCGACGATTTGCGGTCGTTCTTCGTCGTCGACAGCTTCGCCGACACGGTGCGCGATGCGGTCGGGTCGGGCGATGCGCTCTTGGCCTATGCGACCTTGGTCGAGGTCGCGACCGGCAATTTCCTCATCGCTTCGATCATCGGCGCCTTCGCCGCGGCGGTCGAATGCGAGCATGACGGCAATGTACCGGTGACGCCCGCCGACGTGCTGAAGAAGCTCAACCGCGTCGAGCGTTCGGCGTCCTTCGTCGGCGACGACATGGCCTGAGGAAAGACGATGACTCTCGACCGCATGCGCGTGATCGTCGTCGGCCTGGGTGTCCAGGGCCAGAAGCGGCGGCGCGTCGCCGGCGCGGATTTCGTCGCCGCGGTCGATCCGGTCAATGGCGACGCCGAGTATCGCTCGGTCGGCGACGTCCCGCTCGGGCGGTTCGACGCCGCCATGTGCTGCATCCCGGACGAACCCAAGGTCGAGGTCCTTCGCTATCTGCTGTCGCACGGCAAACATGTGCTGGTCGAAAAGCCGCTCTGGGCCGCTGAAGACGCCGAGATCGCCTCGCTCGAAGAATTGGCGCGGAGCAAGGGCGCCATCTGCTACACGGCCTACAATCATCGTTTCGAGCCGCATTTCGCGCGTATGCGAGCGCTCCTGCAATCCGGCGTGCTCGGCCGCCTGTATCGCTGCCGCCTGTTTTACGGCAATGGCACGGCGCGGCTGGTGCGCGACAGCGCCTGGCGCGATACGGGAGCCGGCGTCGTGCCGGACCTCGGTTCGCATCTCCTCGACACGGCGCTGTTCTGGTTCGGTGCGCCAGACGGGGATTTCACCGTCGCCTCGGCCACCTGCTTCGAAAACCAGGCGCCGGACCATGCGGTGATCCTCAACGACGGGGCCGCGCCGAAGCTCGAATTCGAGATGACCCTGCTGCAATGGCGCAACCATTTCACCTGCGACCTTCTGGCCGAGCATGGCTCGGCGCATATCCGGTCGCTGTGCAAATGGGGGCCGAGCCGCTTCACTTTGCGGCGGCGTGTCCTGCCGTCCGGACGGCCGACCGAGGATGAGGTCACCTTGGTCCAGGACGACCCGACCTGGCTGCATGAATACGCGCATTTCAAGCGGCTTTGCGCTGCCGGGGAGCCGGCTGACCTGTCGCGCGATCTATGGCTCAACCGGACGCTCCGGCGCCTCGGCGATGCGGCGCTGGACCGGGTCGCTCAACCATGAGCAGCGCGCTCGTCGGCTTTGCCGGAATGACCCATCTGGGTCTCAATTCCGCCGTCGCCGGCGCCGAACGGGGCTTTCGCATCCTCGGATTCGATCGCAATCCGGAGCTCGTCGAAAGGCTGCGACGCGGCGAGATGCCGGTGCTGGAGCCGCGTCTCGACGAACTCGCCGGCCGCAACCGGGCGCGCCTCGATTTCACGGCAGATCCGCGGTCGCTCGCCGGATGCGATCTGATCTATGTGGCGCCCGATGTCGCGACCGATGAGTCCGGCGCCAGTGATTTGCAGCCGCTCGATGAACTCCTGGCCCTGGTCGTGAACGCCACGCGCGAAGACACGCCGATCGTGATCCTGTCGCAAGTCCCGCCCGGCTATACGCGCGCGCATCACGTGGCCGGCCGGACCCTGATTTATCAGGTCGAGACACTGATCTTCGGCCGCGCCATCGAGCGGGCGCTCTATCCCGAGCGCACGATCATCGGCCTGGCCGATCCGTCCGAACAACTCCCGGCGGTCTACCGCAACTTCCTTGCCGCGCATGGCAATCCGCCGCTGCTGACGATGCGGTATGAATCCGCGGAACTAGCGAAGATCTCGATCAACTGCTGCCTGGTCGCCAGCATCACCACGGCCAACATGCTGGCCGAACTCTGCGAGAATCTCGGTGCCGACTGGTCGGAAATCGCCCCCGCCCTGCGGCTCGACCGGCGGATCGGCCCGCACGCCTATCTGACGCCGGGGCTGGGCTTCGCCGGCGGCAATCTCGAGCGCGATCTCGCCACCGTGCGGCGCCTGGCCGAGCGATACGGCGCCGATGCCGGGCCGGTCGACGCCTGGCTCGCCAATTCCCGGCATCGCAAGGGCTGGAGCTATCGGATTTTGCGCGCGGCCCTGCTCGATGCGCAGCCTGACGCCCGCATCGCCGTGCTCGGCCTCACCTACAAGGAAGACACGCAGTCGATCAAGAATTCGCCCTCGCTCGACTGCCTCGACCAGCTCCGCGGCAGGAACGTGGCGGTGTTCGATCCTGTGGTGAAGGGCGGCGTCGTGGCCTTCGCGCGCGACGCCGCCTCCGCACTCGATTGCGTCGGAGGAGCGGATGCGCTGCTGATCCTGACGCCTTGGGCGGAGTTCAAGCAACTCGATGTCGAAACGCTGGCGGGGGCGATGCGCGGGCGGGTGCTGATCGATCCCTATCGCTGCGTGCCGCAGGCGGCCAAGGCGGGATTCCGGTATTTCACACTCGGGGTCGGGAGCGCGCCCGATGCCTGAACTCGACCTGCTGCGCGCCCTGCCGCGGAGCAAGCGCAACATCACGGCGCGTCAGACGGCGAAAACGCCGGAGCTGATCGCGCTGTCGCGGCAATACGGCTACGATTATTTCCACGGCTCGCGCGATGTGGGATATGGCGGCTATCGGTATGACGGGCGATGGGTGCCGGTGGCGCGCGACATCATTGCCCATTACGGCCTGAGGCCCGGCGACAAACTGCTCGATATCGGCTGCGCCATGGGGTTCCTGGTCAAGGATCTGCTGGCGCAAGGCATCGACGCTTACGGCATCGATGTTTCCACTTATGCGGTGACCCATTGCGAGCCGGAAGTCGTCGGCCGCCTGAGCGTCGCCTCGGCCGAGACATTGTACTTTCCGGACAAGAGCTTCGACGTCGTTCTGGCGATCAATTCCCTGCACAATCTCGAACGCCCGGCGCTGCTCAAGGCACTCGGCGAGATCGAGCGGGTCGCACGCAAGGGCAAGTTTGTCCAAGTCGATTCATACCGGACAGAGGAAGAGAAAGCGCTCTTCGAATCCTGGGTGCTGACCGCTTACACCTATGGCTACCCCCTTGAATGGGAAGAGATTTTCCGCGATAGCGGCTATACCGGCGATTACTACTGGACCTTCATCACGGGGGAATGAGCATGGGGTTTCCGGTGCCGACCAACAGCTTCGACCGCGCGTCGGCGGCGCTGCGCTGCCGCGCCTATCGCCGGCGGATTCTGGAAATCAGCCAGCAGGTGCCGGCTCTGCATATCGCATCCGCCTATTCCTGCACCGAAATCGTCGATGCGCTGATGAATGTCGTGATGACGCCGGAGCGCGACACCTTCCTCATGTCGAAGGGCCATGGCTGCATGATCCAGTACGTCGTGCTGGAGGAGCGCGGCGTGCTGGCGCGGGCCGATCTCGACGCCTATTGCCGGGCCGGCGGACGGCTCGGCTGCCATCCCGACTACGGCAACCCCGGCATCGCCGCCTCGACCGGTTCGCTCGGCCACGGGCTGTCGATGGCGGTCGGGATGGCCTATGCGGAGGGCGTGAACCGGAGCGGCGGCCAGGTCTTTGCCGTGCTGTCGGATGGTGAGGTGCAGGAGGGCTCGACCTGGGAGGCTGTGATGATGGCGTCGTCCTTGCGCGTCGCCAATCTGGTCGCGGTCATCGACAACAATGATTTCCAGTCGCTCGGCCGGACCTCGGAAACCCATCCGAGCTTCTATCCGGTGGTCGAGAAATTCACCGCCTTCGGCTGGGAGGCGGTCGAGATCGACGGCCATGACGAAGAAGCGCTCGTCCGGGCCGTGGCCGGACGGCGCGGCGACAAGCCGTTCCTCGTCAATGCCCGCACAACCAAGGGCAAGGGCGTCTCCTACATGGAAAACGTGCCGATCTGGCATTACCGCTCGCCCAATGCCGCGGAATATGCCGCTGCCTTGGCCGAACTGGCGGAGACCTGATCCGATGCGCAACGCCTTCGCCGAGACGCTCTATGCCTGCGCAAAGCAGGACAGCTCGATCTATATCATCGTCGCGGATATTTCGCCGGCCGGATCGATGGGCAAGTTCCGCAGCGAATATCCCGAGCGCTTCATCAATGTCGGCGTCGCCGAGCAGGTGATGATCGGCATGGCCGCCGGCCTTGCGCTCAAAGGGGTGCAGCCCTTCGCCTACACGATCGCGACCTTCTCGCTCTACCGGCCGTTCGAAATGGTGCGCGACGATCTCTGCTATCAGAACCTGCCCGTGACCGTGGTCGGCATGGGATCGGGCGTGGTCTATTCGACCCTGGGCGGCACGCATCACACGATGGAAGACGTCGCGATCGCGACCGCGCTGCCGAATATGCAGGTGCTGGCGCCGTGCGATCCGCTGGAAACCGCGGAGGCGACGCAACATTGCGCGCGACAGAAAACCGGCCCAGTCTATCTCAAGCTCGGCAAGGTCGGCGAGAGGATCGTTACGGCGGAAGCGGCGGAGCCCTTCGTCTTCGGCCGGATCCGTTACCTGAAGAAGGGCAGCGACACGGCGATCCTGACTTACGGGCCGATGATCACGCAGGCGCTGGAGGTAGCCGCCAAGCTCGAGGCGCGCGGGGAGAGCGTGTCGGTGGTGTCGGTCCATACGTTGAAGCCGCTCGACCGCGCCGGCATCGCCGCAGCGCTCGCCGGCCATGCGCGCGTCATCGTGATGGAGGAGAACGTGCCGCATGGCGCGCTGGCCTCACGGGTCAAGGAAATCGCCTGGGACACCAAGGCGTCCTGCGACTTGCGCGTGTTCACGCTGAGAGACGAATTCATCAAATTCTACGGCACTTACGAAGAGCTGCTGGCGCAGCACGGCTTGAGCGTCGACCAGGTGCTGCGGGGGCTCGCCTGATCATGGCGGACCGTTTGGCCGCACTGGCGCGCTATGGCGGCAGACCGGTCCGCGCCACGCCGATGCCGCCGCGGCTGGCGCTGGGCGAAGCCGAAGAGGCCATGGTCGGCGACGTGCTCCGCTATTACCGCGAACGCGGGCTCGATCCGGGATATCAGGGCCATTTCGAGCAGCTTTACTGCCAGGCCTTTGCCGAAACGATGGGCGGCGGCTACGCCGATGCGGTCGCGACCGGCTCGGCCGCCGTATATCTCGCCATCGCGGCACTGGAATTGCCGCCGGGAAGCGAGATCATCGTCTCGCCCATCACCGATCCCGGCAGCCTCAACGCCGTGATCCAGGCCGGGCACCGCCCGCGCCTGGCGGATTCGAAACCCGACAGTTTCAACATCGGCGTCGAGCAATTCACGGCCCGCATCAGCCCGAAGACGCGCGCCGTGCTCGTCGTCCACGCCGCCGGCCAGGCGGCCGAGATCGACGCGATCGCGGCCGAAGCGCAGGCGCGCGACATCCGCGTCATCGAGGATTGCTCGCAGGCGCATTTGGCGCGGCTTGACGGCCGGCCGGTCGGCACCTTCGGCGACATCGCAGCTTTTTCGACGATGTACCGCAAGGCCTCGATCACCGGCGCCTCGGGCGGCGTCGTTTATACACGCGACCTCGATCTGCATCGGCGCGCGCTGGCATATGCCGATCGCGGCAAGACGCCCTGGATCGAGGGGTTCGACGACAAGGACCCCGAGCAATTCCTGTTTCCGGCGCTGAACTACCATACCGACGAGATATCCTGCGCCATCGGTCTGGCCTCGTGGCGGCGCCTGCCGGTGACGATCGCCACGCGCATGGCGTTCGTCAAAGGACTCGACCTTCTCGCCGAAACGTCGGCGCTGTGCCGCCCTTATGGCTGGACCGAGGGGGATTCGCCCTTCTACTACCCGATCGTCGTCGATCCGCGCCGGCTGCCGGTCTCGAAGACCGAATTCGCGCTCGCCGTGGCCGCGGAAGGCATCGGACTCAACCCGCATTACAAATACCTGGCCGCCGATTGGCGCTATCTGCGGCCGTACCTCGTCGACGATTTCGAACCGGCTGCGGCCCGCTCGATCCGCGACCGGTGTTTCACCCTGTTCCTGAACGAGAAATACGGCGCTCAGGAAATAGAAGATACGATCGCTGCGATCCGGAAGGTCGAAGATGCGTTTCTATCCTGAACCGAGGCGGAAGTGACCGCCGAACGGCGCGCTGTCGCCGAAATGCTGGAGGGCGGCAGCGGCGACGTGCTGATCATCCATTCCGCCTTCGCCGGCCTCTCGCGCGCCGGCTTCTCCGCGGAGGCCTTCTGCGCGGCGCTGATCGGGATCATGCCGCGCGGCACGCTGCTGATGCCGACCATGACCTGGCGTACCGTCACACCGGCGTCACCGGTATTCGACGAGCTGGCCACGCCGTCGCATACCGGCATCCTGACCGAAGTGTTCCGGACGAAGCACGCAACGCATCGCTCGCTGCATCCGACCCATTCGGTCGCGGGAAAAGGCCCCTTCGCCGCCTACCTGCTCGGCAGCCATCATCTGGGCGAAACGCCCTGCCCCGGTTCCTCACCCTATGGGCTGATGCGTGATTTCTCGGCGTCTATCCTGCTGATCGGCATCGGTTTCGAGTGCTGCACGGCGATCCATCACGCCGAGGAAACGATCGCGCCGGATTTCTACATCCGGCCGCCGGGGGACACCGAAAGCTACGAACTGCGCGCCCGCGACGGTACGCTTCATCACGTCAAGACCCGCCGTCATCGCCGATTGCCGCGCGATTTCCCGCAATTCGAACCGATGCTGCGGGAATCCGGCCAACTCGCCGAAGGCCGCATCGCCGGCGTGCCGTGGTGCCGCTGCACTGCGCGCGACCTCTACCGCACGGTGCTGGGCGCGCTCGCTCGGCGCGAGGACGCGACTTTGGAACAGAAGCGATGAAGTTCGAGCCGATCTTCATCGAGCGCTATGAAAACACCGGGATCGAACCAGCCATCCTGCACGGCATCATCAAGCTGAACCCGGCGGCGCGTATCATCCGCTCGACCATCAACGGTCCGCTTTACCTGAATAAGAACACGCAGCTCGGCCCCGACGTCACGACCGGCAAGTATTTCGGCATGAATGAGAGCTGTTTCATCGCCCGCGCCGAAGTCGGCGCCTATGGCGCGATCGGCGCGCGCACCTCGATAAACCCGTTCAACCACCCGACCGACTGGCTGTCGATCAACGAATTCCAGTATCACCCGAATTCGTTCGACTGGGTCGAGGAGTACCGGGACCTCGAACGGCTGGAGCGGACGCCGGACATGTTCGAGTTCGTGCGGATCGGCAACGATGTCTGGATGGGCCACAATGTCAACGTGATGGCCGGCGTTTCGGTCGGCGACGGCGCCGTGGTCGCGGCCGGTTCGGTGGTGACCAAGGACGTGCCGCCTTACGCCATTGTCGCCGGCTGCCCGGCGGTGATTCGGCGGTACCGGTTTCCCGAGCGGATCATTGAAAGGCTGCTGGCAGTGCGCTGGTGGGATTTCGAGTTGAAATCGCTCTCCGGCTTGAATTTCCGGGAAATCGATGACTGCCTGCCGCGTCTCGAAGAGCTACGCGCGGAGTTTGAGGCTTGAGGAACCATGCCAACCGAGAGGCACGGCGGCGAGTGAAAGTGATACAAGGGGGCGGCGGTCCGCGCGACACAACCGATATCATTCGACCATTTCGAACACTCTCTCTATATCCGTAGAATTATGCATCGCCTTTTCCCGCTGGCGGCGGCGCCCATAGGCCGAACGTCAATTTGTCGCCCCCTTTGTCTCGCCAAGGGTCCATATCGGCTCGCATCGCCCGGACGAGGATGGTCAAAAGGCGGTCATGCTCCGCGCGGCTTGATCGGGCGATATTATGACAAGAAGTTTCGTCCCGAAACGCTGCGAGGGCCTGGTAAACCGGCGCAGGCGCGATGAGCATCATGGCATTTAAGGCATCGGCGTACCGAAGGTGAGCCGCCGCCGTTACACGGCCCTCGACAATGCCGGAGGCCGATAGGATAAATTCTCTGTACTGCTCAAATTTGAGCTTCCGCCAATCCGCCTCGTGCTCCTTTCGTCTGGTAAGGATGTAGGTCAGAGCGACACCGACAAGAACTCCGGCGATCGAAAGGATGGCAGGCCACATCGCGCCACCTCCATCAATGGCCGTCCGGCTCGGGCCAAAAACCATCGTCCATGAGTTGGTCGAAGGACCACGGGCAAACCTCCGGGAACGTCCCTTCGGTCAGCCCGGTCTCCGCGCTGGCGCGGATCGCGGCCTTGCGATAGCCGTCTCGGATAGCCTCGTCGAGCTTGGCTTGTAGGCTGGGATTGTCGGTCATGTGCCGGGCGATGTCCAACCGCTGGATGCGGATCGTGGCTCGCCAGGACGGTCCTCGGAGCATCGGCTGAAATTGCCACTTCAGCAGATGGAGCAGCAATACCGCCAAGCGGTTGACGAGTTCCCGCTTCTCGGTCTTGCCCATGCTCTCAATCTCCTCCGCGATATGCTCGATGTCGGCCGCCGACAGCTTGCCGGCCCGCAGCAGAGCGGCTTGTTGATTGGCCCACGCGTAGAAGTCCTGTTCATAGAGCGATGAGGTGGTCTCCGACATGGCAACGCCTCCAGTGTCGCCAGGACATATCATATCGCCCTGCTCTTCACCAATCCTCGCAGTATCGAAACGGATGGTTGCCGACCACAGGTGCATAATCAATTGATTAACCAAGGATCGCTTAATCTCCGGAAGCATAGCGAACAAAAGAGAGGGTCGATGACCCGGATACTGACCAAGCCCGCGCCCGCACCGGAACCCGCAGCACCGCTGCCGGTACCCGAACTGCCGCCGCGGGTCATCCTGGATCTCGCGACCAAGTGCAATCTGCGCTGCCAGATGTGCCCGGTCTGGGGTTCCGACGACGAGGATGCGATCGAGGCGGCCAAAGGCGTCATGGATCTGGCGAACGCCAAGAGGCTCCTGGATCAGGTCATGGCGGCCAAGCCGCTGATTCATCCAGCACTCTATGGCGAGCCGACCTTGGCGCCGGGCTTCAAGGAGATCGTCCGCGACGTCAAGGCGCGCGGCCTGACCATCGCCATCAACACCAACGGCCTGACCTTGCATCCCGAACTCGCCGAATTCCTGGTCGCGATCAGGCTGGACTCGATTTCGATCTCGATCGACGCCGTCACACCGGCGACGCTGAAGAAGATCCGCGGCATCGACAAGCTGGCCAAGATCGAGGCCGGCGTCACCAATATGCTGCGCGCGCGCGGCACCGGCACGATCCCGCGGATCGGTGTGTCCTTCACGACTCAAGCCGAGAACCGCCACGAAGAGGCGGCGTTTATCGAGAAATGGACGCCGATCGTCGATGTCGTGCGCATCGGCCATGTCTTCCTCGACGGCGCGTTCCAGGATCTCGAAGCGCCGCCGAAGCGCATCCCGTGCAACGCCCTCTACCTGACCATGCCCGTCCACAATGACGGCACGGTGACCGTATGCTGCCTCGACGGGTTCAAGGAAACCAATATGGGCAACGTCTTCGAGACCTCGGTCAAGGAGGTGTGGCTCGGCGAAAAGTTCCAGGAGGTCCGGCATTGGCACGAGACCGACCAATACGACAAGATCCCGATCTGCCAGAAATGCAATGGCTGGGTGCAATACATGTTCGAGGACGAGGTGCGCGACGGGCTGTTGATCCGGCGCAGCCCGGAATTCACTTATTACAACCGCATCGACCGGTTGGGCAATTGGGGCGGACAGTTATTGGGCGGCCATCCAGAGCCGTCGCTGGAAGACCTGCAAGGTGACTGAACCGGGCGAAGGCGGGCGTCCGGTCGTCGTCTACGGCACCGGCAGCGCCGCCGAACATCTGCTGAAGGCGCGCGGCGCGAGCTTCATACCGGCGCGGTTCGCCACGACACAAGGCGGCGGCGAGTTCAGCGGCCAAGCGGTGATGTCGGCGGCGGAACTCGCGCCCTGGACGGAAGCCGATATCGTCATCGCGTCTTCGTTCCTGACACCAATCCTGCAAGGCCTGCAGGCGCTCTGTGTCGACGGGCGGCGGATCTGGTGGTATTTCCAGGCGCAAGACCGGTTCGTGCCCTATGACGAGTTGGGCTCGACCCCGTCGAAGCCCGAGTTCCTCACCGCGATTTACGATCTCGCGATGAATCCCTCGACATATGATTGCGTGATCTTCGCCGCGCGCGCCGATGCCGAGCGGCGCCGGCGCGGCCTGCCCTATCTACATTTCGTCATCGTGCCGTCGGTGATCACCGGCGGCCGGCCGGGGGATCTCGAATTGCTCGGCGGGGCGGCGAATATCGCCTGGCGGCAGTATTATATCCTGAGCGCGGTATTCCGCCTGGTGCCGGCGACGCGCGGCGTTACGCAACTGGCCAGCCGCGACGAGGCCGACACGATCGCGGCGGCGGCGGCCCAGATCTTCCCCAAAGGCTACTCTGCCGCCAATCCGACCGACGAACACATCATGAAGTATTGTTACGACGACCAGCGCCAAGGCTTCGAGCCGCGCGTGCTGGCGGCGCCCGACAAGGCCAAGCAATTTGTCGCCCGCTTCCTCGAAGCCGGGCAGCGCGGCCGCAAGCTGCTGGTACTGACCTTGCGCGAATACGCGTTTCAGCCGGACCGCAACAACGACATGGCGGCCTGGGGCAAGTTCCTCAAGAGCCTCGATGCGGAGCAGTATTACGTCGTCGTCGTGCGCGACACGGATTCAATCTACACGCCGATGCCGGAGCCGCTCGCCGGTTTCGACGATTTCCCGCTCGCCAGCATCGATGTGAATTTCCGCATGGCGCTCTACGAGGCCGCCTATCTGAACCTCACCGTGACGACCGGACCGGCCGGGCTGCTCTATTTCTCGGCCGGTGCGCGCTACTTGATGTTCAAGCAATTCCTGCCGCAATACGTCCCGACCGCGGCCGGGTTTCAACTGACGCGGAACGGCATGAAGATCGGCGACGCCTTTCCGCTGGCCGGGCCGTTCCAGAAATTCATCTGGGACCCGGATACGGAAGAAATCATCCGCCGCGAATTCGACGCGATGGTGGCGAAGATCGAGGCTGAAAGTCAAAGTGCCGCCCATGGCTGACCAGCCCGACACGATCATCTACGGCACCGGTTCGGTCGCCGCGCGTTTTGTCGCCGAGAATATTGCTACCTTGGGCAGGATTGTGTTCGCTTCGACACAGGGAGGCGGCGAATTTCGGGGCCAGCCGGTTCTGAACGCGCAGGCGATCGCGCATTATCCGGATGCGACCGTAATCGTGGCCTCCTCCTTTCGACGCCAGATCTTGGCGACGCTGACAGAGATCGGCATCGATGACCGGCGGATACGTTGGTACATCGCCGAGCAGGATCGGCTCGCATCGACCGACGAGATCCGGATGCTCTGGACCGAGCACGCGCAAGCGACCTCGCTGCGCGATCGAACGCGGTTGATCCTCCATCACGTCGGCGGGCGCGGTTTCGGCGTCGCCCTCACCGCCCCGGCTCGGTTTGCCCGAGACTTGGTCTATGTGCTCTATGAGGCGGATGCAGAATGCGCTCGCGAGATGAGCGAGATCAATCCGCATGAGAATTTTCATATCCTGCCCTATTGCCTGGGGCGCCGGAGCGGGCCTGCGCGCCTCAACATCATGTCCAACGCCTGCAATAGTTCAGTCCTGGAACCCGCAGCGACCTATTTCCCGTATCATTGCGAGGTATCGCTCTCCGGCCGGGAGGACGGGGTCGACCTGGCCGGTGCTCCTTATGATGTCATCCTGGGCAATGACATGCGGGTCGTACGACAGGTCGATGTCGAAACCCGCACGCTCGACGAACTGATCGCCGCGGGCAAGCTGCCCTATGGCGCGCCCCCCGATGTTCTTTCACTGGATACTCAAGGGGCGGAACTGGATATTCTGCTGGGTGCTCGGCAGACGGTCCGCGCGGGCGTGCTGGCGCTGGCGACGGAAATCGGCTTTCATCAGATCTATAGCGGACAGCCTCTGTTCGCCCGCCTCCTTGATTTCGCCGATGCGGAAGGCTTCCACTTCGTCGCATTCGCGCAGCTTCAGGAGATGTCGCCTTATCGCGCGCCGATAGGTCAGCGCGGAAAAGGCTTGATCGGCTTCGGCGATGCGATGTTCCTGCGCCGCATCGAGACACTAGACGGGCTCACACCCGATCCGGAACTCCGTCGCATCAAGGGGTACAAGCTGGCCTTCATAGCGCTAACCCAAGGCTGTCTAGAATACGCCGTTCAAGCGTTCGATTACGCGGCGCAGCAGCCGAGCGCCCGCACTGAATTGGCGGAAACGGTCTATGCTCCGTTCCTCGACCGGCTGCGCGAGACCGGAGCGTCGATGCCGCGCCTTTATCTCCACAATGACCGCTCGGAGCTAATCAAGGAATTGCGGCAGCGCGGCTCGATATTGCCGGCCCCGTCAACGGACGAAAACCCCCTCGCCGCGCCGGTCAGCCCGCTTGAGGCGGTCCTGGCCGAGTATGGTTTCACCGAATTGGCCGAGACCATCCGCGATCGGCGCCGCAGAGATCTTCCTTTCGCGAAACAATCATCTGACACGTTGAAAGCGAACTGGTCCCCGCCATGACAGAGTCGATTCCGACAATAGTTTACGGCACCGGCGCCGGTGCCGAGAAATTCCTGGGAAGGGCGCGCCCCGAGCTCGGCGAGGTGCTGTTCGTCACGACCTCCGGCGGCGGCATCTTTCGGGGACAGCCGGTATTGGACTCGCATGCGCTTCGGGCCTTTCCGGCGTCGCCGATTATTGTAGTGTCTTCCTATTGGCGGCAAATCCTTCAGACTTTGGGCGACCTCGGCATCGAGGGCGAGCGCGTTCGGTGGTATAGCGCCGATGACGACCAGTTGATCACGACCGACGAAGCATGGGCTTTCTTGACACGTCATCCGCCCGACTACCAGGACCTGATGGCCAAGCAGGAATTGATGGCAAATTTCCGGGATCTGGATGCCGCGTTTTTCCCGCTCGTCGCACCAGTGAAGCCATTCACGATGACGTCGATTCCCCGCCTCTATGATCTCTTCAAGAGCGTGGAGTACATTGTCAAGGCGTCGGTTCCCGGTGCCCTTGTCGAATGCGGCGTATGGCGGGGCGGCAGCATGATGCTCGTCGCCCGCGCGCTGGTGGAATTAGGCGATACGAGCCGCCTGCTCTATCTCTACGATACTTATTCGGGGCATCCGAGGCCGGACCCGGAGAAGGATGTCTGCCTCTGGGGCACCCACGCCTTCAACGCCTGGATCACCTATAGCAAGGCCGACGGGACGAGCGAATGGGCGGCGGTTTCGGTTGAAGAGGTTCGCGACAACATGGCGTCGACCGGCTACCCCATGGATAAGGTGGTCCTGGTCAAGGGGAAGGTCGAAGACACGGCGCAGATCGATCCTCCGGATACGCTCTCGCTGGTCCGCTTGGACACAGACTGGTACGAATCGACCCGAGCCGCACTCGACGTATTTTGGCCCAGGCTTGCTCGTCGTGGCGTGTTAATCGCCGACGACTACGGTCACTACCTAGGGCAGCGGGAGGCTATTGACCAATATTTCGCGGCGCGGCCGGTGTTGCTTCATCGCGTCGATTACTCCTGCCGATCCATAATCAAGGTTGAATGAACCGGAAATCGGGGATGAAGTCTGTTTGTCCTGTATGCTAACCCGGTTAAAGACCTCGAGATCACCCGGCTGGCTCCCCGATTTGACCTTGCATCATGAAGCGAGGTGCCCAACGCCCGTGACGCTGGGCACCCCCAACTTCCCTATTGGAGCAAGTCATAGGTCAAATAGACTCCGCCCGCACCGCTATCGCCGACCCAAACACCGTTGCCTGGTTCGACGTAGACCGCGTGCGGGCAATTTTGCGAGCCCGGCGCGCCGGCGAAGAAATTCATGAGGGCGCGAGTCGTCAAATCACCCGGTGAAGACGGAGCGGTGGCGCTGACGAACAAGACGCTGCCGGTATTGGCTTGAGTGAGGGACAGCGAACAACTCCGGATCCACATGCCATCGGTATTCGCCGAAGGGGCGACCAATTCGACGACTGAACCCGAAGAAACCGCTTCGTTGACAAAGAACTTGCCAATCCGATTTTCGTCGGCCGAGGCCGCCGAAACGCCGATGGTCAGAAACAGAGCGATAGCCGCGATCATATTGCGCAAGATGGTTCTCCCGAAAGAATTGCGGCGCCGTTGTATTCTCGGTAGAAAAAAAGCAACTTTCACTTGAGCCTCTTTCATAAGTCGAGAAAAGGCTGATTTTCGGCTGTCCGGCTGATCAAGCGGTGGCGGTTCGGGTCTTTGGGTCGAAGAGGCGGAGCAGGCTGTCGGCGGCGAGCACGA
>Ga0181519_10000198_pt1 | contig 56331 bp, 45 predicted proteins | sample PEATcosm2014_Bin_26_FD_121102 | JGI IMG/M metagenome (GOLD analysis project Ga0181519, IMG submission 121102) | Peatland microbial communities from MTU Mesocosm Facility, Houghton, MI, USA - PEATcosm2014_Bin02_10_metaG | ecosystem: Environmental > Terrestrial > Soil > Wetlands > Peat | place...
CCTCGGGACCGGGCGCCACCAACCTCGTCACCGGCATCGCCACGGCGATGATGGACTCGGTGCCGCTGGTCTGCATTACCGGCCAGATTTCCTCCAAGCTGCTCGGCACCGATGCGTTTCAGGAAGTTGACATCACCGGCATCACGCTGCCCATCACCAAACACAACTACATCGTGACGCGAGCGCAGGATATTGCGCCGGTGCTCCGTGAGGCATTTCTCATTGCCAGCTCTGGCCGTCCCGGCCCAGTCCTGGTGGACATCACCAAGGACGCGCAGCAGGGTTCGGCTGAATTCGATTTCGCCGCCGCCGCGCCCTTGCCGCACCGTCCGCACCCGATGCTCTCGGCGGAGCACGACGTTATCTGCGAAGCCATCAATCTGATTCTCTCGGCCAAGCGCCCCATCATCCTTGCCGGTCACGGCGTCCTGGATTCCAATGCGATGGATCAGCTTCGTACGCTGGCCGAGCGCCTGCAGATTCCTGTTGCCTCCACGCTCCTCGGTATCGGCGCTTTTCCGGCCTCGCACGATCTCTCTCTCGGCATGATGGGAATGCATGGCGAAGCCTGGGTCAACCAGGCTATTCAGCAATCAGACCTGCTCATCGCGTGCGGCATGAGATTCGACGACCGCGTTACGGGCGTGCTGGCGAGCTACGCTCCCAACGCCAAGAAGATACACATTGAAATTGACCCTTCGGAAATCAACAAGAACGTGAAGGCCGACATCGCACTCATCGGCGACCTGCGCGAGATACTCGAGACGATCCTGCCGCAAATCGCGCCGCGCAAAGACTCAAGCTGGATACGCGCGGTCAACGCTCTCAAAGGCGATGCCGCGGTACGTGACATCAGGAACCTTCCCGATCTCGGCCACCTCTACGCCGCCCATGTCATCCACGACCTGTGGCGCGCCACCGACGGCAAAGCCATCGTGGTCACCGACGTAGGTCAGCACCAGATGTGGGAGGCGCAATACTACAAGCATGAGACGCCGCGCACGCTGATCACCTCCGGCGGGCTCGGCACCATGGGTTTTGCTCTGCCCGCCGCCATCGGCGCCAAGATTGCCTGCCCGGAAAAAGAAGTCTGGGTCATCGCTGGGGATGGGGGTTTCCAGATGACCGCCGCTGAGCTTTCCACCATCGTTCAGGAGGGGCTGAACATCAACATTGCCGTCATCAACAACGGCTTCCTTGGCATGGTGCGCCAGTGGCAGGAGTTTATCTACGAGGGCAATTACGCCTGTTCGCCGATTCTCTCGCCCGACTTCGTGAAGCTTGCCGAGGCCCACGGAATTCCCGGCGCCACGGTTCGCAAGCGCGCTGAGGTTCTGCCCGCCGTTGAAGCCGCGCGCGTCTCCAAGGGTGCATTCCTTATCAATTTCATGGTTGAAAAAGAGGACGCTGTGTACCCGATGATCGCGCCCGGCTCCGCCCTGGACGAAATGATCCGCCGCCCCTCCAACGGGCACAATCCGCTTCTGGAGACTTCGGAAGAGCCTTAGCCCGCGGCGTCCGCCAGCTCGTTGAGTTGCCAACCCGCTAACTTGCAGAAAGGTCCGTCATGCTGCACACATTTGTCGCTCTCGTGGAAGACAAGCCCGGCGTGCTCACCCGCGTTGCATCGCTCTTTCGCCGCCTGAACATCAACATCATCTCGCTCACCGTCGGACACTCGGAACGCCCGGAAGTCTCGCGCATGACCATTGTGGCTGAGGCTCCCGCCGGCTCCGGCCATCGCATCAAGGCTTCGCTGTTCAAGCTGGAAAATGTGCTGGACGTGGATGACATCGGCCAGCTCTCCTGCGTTACGCGGGAGCTTGCCCTTATCAAGGTGGCCGCAACACCGCAGAGCCGCGCACCCATCTTTCAACTCGCCGAAGTCTTCCGCGCCCGCGTCGTGGACCTTGCGCCGGAGTCGCTCATGCTCGAGATCACAGGGGTCGCGGCCAAGATTGAAGGCCTCATCCAGGTTCTTACTGAGAGTGAGAACCCGATCCTCGAAATCTCGCGCACCGGACGCATGGTAATGCGCCGCGGCCAGCATACTTCGCGGGTGCTCGATGCGATGCGCGTCTCCAGCCCCGAAGAGGAGCCGGTCATTCCTGTCACCACGGCTGGCGACGCCGGCCTCGAAGTGCTATCAGGGGACCCTAACCACCCGCTCTGACCGCATGCGCCCGGCTTCCGGAGAATGGAACAGGGCGCCGCGAGCAGCGAGACCAGTGTGCAGTCTGTTTCGAGAGTCCGCGTTAGACCGTGGCCGGAAACCAGGTGTCGTGCGCAATCAGTTCCTCTTCCACGTCGTGGGGCTGGTGCAGTACGCCCTTGGGAACCCTTACGAAGGAACCGGCGCGCAGCGGCAGGTCTCCAACGTTCTCAATCCAGATCTTCGCTTTTCCCTGGATGACGTAGATGATGTCGTCGGAGTCCTCATGAATGTGTTTTGGGATTTCCGCGCCGACGTGCCAGCGGGCGAGGATGCACGTCATGTCGATCCCATCTTCTTTCTTCGATAGCAGGTAGGCGATCTCGACCCCTTTGAACTTCGGATGGGGAGCCCAATTCATATCTTCGGCGTGCAGCAACTTCGCCGCTGCTGTTTCCATTGTGGATTGAGTCATGGATAAAACCTCCGCCCAGCCGTACCTCGTGCGGGCAGCCCGATTGAATACCCGATACTGGGCCGGCGCGCGGTGAGCTGCGTCATGGCTGGCTGTGACAAGGGCCCGGGGGCGCGGCGAACGCGGAGTTGCGGCAGCAGAGTCGAGGCAGCTTTCCGGAAGGTCCTTACCGATCTGGCCGGTCATCCACGGCTGCCAATCCGAATGGCCATTCATGACGTGCGAGGGCGCGGACAAAGTAGATGATCAGGCCGGAGATCAGCAGGACTACCGCGTAACGGATCTCTTTGGCAAAGTTTGGCCGGGAGAAAAGGATGTAGAGAAATCCAATGGTCGCAATCAGCGCGGGAAGCGGGTAGAGCCACATCCGAAATGGCCTTGGCATTTCCGGGCGCCGGATGCGCAGCACGATCACGCCGATGGACTGCAAGAGAAATTGCAGCATGATCCGTATCACTGCCAGCGCGGCAATTACATCGGCGAGAGAGAGAAAACAGAAGGCGACTGCCACCGCCCCCAGCGCCAGCAGCGAGACGTAAGGAAAGCGGTGCTTCGGATGGACCCTGCCGAAGATGCGGAAGTAGTTTCCGTCGAGCGCCGCGGCGTAGGGCACTCGCGAGTAGCCAAGCAGTAGCGAGAACACCGAGGCAAACGCCGTCCACACGATGAGGCCGGTAATGAGGTAGCCAGCCCACGGCCCATAAACGCGCTCCATCATCACACTGATGACGTAGAAGCGGGTGGGCGAGTGCGCGGTTGACATCAGCTCCTGCCATGGCACCACGCCAAGCACGCTGACGTTCATGGTGATGTAAAGGACGGCCACCACGCCGATGGAAATCATCACGGCGCGCGGAACATTTTTCTCCGGTTCCTTTACCTCTTCGCTGAGAAAACAGATGTTGTAGTAGCCCCAATAGTCATAGCTGGCCACGAGCATGGCGGCGCCGAGCCCGGTGAAGAACTCGGGGGTCAGCTCGAAGGCATGCGCGGGAAAGCTCAGAGCCAGGTGGCGGTCGAAATGGGTGAGCCCTGTAAAAATGATCCACGCGAGCGACCCGAAGACGCCGATTGCGAGCAGCCGCGAGAACCAGGCAATATCAGTGATCCGGCGATAGAGGAGAAACACGGCTAGGCAGACGCTCAGGATTGCAACAACCGTGCCGAGCGAAAAAAATGCGGTAGCTTGCAGGGTCCCGACAAACGGCAAATGCAGTTGCAGATTGTGCGCGGCAATCTGATGCGTGAGCGGCTTATAGAAGTAGCTGGCGTAACTGGAAAGTCCCAGGCAGCCTGAGGCGATGGAGAGCGGCGCACTGAAGGTGACTTGCCAGACAAAAAGGAAGCTGAGCAGGCGGCCCAGTTTGTGCGGTCCGTAGATCTCCTTCAGAAAGTTGTAGGATCCGCCCGCCTGGGGCATGGCTGCGCCCAGTTCCGAGATGACAAGTCCGTCGCAAACCGCGAAGAGCGCGCCGAAGATCCATCCCAGCATCGCCTGCGGCCCGCCCATGGCGCCGATGATGAGCGGAATGGTGACGAACGGCCCAACGCCGATCATATCGAGGATGTTGAGGAGCACGGCGCTGCCCAGGCCCATGCCCCGGATCAGCGGTCGGTTTGCTGGCGTTGCCATTGGCAGCGGTGCCATTTTACAAAGATTAGCATGCGTGATATCCCTCTACCTGTATTCCAGCGCGCATTCAACTCTGTTCAACTGTGACAGGAGCATTTTTCGATGAGTTTGCATTCCTCTTTGAATCGCGTGTTTGCGGCCGGTCTGTTGGCCTCGTTTCTGGCGTTGCCCGTCCATTCCAACGCGCAATCTACGGTCGGCCCGCCCTCGGCGTTTGCCGAAGCACTGCCGGTCGACCGCGGTTCAGCTTCGGTGTGGCAGAGCCTTCAGATGTTGCAGACCCGCGCCAGCATGATGATGGTTGTAGCTCATCCCGACGATGAGGACGGGGGAATGCTCACCTACGAAAGCCGGCGACAGGGAGTGGATACGACGCTGTTGACGCTGACCCGGGGAGAAGGCGGACAGAATGTGATGTCGTCCGATTTCTGGGACCGTCTTGGACTGGTGCGTACGCAGGAGCTGCTCGCCGCCGATAATGCGTACGGCGTGCATCAATACTGGACCCGCGTGGCCGACTTCGGATTTTCCAAGACGATGGAGGAGACGCTGAAGAAATGGGGACACGAACGCGTATTGTATGACTGCGTGCGCGCGGTTCGAATGGCACGCCCACTGGTGGTGACCTCGGTCTTCGCCGGTAACGTCTCGGACGGTCACGGGCACCACCAGGTCTCGGGATTGATGGCGCAGGAGGTCTATAACGCGGCCGGAGATCCCAAGGTATTTCCCGACCAAATCAAAGAGGGATTGTTGCCCTGGTCGCCGCTCAAGGTCTATGCGCGTGTGCCATTTGCGCGGGTCACGGAGAAGGGCATCTACGACTATGCCACCGGCCATTGGGAAGCTGTGCGGTTCCGTAACTACGCCACGGAATCCTGGATCGAGGGCATACCCTCGACGACGATTGAAGTTCCTGTGGGAGAGTACAGCCCTCTGCTAGCGCGGTCATACCTGGCGTTGGCTCGCGAGGGACTGGCACAACAGAAATCACAGAATGGCGGCATTGGCGCGCCTCTGAAGCAGCCTGTTACTTCGCCCTATCATCTGTACGCGTCGCGGGTTTCTAAGAATGTCCCGGAGCATGAGTCGGATTTCTTTGAGGGCATCGACACGACCCTCGCCGGCATCGCGAGCTACGCTCCGTCGAGTGCGCAAAAGGTATGGCGTGACCGTCTGAACGAATTGAATGCGACGGTTCTGCAGGCGGTTTCGCAATTCGACGCCATCGATCCGGCGAAGAGCGCTCCTTCCCTGGCGAAAGGTTTGGCAGAGACAAATCAATTACTGGTGGAGGTTGCCGCAAGCAAACTGCCCGAGGACGCGAAGTACAACATGCGGCACGAGCTTGAAATCAAGCGGGCGCAGTTCAATGAAGCGCTGAGCCGAGCATTGGGCGTGAGTATTCTGGCAACTGTGTCAAACCAGAGCGCTGCGGCTTCTCCGGGGCCGGTCGCAAGTTCATCCAATCAAGCGGGCACATTTCAGACGGTGATCCCGGAACAGAGCTTCAGCCTGAGTGTGCAGGTTGCCAACCAAGGCAGCCAGCCAATCTCCATTGTGCAGACACAGGTAGTGTCGCACTCTGGCTCTGACTGGACGATCCTCCCGCAGGGCTCCATTGAGGGGGAGCTGAAGAGCGGCGATGCCAGAACCCTGACCGCAACAGCGACGGTTGCCGCGGATGCCGTCGCGACCCGGCCATACTTCAGCCGACCGAATCTGGAACAGTCCTACTACGACCTGATCGATCCGAACTTTCTGAATCTGTCGGCGATGCCTTACCCTCTGTCAGCTGAAGCGGTTTACCGATACGCCGGGGTTGAAGCCAGCGTTGCGGGCGTGGTGCAGACCATCCATCGCTTCACCGGCCCAGGCCCTTTGCCGGAGCCACTGCTGGTTGCGCCTGCGCTCTCGCTGACCGTATCTCCCGAGGCCGGTATTGTGCCCCTAAGCAACACAACCTTGCAGTTGCAGGTAACGGTGCACAGCAATGTGAAGGGTCCGGCACAGGGGACGGTGCGGCTCGCGTTGCCTCCCGGTTGGAGATCCCATCCTGAAGTTGCGCCATTTGCCGCCGCCATGGATGGCGACGAGCGTGTTGTGGACTTCCAGGTTACACCGGGCGCGGTGGAAGCGAAGCCATACGCGATTGCCGCCGTAGCTGAATACAACGGGCAACAGTACAGGCTGGGCTTCCGCAATGCAGGTTACGTCGGACTCCGGCCCTATCCGTATTACCGGAGCGCCACCTACCGTGCTCACGGCGTCGATGTGAAAGTCGCTCCCGGTCTGAAAGTCGCCTACGTTATGGGCACGGGAGACGACATTCCATCGTCCCTGGAGAATCTTGGAGTTCACGCGACACTGCTCTCGTCGCAAGAGATCGCGACGGCAGACCTGTCGGCCTACGATGCCGTAGTGCTCGGAATCCGCACCTACGCCGCACGGCCGGAGTTGAAAGCCTCGAACAGCCGCCTGCTTGAATATGTAAAGGGTGGCGGCGTGGTAATCGTCCAATACCAGACGGGCGAGTACGACCACAACTATGGGCCCTACCCGCTGACTCTTTCGTCAGACGCGGAGAAGGTGGTGGAAGAGGATGCGAAGGTGACGTTACTCGCACCGGACGATCCGCTGCTGAACTGGCCGAACAAGATTACGGAAGCCGATTTCAATGGCTGGGTGGAGGAGCGCGGACACGGTTTCATGCGCTCGTGGGACTCGCACTACATGGCCCCGACGGAGATGCATGACGCCGACCAGGCTCCGCAGAAGGGCGGACTGCTGTATGCACGCTACGGAAGCGGAGCGTATGTATACGTGGCGTATGCTCTTTACCGCCAGATGCCGGCAGGTGTTCCCGGCTCCTTCCGCATCGTCGCGAACCTGATCAGCTTGCGCAAGAACCCAAAGTTCCAGGGCGCCGCTGGCGAGGGGCGTTAAGTTGGCCCCGGCGTATTCTTGCCGGGGACTGCTTTCTTGCTTCTGAGGATGGGAACCACCTCTGATCTGCCTACATGCATCCAATGGACTTGGCCTTGGGTGATCGATGAAAGATCGGACTGTCTCGCACTATCGCATCTCCGAAAAGCTCGGGGGCGGAGGCATGGGCGTGGTTTTTAAGGCAGAGGACACGAACCTCGGGCGCCCCGTTGCATTGAAATTCCTTCCCGACGAACTGTCGCGGGACCGGCAGGCTCTGGCGCGCTTTCAGCGTGAAGCCCGTTCTGCGTCCGCCCTCAATCATCCGCACATCTGCACCATCTACGAAATTGGAGAGGACTCGGGCGAGAGCTTCATCGCCATGGAGTTCCTTGACGGCCAGACACTGAAGCACCGAATTGAGAACCGGCCCCTGAAGCTGAGTGAAATTCTGGACATGGGCATACAGATTGCCGATGCGCTGGACTCAGCCCATGCCAGCGGCATCGTCCATCGCGACATCAAGCCCGCCAACATCTTCGTTACCTCCCGCGGACAGGTGAAGGTGCTCGACTTCGGACTGGCAAAGCTGACGCACGGGAATGGAGCGGCGGATTCGTCATCGCCTGACCTCACGAAGCAGGATCTCACGACACCCGGCAGCGTTATGGGCACGGTGGCGTACATGGCTCCTGAGCAGGTGATGGGCGAGGAACTGGACGCACGCGCCGACCTGTTCTCCTTCGGCGTGGTGCTCTACCAGATGGCGACCGGGAAGCAGCCGTTCACTGGTAATACGTCGGGGGCCATCTGCAACGCTATCATTAACCAGGCGCCAATCTCACCGGTGGAATTGAATCCGGGGCTGCCGGCAGGCTTGGAGAACATCATCAGGAAGGCGCTCGATAAGGATCGCGACCTTCGCTATCAGACTGCATCCGAGATGCGCACCGACCTCAAGCGGCTGAAACGTGAGTGCGAGTCCGGCCGCTCCCCGGCGCGCACGGGCTCGCCGGAAGCGGTGGCCGCCATCAGCAGCGGAGAACTCGCGCCATCGAAGCCGAAAACCGCCTCGCGCATGGTCGGGCTGCTGGCTGGGCTTGGAGTGCTCTTCGGCCTGGGGATTGGACTTTACGCGGGCAGACTGTGGTTCACGAACCCACCGCCACCGGCGCCGTTGTATCGCCAGCTTACTTTTCGTCGCGGCAGCATCCGCTCGGCTCGCTTCGGCCCGGACGGCCAGACCATTCTTTACAGCGCGGCGTGGCAAGGGAATCCCACTGACGTTTACACCGCCCGCCCGGAAGCTCCCGAGTCGCGCTCCCTTGGCCTGGGACACACGCAGCTTGCCTCCGTTTCCTCCACCGGAGAGATGGCGGTGCTGCTGAATAGCCACGCCATCGGCACCTGGAGCAGCATCGGGACTCTCGCACGGGCGCCGCTGATTGGCGGAGCTCCGCGCGAAATCGTCGAGCAGGTGCAGTGGGCGGACTGGTCGCCTGATGGCGCTTCCGTCGCAATTGTCCGCGACGTCGATGGCCGCAACCGACTGGAGTTTCCCGTCGGCAAGGTGCTTTACGAAACTGGAGGCTGGATCGGCCATCCCCGCGTTTCACCGAAGGGAGACAAGGTGGCGTTCATCGACCACCCAATTCAGGGCGATGATGGCGGCTCCATCGCGCTTGTCGATCTCGCCGGCAACAAGAAGGTTCTCTCCCGCGACTGGTACACGGTGCAGGGACTAGCCTGGTCTGCCACCGGCAATGAGATATGGTTCACCGCCAGCAAGTCCGGTATTGACCGCAGCCTCTCGGCCGTCACTCTTGATGGGCGTGAGCGGCTTGTGACCCGCATGCCCGGCACCCTCATGCTGCTGGACATCTGGAAGGACGGCCGCATCCTGCTCACTCGCGCCAGTTGGCGGCGCGAATTGATCGGCGTCATGAGCACCGAAGCTCACGAGAGAGACCTCTCCTGGTTTGACTATTCCTATCCGGCCGATCTCTCGTCTGACGGAAAATTGCTCCTCTTCGACGAAGAAGGCAGCGGCGGCGGTCTCTCGTACTCCAAGTCGGCAGGCCTTACGTACGCCGTCTACATCCGTAATACCGACGGCTCGCCGGCCGTGTTGCTGGGCGAAGGTTCGGCGCTAGCATTGTCGCCCGACGGTCGATGGGTGATTGCCCAGCCACAGGGTTCCCCTGCGCAGCTCCGCCTGCTTCCAACCAAGTCAGGGGAAGCGCGAATGCTGACCAATGACAACATCAATCACGCCTGGGCCCACTGGTTTCCGGACGGTAAGAGGGTGGTGTTCTCAGGAGATGAGCCAGGCCACGGCGTGCGTCTTTATGTGCTCGATATTGAAACCGGAAAGTCGCGGCCCATCTCGCCGGAGGGCGTGTTAGCCACCGCGTTCTTTGTCTCGCCCGACTCCCAGTTTGTCGCCGGAATCGGACCCGACCAGAAGGCGTATCTCTATCCCGTGGGGGAAGGGAAGCCGCGGCCAGTGCTCGGCATGGAAGCGGGCGAACAACCCATCACCTGGAACACCGACGGCAGCGCGCTTTACGTGTACCAGCCCGGCGAGGTTCCTGCCCGCGTCTACCACCTAGATATCAACACCGGCAAGCGAACTCTCTGGCGCCAGCTTGTGCCTTCCGATCCTGCCGGAGTTGAAACCATTGGCCCCATCCTTCTCTCTCCCGACGCCAAGACCTGTGTCTACGGATATCACCGGACACTCTCCGATCTGTATCTTGTGGAAGGGTTGAAATAGAGAGTGAGTGGGGCCGCCCACTCAGGAAGCTGCGAAAGTAACTCCAATCGTGGCGTATGATCTCAAGTTGGCTGAGCAGAAGCAGAGAAGTGTGCCTTGAGATTCACTGGAGTGGAGTGCAATGTCGGATGTGCGGAGCCGGTCCTCGGTTCGCCTGGTCGGCGGAGTTGTGCTCGCCCAGACTTGCGGCATGTTGGGTTCGGCGACGTTCGCTTCCACGCTCACTGAACTGGCACGCCTCTGGCATCTCGACTCCACCCACGCGGGCTGGATCAGCAGCTCATATTTTCTAGGCTACACGATAGCGGTGCCGCTGTTGGTGGCACTCACCGACCGGTTCGATCCGCGCAAAATCTATCTCGCCGGATGCATTGCAGGCGCCTGCGCGGGAGTCGGGTTCTCGCGCTTTGCCAATGGAATCTGGAGCGCATCGCTGTTCCAGGCGCTGGCCGGCATGGGTGTGGGGGCCACCTATATGCCCGGGCTGCGAATTCTGACGACACGGCTCGGCGAGCGGGCGCGCGTCCGCTCGGTGCCTTACTACACAACGACTTTTGCCGTGGGCACAAGCCTTTCCTACATGCTGAGCGGCTGGGTGTCGGCGCGTTACGGGTGGCGCGCAGCGTTTGCTGCCGCCGGAACTGGGCCGCTGATCGCCGCGACGCTGGTGACCCTGGCCACGTGGGGCACGCCGTCGGTAGTTCAGGCACTTCACTCCGAGCGCCACCCACTCGACTTTCGTCCAGTGTTTCGGAACCGGCAAGCCATGGCCTACGTTCTCGCCTATGGTGGCCACTGCTGGGAGATGTTTGCCTTTCGCGCGTGGCTGCCTGCCTTCCTGCTCTTTGCCTGGCATCTACACGGACGCGCGAACGCTGGACTATCCGTCTCCAGATGGTCGATGCTAATTATTCTCATCGGTGTTCCGGCGAGCATCCTCGGAGCGGAGTCCGTAGAGGCTGGCACACGGAATCGCAATGTTCGGCGCTTCGAGATCGCGAGTCTCGCGCTCTGCCTCCTTGCCGTCGCCTGCCTCGGCTTGCCGCTCTGGCTTACGGTTGCCTGCCTGTTTGCATACAACGTTGCGATTGCCGCCGACTCGGGAGCGCTTACCGCTGGAGCGGTAGTTAGCTCGCGTCCCGAGGAGCAGGGTGCGACGCTTGCGGTTTATGCACTGGTGGGATTTCTTGGCGCCGGCATTGGTCCGCTTATGGCAGGACTTGCCCTCGACCTGAGCGGCGGCTTCCAGAGTATGCACTCCTGGTACTTCGGCTTCGCTGCCATGGGCCTCGGTTCGGCGTTGGCGGCAATCGCAATCACGCTCACCTGGAAGCCCGCAGAGAACACTTAGTCGGGGAAGAACAATAGACGAGACATCATGACGGGCCACCAGCAGAAAATGTTAGCTGCTGCGCCCCGAAGTCATTGACCAGCCCAAATTGCTCGATTACTCTCAGGTCATTCCAAACCAGATTGGACGGTTAAGCAGATCATGCAGACTCGTTTCACGTTGCCGCAATCCTCGATTCCAACCCACTGGTACAACCTGCTCGCGGATTTTCCCGAGCCTGTGCCTGTGCCGCTGCATCCCGGGACTCGTCAGCCCATCACTCCGGCTGATATGTACGCCATCTTTCCTGAGAGCATCGTCGCCCATGAGATGAGTTCCGAGCGCTGGATCGGAATTCCAGAAGAAGTGCGTGACGTGTACGCTCTGTGGCGGCCTACGCCATTGCTCCGCGCGGTTCGTCTGGAGAAGGCGTTGAATACTCCGGCGCACATTTACTACAAGTATGAAGGCTCCAGCCCGGTCGGCAGCCACAAGCCGAACACGGCGATTCCGCAGGCGTATTACAACAAACTTGCGGGAACGCGCTGCCTGGCGACTGAAACCGGAGCCGGCCAATGGGGCACATCGCTGGCGCTGGCCTGCCAACTCTTCGGACTTGAGTGCACGGTCTGGATGGTCCGCGTGAGCTATGACCAGAAGCCATATCGCCGCCTGCTGATGCAGACCTATGGCGCTACGGTGTATCCAAGCCCGAGCGACCAGACGGAGTTCGGGCGCAAGCGCCTTGCCGACGACCCAAATTGCCCCGGCAGCCTTGGCATTGCCATCAGCGAGGCGATTGAGAACACGGTAACGCATCCTGGCACCAAGTACTCGCTCGGCAGCGTGCTCAACCACGTTTGCCTGCACCAGACGGTGATCGGCGAGGAAGCGATTCAGCAGATGGAGCAGGCAGGCGAGGAGCCGGATGTCGTGATTGGTTGCGCAGGCGGAGGCAGCAACTTTGCCGGGATTGCTTTCCCGTTCATTCGGAAGAAAATCACCGAGGGCAAGTCTTATCGCATTCTCGCCGTCGAACCCGCCTCGTGCCCGTCGCTCACCAAGGGTGAACTGCGTTACGATTTCGGCGACACTGCGGGCATGACTCCGCTGATGGCCATGTACACCCTGGGTCACGACTTTATGCCGCCATCCATTCATGCCGGTGGTCTGCGCTATCACGGCATGTCGCCTGCCGTGAGCCACGCCTACAAGCTCGGACTCATCGAGGCCGCTGCCTACCCCCAGACATCTGTTTTTGAGGCCGCCGTGCTGTTTGCCCGTAGCGAAGGATTGGTGCCCGCGCCGGAGTCATCGCACGCCATTCGCGCCGTGGTCGATGAGGCCATCAAGGCCCGCGAAGAAGGCACCAGGAAGGTCATCCTGTTTAATCTGAGCGGGCACGGCCTGCTCGACCTGAGCGCGTACAACGCGTATCTCTCAGGCCAACTGCAGGACGTATAGGTGTTCTATGGCGCGTGGAGGATGTCTTTCGGGATATCCTCCACATGCCATCAACGCCCTTCTGCAACCTGCAAATCCAATCCGACTCTTTCCCCGTTGATAAGTACGATGCCGGCATTCAAGAGTTGTTGTCCCGTGCAATCGTACTGCACAAAACAGCGCATGGCAGACAGGGGCAGCACAAACTCCACAGCCTCTACGTTCGCTCCCGCTTTGTCATCGGAACTCTTGATGGTCGTGCTGAAATCAATGCCGTCAAAGCCAGAGGAGTCCTTGAAGTAGGCGAGAATGGGACGGACGAGATGTGAGATGTGGCGATCAAAGGCCAGCGCCGCTTGCCGGTACTGCGAACCCTGGGAGGTACCGTCGAGGGTTGAGGTCATCGATAGCTGAAGGTAGGCGCCATTCTTGAACTCGATGAAGGCGGGAGGAGCGTACTGCACGAAATGTGCGGAGGAGTCTTGCTCACGCGTCATGCGGACGATGGAGTCGCGGTATTGTTCCTGGAGCGTCTGCAAGACTTGCGGGGTAGCGTCATGCAGCGGCTCGGATTTCGGCTCAGGAGCGGCAGCAATCGGCACAAGCGTGGGAAGCTTTGCGCCGGGCAACGTCAACTGGCCGGAGCTGGAGTGAACGGAGACAATCTCTGCCTCCTTTTTCTCTGTGGGTGACGGGCTCGGGCGCTCGTCCGCTACAACCGGCCGCTCCCCCGCAAGCCAGAGCAAGGTTGGCTGCCCGCTGAGAAACACCTCGGCGTCCAGCATTAGACTCTGCTGATCGGCGAGGTTGGCGGAATGCACCACGCGCGACGCCACTTCGCGAGGAATTACCACCACTACATTTTCAGGAAACTCACCATTGATGCCGCCCATCACCGTTTTGAGTACGTGGTGGGAAATTTCAACGGCAAAGAACTCGACATCAGTGTCGGACTCCAGCTTTGGAACCGCGGCTTGCAGGATGGGAAGAATCACATCCACGAACGTCTGACGAAGACGATGATCAGCGTCAAGCCGCGTGGCGGAATACGCAGCGTAGTAGTTGCCGGTGACCTCCAAGGTCGTGTGGCCGTTATACCGTTCAAAGCGGATCGAACGTTGTGACTCCTGCTTTTGCTGCACTTCCTCGATGTCCAGTTTGCGGCTGAAGTAGAAGGGGTAGGGAAACTTGTGCTGGTTCAGTTCACCGGCCACAGCCTTGAGGTCGCCGTAGTGTTTCTGCTGCAGCTTGCGCATGGCTGGGTCGGCGATCTCGTTTGGGGAGAGCGCCTGTGCCGCCAGCAGTGAAGACCACAACGTTACAAGAACCAAGCCGAATTTACTTGTTCGCATAGGTAGCACCCGGAGCATGGTATGGAGGATCAGCGACGGCACGAATGTAGCTTACCAGCGCCTGAATGTCCGACTTGCTCAGGGTATATCCAAATGGAGGCATGGAGGGCGACTTATTGAGCGCCCCTCCGCCGTGGCTGATGATGGAGACCAGGTCAGCGTCGCTCATCTTATTCAGCGTGTCTCCCTCTGAGAATGGATGAGGCTTGGGGTCGAGGTTATCCATATTCGAGACGCGCTCGGTGGTTGACTCGGGATCGTGGCAGCGATTGCAGAACTGCTGATTCAGTTGGCGGCCCAAAAGCTGTTCATAGCCAAGCGCCATCTCATCGAGCTTGATCTCGACCGTTTTGCCGTCGCTGCTTTGCGTGCTGGCAGCCACCTCGAAGTGGCCGGCCTGGCCGGGAGCGCTCACGAGCGCTGTGAATTGGCCGCTATCGTCGGTCAATGCCGCGCCGGGCTCAAAGGCCGTTCCATTGGTTCCGGAGAGTTTCACAAGCGCGCCCTTCACGGCTGCACCCTGCGCGTCGTTCACCTGCAGAACCACGGGCTGATCGAGCGCGGCGCCAATGCGCTGCACTTGCTTGCTGCCGCTCACTTCCACGAGCGCAGCTCCCCGGGCAGTTGCGGTGGGCAGAGCCGGAGCCTGGTCATGCCTGGTGCATGCGGTCATGGCCACCGCGAGGAGAAAGAGCATGACAGTCTTCTTCATGGCTATTTCGCCTCCGTCTTCGCGCGTGTCTTCAAGGACATCATGTACGCGGTCAGCGCCCGTGCGTCCTCATCCGTCATGTTCTGGTTGGGCTCCTGCGAACCGGGCCGCAGCGACTGCGGGTCTTTGAACCAATGGAATACCCATGCTGGAGTCAAACGCAATCCCACCTGCGAAAGCACGGGGCCGATATAGCCCTTGTCCTGCTTGGGGTCGATGATGTGGCAAGACTGGCATTGATATTTCGAGTAGAAAAGCTGGCGCCCCTGCTCCACCAGTTGCGGCGTCAAGCTTCCTGCCGGAATCGAGTCCGCGTCGATGGCTGGCGACTGGTACACGGTTTGCATGTAGTCCGTCAGCGTGTTGATCTCCGCGTCGCTCAGGTTGAACTTCGGCATGCGACGGATCAGCGCGGGCCGCAAGGTGTTGGGATTCTTCAGGAAGTCCACGAGCCAGGGGCGTTGAACGCTGCTGCCCTCCCAACTTAGGTCGGCCGCCATGTCGCCGCCGCGTCCGTTGATGCGATGGCAACTGAGACAGCGCAAGTCGGAGATTAAGCGCCCGGCCTTGCCCGCCGGCTCGTACCTGGAGTCATGAGTCGAGGCGATGCGCAGCCTGGAAGGAAGCGAGTTGGCGCGGTCAGTGAGAGATAGCAGGGCAGTCGAGAGCGCATCCAGCTCCGCCGGAGCCAGTGTGTACTTCGGCATTTTCAGGTTCGGCCCAAAAGACCGAGGATCGTGGATCTTTGACGAAATGTAGTCCGGAAGCGACGGCTTGACGCCCTTGGGAAAGGTCAGTTGGGCGAAGGGCTTGCTGCCCTCGCGGCTCAGGTCAGGGGCGAAATTTTCAGGCTTCTTCACGCCCTCAATCTTGTGGCACGCGGCGCATCCATTTTCCACCACCAGTGCGCGCCCGTGGTCAATCTGCTGCTGCGTGGCGGCTTCGAGCTTGACGTTTGCCAGCAGGTCGCTATCCGTCTTGGAAAGAAGGTAGTTGGTTAGCAATCCGACTTGTTTATCGTTGAAGCGGTAGTGCGGCATCGTGGTATCCGCGTCGTAGCCATTGGGATCACGTATCCACTCTTGCAGCCATTCGGGCCTGACCTTGCTGCCGATGCGAGTAATTTCCGGTCCGAGATCGCCGCCAACAAGGTTTCCACCTGCGTTCTGGGCAGCGTGGCAGGAGGCGCAGAAAGACTGACCGTACAGGCTAGTGCCTTCCGGCAGGGAGGTGGCGTCGGGCGTGAACGGCTTCGCTTTCATTGCCGCGATCTTGGGCCCATAGCCGCTGGGAGTGCTCTGGGCGATGAGAAACGCAGAGATATCGCGCGCATTATCATCACTGAAAGCGAAGTTCGGCATGGAAGCGGTTGCGGCATATGCCTGCGGATTCCTAACGAACGCAAAAATCCACTCCCGCGTGGTCTTTTCTGCAATGTGATTGAGTGGCGGTGGATTGTCCGTTGGCTGCACTGCGGTGCCGTCCGCAAGCTTGATGGTGTGGCAGTGTGCGCATCCCTTCCGTTCCAGAAGTTGTCTGCCCTGGTTGAGGACGGGTGTTCCGCGCAGCGCCGTCAAGTGACATTGTCCGCAGGAGGCTTCCATGTATTTGGCCGGAAGCAGCGGCTCCTCCCACGCCTCGGTGGCGTGGTGGGCTTCCTGCGAGGAAGTCGCCGGCCCCTGTCCGCGATGGCAGATTACGCATCCGAACTCGGTCAACGAGTGCGGCATTGCAGGATGCTTGCGGAAGGGCTGTTCGCTGACATCGGCGAGGTTCGCTTCCTTGAGCGCCACGTGGCAGGTGGTGCAGCGATCGACAACCTGCAGGTCGGGAATCCATATCTGCTGAATGCCTCCGGAGAAGCGGCGTTCAAGCTGCGCCGCATCCGGCCGCCCATGCACCAGCCGCAAGTATTGCCGCTGGTACTGGCGCCAGTCGCGGAAGAGATCGCGGGCGGGAGCAATCGCTGCGACAACTGCCAGCAGCACACTTGCGGCGGCAAAGCGGCGAGAGACACCTCCAAATGGATTCCGTAGGCTCAATAGCCCCTCCAGGGCCAAACCCAGGCCCAGCCAGGGCCGCGGAATAACGTACCGACGGCGGTAAGAGAGACCAGCTCCATCAGGAACCAGGTCATGATCCAGAACGAAAGAGGCTTGGACGCCAGCCAATGCCGGAAACCAGCAGGCGCGTCAGGCGCGGCGCCAGCGGCTGCAAACAATAGCGTCGCAACCACCAGAGTGGCCGGTAGCGCGACGTAAACGTCGAAGAAGAGCAGGAAGGCGGTCACGACGACAACGACCGCCGCACATATCCTGACGTGTCGGCTTCTCGTCTTCAGGTTTAGGAAAATTCCCTCGCCCTGAATATTCACGTTGAAGTACGGAATCACAACCAAAGCAGTCAGCACCAGGCCGGGAACGAGCACACCTGCGAAGATCGGCGGAAAATAGTGCAGCATCTCCTGCAGCCCGCTGAAATACCATGGCGCTTTTGCCGGATTTGGGGTGTGCAACGGGTCCGCGAGCTGCGCGAGGGGAGCATTCCAGAGCAACCCCATGGTGATCAGAACTGCAGCGAGCGTCTCGATGGCGATGATCTCGCGAAACAGAAGCTCGCCATAGGAGAGGGTTGGCTCCTCCACCACGGCCTCGGAAACTCCATTCGATAGCGCGTGACCAGAGGCATCCGGAGCTGGCTCAGGCTTCTCGCCGTGCGCGTACATACCGCCATCCTGATGCAGTCGCCAGAGATGAATCGAAATCAACAGAATCACCAGCAGCGGAAGAATCATGGTATGCAGAACGTAGAAGCGCAGCAGCACGTTGGCGTTAACAGAAAGGCCACCGAGCAGATGGAAGCGCAAGCTGGTGCCGATCACGGGCAGCGAAGACATGATGCTGGCACCGACCGTGGTTCCCCAGTAGGATAACTGGTCCCACGGCAGCAGATAGCCCGTGTAGCTGAGCAGAAGCGTGAGCAGAAGTAAAACCACCCCGACACACCAGTTCAACTCGCGTGGCGGCCGGTAAGCGCCGCGATAGAACACCTTCGCCATGTGACAGAAAACCAGGAACACCATGGCGTGGGCCGACCATCGATGCAGGTTCCGCAACAGATTTCCCGAGGAAACCACAAACTGCAGATCCTTCATATCCGCATAGCCCTGCGGAATCGACGGGTGGTAATAGAGCATGAGCAGAACGCCGGTCGCCAGCTGGATGGTAAAAGTCCCGAGAGTCATGGGGCCGAGATACCACGTCTGGCGAAAGCCCAGCCGGGACATACGCACCCTGGCGGACAGCATCTCCGCGAACTCGTCGCGCCAGCGGGCCAGAGCGATCAGCGGACTTCGGATGGCACCGCTGCTCTGCGTTTCCGAGTTTGTTTTCGACGTTTCTTGCATAGTTTTTATGCCAGGAGATACGCGGTTTGTGGAACGACTGTCGTGGAACGGTCAACCATCAGGGCGCCATCATCCCCGAGCCACATTTTGAGCCATGGCAACGGACGCGGCGCCGGGCCGGCAATTACTTTTCCGTCGCGCCGGAACTCGCTGCCATGGCATGGACAGGCGATGTTGCCGGACTCCGGTTTGTAGACCGTCAGACAACCCAGATGGGTGCAGACCGCGGAAAGCGCATAGAAACCCTGCGGGGAGCGGACCACGAAGATCCCATTTTCAATGTCCAGCGTGACTGAGTCGGGGGGATAGCGGTCCGGCTTTCCGGCGCTAACGGTTGGGGATGGTTCATACAGAACATTGGGCGCCAGGTATTGGAAGGCGAACACGCCGCCTCCGCCAGCCACGACCGCAATCGAGGTCAATCCCACCTTGATGAAGAATTGCCGGCGACTGATTTCGTTTTCGTCCGGTTGCCCCAATGTCTTGTCTTCTTCAGCCATTGCCTATCCTCGCCTGAAAACGGGACACTGCGTTTTCTGCCGCTGAGGACGGGGCGTTAACGCTCTTGGAAAACGCCCCTCTCTTCAGTTTGTTTACGTTATTTCGTTAGCGTGAAATCGACGGTGGCCTCACCCTTGACGGTTGCGGGCTTGGACTGTTGCTTAGAACCTTCATGCCAGGCCGTAACGCTGTAGCTTCCATCGGGTACGCCGGAAATCTTGTAGTTGCCGGAGGAATCGCTTTCGGCAAAATACGGGGTCGGGGAGATCACAACATAAGCGGCCATCTCCGGGTGAACATTGCACAGCAAAGGCGCAACTCCCGGATTGTCAAACTTAAAGGCTTTCCTTTCGCCTTTGGGCCAGGTTCCCAAGTTGTGGCCGAGCTTCTTGTTGCCTGAGATCGAGATCCAGAATACGTTGTGCGCAACCGTGTCACTATTCAGGAACTCAACGGTTGTCCCCTGCTGAATGGGGATGATGTGCGGGATAAACATCAGTCCCTTCTGGTCCACCACCACGTGCTTTTCGGGCGCCGGAAATGTCTTGCCCGGCGCTGCTTCCACCCATACAACGGAAACCCCGCTTGCGCCACCGACTTTTCCCTTTATGTCGCCTGCGTACATTGCAAGCGAAACGGTCATACACAACGCGGTTAACAACAACGCATTACGCTTCATCAACTTTCTTCCTCCGCAATTGGAAAAGGGTGAGTGCTGCTCACCCCGTGGTTGCCAGAGCTAGTACACGAACTCCAAGCCTGCAACGGCTATGTTGGTCCTGAAAGGCACGGATTGCCCCGTGGTTGAAAGGTATACGTACTGCGGTTGGATCTGGTACTCCACGGACGCCTTGATGTTGGCGTGGATCAGGAACTGGACTCCCGGCGTGAATCGGTTGCGCGTGGAATTGTACGGGCCGCCATTAATCCGGTCAGCAGGCGAGTTGACCGAGTCCCAGCGCATGATGGTCATCAGCCAGGGATAGGGCATGTAATCGGCCTGAATGAAGCCGCCGCCGATAGTGGCCGGAATGCCGCGGCTGAAACCGGTCAAGAGTCCCGTCTCGTCAAAAACCGGCAGAACATCGTGGTCGTGGCCGTACATATAGAGTCCGTACAGGTTGAATTGACGATAGTGGAAATCGAAGTCTCCACCAACGCGATAAAAAGGCTCACGGGCAGTGCCCACCACTGCGGCTCCGGAAGTTCCCAGAATGCGCTGCACCGAGCGGCCATAGAAGTAGAAGGTTCCCAGCCGGATTGAAGTGTGGTCGCGCGGTCCCATCGCACCGGCCGCCTGAACGTCATTGCGACTGGCTTTATCACGCTCCAGGTTGAAGCGGTAGGCAAACCTTCCATACAGATCTTTGAAGTTAGAGTCGGAGGCAAAAGCAACACCGTTGGCTGGAGCCACATTGGGAGCGCTTGCAGAGCTCCCGGATGTATTTTGGTTCACAACCGCGAGTGAGTAGTGATAGCCGCCATAGTTGTGACCGCCACTCACCTCTATGCCATCTGCCGCGTCGCCGAGCGCTAGGTTGTTATTGACGAACTGCTGAGGAGTGCCGATGTTCGGCTGCCCGTAAATGTCATAGCCGCTGAGGTTATAGCTGCGGGCTCCCGTGAACGGCAGGTCGAGTTCAAACTGGCCGACCTTCAGGCTGAAGGAATCCTTCGGCATTCTTGCAAAACGCCCAATGTCGACGAACTTGAGGTATCCATCGCCAAGCGATCCGTTTGCGTTCGCACCGGCGACGCTGATGTCGTCATCCACCCAGAACGCGATGTCGCTGCCGAAATTACCAGCAGTGAAAATGCTGAAGTACCCCGGCTGGAAATCGGTCCTCGGAATTGTGCCTCCGAGGGGCGTTGCCAGGTTGCCGCGATTCTTTCCCACCACCTGAAAGAATGTGTTGTAGCGCAGTCCGATTGGCGGGAGACCGGGAATTGAACCAGGCCACACGGTCTTTGGCCAGAGTTCCTTTTGTGCAGGAGCGCCGAGCATGGTTGGCTGAACCTTCAGGAAGGTCTCGTCATCCTTTGGAAACTTGAAGCCCGCATCCTTGAACGCCTTCCCAAAATCATTCAGCTTCGGGAAGTCGCTATGACAAGTGGTACAGGAGGTTCCGTATTGGCGGGAGAAGGCGGGGATAGCGTCAACCTTCTGCGGGAGCAGCAGGACCAGGAAGGCGGTAAGCGAAACTCCGGCAACAGCGGTAACGATTCCTGAACGGATTCCTGAGTTCATAGATACCTCCTCTGCGTACAGCGCGTCCTTTTGGGACGAATAAAGCTGTATTTCAATTCACAATCCCAGACTTCTCCAGGGGACTCATGCATCGCGAAAAATCGTGCAGGAGACTTCAATGAATCATTCCAGCCGCGGTCACCGTCCCGGAGCCCGTGCAAGATCTCCAACGAAACGAGTACAACTGGCATTGCATCAAGCAGTTCTTGATTACTTGGTGGAACTGCAGCGGACTCACCCCACGTGAGCCGGCAGCGGCGAAACATCTTTACTGGTCTGTAACGATCTCAGTTACAAATAGGGAAATCACTCTAGCACAAAACGGATGAAAGATTGCAACTGCGGTCTACATTAGCCGAATTAACCGGAAATCACCCAGCCCGTTACGGAACTTACGTTCCCCCGCCACGCGTCAATTTTATGACGCTCTCAACTCATTGGGTGTTCCCCAACGTGAATTGGATTGCTCTGCGCAGAGATTTTTTCCGGGACTGCATCATGTTGCGCTCGACCCAGCTTCCAATTTCAACGCGCTGCGCGGGCAGTCGAATTCCTTCCTCAAGAACTGGCTGGCGCGAGAGAAGATACAGGGTTAAGATCCCCCCTAATCGAGCACGATGGGCTCCATCTGTCCCGTCGATGTTCTTCGCAGCCTGAATAGAATGAAACTTTGCATCGAACTCTTCTGCGAAATGGAGCTCAAACGTGAAGCGGCTGTCCTTCCGAGCGCGAGTTCAAAGTCAGGAGACCGTCGCTCGCGGTGTTATTCTCGTCTGGTGAGCGGCCGCGATAGACGCTTGCTTGCCCACGTTTGAGACGCCCCCAAAATATGGAAATCGCTGAACCCGAAGCAGCCGTAGCCATCGTACGCGCGATCCTTCCGAAGGAATCTGTTCTGCTCATCCGGCGCTCAGAGCGGCCGGACGATTCGTGGTCAGGACACTGGTCCTTCCCGGGAGGCCGGCGCGACCCCGGCGACTCCGACCTGCTGCATACTGCTCTCCGCGAACTTGAAGAAGAGTGTGGAGTCAGCCTCGGTCGTGAGCAATGTGAAGCAGAGTTGCCGCCCGTGCTGGCGAGGCGAAGAGCGAAGCCGTTCGTTCTGGTGGCGCCTTTTGTCTTCGGAATTGATGGCGAATTGCCAACAGTTGTGGATCATCGGGAGGCGGTCGAAGCCCTGTGGATGCCGCTAAGTACCTGGCGCGATCCCGCCAGTCACACTCTCAGGGCGGTGCCCGGTTTGCCGGAAGACTGGCTGTTTCCTGCGATTGACTTGAATGGTCTGCCACTGTGGGGATTTACCTACAGACTGGCTGCGGATTGGCTCGGGCTAACTTGTGGAACTGGCCCCATGGAGCAGCCCGGCTTTGCGCTGGCTTGCCGGGTTCTGGACTTCCTGCGATCCGTGGGATTGAAGCTGACGCATGGATGGGAGGATTGCATCGTGCCGACCGAGCCGGAAGTGATCAAGGTGGCCAGGGTGGAGGGCGCCATTCCTGTCGCCGAGGTTGCATCCCGCTTTACGGCCTCAAAGACGCACTTTCCATCGGTGAATCTCATGGAGATTCAACCGGACAAGATTCGATTGGTGGGGCTTGCATTTGAAGAGTACCTGATCTCATCCACCGGTTAGCTTGAGCAAGAGCGTCTCCATCGAGTTTGGAACTGACCTCTGCTGATTCCCTTTGGTTGGGAAACTCGTGGGAAGGCTATGCCCCACTTGCGCGGTCGCTCGCTCCCGAGAGAGCGGCATCGATAATCTGTACGATATGGAACATCGGGAGCGGATGTCCTGCTCGCTTGAGTCCACTCGCGATGTGCAGAAGACATCCAGGATTTGCCGAGACCAGTGCCTGCGCCCCGGAGTGGATGACGTTCTGAGCTTTACGATCGGCGAGCTGTCGAGCTGTCTCAGGTTCAAGAAGGTTGAAGACGCCAGCAGAACCGCAACAGGTTGCAGCCTCTGCAAGCTCAATCAACTCAAGTCCGGGGATTGCTGTCAACAAGTGGCGCGGCTGCATGCGGATGCCTTGCGCGTGTTGCAAGTGGCACGCGTCGTGATAGGCGACCCTCATCATAAGGGGATTCAACGGCCGCTCGATTCCGAGTTCCACAATCAGTTCGCTGATGTCCCTGCACTTTGCGGCAAGAGCCTTTGCGCGCTCTGCGAACTTCGGATCGTCCCGAAGCTGGTAGCCGTACTCCTTCATGATCGAGCCGCATCCGGCGGAGTTGATAGCGATCACGTCCACTTCAGCCCGCTCAAACACCTCAATCAGGTGTCGGGCAGCATCCAGAGCTTCGGACTCCCGCCCTGCATGCGCCATCAGCGCTCCGCAACACTGCTGCTCCGGCGGCACAATGACCTCGCAGCCCAGAGCCGCCAGAACACGAACCGTCGCTGCATTCACATCGCCGAAGAAAACGCGCTGCACGCATCCCAGCAACACGCCAACACGCATGCGCGCTTTGCTGCTCGGCGCGGTGCTGCTCGGCATGGGCGCAAGTACCGCGCGAAGATGCACCTCGGGCAAAAGCATTTCCATGGAACGCAGTCGTTCGGGGAGCAGGCGCAACACTCCGCTCTTGCGAAGCAGCCAGCGCAACCCGGATCTCTGATAGAACCAGAGCGGAAGTATCAACCAGCGCAGGCGCGCCGGATGTGGAAACACAGCAAAGACCAGCTTGCGAAAGAGCCTGTCGAGAAAGGGGCGCTCGTAGTTGCGTTCAATCTGCGCCCGCGTTGCCTCAATCAGCTTTCCGTACTGCACTCCCGAGGGGCATGCGGTCACGCAGGCCACGCACCCCAGGCATTGGTCAAAATGTTTGACGAACCCGGCGTCCATTGAGGCCACTCCGCCTTCTGCGGCTATCTTCATCAGGTAAATGCGGCCTCGGGGTGAATCCATCTCCTCGTGCCAGAGCATGTACGTCGGACAAGCAGGGAGACAAAAACCGCAATGCACACATTGATCGATCAATTGCATCGACGGTGGACAATGAGAGTCATACAAGCTCAATGTGCTCTGTCTGATGAGTGATTCAGCGGGGATCACCTGCATCAGATGCCTCCCACGAATCGCCCGCGGTTCAGGATTCCGTGCGGATCGAACTGTTCTTTGATCCTCTTCATTAGCGGCAGTGCGCTACCAGCTTCTCCCCAAACATCCAGTTCCTGCCTCATCACTCCAGGGGCCTCCAGCAGTACTACTGTTCCGTCCGCGGGCGCCATAAATGACCGCAGCGAAGAAATGAAGCCGGGGACTTGAGTACCTGCGTCCACGCGCAGCCAACAGAGCCCCGTTGACTGCGTCACAAATGACCATTCCGCATCCACGCTCAGCGCCTCTCTTACGAACTCGGCAGTGGAAGCGAGCTGGTTGGGCAACATACTCAACTTGCAAATCGTTGGTGAGCCCGCGGTCTCAAAGAGTCGTTCGCGCGCCTGCCATGGGTCACCCGCGGGCTCCAGCGGTTTCGCCTCTCCAGCGAGCCGGCGGACGATCTCCGCCTGTGCAACGACTCCAGCAGCAATTCCTTCCAGCCTCACGTCGGCCTCAACCACTCCGGATGCTTCGGTCCTCATCTGTAATCCGGTGGGCACAACAATGGAATCAGTTATGGAGAGCATGAACTGGTTGGCTGACTCGCGATTCGTGAATGAAAATGAGAGCGACTGCGAAGTCTCCGGAAGGGGATGCAGGCGAAAGACGGCCCGGGTGATGATGCCCAGAGTGCCGAGTGCGCCGCACATCAGCTTGGGCAGGTCGTAGCCGGCTACGTTTTTCACCACCTTGCCCCCACTCTTCGCAATGGTTCCATCAGGGAGGGCCACGGTGATGCCGATAATGAGGTCGCGTACCCCGCCGTAGCGCAATCGCAACGCGCCGCTATCATTGGTTGCGATCACGCCGCCAACCGTCGAATTGCCCGGCCAGAGAGGATCAAGCGCAAGCCTCTGCCCATGCGGAGCAAGCGCCCTTTGAACCTGCTCGATTGTTGCTCCGGCTTCAACTGTGATTGTCATGTCCCCCGGCGCGTGTTCGATGATCTGGTTCAGCTTCGCCGTCGATACCACCAGGTCGACAGCTTGCGGCGCCGTGCCCCAACTCAGCTTGGTGCTACCACCGCGCGGCGCGACCTGCATTCCTGCCTCGGCAGCGAATTTCAGCGCCTGCGCCAATTCCGCTTCACCTGCGGGTTCCGCATACAATTCCGGCACAACGCAGCAGACTGCGTCCGTCAGACACCCCTGGCGGAGCACGCCTTCCACGACAATAGCGCGCAGAGCCTGCGCCGATTTAGCACTCTTTAGCTCCGCCATGGTCTAGAAGAACTGCGCCTTTCCAGAGATTTCCAGCGGGTGAGGGACGTACGGTCCCTGCCTTTCGGCACACAATGGAGTGCGCGGAAAAATCTTGCCGGGATTCGACAAATGATCGGGATCGAACGCGCAACGTACGAGCTGCATAGTTTGTAAATCAGGCTCGGCAAACATTTCAGACATGAACATCTTCTTCTCTTGTCCTACCCCGTGCTCTCCCGTGATGGAGCCTCCAACCCGTACGCAAAGTCTCAATATCTCACCGGAGAGTTGCTCCGCATCATGCTCTTGCCCCTCGATCCGCCGGTCGTACAAAACCAGTGGGTGAAGATTGCCATCTCCGGCGTGGAAGACGTTTGCGACGCGCAGTCCGGCTACCGCGCTGAGACGTGCAATCTCATCCATCACCTGGGGCAGGGAAGTTCGGGGAATCACACCGTCCTGCACGATATAGTTGGGAGAAATGCGACCCATGGCTGCGAAGGCGGCTCTCCGGCCCTTCCAGATCACCATCCGTTCAGCTTCCGACTGTGCCACCCGGATCTCCGAAGCACTGTGCTTCGAGCACTTCTCCTTCACCTGCTCCATGAGAGCTTCGACCTCGGCCGCGGGACCATCGAGTTCAACCAGCAGCAGCCCGCCACAGTCGGGGTATCCTGCATGAACCGCCGCCTCGGCAGCCTGTATCGCCAGGTTGTCCATCATCTCGATTGCTGCCGGCAGAATGCCCGACGCGATGATGTCGCTTACCGCTGCCCCGGCCGTGTTGGTTGAGTCAAACGCAGCCAGGAGTGTCTGTATCACCTCCGGTCTCTTCATAATGCGCAGTGTCACTTTGGTCGCGATCCCGAGCGTCCCCTCGGAGCCAACGAAAACGCCGGGAAGATCGTATCCCGGCACATCGAGCGATGCCCCTCCGAGTTGCACTAGCGAGCCATCCGGCAGTACAGCTTCCAGCCCTAGAACGTGGGTGGTAGTAAAGCCGTACTTCAGGCAATGTGCGCCGCCGGAGTTCTCAGCAACGTTGCCGCCAATCGTGCATACCGATTGCGACGATGGATCGGGTGCGTAAAAGTATCCGTAAGGCGCAACGCGCTGGGTCACGGCGGCGTTGATCACGCCCGGCTCCGCGGTCACGCGCGCATTTGGAATGTCCAGTTCGAGAATGCGGTTCAATCGAGCGAGGCTGATGACGATGCCGCCCTCAACCGGAAGTGCGCCACCGCTCAGTCCCGTGCCTGATCCGCGGGCCACGAAGGCAACGTGTTCCTGCGCGCAGAGGCGCACAACCTCCTGCACCTGGCCGGCGGTGGAGGGCAGTGCGACCGCAAGTGGAACAACCCGGAAGTTCGTCAGGCCATCGCACTCATACGTGCGCAACTCCTCGCGGGACGTAATCAATCCTTCGCCCACGAGAGAGCGAAGCTCTTGGATGAATGTCGCATTCATTCTGCCTCCAGTCATCCATTCCGTACCTTGAGATGCAGCAATTTGCCTCGCGCTTCACTAAATCCTGCGAGTTGGAGCGGTATTTTTATATCCAGAATCCACATCTTCTGTTGAGCACGGGAGAAACTCATTGACCTCACCTACCGCCTCGGTCCTGGGAAAAATTGGACTTCCCGCTCCTGTTCGCGAACTGGCATCCCGTTCATGGGACGCGATCATTGTCGGCGCCGGACACAATGGACTTGCGTGTGCAGCATATCTGGCTCGCGCCGGCAAACGTGTCCTGGTATTGGAGAGCCGGGAACGTGTTGGGGGTGCCTGCACCATCGATCAGCCTTTTCCCGGCGTGCTTATGTCTCCTTGCGCTTATCTCGCGGGATTGTTGCATCCGCTGATAATTTCCGAGCTGAATCTGCCCAAGCGCGGCTTCCACTGGAGTCCCGCGGTAAATGGGCTGTTCGTTCCGTTTCTCGACGGTTCGAGCATCCAGCTCTGGGATGACGACAGCGCGTGTGAGGCGGAGGTTCGGCGCCTTGCCCCCGGCGATGTGGCTGGATGGCGTGCCATGAACGATGTCATCCGTAGACTGCGCGACGCGCTGCGCCCTTCGGGGGACCGAGACCTGTGGATTGGTGAGCCTCCTACGCAGGAGCAGATCGAGGAGCGGTTGGGCAGAGATGAAGAAGCAAAGCACGTATTGTTCGATTGGTCGATGGCGCAATTCCTCGAGCAGTATCTGGGCGATGAGCGCCTCCAATCCGCTTATCTCGGTCAAGGCGTGATTGGCACAAATGCCAGTCCCTTTGATCCGGGCACGGCATCCATACGTTTTCACCATTCCTCGGGGCGGTTGGGCGGAATGCCGGGGATGTGGGGCTACGTGCGGGGCGGCATGGGAATGGTCTCGTTCTATCTCTGCGATGCTGCGCGGGAGGCTGGCGCAGTAATAGCCGCCGGGCTGCCGGTCGCTCGCATCGTCCCATCGGAAGGCGTAATCCTGGAGGGCGGGGAACGCATAGCAGCCGCGGTGGTGGTTTCAAATGCCGATCCACGGCGAACGCTCGCTCTGGTTGGCGGCAACGCAAATGCCGAGTGGCGCCAACGTGTGGAGAGCGTTCCGATTGTGGGCTGCACGGTCAAACTCAACGTCCTGTTGCGTGAATTGCCGGACTTTGTTGCCCGGCCGGGAACCGACGAGCCGCACCACTATGGCCAGATCAACGCTCCTCTAACGAAACCGGAGTGGAAAACCGCCTTCATCCAGGCGCGGAATGGCGAGTTGCCGGAGCATCTCTGGTGCGAGCTGTATTTTCAGAGCGCGCACGACACAACGGTCGCTCCTGCCGGGCTGCACACTATGAGCGTGTTTGCCCAATACGTTCCGTACCACTTCGCGCGCGGCACATGGGATCAGCGGCGTGAAGAGGTCAAGCGGTTGGCGCTTGGATCGCTGGGCCGTTTCTGTTCTAACCTCGATGCGGCGGTGATCGATACGCAAGTGCTTGGCCCCCCGGATATCGAGCAAGAAGTGGGCCTCACGGGCGGTCACATCTTCCAGGGAGAGTGCCTGCCGCCTTACATGTGGTCGAAGCGGCTCACAACGCGAACTCCGATGGCGGGAGTTTATCTTTGTGGAGCCTGCACGCACCCGGGCGGAAGCGTGATTGGCATCAATGGCCGCAATGCTGCCATGGCTGTGCTGAAGGATATTGGAAACATATAGGCGCGGAAAACTGGCATCGCATTTCCTTGCTTCGGCAACCGGACAAAGCAGAAATAGCGTAGGGCAGTTCGCAGAAATCAGAAACACAATCCTTGCAACACGTGTTGCCGTTGATGAATCTCAAGGTTTCCAGAGCTGGGCGGATTGCGCTCCGCCTGGCTTGGCAACCAGAAGAAAACGCTGCGGAAGTTCCCGGTGCTTTTCCCCCTGGTGAAGACTAAGAAGAGAAAGGCAGGAAGAATGGCCGAGAACAAAACCAAGCCCACTGAAGTAAGCGTGGCGGAATTTATCGATTCTCTCACGGACCAGATGAGGCGCGCTGACGCCAAGGCGCTCGTCAAATTGATGCAGAGCGCCGCCGGTGAAAAACCGAAGATGTGGGGCTCGTCCATCATAGGCTTCGGAAGCTATCACTACACCTATGAGAGCGGACGCCAGGGAGATATGCCGCTGATTGGCTTTTCGCCGCGCAAGGCCGCAACAGTTCTGTATGGCCTGAGAGGAGCTGACGGCGGTGAGGCGCTGCTTGCAAAGCTCGGCAAGTACACCAGCGGCAAGGGCTGCATTTACATCAAGAAGCTTGAAGATGTGGACCAGGGAGTTCTGAAATCCATGGCGGTGAAATCCGTTGCTGCCACGCGAGCGAGGCAGCCGGGGTAGCATCGCTCACGGGAATGCATCGGAGCGGCATGGACAGCTCAATCCGTCTAACGCCAAGCGCAGACCCCTTGTTCATGGCAAGGGAAGGACTCCGAATGGAGTTCGGCGCCGGATTCGTTCTTGAAGAGCCCCGAGGGTGAACCGCCAGTCACCTCTGGCGAATCCGTCCGCTCATCTCTGAAACCATCCTAGAATCCAAACAAATTCAACCGTAGAGGCTGAAATCCATTCTCGGTCATCCAGAAGCTCATCGGCAGTGTGGCTGCATCATCAACCTCAGGAATCGCATGGCCATCGATTCCGAAGTCAATACATTTCAGATAGGTTCGGCAGGTGTCGCAGGCAGCCAGTTGAATATGTGGAAACTCTTCACTCTTGTAGACGGGCAGTTTCTCTTTGTCCAACTCTTCGCAGTTCGGGCAAATCAGCCTGCGATATTCCCACTCGGTGCCGCAAAGCGAGCACAACAGATAGCGCTTTCCGCCTTCGCCTTCGGGGCGCAACACGCCCAACTGCGGCTGGCAAGAGCAGAATGGACAACGCGGAGCAATTCGTGGCTCAATCGCCGTGCGGGTTGCAAGATTCCGCGCGAACGGCTGGAGTAACGTAAGGCTGATGAAACTCAGAGAGGTATATGGCTGTACGCCGCGTTCGTTCCAACTCGACTCGAGTTCCTCGCCCCAATCGAGTGCCAGGTAAGAGGCAGCCAGTTCCTTCATCTGCGGCGTGCCGGAGCGGGTCAACAACTCAAGTAACTCCGGTACAAATCGCGCCACATCAGCCGCATGTGTCGCGCCGTCGCCGAGTCTCGCCTGCAGGTCTTCCTGGAACTGAAGAATCCTGGCGTAGAACAGCAGGACATCGTCGGCAGCGTCCTTTTGAGATGCCAGAAATTGAACACGCTCGATCTTGTCCTGCCAGGTCATTCCGGCAACTTTCATGGACGTTTTTCCCCCGAGCTAATCCGCGCGTACCACTTGGGAGCATGAAGCATTGCCCATCCACGCGACACGTGTCCCTCGGTCATGGCTTTCAGACTGCCCGGTATGTTCGAGATGGACATGTAAATGTGAATCATTGCTCCGCCGATAGTCACCAGCGCGGCCACCGAATGCAGAAAGGTCACAATCGGCAAAACCCAATGCAGAGAGCGCGGCATCAGTTCCGGGAACCACATCACTGGACCCGTCGCCAGGAGCACGATCGCACTCCCGAACATTCCCCAGTAATAGATCTTCTGCCCGGCGTCGTACTTGTCCTGCGGAGGAAGCTTCTCATCCTGATTGGTGATGTAGTACTTCACGTTGTCCAGCCATTTATGATCGTCGCCGTCGAGTTTCAAGTCTTGCGACCACGCATGGTGCATCCAGAAAATTCCAACGACAAAACCGAGTCCGAAGATCGGATGCCAGAAGCGGATCGTCGGTCCTCCGCCGAGCACAACGGCGAGCCAGAACAGATAAGGCGTGAACAATGCCAGCCCGCTGAGGCCCGAGTAGATGTACACCGCAGCCGTGTACCAGTGCATGATCCGCTCTACCCAGGTGAAGCGCTGAATCCGGTCCGCTGGCGGCTCATGTCGCAGAAATGCGTGGCTACTCGTGTCGCTCATGGATGCCTCCCTCTTGGATTTGAGCTTCCTTTGGGCCATAACGCAGATAGTGGAAGGCGATGCCAAGGGCGCCAAGAATCATGCCGAAGCCACCCATCCACTTGAGCGGGCCTTTCCACAGTCTCACAATCGGATCTACCGACGGGTTCTTCGGCAGGCCGCCGTATTTCTCCGGGTTGTTGATGTCGTTCAGAACATAGATAACGTGGGTACCGCCTACGCCCTGCGGATCATACACACCCGCGTCTTTATGCGCGGTATGCTCGCGGAGTTGCTTCGCGCGCCGCTCTGCAAGATCCTTCATGTCATCCTTGGAGCCGAAGTGCAGGCATCCGGTTGGGCAGGCCTTAATACAGGCAGGCTCTAACCCTGCGCCCACACGGTCGGAGCACAAGGTACACTTGAAAACCTTTTTCGTAGATGGATTGAACTTGGGAATATTGAACGGGCACCCGGTGACACAATATTGGCACCCGATGCAGTGATCCTGATTGAAGTCAACGATGCCATTGGCATACTGCACGATTGCGCCATCGGCCGGGCAGGAGGCCAGGCATCCCGGATCGGCGCAGTGCATGCACTGGTCTTTCCGCATCAGCCAACTGAACGTGCCATCGGCGGCGGTGTGCTCGTCGAAGCGAATCAGGTTCCAGTAGTTCCACGCCGTATCAGGCATGGTTTGGTAGGTGTTGTCGAATGTTGTCGGATGGAAGGGATAGCCGTTCCACTCGAGGCATGCAACCTCGCAGGCCTTGCAGCCGATGCATGTGGTGGTGTCCACCAGTTTGCAAACGTCGTAGTCCCGTGACATGTTCCCGCCCGGAACCGTTCCGGCGTGACCCGAGATTGCCTTAATCTGGAGAAGTTTGTTGGCCACTGAAATCTCCTTAGACCTTCTCGAGCTTCACCAGGAAGCCCTTGAACTCGGGTGTAAATGCGTTGGGATCGATGGCGGCGGGCGTCAGTCCGTTGACCAGTGTTCGCGCCGTCCTGCCAGCGTCTTCTGCGATGCCGCGATACCCCCAGTGAATCGGGATGCCAATCTGATAGGTTTTCTTGCCGTCGATCAACATCGAATGGATCCGTCGGGTGACCATGGCCTTCGCGACGTAGTGATTGCGCGCGCTCGTGACCTTGACCTTCTCGCCGCCGCGTATCCCCATTTCATCCGCCAATTCCGCGGGGATTTCCACGAACGGCTCGGGTACAAGCTGGACGTTCATCGGATTATTCTTGGTCCAGTAGTGGTAGTGCTCGGTGAGCCGGTAGGTGGTGCAGACAACGTTGTAGCCCTCGCCCGGCGTGCCGTACTTGTCTGCCGCTGACTTGAACTTCTTTGCCACCGGATTGTTGTCCTGCTGTGGGTGCAGCAGGTTCTTCACCGGACTCTCAAAGGTCTCGTAGTGCTCCGGGAATGGGCCGTCGGCAACCATGCCGAGAGGAACAAACAAGCGTCCTACTCCTTCGGGATTCATGATGAAGGGCCCCATGTGCTCCTGTGGCGCGGAGTCGGCCTTGAAGTCGGGAACATCGCTTCCCACCCATTTCTTCGCCGCTTCGCTCCACCACACCTGGGCGCGCGCGGCATCCCACGGCTTGCCGCTGGAGTCGCACGATGCGCGGTTATAGAGCACACGCCGGTTCGCCGGCCACGACCACGCCCAGTTGGGATAGACCCCCAGCCCTGAGGGATCGTCGGTAGCTCGGCGTTGCATCATCGCTCCGGCTTCCGTCCACGATCCGCAATAGATCCAGTTGCCGCAGGCCGTCGAGCCGTCGTCCCGCAGGAAGCCGAAACCTGGCAATTGCTGACCTGCCTTAATCGTCGTGTTCGTCGGCGCGTCGGTCACGTCGGCAAGCGCTTTTCCGTTGATCTCCTTTGCAATCTCGGAAAGCGACGGATTCTGCTTGTCGGTGTAGTTCCATGTCGCGTTCAGGATCGGATCTGGGAACTTGCCGCCTTGCGTCTTGTAAAGCTCGCGAACCTTGAGGAAGATCCGCGCCAGGATCGCCTGGTCGAGCATCGCGTTTCCCGGAGGCGGCAAAGCAACCCATTTCCACTGCAGCCAGCGCGCGGAGTTGACCATTGTTCCGTCCTTCTCCGCAAAACCCGCGCCAGGCAGACGATAAACAGTGGTATTGATCTTCTTCATTTCTTCTGGAGTAATTCCCGGAGACTTCCAGAATTCGCTAGTCTCGTCCGCATAAAGCTCGCAAACTACCAGCCAGTCCGCTTTCTTAAGAGCTTCGATATTCTTCGCGGAATTCGGCCCGATCATCACGCCGTTCATGCCGAAGGCGAACAGGCCCTTCACCTCGCCGCGATACATCCCGTCCCACAGTTCGGTCCAGGAGTAATTGCGATCAACCTTGGGAAGATAGTCGAAGGCGAAGTCGTTCTCTTTCGTCGCCGCATCGCCGTAGAACGACTTCAACAGTGACACCGCGAATTTCGGCGTATTCGACCAGTAATTGAACGACGCCCATTCGTCCGGCTTTGCAGGCTTTGTCGTCGTCCGCGCCAGATACGCATTCAAGTCGGTGTCCGCGGGACTCGGCACCTTCAGGTAGCCCGGCAACAGGTCAAAGATGCCCGCCATGTCCGTAGCCCCTTGAATGTTCGAGTGGCCGCGCAGGGCATTTACCCCGCCGCCCGCTCGCCCTATGTTGCCCAGCAGCAGTTGCAGCATCGCCGCCGCACGGATCGTCTGTGTGCCCGAGCTGTGCTGCGTCCAACCAACCGCATAAATGATCGTGCCGGTTTTCTTCAGGTCTCCGTCTTTGCGGATGGATGTAAACAGGTCGGCGACCTTGAGTATCTGCTCCTTCGGGATACCGGTAATGCGCTCGATCAACTCCGGTGTATAGCGCGAATACTGCTTTTTCAGGAGTTGATAGACGCATCGCGGATGCTGCAGCGAAGAGTCGAAGGCAATATTCGCGGGCATCGCCGGAGGCGGTGCAGCGGCCGCCGCAAAACCTGGCAATGCTGCCGCCGCGTGCGCTGGAGCAGCCAGTGTTGCGGTCACAGGCGTCGCATGGAGTTGCACTGCCAATGCTGCGGCGCCGATCTTGGGAGTGAGATTGCCGCCCTGCTCGTAGTTCCAGGTGCTCTTGTCGTAAGAATGGGTTTCAGCGTTGTAACCGGAATACAGCCCCTCTTCCGGAAGCTGAAATCCCTCCTTCACAATGAACGCGGCATTCGTATAGTTGACGAGATACTCGTGATTTACCCGATCATTCTCTAAAGCGTAGTGAATGATCGCACCCAGCAAGGCAATATCAGCGCCGGCGCGGATCTGTACAAATAGATCGCTCACCGCGGCGGTGCGCGTGTACCGGGGATCAACAACGATAAGAGGAGCGTTTCGGCTACGCTTGGCCTCTATAGCCCACTTGAAGCCGCAAGGATGATTCTCCGCCGGGTTGCCACCCATCACCAACATCATGTCGGTGTTCTTGATGTCAATCCAGCCATTTGTCATGGCGCCGCGTCCAAAGCTTGGTCCCAGACCTGAGACCGTGGGGCCGTGTCAAACACGCGCCTGGTTTTCCAGGTATGTCACCCCCAGACTTCTCATCGTCTTGATGACGAGATAATTGAACTCATTGGTATCGGTGCAACCGCCGGTCCAGGCAATTCCCGGACAGCGGTTGGCCGTCCGCCCTTGCGCATCCTTGTCGATAAAGGTCTCATCGCGCGTCTTCTTCACTTTTTGGGCGATCTCATCAAAGGCCTGCTCCCATGAGATGTCCTCCCAGTTGTCGGAGCCAGGACGCCGAACCTGCGGTTTCAGCAACCGCCGGTCGTTCAGGATGTCCTGCATCAGTGACGAGCCCTTCGGACAGAGTGTGCCGCGATTGATCGGATGATCGGGATCGCCCTCGACGTATACTACCTGCGGCGTTACGTTCTTCGCCTTGTCGCCAATCGTGTGGATGATGACACCGCAGCTCACCGCGCAATACGGGCAGGTGGAGCGCGTCTCGGTGGTACGCGCGATCTTCAGTTCGGATGCTTCCGCGTAAGCCCGTTCAGTGCTGAATCCGAGGAGTGGTAAAGCGCCGCCGGTAACCGCGGCTGTCTTTAGAAAGTCTCTGCGTGACACGCCCATTTAGATCCTCCTACCGCTTACTACCGTTTGTTGATAGCCTGAAACGATAAACGATGGGTTCGCCCAAAAATAACGTCACGACAAATCGACCGAGGGACTCTACTCCACCCGGCTGTCAATTTCAAGCCACGTGGGTGCCAGATCGGAAGACCAGATAATCTACCCCTTCCACATGAGTCAAAGTTGCTGGCAGCGGTGCTGTCAGACCTCGGTTACTTGACCCTGTAACTTCAATTCAACCTTTCCCCGCACGCAGATCGTGGTCCGCCACTTCATGACGGACCACGCTGAGGTTGAGCTTCCACGGCTGTTATTTCTTACTTACTCTTCTCTTCCGCGCCGGATGATTGTTCGACTTACTGGTGTTCTCAGTGTCAAGCAGAGCCAGTGAATCCGCTGCGTTGAATGGGTATTCGCGAACCGACTGTTGAGCCTTCTGCCCGGTGCTGCTTAGGGTGATGTCCACACGGCGGTTACTGGCAAGGATGATGGTGCTCATGTGGTCGAGCAGCTTCTGCCGTTCCTCGGCGCTGAGTTCGGGGTTTCGTTCAACCGCGCTCCTTACTTCGGCGTCGGTCAGGTTCTGTTGTTTCCCGAACGCCTCCGTCTGAATGCTGGCTGCCGGAACACCCTTTTCGATCAGGAAGCGCTTGGTGCGTTCAACCCTTCGTTCAGAGAGCGACTGGTTGTACTCCACCGAACCTCTAGGATCGGCATGCCCTTCGAGAGTCAAGCGGGCATTGGGCTTGTCTTGGAGATAGGTCGTGAAGTCACTGGCAAGTGCAGTGAGAGTCTTTTCCTGGCTCGCGAGTAGTCCGCCGTCGGGATTCCTGGCGGTGGGTTTGGCCGTTGCAAAATAGATGCTGTGCAGCGCAAGCCTCTTCTCGATGGCGCTGGCTTCCACGATCGGCGGAGGTGGTGGTGCTAGCACGCTGACCGTGGTGGTTGCGGAAGTTGTGAGTGGCGGATTGCGGTCGTCGCTTACGGTGCAGGTCACAGTGATCGTCCCGGGCTGTGTATCCCCGCTATTGAGCACTGCGGTAGGAGTGCTGCCGGTGATGCTTCCGGCGCTGGCGGTGTAGCCGTAAGCCAAGCTGCGCCCATCAGGGCTGCTCGCAGTGGAAGTGATGGTCGCCGTCCCACCCATCGGTATGGAGGCAGGGTTCGGAGAGCATGATATGGACGGGGGCCTCGGTTGCTTCACCGTGAGGCGGGCGCTGCAGGAAGCAACGCCTGCGCGGCTGCCATCGCTCAGATTGGCCGTGATCTGGTAGGCGCCTGGCACCAATCCCGTGGTGTCAATCTGGATTGAAGCGGTATTCCCGGAGACCTTTACTCCGCTGCCGGACCATTCGTACTTTACCGTGCGCTTGGGGTTGAAATTGGTTCCACTTGCGGTAGCAGTTACGGGCTCGCCGGCAAAGACTTCTGCCGGTTGCAGCGCGCAAGCCGCGCTCACCGGGAGGACCGCAGGTGCTCCTCCTCCGAGCATGAACACAACTCCGGTCTGAAGTCTTACGCCGCTGAGATCGGTGCTCGCCGTCGTGGCCGAAGGACCAAACCGGTAGCTGGACATTACGTAATCCGCCCTGAGCAGCCGCCAGGCGACATGCCTCGTCAGCTTGAGATCCAAGCCGCCGCCGGCCATGACACCTAACTTGTCAATACGGTGGAATGCTTCAGGGTAGAGGCGATGATCGCCAACCAACACCTCAAGAAATGGAGCGAAATGACCGCTCCGATACGTCACCTTTGGACCGAAGGAGACATTGCCGAAGTTAGCGTCGTCAATTCTCTTCTGTACTGTTTTTTCGTTCTGGCCCCAATGGTCACTGGCATCCAGACTAAGTCCGAACCAGCGATTGAAGTTATATGTGGCGGATGCGCCGGCTCCACGCGGATTCACTTCCATGCGACTGGACAATGGGAGTATGCCCAACGGAAGCGTGCCGTGCACATCCGCGCCGGGATACACAAAAGAGTATCCGCCGTAAATCTCCCACTTGGGGGCAGACTGCCCCTGGGCTGCAGCGAACGCGCCGAACGCGCATAGGAGAACAGCCGTTGCCGACAGCATTTTCAATTTGCGGCCAACGTCGCCGATTGAATGAGATGACATGTGATTTCTCCAAGTTCCGGTAACGCAAAATGTTTTCTTAGCCTTGGGTGTAGTGGGAGCAACCGGAGGCCGCTCCCACTCCCGGCAACACTTTATTGGCAGGGCGGCACGACGATCGTCGCGGTGTCCAAGGTGACGCCGCCACTCCGGGCCAACGCCCTCCCATCCAGCGTCGCGCCTGTTGTAGCCGTCACCGATGCCTCGGCCATGATGGTTCCTATGAATATTGTGTTGGTCCCAAGAGTTGCCGAACTGCCGACCTGCCAGATCACGTTCTGGGATTGAGCGCCGTTGATCAGGATGACCTTGCTGTTCCCCGCTGCCGTCGTTAGCGTGGTCACAACCTGGAAGATCCAGGCAGCGTTCGGGTCGCCCTTACCGTCAAGGGTGAGGATTCCGGTGATTCCCAGCGAGGGCTGGGCGCTGGTGGTCCGGTATACGCCTGGCGGAAGGGTCTGCCCACCAATGTCGGCGGTGAGCACGGCTCCGCCTGCTGCTCCGGCGGCATTGTTGTACGCCGTCGTCAAGTCACCTTCGGCCGTCTGCGCCACCGCATTGTCCGCATCGATGATCCCAGTGATGGATGCGGGTGGACCGAAGCCGGTAACCGCGCTTCCCGGCCAAACGCCAACATTCCCATTGATGGTTGTAACCGTGCCGGTAACGTTCGTAACGGTGGATCCAGCCAGAACTCCAAAGGTGCAGGCTGATCCAAGCGTGGGGACAGGTGGTGCTGCGCAGGCAACCGACGTCGTAAATGTCCACACATAATTAGCCGCCAGAGTACTGCCGGTTGGGTCAGCCGCTCCAGTGGTAATCGTAGCGGTATAGAGAGTGCTGGGTGCAAGAGCGGTGACAGGCGTGAATGTCGCTATATCGCTTGCCGCTATATAGGAGACTGTGCCAACCACGCTCGACCCACCTGTTCCGGTCAATGTGAACGTAGAAGTGTTGATTGTTGTGGAGTTCATCGCCTTGCTGAATGTCGCGCTGACAACGGCGTTGTTAGGACAGGTGGTCGCACTTCCATTCGGTGGAGTTACCAGCGTCACGGAAGGCGGAGCCGTCGCGCAATTCGGTGGCGTCGTGAAGGTCCACACATAATTGGACGCCAGAGCATCGCCAATCACGTCAGTGACTCCGGTGGTGATCGTAGCCGTATAACTGGTGCTCGCCGCAAGAGCGGCAGTGGGAGTGAAAGTGGCAACATACGTCGCCGGTGCGTAGGTGACCGTTCCAACCACGCTCACACCGCCTGGTCCGGTCAACGTAAACGTAGAGGTGTTGATCGTCGCTGGGTTCATCGCCTTGCTGAACGCCGCGCTCACAATGGTCGTGAATGGGCAGGTGACTACACTTCCGGTCGCTGGTGTAACAAGAGTCACGGTTGGGAGGACGCAGGTAGCAGAGGTCGTAAACATCCACACAAAGTTGGTTGCCACGGGGTTGCCGTAAGCATCAGCGACCCCGGTTGTAATCGTCGCGGTAAATTCGGTGTTGGGAGCAAGAGGGGCCGAAGGTGTAAAGGTGGCGACAAAAGTTGCCGCTGCGTAGGTGACTGTTCCAGCCACGCTCACACCGCCTGGTCCGCTCAAAGTGAAGGTGGAGGTGTTGATCGTCGCCGGGTTCATCGCCTTGCTGAAAGCCGCGCTTACAGTGGCGTTATTAGGACAGGTGGCTACATTTCCGTCGGGCGGCGTTACCAGCGTCACGGTAGGAGCAGTCAGCGGGTCGCCTGGCTTTCCCGCGTTGGGGTTCTTGTCAGGATCTCCGCATCCCACGGCTAGACTGAGCAGCAGGAGTGCCGTAATACAAATCACTCGATTACCGTATGCGCGCATACATGCCTCTTCTTCTCGGCCGTAGACCGACGACCTCGTTACAGGCGCGATCCTAGCAATATTGAATAAGTCAATCTGTTCAAATTTGCTCACTCCTCGCAAAAACGCCGAAGAGGAGGGCGTCGAGAATCGCCTTCGTCAAAAGGTGGACAAAACGGCGTGAACAAGAACGTCTGACGCGTGATGGCAGACGAGAATCGCGGGCTGATGTGACATGCGCTTGATCGTTCGTGCCGCGGCGGCGGGAAGACGATTCAATCGAGTCGCACGTCCGCAGGTCCCTTGGCGTTAGAAAGAAGCAGGAGCGAACTCTTGTTGGCGATTGGACTTTAGGAAAGCGGCTTTTTTCGTCCCGGCTTGGACAGCAATGAAGGGTGCAACACTAGCAAAGTACTGCCGACGATTACCAGTTCACCTGGCGCATCCGCCTGAGAATGACTTCGCTGTAGTTATTCATGCGTTCGGGCCGTCGCTTCAGGGGGGCCGGCAGAATCGCGGCAAGACGTGCCGACTGTTGCCGGCCGATATTCCGCGCCGAGGTTCTGTCGTAGTAATGGCAGGCCGACTCTGCACCGTAGATACCAGGGCCCCATTCGACCACGTTGAGGTACAGCTCCAGAATGCGTTGCTTGCCGAGGACGAATTCGGCCACCGGCACCAGCGTCCCCTCCGCTCCCTTGCGCAGGAAGGACCGGCCCGTTCCAAAGAACAGGTTCTTCACCAGCTGCTGCGTAAGGGTGGAGCCTCCACGAATCCGGCCGCCTTCCATGTCTTCTTCGGCGGCAAGTCGGATCGCGTGCCAATCAAAGCCATGGTGCTGATAGAAACGTGCATCCTCAGCGGCAATGACCGCGTGCTGGAGATCCGGCGAGATCTGGCTGAGAGGAACAAACTTGTAGTGTTCCTGGTATGGCGTGCGATGAATCCAGGACTGCAACCGGCGCTGGACATGCACCACGGTTGTCGGCGGGTCGACCCACCGGGCGGCCAAGAGTAACAGCGCCGCAAGCGACCAGAGAAGCAACGCACCGATGAGCAGCCATCGGACAAAGGAGCGAAGAAGACCCTTCCGCAGCGGGGGCTTGGCTCGTGTATTTAGCGTTTCAGTCACGCATTCAGAATAGCAGCCTGGGATGGTCCCCGCTGATGCACGAACTGCATCGGAGGCGCTGCAATGTCGCGCCAGAGATTCGCCTTGGCTCGTGCCCGAATGGCTGGTTTGAGACTGCCACATGCAATATTCAACACTGAGAGATTACGTCTATATCCCAATCTTGCTCCTATGGCGGAACAATTGCGCCTCTCCGCGGCAATTTCCATTCTCGCAGACGTTATGATCGTAGACGGAACTTGATATTGACTGTAAGTGAGGCCCGCTCGTGCTGCTTTCCGCAAACCGCATTTGGCGACAACTACCGGGTGAGATCAGACTCTCCGCCAGCAAAGTATTTTGGGCGGAGCCAACCAAGGAACAGAAACAGTTCCTCTTTGCCGCGCTCGCGAAAGCAAAAAACGTTCGCGAGATCAGTGTCCGCCGAGCCCCGCTTGAGCGCCTCGTCAACTGGACTGCGGCAACTCTGAATCTTCCTGAACCGATAGCGAATAATCTGCTGCAGGACTATCTCCTCCACGATCATCTTGCAACAATTGTTAGCTATCTTGAATTGTTGGCGATTCCACATTCGGAGGGAATCATTGCGGAAGACTTCGACCTCACATCCCTGCCGAAAGAGCGCATCCAGGACGCTGCTCGAACCCTTCTCGCATCCCCAGATCAGCAAGTAGCCGAACTTTACCTCAAATATCTCGTCGTTCAAGGTGGGGCCTGGTCGGCGATTGCGGAAGTCCTGCCAGCCGAGGAGTCGTAGTCAATTCTGTCACCCCTGCAAGGGGGAAAGCGTCCGGCAAGAGGAGAATACGTGACCTTCGACGAGGAGCGCATCCGGCGAAGCTTTTCCAAGCAGGGGTTCATGTCCACCCTGGGGGCGGAACTCACCGCAGTGGCTCAAGGCAGCGTGGAGATTCGCCTGCCATTTTCGCCAAGTCTCACGCAACAGAACGGCTACCTGCACGCGGGTGCAATCTCCGCGGTGCTGGACTCTGCATGCGGATATGCCGCCTTGACCATGGCATCGGTCGACATGGAGGTCCTCACGGTGGAGCTAAAGATGAACTTGTTGGCGCCCGCCGCTGGTGAGTCCCTTGCCGCGAGAGCGCAAGTGAAAAGAGCAGGACGAACGCTGACCGTTTGTACAGCGGATGCCTTCGCCATCAGAGACGGCATAGAGACGGTGGTTGCAACCATGCTGGCAACAATCATTTCTGTGCCAATAACGCCTGCGAAAAACTTATGATTGCAACCCTCATCGGCGGCACAGGACTCACAGGTTCGTTTCTGGTGCGGCGGCTCTTGGCCGATCCAGCGATCACGAAGGTGATTTCCGTTTCGCGTAAGTCGTCGCAGATTTCGGATCCAAAGCTGACTGAAGTTTTACTCTCCGATCTCGCGGAGTTACCGTTAATCGAAGCGAAGATTCGCGGGGATCTCTATTTCTGTTGTCTCGGCACAACGATCAAGGCGGCGGGCAACAGAGAGAATTTCGAGCGGGTCGATCACGCCGCCATCGTCGCTTTCGCAAAAATCGCTGCGGCTCACAATGCGAAGTCATTTGCGCTCGTCTCCGCTATGGGCGCGAATGCAAACTCAATGATCTTTTACAACCGGGTCAAGGGCCGCACTGAAGCTGATTTAGAAGCTCTTGGCCTGCGCTCCCTGATTATCTTCAGGCCCGCACTCCTTGTCGGCTCTCGTCACGAATTTCGCTTAGCCGAACGCATCATGGCGAAAACACTGCTTCCGCTATCGTCGATCCTTCCGTCGCGGCTTCAGAAAAGCCTCGCGACGAACGCTGAAACATTGGCGGCGCGGATGCTCGTCGAGGGAAAAGCGGCATCTGTCGGAGTTCACGTCATCCTGGCGAAGGACATCTAGTTGCCAGGAGTCCCGGGAATCGGGACACCTAAACATCGCATGCATTGGGTGCCTCCTTGCAGCTTTCGGCCTCGTCCGGGTGGTCGGCCGGATTGCGCACGGCCCAATCTTTCCTATTCGAGTTCACGCCTGGTGCTGGCCGCATCACTTCATGCTGGTGCAAGCCGAATATTCCCTATTTCCAGTAACCCATCGTGCTTGTTGTCCGCAGACGCAGAGCCTATTGGGAAAATGTTCGCAAACGCTGCGTCCGGTTAGATGTGTTCTCTTTTGACCGGACTGATCACGGCTCGGCCTGACACACTTGCTAAAGGTCCATGCGGGCAGGTCCAGTGCCGGAAATTCCGTTTCGCAAGAGAGATTTTCTCTTGAATCAGCGTTCTTGGATGGATAGAGAGAAAGAGGATCGAAGATGTTCAACTCAGGCTCATTGATTAGAACCGGACGAGTGCCGGTGCTGGCGCTAATTTTGGCAACGGCCGCTCTCTCAGGATGTAGTTCCAAGCAGGAGCAGGCGCTGGATGAAGCCAAGAAGCAGGCGGTTACAACCGGACAGGCGCAACAAGTGGTTTCGGTAGACAAGAACGGAACCACGACGACAACACTCGTGCAGCCGCCAACGCCCGGGCAGACCGTCCAGGCGGTCACTACAACGACGACTCCACTCGCGGCCGGGGCATCCGTTCCAGCCCCCTCGGGCCCAACTGTGGTCGCGGTGCCGGTCACTGTCAGCATCCCGGCGGGCACCACCCTCACGATCCGGATCGATCAGCACATCAGCGTAAAAACCAGCCATGCGGGGAACACGTTCACTGGGGAGTTGGTAGAACCCGTGCTGGCCGGTGACAACAGCATACTGGTGCCGAAGAACGCGGTGGTGGGCGGCGTGGTGGATGTGTCACATCGGCGCGGACACTTCAAAGGCAGATCGCTGCTGGAACTGCGGTTAACTTCACTGACCTTGAATGGGACGCAGTATCCGTTTGCGACGCGGGACATCGCACGCAGCAAGAAGGGCAAGGGCAGACGCTCAGCGGGCTTGATTGGCGGCGGCGCTGGACTCGGCATGCTGGTGGGTGGCGTGGCCAGCGGCGGCACCGGTTTGGTGGTCGGCGGCCTGGTCGGTGGCGGTGCTGGAACCGCTGTTGCGGGATTGACCGGCAATGGGGATATCGAGATACCAGCGGAGTCGATTGTGCGCTTCAAACTGGCGGACGATCTGGTGGTACAGCCAACGCAAGATGTGACCGTGAAAAGGCCCAAGCTATCTTAAAAGGGAGACCGAATGGCGGCAACAGACAGCTATAGAAACAGATCAGCAATCTCTGCCGCTGTCCGTTGGAATACTCCAACTCCTCGTCGATTGGCTCCCTTAGCATGGGCAGGTACAAAGGCACGCGGGGTGTAAAAGGAAAACACTGGGGACGCAGCATGGACTCCCGCATGACAAATGTCATGACGCTTTGCTGACGGACCACACTACAATCCCGGCGAGCCCAACTTCATACTCGTTCCTGTCAGCAGGTAGTACACAAGGAGCGAGCCATGAACGCAATGCTCGAACGTATCTCAGTTCCCACATCGCCGATCGCCAACGAGTCCACCGGAGCCTTCGCCTCGCTCACTGCCGTTACCAAACGATATTCCAACGGCGTCCTCGCCCTGGACAACCTCTCGCTCACCCTCCGCCGTGGAGAGATTGTTGCACTCCTGGGTCCGAACGGAGCGGGCAAGTCCACGGCCATCAAACTTCTCATGGGATTGAGTTCGCCCACCTCAGGCGCGGTCCGCATTTTCGGGGCTGATCCCCGCAACACCGCGGCACGCCTCCGCATCGGAGTGATGTTGCAGGTGGGCAAAGCTCCAGAAATGCTCCGGGTTCGCGAGCACATCGAGCTCTTCCGCGGCTACTATCCCAACCCCATGCCCTATGCAAGCATCATTCAGGCCGCGGGTCTTGAGGGCATCGAGGAACGCATGTTTGGCCAGCTCTCCGGCGGCCAGAAGCAGCGCGTCTTGTTTGCGATTGCGCTGGCTGGCGATCCGGATCTGATCTTCCTTGACGAGCCGACCGTGGGTTTTGACACCAAAGCCCGGCGCGGCATATGGGCTCAGATCCGCTCTCTTGCAGCCCGCGGCAAAACAGTCCTCCTCACCACCCACTATCTTGAAGAGGCGGACGCCCTCGCCCACCGCATCATTGTCATCAACAAAGGCCGCGTGGTGTGTGAAGGCACTCCCGAAGAAGTGAAGTCGGTGGGTTCGATTGCCCCGGGCACTTCCGACCGGCGCAGCCTCAAGACGATTCGCTGCGCTACCACGTTGGCCATCCCAACCCTGCTGGCCATTTCCGGGGTTACCAGCGCCGAGAGCAGCAGCGGCCTCACAACGATTGTCAGCACGCAGGCTGAATCCACTCTCCGGGAACTGCTCGCCCTGGACACGACCCTCCATTCGCTGGAGGTCCAGAGCCCGGCTCTTGAAGACGCGTTTCTTGCCATCACATCCGACCGCGAGTAGCGCCGCAGGTCCAGTGGTCCGGTCTCTCATCCCGCAGGGAATCTCAAGCTTCTCCCGGCGGCTTAAAGCTGCAAAGGAGCCTAATATGTCATCCGCAACTCTCGCTGCCGTTCAACCCGCCAGCGCCTTTGGCCGCACACTGCGCATCTTCCTGCGCGAAACCCGCTACGAATTTACTCGCCTCGTGCGCACACGCAGCTTCGCGCTCTCTGTCATTGGTTTCCCCGTTGCGTTTTATGTTTTCTTCGGTCTCGTCATGAACCGCGGCGAGCAAATCGGCAGTGTCTCCGTGGCCAAATATATGCTCGCCGGTTACGCGGTTTTTGGCTTGGTCGGCGCGGCATTCTTCGGAATCGGCGTTGGCCTCTCCAGCGAACTGGCCGCCGGATGGCTCGAACTCAAACGTGCCAGTCCCATGCCGCCCATCGCATACCTTCTCGCCAAGTGCTGTTCTGCAATCGCGTTCGGCATTATCATTGTGAGCATCCTCACGGGGCTGGGCGTTTTGTTCGGACATGTATCCTTGTCCCTGCCCGATTATGCCCGCATGATTGCCCTCACGATCATTGGTGTTCTTCCGTTCGCCTGCATGGGTATGGCGCTGGCCCTTCTCCTGCCTTTCAGCTCGGCTCCTGGCATCGCCAACATGATTTACCTCCCCATGAGCTTCTGCGGCGGCTTGTGGATTCCCATCATGCTTCTTCCGCACTTTTTGCAGAGATTTGCGCTTCTCCTTCCCACCTACCATCTGGGACAACTCATGCTCGGCAGCTTTGGCTATGCAAGCGCAGGCACCACAAGCAGCCACTGGCTCGGCCTTGCGGGATTCACGCTGATGATGCTTGGCATCGCCTCTCTGGGACTGCGCCGTCTTGAGGAGAACTCCTAGCTTCTGGCGTACACTTCTTAGCGAGAGCCTATGCCCACGGACACCATCTCGAACACACGCTCACGCAACTGGGCCTGGATCTGGCTGGTTTATACAGGGTTCCTCTTCTTGTCGCCCATCCTGGAGCCGAGCCTTTACCTCTGGATCAGCACCCTTGTTGCGTTCGCGATCTTCCTGGCCATCTTCTATGGCTACGTCCACGCCTCCGACCGCGGCGATCCCATCCGCTTCTGGATGATCGCCGCGACTTTTGCTCTGGGTCTTGCCTGCTTTCCATGGAATCAGGGTGCGTCTACATTTTTTGTCTATGCGGCAGCCTTCCTGCCCTTCAGCATCGAGTCCGTCCGGCGCGTGCTCTGGCTCTTTCTGCTGGAGTGTCTCGTCATCCTGGGGGAGGGGCTTGTTTTCAGCGTGTACGCTCCGCACGGCCCCTTCCATATAGGCTGGCCAAACACTTTCATCGCGATCTTCCTGGTCGTTGTCATCGGCGGCGGCAACATCTTCTATGCCGAGCAGAAGCGAACCGATTGCAAGCTTCGCGCCGCGCTGGAGGAGAACCTTGCTCTCGCTGCTGTTGCCGAGCGCGAACGCATTGCGCGCGATCTTCACGATGTCCTGGGCCACACCCTTTCCGTCATCGTACTGAAGGCCGAGCTGGCCGGAAGACTCATCGCGATGGATCCTGCCCGCGCCTCAGCCGAAATCTCCGACGTGGAAGTGACCGCCCGTACCGCTCTCTCTGAGATACGCGAAGCCATTGGCGGCTATCGCTCCCGTGGACTGGCCGCTGAGATCAAGGCGGCGCGCCTTACTCTTGATTCCGCCGGCGTCGCGCTGCTCATCGAAGACAATCCCGGAAGCACCTCATCGCTCAGCCCAAAGGAAGAGACTGCCCTCGCCCTTGCGCTCCGTGAAGCCGTGACCAACGTGGTTCGCCATGCCTGCGCCACCACCTGCCGCCTCCAATTCACCGTCGAAGCCGGACATCGCCGCCTCATCATCGAAGACAACGGCCAACACGCCGACGCCCCTGAAGGCAACGGCCTGCGCGGCATGCGCGAGCGCATCGAATCACTCGGCGGCCGCTTTTCACTCGAATTCGGAATTGAGCGCGGGCAGGGAACTCGCCTTATCCTTGAGCTCCCGCTCCGCGAGGTTGCGGCATCATGAGCATCGCTTCCAAGTCGGCAACGCCAATCCGCGTCCTCATCGCCGAAGATCAAACCATGCTTCGCGGAGCTCTCGCAGCCCTTCTGGACCTCGAACCGGACATCCTCGTCATCGCCCAGGCCGGCAATGGCCGCGAGGCTCTCCGCCTCGCCCGCGAACATGCTCCAGATGTTGTCGTTACCGATATTGAAATGCCCGAGCGTTCCGGCCTCGAACTGGCGGCCGATCTCAAACTCGCCGGGACCAAAGCCCATGTGATCATCCTCACCACCTTCGCGCGCCCCGGCTACCTCCGCCGAGCGCTCGACGCCGGAGCCCGTGGTTACCTGCTCAAGGATCGTCCAGTGCGGGAGCTGGCTGAAGCGATTCGAAATGTCTACTCCGGTCTCCGCGCTGTTGACCCCGCGCTCGCCGCCGAAGTTTGGAACGCCGAGGAAGATCCTCTCTCCGCCCGCGAGCGCCAGATTCTCAAGCGCGCCGGCGATGGCCGATCCTCCACCGAAATAGCCGCCGAACTCCACCTCTCAGAAGGCACCGTCCGCAACTATCTCTCTGAGATCATCGCCAAACTCGGCGCCACCAACCGTATCGACGCTGCCCGCATTGCCCGAACCCGAGGCTGGCTGTAGCTGAGACCTGCGCCTGTCAAAGTTCAAATTAACCTGCGTCGCCCCTTCTAGATCAGTCATGGCAAACGGCCATTGGACAAGAAATCCCGCAACAGCCGCTTCGGCCTTCAATCATGGACGCTTGCCAACTTGCCGCTACAGATTGAATTGAGAACACTGCAGGAAACAAAACGACGAACAGAGATCGTGCGTGAACGCAACCGACGGGGGCAGAGCGAAGAATCGCCGCGTTGAGATCGCCGACCCGAACTGTGCCGGGCATTCAAAGTAGGCTCGCAGAACTGGCCGCGCCGGGTAACTTCTCAGGTCAACTCGCGCGGCCAGGATCGTCCATTCTCGATTCTGGCTATCGGCTGGCGGATGTTCCTAGAACTCGTAATGCACTCCAATGGTTACGTTGTTTGCATGGAAGTTCCGAGGCGCGGTGAACCCGTAGGCCGGACCGTTCATCGCAGTATTCGGCAGCGTGCTGCAGGGCACGACCGGGGCCGGGATAGTCGGCGTCGGGAGCGTGCTGGAGGAATTGCAATACTGCGCTCCCGAAGGACCACCTTCGCCGTAGCCGAAATAGTTATACTCGCCCTTCCAGATCAGATTCTTTCGCATCGCATAGGAGAGGTTCACAAAAGGTGACTGGTACGTAGAGACCAGCGATCCGTTCACATCGCGCGGATCGTTGAAAAAGCGGCTGCCGTTGACCGAGCTTAGCCGGTAGCCTATGTTGGCGTGGAACTTGTTGATCGGCGAAAGAGCCAAGGCCACTGACGCGTACTGCGTTGGAGCGTTCATGAAGTCCTTAGCCGGACCAAAATTATAAGGAGTCGTCGTTCCCGCGCGGGGAGCCGGAGACGGGCAGGCCGTGCCGGTGGGCGTTGCGGCGCCCGGTATGGTGGCGCTGGCGGCCTGGCCCAGGAAGCAGATGTTGGTCGCCGTATACACGTCGCTGTAGGCATAGCTGATGTCGAACCCGAAGTGCTCGCTCGGCATCAGGACGGCATTAAAACTCAACGTGCGGCTATGATCGGCGTGCTGGAGCGGGCCATCAACGGAAGATGTGCCCGTATTGTTCGTATTGTTGTGGCGTTCGAGGTCATTGTACGCCGCGGAGAACGTCGCCCAGGTTTTCGGTCGGTAAGTCGTGTGGATTCTGTAGTGCTTAAGCTGACGGGGTGCGACCGGTGTGAAGACATTGTCGGCGTATTGAACCTCAGCCGAGCCGCTGATGTTCCAGTTGTTCGTCGGGCGCAAGGCAACGCCGAAGATACCGCCGTTTTCGTTGATGGTGAAGTTGGTAATACCGGCCAGATATCCCGTGGTGTTCGCGGCGCCTTCGCCGATGGTGTGCTGCTGGTGGTGATAGGTGAGTGTGAACGTGGTGCGCTCCGTTGCGTCGTACTGTGCTGTCACGTTGTTCGTAATGAACTTCTGGCCGAAGAAATCATACAGCGGCGTTTGGACGCTAGGGCTGCCTTCCAAAGTAGAGGTCGCCTTGCCCGTGGCCGGGTTGATCGCAGTGTTGATCACGGTCGTGGTCAACGCAGTGCTGTTGATGCTCGGGGTTTTGGAAGTCACGGTGGTTGCACTCGTAATGGTGGCAACTCCCGGTTGGTGCACATTCGAGAAGTCAATCTGCTCGGAGATGCTGAACTTTTTCAGCACCTGCCAGGTGACGCCGTAGTCGGCGGCGATCGCTTCCCGCTTGGCTCGGGCGTTGCCGGCATACGTAATCTCGCGGGTCGTTCCCGCCAGACCCTGGAAGTCGTCGTAATACTTCGGCAGGCTCATGTTCGCATTGGTGTAGCGAACGTTGCCGTTCATCGTAACGTTCCTGATGCTGGAGCTTTGTAAGCGGAAGATTTCGGTCGGGAAGATGACGCGGGTTGGCTGGTAACGCGAATAGCTGGTAATCACATTACACGCCGGATCGACGACGGGTAGACCGCTCGGACTCTGCGCCGGGTAAATGGAGGAGGCTCCAACGCCGGCGTTGCAGGTGATGCCGACCGGCTTGTTGATCGGATTGTCGTAGTTCTGGAGCACAGCGACCCTGGATCCGTTCGCTTCCTGCAGGTTGAAATACTGGGGCGCCATGCTGTAATAGGAATCGCCTTTGTAGTGAGTGACCTGCTCTTCGAAGGTCAACCGGGTCCGCGATACGGGCTTCCACTCGACCGATCCCGTCCAGTCATCCGTGCTGTTGCGCTGATACTCCTGGAGCAGCACGTCGTAGGAGCTGGCAACCTGATAACCGCTGGGCGACAGGCTCGGACCCTGGAAGACGTTTTGCGAGTAGCCGACGCGGAAGGTCACCTTTGACAGCGGAAACAGTGTAAGTTTGGTGTCCGTCATGCGGCGCACCGTGTTGAACATAAATGGAGAATGCGTCACCTGCGGCCACGCGTAGGAACCCGTCGGCGCCGCGGCGGGACCGATTGGAATCGACTGGCCGGGCGGAAGGTTCGGATTGCCCAGCAGGTTGTAGTCGAAGTACTGGCGGTCACGGCGGAACAAGCCGGAGAAGTCGTAGAGCTTGCCCTTGGAAAAATCCAGCTTGACGATGTTGTTTGGATCGCCGCCGAGCCCGCTGGCAAAGGCTTTCAAGTGATCGACGAGGGTGTTCTTCGTCTGCGGCAGAGCGCGCAGCTCAAAGGTCTCGCCCAATATGCGCGGACCCGACTGCTGGTTGACCAGAGTGTCGTACATGGCGCCGCTGCCGTAGACATTGGCCACATGTCCGCCCAGATCGAAAGACTCATGAAGCGTGTAGCCCTCAGGAGCGCTCTGGTGAGACACCGTCATTGGAAGCTGCGCGACGGCAGTGCCCGCCGTCAAGCCCAAAATGGCTGCGGCCAAGCTCCCGACAAAGCATCGGGCCGCCGTAAGAGAATGCTTTTCACTCAATAGCCGGGAAATCCATCCTGGGTTCATCATATTGAAAGCCTCACTTGAAAAACATTGCTCGTCGAGATATTGAATCCCTGCGCGCAATCGAAACGCGGTCGCACCTGTGCAATTCTCCAGGCGCGCTCCAATCCATGACTCCTACCTGAGGAACGCCGAATTCATATTCGAGCCATGAATACTGGTATGGCAGTTCGTACAAGCTATGGTTTCCGACGACCCCGCGTTCATTCCGTGAACCGTGCTGGCAGCTACGCCGCTGTGGCACTGGTTGCAGAGCGGGTTGATGGCCGGCATGTTTAGCAGGCGGGGGTTCTGGGAACCGTGCGGAGTGTGGCATCCCGTACAGCCCTCGGCCTTGACCGCGGCGTGTTCATAGACGAACGGCCCGCGCGTCTCGGTGTGGCACTTGGTGCAGATCGCGTTCTGGTCGGCCGTGGACTTCACGTTGTTGGCCCCGAAGGTGCCGTGCGCGTCGTGGCAATCGCTGCACTTGATCAAGCCTTCGTTCACCTTGTGGTGGAACGGCATATTGAACGCCGGCTTAGTGTCGGAGTGGCACTGGAAGCAGAGCGTAGGCTGCGAAGCCTTCAGAAGCTTTTCTTCCTTGCTCTGATGAACGCTGTGGCAGCTGGTACAGCCGACGTTCGCCCTCGCGTGGGGCGAGCGGTCAAAGTTCGGGTGCGCTCCCGCGTGACAGCTCTGGCACTTGGCGTCAACCTCTTTGGCCGAGTGCTTCGCGGGATTGAATATCTTGCTTATGTCGCCGCCGCCATCCACATGCGCCTGACCAGCGCCATGGCAGTTTTCACAGGTCACGCCGGCGCCGGCGTTGCCATGCATCAGCGTCATCCGGGTATGCGGGTTTTCAGCAAATCCCTTGGCGATGTCCGCGTGACAGCCGGCGCAGGTTGCATCTCCGACAAATTGAGCAGCTTCCCCACCCGTGGCGGGCGCCTTGTCCTGCTCATTGGTTTTGTTGGTCGCCAGTGCCAAGCTGGACAGGCCTAATATCAGGGAGATCACCGCAATTACAATCGGCGAACGCCTAAGAGTCCGTGGATCTTTCATCCTCGCTCCTCGACAACAATCGAACTGAAAGTGATGGAAACAACGCCTGCTCGGCGCGAACTTGTCCAATCGGAACCCAGTACCGGACCGATCCCGAAATCACTTACTATGTAAGCTGTTTCTTGCACCTGCCTCGTGCGCGTGAAGCTCGGATTGCAGCCTCGGTTGTAGTTCTCCTGTATAAACTTTGGGCTTCCTCAAAAGTGTTCAATATTGATCACATATGAAAATATTGTTATCAATTCCGATGGGAGGCGATTCAATAAGGCCCATGCCGAAGCAGCAGAATGAGCCACTTGCATTGAGACCTGAAGAGAACAGAATCTCTTACAAGAACCACTGGATCGAGAGTCGAAGTCGCGTGCAAACGAGAAGCGGAGCCAAGTCTCGCCGGCGATACGTTCCCAGGAAGTTCCGTGGTATCCCTCAATTTTCGGATTGTTAGCTTCGTCCCCAAGTCAGCTTGAACGCCTGCTCTTGCGCCTATTCCAGCGCCATGGATAGATCGGGTATGCGGACAAGATCGGAATGCATTTACTGAGCGGGGAGCGTCTCTTTTCGCCGGGCCAGAACGCAAACTGCGACCAGGGCAGCCGTGAAACCCGCTCCGGCGCCCACTGCGAGCGACCAGCGCGGGCCGAAGTGGTTGGCGACCCATCCGACGACCGGCGCGCCGATCGTCATTCCTCCCAGAGCAACGCCGACCCGCAGCGCCATCACCCTGCCCCGCATCGATGGTTCTGTCGAGAGCTGCATGATGCTGTTCGTGCCATTGGCAAAGGTCAGCACCGCCGCACCACTAGCCGCGAGTGCGGCGGCGAACCACCAATATCCAGGTGCGAGAGCACCGAATGTACATCCCATCCCGAAGACACCAGCTCCCATTGACAGAGATGCTAAGCCTGGTTTCTTTCGGCTGGCGGCAAACAACGCTCCTGCAAGTGAGCCCACGGCCATGATGGAGGAGAGCAGGCCGAAAGCGCGAGCGTCCGAATGGAAGACATTCACGGCCATCGTCGAGATGAAGATCGGGAAGTTGAATCCAAAGGTGCCGATCAGAAACAACATGACCAGGATAGCCCTGAGGTCCGGTCTTCTCCACACGTAGCGAAAACCTTCCAGGAATCCGGAGGTACTGCGATGCGCTCTGACGCTTGTACGCAGTTCCGGGAGACGGAAGAACGACATCGAGAGCAGCACTGCCGCGAACGAGAGCCCATTGAGAAGAAAAGCCCAGCCGAGGCCGACCTTTGCAATCAGCACACCGGCAACGGCGGGGCCAATCATCTGGCCGGCATTGAACGAGGTTGAGTTCAGTGCGACGGCATTGGGAAGGTCCTCATCGCCGACCATCTCTGCCACGAAGGTCTGCCTCACGGGGGCATCCAGCGCGGCGCCGGAGCCGGACAGGAACGCGAACACATACACATGCCAGAGTCGGATGACCCCTGCAACCGTGAGAACTCCCAGCATGAGCGCAAGCACGCCCATCGTTGCCTGCGTGAGCATCAGGAGCTTGCGCTGATTGAGGCGGTCCGCAGCCAATCCTGTCCATGGCAGGAAGAGAAGCTGCGGGGCGAACTGCAGACCCATCACAATGCCCAGCGCTGACGCATCATGATGAGTGAGTTGCGTCAGCACGAGCCAGTCCTGCGCGACGCGCTGCATCCACGTACCAACGTTGGAAACCAGGGCGCCAGCCGTCCACAAGCGGAAGTTGAAGCTTCTCAGGGAGCGAAAGGTGCCGGACACTGGGTGATTCATGGGCGCGACGGCGTGTTGCCCCCATGGAACTGGCCGAAGTGACGCGCCGAAAAGATGCTGATGAGCAGCGCGCCCAGGCCAAATGCAAGGATGTGGGTTGTCGCCCGCAGATCGAAAGCACCGACGCGCATGAGGAGTAGATATCCAACTAGCGCGTTGAAGAATCCCCAAACAACGTTGACCGTTGAAGATGAGAGACCTTGGCCGGACGGTTTCGCGAAGGGGCTCTGGAAGGGATGCCCCATCGTGCCGGCGACAAAATGAGGGATGGAGTTTGCCGCAAAAGCGCCCCCGAAGAAGTACGACACAAGCCAAATCCAGTTCATCGTGCAGACTTCCTTCTCTCAAGGAGCGAAATGATCTCCGCTGTAGACCCCGTTTCGCCCAGACGAGGAAACACATTCCTGATGCTGTACTCGTTCGCTTCCTCGCGCATATCGGTCATCGCATCCAGTGCCAGGGTCACGTTGAAACCCTGCTCGTAGGCCTGGCGGGCGGTTGCCTCAACGCCAACCGATGTCGCCACACCAGTTACAACAACCTGAGTAACGCCTCGCGCCTTGAGCTGGCGTTCAAGATCTGTTGTTGCGAATGCGCCCCAGCTTCGTTTGGTGACAGCAATATCGCCCGCTTGCTGATCCAACTGCGGTAGAAGGTCGGTCCATCCATCGGAGAATGTCAGATTGCTGCGCGGCCCCTGCTCCGTCCGCCCCGGCGGCCGTCCCGCCACGTTAACCAGCACGACTGGAAGACTTTTCGCACGGAATACTTCGATCAGCGCTCGTGTCCGGTCGATGATCTCGTCGATGGGATGAATGAAATTCCCGGCGACGATGCCTTTCTGCAGGTCAATCACGATCAACGCCGTGTTGGGGTCAAGCGTAGTAAGCGGCATGGCACTCTTTTCCTCGGATGAATATTGACGTGGGTAAGAAGGCGGACGCAGTGGGTTCAGTCCTCAACCAACCGCGTAAGCAGTGCGAGCGCCGCCTGAAGTTTCTCCTGCTCCTGAACCGAAAGCTTCTGCGAGATCCTCGTCGTGAGCCAGTCCTGTCTCGCGGCTCTGCCCTCCTGAAGCAACCTCATGCACTTCGGCGTGAGAGACATCAGGGTTTGCCGTCCGTCGCTCGGGTCAGGTGCGCCTCTCACCAGCCCCAACTCCTGTAGCGGGGCCACTACAGCGCTCATGGACTGCGGACGCATGCCTTCCGCTCGCGCCAGACTTGAAACCGTGGCAGCACCGTCTTTTTCCAGCCGGAGAAGAACGGAAGCCTGTGACGGCGGCAGATCGCTGCCGCCCCCATGCTCGCGTACACGCAGCTTCAGTTTGCGAAATACGGTGCGCATCTCGGCAGCAAGCGCCGAGGCAAGCCTGGTATGGAGAAAAGATTTTTGGTTGCTCACCACGTTAATATCCCATATATACAGTTAATCTGTAAAGATTATCTGTATATATGTTAGCCGCCAACCGGCCATGAGAAACCAGGCGGCAAGGTTGCCTCAAGATTGATTTTTTCTCCGGTGATGGGGTGGTGGAATTTCAGAAACTCGGCGTGCAGAAAATATCCTCCATCGCCGGGGAGGCCGGGGAGATTTTCAAGAGGCTGGCCGGTTAACCCGTACAGAGGATCGCCAGCCAGGGGATGGCCGATCGATGCCAGATGGATTCTGATCTGATGAGGGCGGCCCGAATATAGGCTCACCTCAAATGTTGTGGTGCTTGTGCTGCGTGAGATCACCTTTGCCAATGATTTTGACGGCTTGCCGCTAGGATTGGCGGCCCACACCCAACCGATGCGCGGGTGCGGAACAAGGCCGATGGGTGTAAGGATCTCGTAGGCCTCGCGCTGTGCAACGTTCTGAGCGAGCGCCCGGTAGATTTTTTGAATTCTGGGTGTGTTCCAGTCTGCGGATAGAATCGATGCCGCCTGCGGTGTTTTGGCGAAGAGGACGATGCCTGTCGTGGCTCGGCCCAACCGGTGGACAGGGTTTGCCGTGGGGGTTTGCTTTTTCACCAGGCGCAGGAGAGTGTTTTCCATAAAGCCGCCGCCGGGGAGGGTCGGCAGCCCGCTGGGTTTGTTGACGGCCAGCAGATGCGGGTCATCAAACAGGACCTCGAAGCGCTGAGGAGCATCTGGTTCTATCCACGGTGGACGGTTCCAGACAAGGCTCTGTCCTGAAGTGACCGGTTCGCTTCCAGTGGCGATGACGCCGTTGAGCGTGACTTCAGCGTTGTTCAGTTTTTGTTGCCAGGCTTGCGCAGTTGAGTGGGGATAAAGGCTTGCCAGGTGGGAGAGCAGAGTTTGTCCATGGTATTTGCTGGCGATGATTGTGGTGTAGGCATAGCCCCGGTTGAGCATGTGGTTAAAGTGTAAGCTATGGCATCTGCGGAAGGAGTTGCGGGACACAAAATAAGGAGGACACGAGGATAGGTCGAAATTGGTATTCTCGCGCAATGCGACCCCTTCAGTATTCCATCAACATCACATTGGACGGGTGCTGCGATCATCGTGAAATGACCGCGGACGACGACTTGTTTCAAAACGCCATCGAAAACATTACCCGCCTGCGCACGACACAACCGCCGGTGGGTTCAGCCAGGACCGTTACATCCGATGGTGCGCCAAGTTTGGCTTTTGACTTGTCACCCACCGTTTAGCGATAGACGGTTCCGGATTCCGACCGGATCGCGGGCATTCCTGAAGTCAGCAGACTTCAGTCCGCGGTTGCAATGCTCAGTGTTTCCGACTTGGAATTAGCGGTGGGCGCAACCGGGCCAACAACAGGGGCGTCGTTTTCCATCCCTGAGGCTTGAACAGCCCCACTCGATGCGGCGGCTTCTAGTTTCTGCTTTCTTAGCGGACTCAATCCAACATATCCACTCGTTGCGAGCGAGCGGCGTGATGTCCTCCCATGTTGTTAACGCTTGCGTGTCGGAAGTCAGTGCTCTTTCCAAGTCGGCGGGCACTTCGTGTACCACACCGCTAGAAATCCTTTTTTGCGACATAGCTAAGCTCTCCTTTCATAAACTCCAGCGGCGCGAAAATCTCTTACTGAGCAAAGGATGTAGGCCGCGGCGCGCCGATCATGCAGACGGTTTGCAGCCGGGTTGAAACAATGGCAATGCACCATGAAAGTTTCCATGGTGATCAGTTCACAGGTCCCGGCATTCCCGACTTCATCGAGGAGTTCGATGGCGTCTTTCTTCGATGACGCGCTCACTGCGGAGAAGTCGCCGTTTTGCCATCGGCAAATGAATAGCGGCATCTGTCACGCTCCGACTGAGATTATAGGTAAGGCTAAGTCTAAGGGCGATGCCGAGCAGGACCTGCGAACTATCTTGGCTGAAGGGCTTCAGACGACAGACAAGGAAGTCCAAGACGCAGAATGCAGCTCCGTTTAGCTCGAATTGAGCTCGAAAAAGGTTGCAAACAGGGGAATTGGAGGGAAACAGAGAGACGTGAGCAGAAAAGCAAAAGTCCCCAAGCTCTTGAGGGCTTTGACGATGCCTAGTTAATCGGGATTATTGGGTTGATATGGCGGATAGATTGGGATTCGAACCAACGGTACAGCTTTTGACCGTACAACGGTTTAGCAAC
>Ga0181519_10000207_pt1 | contig 55644 bp, 33 predicted proteins | sample PEATcosm2014_Bin_26_FD_121102 | JGI IMG/M metagenome (GOLD analysis project Ga0181519, IMG submission 121102) | Peatland microbial communities from MTU Mesocosm Facility, Houghton, MI, USA - PEATcosm2014_Bin02_10_metaG | ecosystem: Environmental > Terrestrial > Soil > Wetlands > Peat | place...
GCGCATGCCAACCGCGAATTGGTGCTTGGCGTGCGTCCCGAGCATCTGGTGCCCGCCGAACAGCAGACCGGCATGGGCGCCTTCTCGGCCCAGACCAGCGTCCTCGTCGATCAGCTCGAACTGCTCGGCGCCGACAACCTCGTGCATGGCCGCTGGGGTGAGCAGCACGTCACCGTGCGACTGCCCCACGAACTGCGTCCGGCAGCGGGCACGGTCGTACCGCTGGCGATATCGGCCAAAGCGTTGCACCTGTTCGATCCGGCCTCCGGCAAGCGAGTCGAAGCATGAGCGATACCCCCACACCCTCCCATTTGTGGCGCAACTGGCCCTATCCGCGCATCGTCTCGCATCGCGGCGGCGGCAAGCTCGCGCCGGAGAACACGCTGGCCGCCTTCGAGATGGGCGCCTCGCTCGGCCTGCGCATGGTCGAGTTCGATGCGAAGCTCTCGGCCGATAACGTCGTCTTCCTGCTGCACGACGACACCGTCGATCGCACGAGCAACGGCCACGGCGCCGCTGCGCAGATGACCTACGACGAAATCGCCCGGCTCGATGCCGGCAGTTGGTTCGACGAGCGCTTCGCCGGCCAGGTGATGCCCACGCTCGCTCAGGTTGCCGAGCGCTGCCTGACGCTGGGACTGGCGGCCAACGTCGAGATCAAGCCGTGCCCGGGCCGCGAGGTCGAGACGGGCAGACTCGTGGCAGAGGCGGTGCGCACGCTGTGGGCCGGACATCCTCAGCCGCCGCTGCTCTCGTCGTTCTCGTACGAGGCCCTCGAAGCGGCCGCGGCGGCGGTCCCCGAACTGCCGCGCGGCATGCTCTACGAAGCGGTGCCCGCGCATTGGCGCGACGATGCCCGCAAGCTCGGCACCGTCTCGCTGCACGCGAGCCACAAGCACCTCGACGGCCCGCAGGTCTCCGAGATCAAGGCCGCCGGCTTGCAGATGCTCGTCTATACGGTCAACGAGCCGGCCCGTGCGCGCGAACTGGCCGCATGGGGCGTGGACGCCATCTGCACCGACCGTATCGACCTAATCGGCGTCGACTTCCTCGCCGACGCCTGAGCATCGCTGCGGGGAACGCCTGGCCCCTGCCCGCTCCCCGTTCGTCCCGCTGCCAACGCCCGCTCGTGCTGGCGGGCGTTGGCGCAAGGCGGCATAATAGGGCGTTCCCTCGCCCAGCCCATCCAGCGGCCCGGCACACGCGCTGCAAATCCATGCAAAGTCGTGCGCCGGGCTGGACGAATTCAAGCCAAGCCGCCATGCCGTACATCTATCTCGCCTCGCAAAGCCCCCGCCGTCAGGAATTGCTGCAACAGCTCGGTGTTCGTTTCGAACTGCTGTTGCCGGGCGCCGACGAAGACGCCGAAGCGCTCGAAGCCGTGCTGCCGGCTGAGCCGCCTGACGATTACGTGCAGCGTGTCACGCGCGCCAAGGCCGAAGCGGCGCTCGCGCGTCTGGCTCGCGCCGGGCTGCCCGCAGCCCCCATTCTGGCCGCCGACACGACGGTCTGTCTGGACGGCACCATCCTCGGCAAGCCGTTCGACGACGCCGACGCGTGCGCCGTGCTCGCGCGTCTGTCGGGCACTCGCCATCGGGTGCTGACGTCAGTCGCCGTGTGCGCCGATGGGCAGGTGCATCAGGCGGTGAACATTTCGCACGTCTGGTTCCGGCCGCTGCGGCGCGAAGAAATCGAGCGCTACGTTGCGTCGGGAGAACCGATGGGCAAGGCGGGCGCTTACGGCATTCAGGGCAAGGCTGCTGAATTCGTCATGCGCATCGACGGCAGCTACTCAGGCATCATGGGGCTGCCGCTGTGCGAGACTGCCGCGCTATTGCGTCAGGCGGGCGTCGACTTCTGACGCATACCGATGCCCAAGCATTTCGAGTCTGGTCGACACTTTATGAACGAAGACATTCTGGTCAACATCACGCCACAGGAAACCCGTGTGGCGCTCATGCAGGTCGGTGCGGTGCAAGAGTTGCACATCGAGCGCACGCTCTCGCGCGGGCTGGTCGGCAACATCTATCTGGGCAAGGTCGTGCGCGTGCTCCCGGGCATGCAATCGGCCTTCATCGATATCGGGCTGGAGCGCGCGGCGTTCCTGCACGTGGCCGATATCTGGCATCCGCGCACCAACAACGACACGTCCACGCCGCACCCGCAGCCGCCCATCGAGAAGACCGTTTTCGAAGGGCAGACGCTGATGGTTCAGGTCATCAAGGACCCCATCGGCACCAAGGGCGCACGTCTGTCGACGCAAATCAGCATTGCCGGGCGCACGCTCGTGTATCTGCCGCAAGAGCCGCATATCGGCATCTCTCAGCGCATTGAGAGCGAGGCGGAGCGCGAAGCGCTGCGCAGCAAGATCCAGGCGCTCGTGCCGGCCGACGAGAAAGGCGGCTTCATCGTGCGCACCATTGCGGAAGATGCCGCCGATGCCGAGTTGGCGAACGACATCGCCTATTTGCGCAAGTCGTGGCAGACCATCGGCGAGCAGAGCACGCGCCTGCCCGCCCCGTCGCTGCTGTATCAGGATCTGAATCTCGCCCAGCGTGTGCTGCGCGACTTCGTGCACGAGGACACCGGCAAGATTCTCGTCGACTCGCGCGAGACGTTTCAGAAGCTGGCCGAATTCGCCGGGACTTACACGCCGGCGGTGCTCGGCAAGCTCACGCATTACACCGGCGAGCGCCCGCTGTTCGATCTTTACAACGTGGAGACGGAGATCGAGCGGGCGCTGTCGCGTCGCGTCGATCTGAAGTCCGGCGGGTATCTGATGATCGATCAGACCGAAGCGATGACGACCATCGACGTGAACACCGGCGGCTATGTCGGTGCGCGCAACTTCGACGACACGATCTTCAAGACGAACCTCGAAGCGGCGCTGATGATCGCGCGCCAGTTGCGACTGCGCAATCTGGGCGGGATCATCATCATCGACTTCATCGACATGGAAAGCGCGGAGCATCGCGACTCGGTCCTCGCCGAGTTGAAGAAGGCGCTCGCCCGCGACCGCACGCGCATCACCGTGAACGGTTTCTCGCAGCTCGGACTGGTGGAGATGACCCGCAAGCGCACGCGCGAGTCGCTCGCGCACGTGCTGTGCGAGCCGTGTGCCGTCTGCCAGGGCAAGGGACAGGTCAAGACACCGCGTACGCTGTGCTATGACATCCTGCGCGAGATTCTGCGCGAATCGCGTCAGTTCAATCCGCGCGAGTTCCGTCTGATCGCCTCGCAGGAAGTCGTCGACCTGTTCCTCGAAGAAGAGTCACAACATCTCGCGATGCTGATCGACTTCATTGGCAAACCGATCTCGCTTCAGGTGGAGTCGTCGTTCCATCAGGAGCAGTACGACATCATTCTGATGTAACGCTCCCTTCACTCGCGCCCCGACCTCATGCCCTACTCGAACTACGACAATCTGGCGGCATCGAGCGAGGCGCTCGACAAGCATGCCGTGGCACGCCATTCGACCTGGGTGAGCATCTGGGTCAATGTCGTGCTCACGACAGCGCAGATCGTCATCGGCATTGTCGCCCGCTCGCAGGCATTGATCGCAGACGGCATTCACTCGCTCTCGGATATCGTCTCCGATTTCGTCGTGCTGGCCGCCTCACGCGGCAGCGCCCGTGCACCGGACGCCGACCACCCTTATGGTCATAACCGCTACGAAAACGCGGCGTCGCTGTTTCTCGGCGTGATTCTGGTCGTGGTGGGCGCGGGAATGCTGTGGCGCGGCATCGAGCGGCTGCTGCATCCGGAAGATATTCCGGAAGTGCACACCATCGCGCTCGTGGTCGCCGTGATCGTTCTGGTCAGCAAGGAAGGCCTCTTCCGCTACATGCTGCGTGCAGCCCAGCGCGTGCGCTCGGCCATGCTCGTGGCCAATGCCTGGCACGCACGCTCCGACGCGCTGTCCTCGCTCGTCGTCGCCTGCGGCATTCTGGGCAACCTGGCGGGCTATCGCATTCTCGACCCGCTCGCCGCCGCCCTCGTGGGCCTGATGATCGGTCGCACGGGCTGGAAGTTCGGCTGGAATGCGTTGCAGGACCTGATCGACCGTGGCGTGGACGACGCCACGACCGTCACCATTCGAGAGCATCTGCTGGCAACGCCCGGCGTGCGCGCCATCGACATGCTGCGCACGCGCCGCATGGGCGACGAGATCGTCGTCGACGTGCACATCCTCGTCGACGCACGTCTGTCCGTCTCCGAAGGACACTACATCGCCGAGCAGGCCCGCACCGCGGTCATGCGCGAGCCACAGATTCTCGACGTGCTGGTACACGTCGATCCGGAGAGCGACACCAAGGGCACGGCGTTGCAGCCATGGCCTGCGCGCACCGCTGTCGTGGGGGCGGCCGAAGTGCTGTGCCGGGCCAACGCGCTGGCGCTGCACGACGTCAAACTGCACTTTCTGAACAATGGACTGGAGGCTGACGTCATCGTCGACGGTCTGCACGAGCCGGCACGCCCGGACGCTCAGGTCGCGGGGCGAGAGAGCATCATGGAGCCGGCGTCTCAGACCGTGGCCGATGCGCTTGCCGCGCGCTTTGGGCTGCGACATGTCCGGGTGCTACGGGTGACGGGAGAGACCTCGGCGGCATCAGGTGCGCCCGGCCCCAGCGCCGCCGATCTCACAACGAGCCCCGCAAAAGCAGCGGCCGCCGGTCCCGCCGCCGACTGACGACAGGGCCACGGCGGCCGCAGACAACCCGTACGGGGGGCGAGGCCCCCGCAAGCTCGCTCAGTCTTCGTGCTGGTAATCCGCGAACAACATGCCTTGCCGATCCTTGTCCGAAACGGTCGGCGTGATGCCGTCGAGCGGCCAGGGAATCGCCAGCGTCGGGTCGTCCCAGCGAATGCAGCGCTCGAACTGCGGCGCCCAATAGTCGGTCGTCTTGTACAGCACTTCGGCCGTCTCCGACGTCACCACAAACCCATGGGCGAAGCCTGCCGGAATCCACAACTGCTTCTTGTTCTCGGCGCTCAGCACTTCCGCGACCCACTGGCCGAACGTCGGCGAACCTTCACGGATATCGACAGCGACATCGTAAATTTCACCGTGCAGCACGCGCACGAGTTTGCCCTGCGGTTGTTTGATCTGATAGTGCAGACCGCGCAGCACGCCACGCACGGAACGCGACTGGTTGTCCTGCACGAAGGTGAGCGTCTCGCCGAGCGCGTCGTTGAAGTTGCGCTGGTTGAAGCTCTCGAAGAAATGGCCACGCGAGTCGCCGAACACCTTGGGTTCGATCACGCGGACGGCCGGAATGGCGGTGGGGATCACTTGCATGTTGAAGTACCGGTAAGAATCGAAGGGAAGCGATGCCTGAGACTCAGAACACCCTCTCGCGCAACATCGATAGCAGATACTGACCGTAGCCAGTCTTCGCCAGCGGTTGCGCCAGCGCTTCAATAGCGGCGGCATCGATCCACCCGCGCCGGAACGCGATCTCCTCGGGGCAGGCAACCTTGAGACCCTGGCGCGACTCGATGGTCTGGATGAATGTGCTCGCTTCGAGCATCGATTCATGCGTGCCCGTATCGAGCCACGCATAGCCACGTCCCATGATCTGCACGTTGAGTTTGCCGCGGCGCAGATATTCGCTATTGACGTCCGTAATTTCCAGTTCGCCACGCGGCGACGGTTTGATCGAGCGCGCAATCTCGATCACGTCGTTATCGCAGAAATACAGGCCGGTTACGGCGTAGCGCGACTTGGGCGCTTTCGGCTTCTCTACGAGTTCGATGGCCCGGCCGTTCTCATCGAACGTCACCACGCCATAGCGTTCGGGGTCATGCACCGGATACGCGAACACCGAGGCGCCATCCGTCTGTGCATTTGCCGCCGCGAGCAGTCCTGCGAAATCATGCCCGTAAAACAGGTTGTCACCGAGCACCAGCGCGCACGGATCGTTGCCGATGAAGTCGGCCCCGATCAGAAACGCCTGCGCCAGACCGTCCGGTGAAGGCTGCACGGCATATTGCAGGTTCAGCCCCCACTGGCTGCCATCGCCGAGCAGTTGCTCGAAGCGCGGCGTGTCCTGCGGCGTGGAGATGATCAACACGTCGCGAATGCCCGCGAGCATCAACGTGCTGAGCGGATAGTAGATCATCGGCTTGTCATACACCGGCAGCAACTGCTTCGAGACGGCCAGCGTCGCCGGATACAGTCGCGTGCCGGAGCCGCCGGCGAGGATGATGCCTTTGCGTTTGATACTCATACCCACCTCAATTGTTCTTCTGATAGTGCGTTTCGATCCAGCGCTGGTATTCGCCCGACTGCACCTGGCGCACCCACTCGCCATTGGCGAGATACCACTGCACGGTCTTGCGCATGCCCGTCTCGAAGGTCTCGGCCGGGCGCCAGCCCAGTTCACGTTCGAGCTTGCGAGCGTCGATCGCGTAGCGGCGATCGTGTCCCGGACGATCGGTCACGAACGTGATCTGATCGACGTACGACTTGCCATCCGTGCGCGGCGACAGTTCGTCGAGCAACGTGCACAAATGCTTTACCACCGACAGGTTGTTCTGTTCGTTCCAGCCACCCACGTTGTACACCTCGCCCAACGTCCCCCTGGCGAGCACTTCGCGAATCGCCGAGCAGTGATCGCCAACGTACAGCCAGTCGCGCACGTTGCTGCCGTCGCCATAGATCGGCAGCGGCTTGCCGGCCAGCGCATTCGCGATCACCAGCGGGATGAGCTTTTCGGGGAATTGGTACGGACCGTAGTTGTTCGAACAGTTGGTCGTGAGCGTCGGCAGGCCGTACGTGTGATGGTAAGCGCGCACCAGATGATCGGAGCCCGCCTTCGACGCCGAGTACGGGCTGTTGGGCGCGTACGGCGTGGTCTCGGTGAACGCCGGATCGGTCGGACTCAGCGAGCCATAGACTTCGTCCGTCGAAACATGCAGGAAGCGGAACGCATCGCGCGCTTCCCCCTCGAGCGTTCCCCAATAGGCGCGAGCCGCTTCGAGCATCGTGAAGGTGCCGACGATGTTCGTCTGCACAAATTCGCCGGGGCCGTGGATGGAACGGTCGACATGGCTTTCGGCCGCGAAGTGCAGCACGGCGCGCGGGCGATGGTCCGCATAGAGGCGATCGAGCGCAGCACGGTCGCAAATATCGACCTGGGCAAAATGATGACGGGGATCGCGCTCCAGACTCGCCAGATTCGCCAGATTCCCGGCATAGGTCAGCTTGTCGATGGTGACGACTGGCTCATCGTGTTGCGCCAGCCAGTCGAGAACAAAGTTTGCACCGATAAAACCGGCGCCGCCAGTCACGAAGATCATAGGTATCGAGAATTTACGAGAAGTAGCTTTAGCGGGTGCGCGGCACGCGCCCCATCAAGAAAAATTCGTCATTAGGCCGCATCGAGATGGCATTGGCGATGCGGTTGGACATACCGAAAAATGCCGTGATCGCGGCGATGTCCCAGATGTCCTCGTCGTCGAGGCCATGTTCGCGCAGCGTCACGTAATCGTCGTCGCCCACTTCGTGGGAGCGCTCGCAGACCTTCATCGCGTAAGCGAGAATCGCCTTCTGACGCGGTGTCAGGTCCGCCTTGAGATAGTTGACGGCGACCTGATCGGCCAGCAGCGGCTGCTTCTCATAGATGCGCACCAGCGCACCGTGCGCCACCACACAATACAGGCACTGATTTGCGGCGCTCGTGGCGACCACGATCATCTCGCGCTCGCCCTTGCTCAGATTGCCGTCCTTGAGCATCAACGCGTCGTGATACGCGAAAAACGCGCGAAACTCGTCGGGACGGTGCGCCAGCGTGAGAAACACGTTCGGGATGAAGCCGGCCTTTTCCTGCACTTCGTCGATGCGCGCACGGATATCGGCCGGCAATGCGGCGAGATCCGGCACAGGGAAACGACTGATCGGCGGCTGGCTCATCGTGGTCTCCTCAACGTCGGGCTAACAAGGTCAATAAGGTCAGGGGCTGACGCTCGCCATACGACGAGACGAGACGGCGTCAGGCTTCCTGCTGCTGCGCGTACTGAATACGGTGCAAATGCGCGTAGAGGCCATTATGCGCCACCAGTGCCTGGTGAGAGCCTTGCTCCACAATCCGGCCATGCTCGAGCACGACAATACGATCGGCGCGCTCGATGGTCGAGAGACGGTGCGCGATGACCAGCGTGGTACGCCCTTCCATCAACACTTCCAGCGCTGCCTGCACGTGACGCTCGGACTCGGAATCCAATGCCGAGGTCGCTTCGTCCAGAATCAGGATCGGGGCGTCCTTGTAGATCGCCCGCGCAATCGCCAGACGCTGACGCTGACCGCCCGACAGGCGCATGCCGTTGTCGCCCACCAGCGTGTTGACGCCATCCGGCATCGCCGCTACCGCGTCGACCAGATTGGCTGCGCGCAATGCCGCCTGCACGCGCTCGAGGTCGACTTCCTGACCGTAGGCCACATTCGCGGCGATGGTGTCGTTAAAGAGCACGACGTCCTGGCTCACGAAGGCAATCTGCCGGCGCAGATCGGCCAGACGCAGATCGTTCAACGGAATGTCGTCGAGCAGAATCCGCCCGCCGGTCGGGTCGAAGAAACGCGGCACCAGATTGACCAGCGTCGTCTTCCCGCTACCGGACGGACCCACCAACGCCACCATCTCGCCGGGCGCCACGTCGAGCGAAATCCGGTCGAGCGTCGGGCGCTCGCTCGCGCCGTAGTTGAAGCTCACCTGATCGAAGGTCACGCGGCCCCGGGCGCGCTCGAGTGTGCGCTCGCCGCCGATCGGCTCGACTTCCACGTCCATGACTTCGAAAATCAGCTCGGCGGCCGTCACACCGCGTTGCAGCGGCTGGTTGACGTCCATCAGATGCTTGAGCGGGGAGACGACGAGCAACAGCGCCGTCACGAATGCCGTGAAGCCCCCCACGGTCATCTCGCCCGACGACGATTCGATCATCGCCACCGTAATGACAATGGCCAGTGCCAGCGAGGCAAGCGCCTGCGTCACCGGCTGGGCCAGACCGCCCGAGACGGTCACGCGCATGGCATAGCCGCGCAGCGTGCTGGTCATCTTGTCGAAACGCGACTTCTCATACGCTTCGCCATTGTGGATCTTCACCACCTTGTAGCCGCCCACGGCTTCCTCGACCACGTATGACAGCGCATTGGTAAGCGTTTGCTGCTCGCGGTTCAGGCGGCGCAGGCGCCGGTTGATCTTGCCGACGAGCCAGCCGATGAGCGGCAGGATCACCGCCACCACGAGCGTGAGACGCCAATTCAGATAGAACAGATAACCCAGCAGGCCAACGACCGTGAGCGAATCGCGCACGAGCGTGATGAGCACCGTGGTGAGCACGCCGAGCACCTGATTGACTTCGTAGACGAGCGCGTTGATGAGCGTGCTGGTCGTTTCGCGCTGGAAGAAGGAGGCCGGCGCATGCAGCAGGCGCTCGAACATGCGCACGCGCAGATCGAGCAGCACACGGTTCGACACCCACGAGAGCATGTAGTTGGCCGAATACTGGGCCAGCCCCCGAATGACGGCCAGACCGATCACGGCAGCGGGCACGTACCAGAGCGTCCACGGATTGCCGCCCGAGAAGCCCTTGTCGAGCACCGGCTTGAGCACCGCCGGAATGGCCGCTTCGGTCGCCGCCACCAGCGCCATGGCGAGAACGGCCAGCAGGCCCATGTGCCAATACGGCTGGAGATAGCCCAGCAGACGCCGCAAAATCGGTCCGGTAGGCTTGTGGGGTACGCTCATGTAGGTCGGGGACGGCGGAAAAACCGCTATTCTATCGTACCGGCCGGTCTCGCCGGGACGTGTCTGAGCCAGACTCGGACGCCGCCTCAAAATTCGCCACAATGCCCGCAATCCGGGGCCGCTGGCACGCCGAAGCGCAAGGGGAACCGGTATACTCCCGCCCATGGCAAGCGCACTCGAAGTCCTCCGTACCGTATTCGGCTATAACGCATTCCGTGGCGATCAAGCCGCCATCGTCGACCATGTGGCCGGCGGGGGCGACGCTCTCGTTCTGATGCCCACCGGCGGCGGCAAATCCCTCTGTTACCAGATTCCCGCGCTGCTGCGCCCCGGCATCGGTATCGTCGTCTCCCCGCTCATCGCCCTCATGCAGGATCAGGTCGATGCCCTGCTGCAAGCAGGGGTGCGCGCCGCTTATCTGAATTCCAGTCTGAGCTTCGATCAAGCGCTCGATACCGAGCGTCGCGCCGCCCGTGGCGAACTCGACCTGCTCTATGTCGCGCCCGAGCGCCTGCTGACCGAGCGCTTTCTCGATCTGCTCGACCGGCTCGACGAGCGCGGGCAACTGGCACTGTTCGCCATTGACGAGGCGCATTGCGTCTCGCAATGGGGGCACGACTTCCGTCCCGAATACATTCAGCTCTCGGCGCTGCACGAACGCTACCCACGCGTGCCGCGCATCGCGCTGACCGCCACGGCGGACAACGCGACACGCGACGAGATCCAGACGCGCCTCGGCCTGACCGAAGCGCGGTTGTTCGTCTCCAGCTTCGACCGGCCGAACATTCGCTACGAGATCGTCGATCGCGACAATCCCCGCAAGCAGTTGCTGGCCTTTCTGGGGCGGCATCGTGGCGAGGCGGGCATCGTCTACTGCCTGTCGCGCAAGAAAGTGGAAGAAACCGCCGCGTGGCTCGAGACGCAAGGCATTCCGGCCCTGCCCTATCACGCCGGGCTCGACGCGGAAGTGCGCCGCACGCACCAGCAGCGGTTTCTGCGCGAGGAAGGGCTGGTCATGTCGGCGACCGTCGCCTTTGGCATGGGCATCGACAAGCCGGATGTGCGTTTCGTCGCGCATCTGGATCTGCCCAAGAGCCTCGAAGCCTATTACCAGGAGACGGGACGCGCCGGTCGCGACGGCGAACCCGCCGAAGCCTGGATGACTTACGGGCTGAACGACGTCGTGGTGCATCGCAGCCGCATCGACGAATCGAATGCCCCGGAATTGCAAAAGCGCATCGAGCGACAGAAGCTCGATGCCCTGCTCGGCTATTGCGAGGCGCCGCGTTGCCGCCGCACCGTGCTGTTGTCGTATTTCGGCGAGACGAGCGAGCCCTGCGGCAACTGCGACGTCTGCCTGAATCCGCCGGAGGTCTTCGACGGCACCGTCGCGGCGCAGAAAGCACTCTCGGCCATTCTGCGCACGGGCCAGCGCTTTGGCGCCGGGCATCTGATCGACCTGCTGCGCGGGCGCAGCACCGACAAGATTCGTCAGTTCGGACACGAAGCCTTGCCGACGTTCGGTGTGGGCGGTGAACTCGACGATCAGGGCTGGCGCGCGGTGTTCCGCCAGTTGATCGCCCATGGCATCATCGAGCCCGACAGCAGTCAGTACGGTGCACTGACGCTTAACGCCGCGGCGCGCCCTGTGCTCAAGGGGGAAACCCGGCTGTCGTTGCGACGTCAGCGTCCGAGCGTTGGCAAGAAGAGCCGTTTCGCCGGCTATGCGTCGTCGCCCGCCATCGAGCTCGATACCGCCGATCAGCAACTGTTCGAAAAGCTGCGCGCCTGGCGGCAGGACATCGCCAAGACTCAGCAGGTGCCGGCGTACGTTATCCTGCACGACCGGACGCTGCGCGAGCTTGCGCAACGCCGCCCGCGCCATCGCGAAGGTCTTGCGGACATCACCGGACTCGGTGAAGCGAAGATCGAACGCTACGGCGAAGCGCTCGTCGAGTTGCTCAACGCCTGAACCGGCGACGCGAGATTTCCTCCCGGGTTTACGGGTCCGATGCCGCCATTTCGTGAATGCTCATGATCGAAGCCACACCGCCCGTCTCCTCGTCTGCACTCGTGCCGCCGGCGACACGCCTGCCACTCACGGTGACGATCCTCACACGCAACGAGCGTTACAACATCGCCGAGTGCATCGCGTCGGTGCAATCGTTTGCGTCACAGATCGTCGTCGTCGATAACGCAAGCACCGACGGCACGGCGGACATCGCCCGCGCCGCAGGCGCCGAAGTCCACATTACGCCCGACTGGCCCGGCTTCGGTCCTCAGAAGAATCGTGCCCTGTCGCACGCCACCGAAGCGTGGGTGCTCTCGCTCGATGCCGATGAGCGCGTCACGCCCGAGCTGGCTGCCGACATTGCCGCAGCCATCGCGCAAGGCACTCACGCGGGCTATCGCATGCCACGCCTCTCGCAATTCCTCGGGCACTGGGTGCGCCACTGCGGGTGGTATCCCGACTATGTACTGCGGCTATTTCGACGCGAAGCCGGCCGTTTCTCCGACAATCTCGTGCATGAGCGCGTGATCGTCGACGGCGAGATTGGCACCCTCGCGCATCACCTGCTGCACTACAGCTACACCGAAGCGCGTCAGGTGGAGGACAAGGTACAGCGGTACGCGCGTGCAGGCGCGAAGGAGATGGCATTGCGCGGCAAGCGAGCCTCGCCACTCAAACCGTGGATCAACGGCGGCTGGGCGTTCGTTCGCACCTATGTGCTGCGCCGGGGCTTTCTCGACGGCGCAGCCGGGGCCGCGATAGCGCGCATGAATGCCCGCAGCGCGTTCCTGAAGTACGCCCTGCTGCGACGCGAAGAGACCTGACGCCGGACGACGCTATCCGCGCCGCGCGGCGCCGCGTCGCACAAAAGCGAAACGGACGCCCACGGCGTCCTTTTTTTCATCCGGCTAGCGCGCCGGCATTATTTGGCGAGCGCTCGCTTCACGCGTGAGCGGAACAACTCCCAGCGCAGCTTGCCGTCATCGACGGGCTCGGGCAGACGTCCGTCATTGCCTGCCGGCACTGGCTTGCCGCGACGCAGGTAATAGCGGTCGAAAATGGACTGCGTCATGCCCCACTTGCGCAGGAATTGCGTGCGGCCGTCATTCTTCACGACCTTGCCCGTGCTCTTGCACTGGAAGTGGTAGACAAGGCTGGCGCCGACACCAATGAAACGGCGTGCCCCTGCCCCCCACATCTTCATCGAGAAATCGTTGTCGCTGCTCATGCCCGGGCTCAGCTCGGTGCTGTACCCCCCGACGAGGAACCACCAGTCGCGATGCACGAGCGTCGGCGGCCACGTGGCGCCGAACCAGTCGGGCTTGCGGTAGGTCGGCACGGCGGCGAGCAACCCCGCTTCGTCGAAGGTATCGACGTCGCGGCCGAAGTCGTGCACGAGCACGCACGGATTGCGGGTGTCGACCGGCTCGATCATGGTGCCCGAGAGCATAAACGCCTTATCGGGCATGGCTTCGGCACGCTCGATCAGCGCACTGTCCCAGCCAGGGCAGCAGTACATGTCGTCGTTCAGGTAGACGATGTACTTCTCGCGGGCGAGCGCCGCCGCCTGGTTCACGGCGTAGCAAATCCCAATGTTGTCCGGCGACGCCGTATGTTCGATCCCCTCGGCCCGCACCCACTCGAGCGAGCCGTCGGATCCGTCGTTCACGTGGACGATGATCTGGTGCGCATGGCGCGAATTCTGGCGAATGCTGCGCACGCAAAGCTGAAGCAACGCGAGGTTGTTCCACGTCGGAACGATGATGGAGAACATCCGGATTTCCTTGTTGTCGCGAATAGCGCACAGCAGGGTGTCTCACAACACCGCGCCGTGCGCCGGAATCAATAGACGATCTGTACCGATTCGGGTGCCAGCCACTGGCGAAGTTCGCCGAGCAATTCGTCGCCCGGCTGTACCTTCCAGTCGTCGCCCAGACGTGACTCGCATTCGGCGTCTGGCCGGCGGTACACGATGTGCACCGGCAAGCCGTTCTGCTTGTCAGCGTCGCCATCGCCGTTGCCATTGCCGTTGCGGCGACCGAAGCCACCGCCACCACCGCCCCCACCACCACCATGAAAGCCGCCCCCGGCACTTGCCGTTGCCGCGACGCGGTACATCGTGCAGTGCGGTTGCAACGTGGCACGCAGACGCGTCCAGTCGGCATTGCCGTTAAACGACAGCTTGAGTGCTCGCGCGAAACGCGCACGCGCCCGGCCGAGATCCATCAGGCTTTCCGTGGTGAAACGCAAGCCGCCCGTAAAACTGTCGGGGCGCGCATTGCCCTGCACGATCAGCAGTTCGTCTTCCTTGAAGAGATGCTTGTTCGCTTCGAACTGCTCGTTGAAGATCGTCACTTCGAGTGTGGCCGTGCCGTCGTCGAGCTGAACGATCAGCATCTTCCCGCGCTGGGTCATCATCGTACGCAGGCTGGAAATCACCCCCGCGACGAGCCTGTCCCGCCCTTCGGAGAGATCACGGATGCGTGTGCGCACGAAGCGCCGCACTTCGTCCGCGTACGAATCGAACATGTGGCCTGACAGGTAGAAACCGAGTGCCTGCTTCTCTTCCTGGAGCTTGCGCTTGTCGCTCCAGGCGGGCTCGTCCGCCAGTTCCAGCGGCGCTTGCAGGCTTTCGTCACCGAGATCGAACAAGCTGACCTGATTGGCCGCCGCGCTCGCTTGCTCGGCCGCTTCCATCGCCAACGGCACCGACGCCATCAACTGCGCACGATTGTCGTGAATGCTGTCGAAGGCACCGGCACGAATCAGCGCTTCAATGGTGCGACGGTTCACCACGCGACGATCGATGCGTGCACAGAAGTCGAACAGATCGGTGAATGGCTTGCCTTCGCGAGCGCGCAGAATTTCTTCGATCGCCGACTGGCCGCTGCCCTTGATGGCGCCCAGACCGTAGCGAACGGTCTTTGAATCGGCCGGCTCGAAGCGGTAAGCGGAAACGTTGACGTCCGGCGGCAGCACGCGCAGCCCGTTGACGCTGGACAGGCAATCTTCGTAAAGAATCTTGACCTTGTCCGTGTCGTCCATGGCCAAGCTCATGTTGGCCGCCATGAATTCGGCAGGATGGTGCGCCTTGAGCCATGCGGTGTAGTACGCGAGCAGCGCGTACGCGGCCGCGTGCGACTTGTTGAAGCCGTAGCCCGCGAACTTCTCCATCAAGTCGAAGATTTCGTCCGACTTTTCGCGCGTGAGGCCGTTTTCAGCCGCCCCCTTCGCAAAAATCTCGCGATGCTCGGCCATTTCCTCGGCCTTCTTCTTACCCATCGCGCGACGCAACAAGTCAGCGCCACCGAGCGAGTAACCGCCGATGATCTGCGCCATCTGCATGACCTGCTCCTGGTAGACCATGATGCCGTAGGTCTCCTGGAGCACCGGCTCAACGCGCGGATCCGGATATTCCGTCTTCTCGCGGCCGTGCTTACGCGCGCAGAAACTCGGGATCAGGTCCATCGGGCCCGGACGATACAACGCCACCAGCGCGATGATGTCCTCGAACCGGTCCGGCTGGGCATCCTTCAACATGCCCTGCATGCCCCGGCTTTCCAACTGGAACACCGCCACCGTGTTGGCTTTCTTGAGAATGTTGAACGCGGCCGGGTCCGTGAGCGAGACCTGATCGAGCGACCAGTCCGCCATCTCCGGATGCAAACGCTTGATGTAGCGCTCTGCCCAGTTCAGGATCGTGAGGGTCGTCAGACCCAGAAAGTCGAACTTCACCAGGCCGACGGCTTCCACGTCGTCCTTGTCGTACTGGCTCACCACGCCGCTGGCGTCTTCGCCACTGCCCTGCGTGTACAGCGGGCAGAAGTCCGTGAGCTTGCCCGGTGCGATCAACACGCCACCCGCGTGCATGCCGACGTTACGCGTGAGGCCCTCAACGCGCTGCGCCAGCTCGATCAATTGCCTGACCTCGTCCTCGGTCTGGAAGCGCTCGGCGAGTTGCGGCTCCTCCTTGAGCGCGTCTTCGATCGTGACGTGCTTGCCCGGCTTGAACGGGATCAGCTTGGAGATACCGTCGACGAAGTTGTAACCCAGATCGAGCACTCGGCCAACGTCGCGCACTGCCGCCTTGGCGGCCATCGTGCCGAAGGTCGCGATCTGCGAAACGGCATCCGCGCCGTACTTTTCCTTGACGTACTGAATGACGCGATCGCGCCCGTCCTGACAGAAGTCGATATCGAAGTCAGGCATCGAGACGCGTTCCGGATTCAGGAAGCGCTCGAACAGCAGGTTGTACTTGAGCGGGTCGAGGTCGGTAATGCCCAGCGCATAAGCGACCAGCGAACCGGCGCCCGAGCCCCGGCCGGGCCCCACGGGCACGCCATTGTTCTTCGCCCACTGGATAAAGTCCGCCACGATCAGGAAGTAGCCGGGGAAGCCCATCTTGATGATCGTGCCGGTCTCGAAGTCGAGCCGCTTGTAATAGTCGGGACGCCGCTGGTCGCGCTCCGCCTCGTCGGGGAACAACTGCGTGAGACGCGTCTCCAGCCCTTCCTTGGACAGTTGCACAAGGTAGTCGTCGAGCGACATGCCATCGGGCGTGGGGAACAACGGCAGCTTCGGTTTGCCGAGTTCGAGCGTGAGGTTGCAGCGCTTGGCGATCTCGACCGTATTGGCCAGCGCGGAGGGCACATCCGCGAACGCGGCGATCATGTCGTCCTGCGTGCGGAAACTCTGGTCCTGTGTGAAACGGCGAACACGGCGCGCGTTACCCAGCATCTCGCCTTCCGAAATACACACGCGCGCTTCGTGCGCGGTGAAATCGTCAGCCGTCATGAACTGGATCGGATGCGTGGCGACGACCGGCAGTCCCGCCTTCGCCGCCAGTTGCACCGCCTGCTGCACGTAGGTCTCCATGCCCGCGTGACCGGTGCGCTGCAACTCGATGTAGAACGCGCCCGGAAACACACTCGCCCAGTGATTCGCGCATTGCAGCGCCAGATCGGGATTCCCGGCCGCCAGTGCGGCGCCGATATCGCCCATCTGCGCGCCAGAGAGCGCCAGCAGACCGCCTGCGAGGCCATCGGCCTGAAGCCACGACGGTTCGATCTCCGCGCGCCCGCGCCACTGATTGCTCAGCCAGGCCTTGGAGAGCAACTGGCACAGGTTCAGATAGCCTTCCTTGTTGCGCGCGAGGAGCAACAGTCGCGACGGCTTGTCGCGATCGGCCGGATTCGTGATCCAGGCGTCGCAGCCGATGATCGGCTTGACGCCCTTGCCGCGGGCTTCCTTATAGAAACGGATGGCGCCGAACATGTTCGCGAGATCGGTCAGCGCGAGCGCGCCTTGACCGTCCTTGGCGGCGGCCTTGACGACGTCGTCGAGCCGCACGATGCCATCGGCGATCGAGTATTCGGAATGGAGACGGAGGTGGACGAAGCGAGGTTCTGACATGGGCGGTATTGTAACGCGCCGCCCCCGGATAGCGGGCTTCGACGTCGCGAAACGTCCGGCGTCGTCATGCTTTTCGGATAGCGCCGAGCGGGCACTAGGAATTATTCCGCCTCAGACCCGAGGTGCCGTCCGATTTGGCGGAATCTGGTGTGAAATCAAAGTGCTTCGGGCCCGAATCGGCGATAATGGCGGTTTATTGCTTCACGCTTTTGCGAAACTCCGTTGCCATGTCTATCGTCAATATCGCTGCGTACAAGTTCGTCACGCTCGACGACATCGCGACCCTGCGTCCGGCCCTGCTCGAACGCTGCCAGGCACTCGGCCTGAAGGGCACCATCCTGCTTGCGCCGGAAGGCATCAACCTGTTTCTGGCGGGCTCGCGCGAGGGCATCGACGCATTCCTCGCCGGTTTGCGCGCCGATGCCCGGTTTGCCGACCTCACCGTCAAGGAAAGCCTTTCCGAGACCCAGCCGTTCCGCCGGATGCTGGTGCGTCAGAAGAAAGAAATCATCACGATGAAGATGCCGGTCATCAAGCCGGCAGAAGGCCGTGCCCCCGGTGTCGACCCCGTCACGCTCAAGCGCTGGCTCGACGCCGGCCACGACGACGAAGGCCGCCCGGTCGTGATGCTCGACACCCGCAACGACTTCGAAATCGATGTCGGCACGTTCGAGAACGCCGTCGATTATCGTCTGACGAAGTTCTCGGAATTTCCCGACGTCATCGCGACACACCGTGAAGATTTCGAAGGCAAGACCATCGTGTCGTTCTGCACCGGCGGCATTCGTTGCGAGAAGGCCGCGATCTACATGCGCGACATCGGCCTGGAGCACACCTATCAGCTCGACGGCGGGATTCTCAAGTACTTCGAAGACGTGGGCGGCGCCCACTATCGGGGCGACTGCTTCGTCTTCGACTACCGCACGGCGCTCACGCCTGATCTCGCACCGTCAACGACCAAGCAGTGCTTCGCCTGCCGCGCCGTCGTCACCGCCGAGGATCAGCAAAGCCCCGATTACGTCGAGGGCGAGCATTGCCCGGCATGTGTCGGCAGCCGGCCTGCGGCGGATACGGCACAGGGCGCTGCCATGGCCGCCAACGCTGCCACGTCCGCCTGAGCGCGCCGGTGGCTCACGCTCCGGCGCGGGACGCCACGCCGCCCGGCGGCCCCACGGCCCCCTCGGCGCCCTTGGCTCCCTCCTCCCGCTCTCCCCGCTACGCCCGGCGGTACCGGGGCCGTTTCGCGCCCTCCCCGACCGGCCCGCTGCATCGCGGCTCGCTCGTCACGGCGCTGGCCAGTTGGCTCGATGCCCGCGCGCATGACGGCGTCTGGATCGTGCGCATGGAAGATCTGGACGAACCGCGATGCGTGCCGGGAGCGGCCGAAGACATTCTCGCCACCCTGACGCGTCTGGGCATGCACTCGGACGAACCCATCGTCTGGCAAAGCCGGCGGCACGCGCTGTACGAACAGGCGCTCGCCTCGCTCACGGCGCGCGGGCTGGTCTATCCCTGCGGCTGCACGCGCCGCGAAATCGCTGATTCGCTCACGCGTGTACATGCACGGCACAGCACGCTCGCGTATCCGGGCACGTGCCGCGACGGCCTGCACGGCAAGACGGCACGCGCGTGGCGTCTGCGGGTGCCGGATGGCGATGCGGCGCGCATGCACTTCGAAGATCGCTGGATGGGAACGCAAACGCAGGATCTGGCCACGGAGGTCGGCGACTTCGTGCTCAAGCGCGCCGACGGCCAGTGGGCGTATCAGTTGGCCGTGGTCGTCGACGATCAGGCGCAGGGCATCACCGATGTCGTGCGTGGCGAGGACTTACTCGACTCGACGGCGCGCCAGATCCATCTGCAAGCGTGCCTCGATGCCCCAACGCCGCACTATCTGCACGTACCGCTGGTCTTGGCAGACGACGGCGAGAAGCTGAGCAAACAGAATGGCGCAGCACCGCTCGCGCTCGACACAACCGAGGCCGTCCTGGCCGCACTCAAGAACGCCGCGAGCCATCTCGGATTGCCCGCATCGCTGGCCCACCTCTCTCACTGCGAAGACTTCTACGCCGCAGCGACGCAAGCCTGGCGGGAACAGCACGCGAGATAAAGCCCGGGCCTTCGCGACTTCGCTATCGAGCGCGCAATGAAAAAAGCCAGCGTAACCACGCTGGCTTTTCACTTTCAGCGCGCCACAACGCAGGCGCGCGATCGCTATCTCAGGTGCTCGCCTTGCGGGGGAAACCTGCAAGCAGCGCCGCCACCTGACGCTTGGGCGCCTTTTCCGGCAGTGCGCCAAACGCGGTCGGCGCAACCGATTCGAGCGACGACGAGCGGGTGTCGCGATGCGACTCGACCGTCGACGGCGACGGTTCGTACGGCTTGTAGAAGAATTCGTCTTCCGCACGCACGCGACGCGGCGCAGAACCGCCACCGCTGCGACCGGCACGCAGGCCATCGTGACGGCCATGACGCTCGGTGCGCTCGCCCCGGTCCGTGCGGTCAGTGCGATCGGCACGCTCACCGCGATCGTAGCGCTCACCGTTACGGTCGTCGCGCGAACGGCTGCGACGCTCCATCACCAGTTCGCCACGCTTGAGTTCGCGCTTGATCAGCTTCTCGATTCCCACGAGGTGCTTGCGCTCGTCCGGCGCGCACAGCGAGATGGCCTCGCCCGACGCTCCCGCACGGCCCGTGCGACCGATACGGTGCACGTAGTCTTCCGGGTTGTACGGCAGATCGTAGTTGATCACGCCCGGCAGATCGGTGATGTCCAGACCGCGTGCAGCGACGTCGGTCGCCACCAGCGCACGGATGCCACCTTGCTTGAATGCTTCGAGCGCTTGCATACGCTCGTTTTGCGACTTGTCGCCATGAATGGCCGCCGTCACGATACCTTCGCGCTCCAACTGGCGTGCCAGACGGCTTGCACCGACCTTGCTGTTGACGAACACGATGACCTGCTTGAGGTCGCGTTCGTTCAGAATCTGCACGACGGCAGCGCGCTTGTCGTCTTCCTCCACTTCGTAGACGACCTGCTCGACCTTATCGGCCGTCGCATTGCGACGCGCCACTTCGATCGTGACCGGATTCGAGAGATAGCTCGAAGCGAGCTTCTTGATGTCGTTCGAGAACGTGGCCGAGAACAGCAACGTCTGGCGCTGCTTCGGGAGCAGATTCAGAATGCGTTGCAGATCCGGCAGAAAGCCCATGTCGAGCATGCGGTCGGCTTCGTCGAGCACGAGCATCCGGACCTGGCTCAGGTTCACCGTCTTCTGTTCAACGTGATCGAGCAGACGGCCCGGCGTGGCGATCAGAATTTCGACGCCGCGTCGCAGCATGTCCTTCTGCGGGTTCATGTCGACGCCACCGAACACCACCGTGTTACGCAGCGGCGTGTGCGTTGCGTAGGCGCGCACATTGTCGGCGACCTGATCGGCGAGTTCGCGCGTCGGCGTGAGGATCAGCGCACGCACCGGGTGACGCGCGGGCGATGCACTCGTGTTGGCCTCGGGCAGCAGGCGCTGAATGATCGGCAGCGAGAAGCTGGCCGTCTTGCCCGTTCCCGTTTGCGCGGCACCCATGACGTCGCGCCCGGACAGCACGACCGGAATCGCCTGTGCCTGAATCGGCGTCGGTTGGGTGTAGCCCTGCTCGGCGATGGCCCGCAAGATGTCCGCATGTAGCCCGAAGCTATCGAAGCCGGGGGTCGGAATAGCATTTACATCAGCCATGATGAAGGGACATCTCTTTTAAAAAACGGGGGCCGCCACGCGGAAGGATTCCGCATCAAAGCTCACTCGCGAAGATTCAAGGGGCGCTGCGCGCCATGCTCGGGGCTGGCGCGAGAGGGGTCTGTCGAGGGACAGATGCGTCGGGCGCCGCCGGACCAGGGTGGTCGTCAAGAAGCGAAACAGACGCAATTCTAGCACTTGCGCACGACCAACGTGTGACAGCGGCCCTTTCCGGGCCGCGGGGCCGCGTTTTTGACGGGCACGCCGTCAGTGGCCCGCCCCCGCCTTGGCGCCGCCGTCGGCCTTGCCGTCGTGGCCCACCGGCTTGGTAGCCCCGTTGGTAGCCCCGCTAGTCGACCCGTTAGTCGACCCATTGCTCGCCCCGGCCTTCACGGCCTTGCCCGCCTGGGCGGCGCGCGCGCGGTTGGCGTAGCGTTGCGCGAGAACGGCACACACCATCAATTGCATCTGATGGAACAGCATGAGCGGCAACACGATGGCGCCCAGCGGTCCGGTGGCGAACAGCACCTTGGCCATCGGAATGCCGCTCGCAAGGCTCTTCTTCGAGCCGCAGAAGACGATGGTGATCTCGTCTTCGCGCGAAAAACCGAGCCAGCGGGCGGAATACGTGGTCACCGCCAGCATGATGGCCAGAATCACCGCGCAGCAGCCCAGCAAGCCGAGCAGCGCCAGCAGCGGAATCTGATGCCACAAGCCGGTATTCACCGCCTCGCTGAAGGCCGTGTAGACAACCAGCAGGATCGAGCCCTGATCGACGACTTTGAGCAGCGTGCGATTACGCTCGACCCATTTGCCGATCGCCTTGCGCGAGAGTTGGCCCGCGATGAACGGCACGAGCAACTGCAACATGATGTTGCCGATCGAGTCGAACGGCGACGCGCCGGTATTGCCGTCGTGGTGGATGACGATCAGGCCGACGAGCACCGGCGTGATGAAGATGCCGAACAGGCTCGACGCCGACGCGCTGCACACCGCCGCCGGCACGTTGCCCCGCGCAATCGAGGTGAACGCAATGGCGGACTGCACCGTCGCCGGCAGCGTGCACAGGAAGAGAATGCCCAGATACAGCTCAGGCGTGACCATCCAGGAGAGCACCGGCTTGAGCGCCACACCGACGATCGGGAAGATCACGAACGTGCTGGCGAACACCAACAGGTGCAGACGCCAATGCGTCGCACCGGCGAGCACCGCCTCACGCGAGAGCTTTGCGCCGTGCAGGAAGAACAATGCGGCAATTGCCACGTTGGTGAGCAGGTTGAAGGCAACTTCGCCTTCGCCGTGCGCTGGCAGGAAGCTGGCGAGCGCAACGGTCGCCACAAGCATCAACGTGAAATTGTCGGGAAGGAAACGCGGTCTGGCCATCGTCAATCTCAAATGCGTCAAAAAAGACAAAGCCCGCTCGCCAGAACACGGGACGCGACGGCATGTCGGCCGCCAGCGGGGTCGTCAATCGATCAGCAGGCGATCGAAAGTGACCGGAAGTGTGCGCTCGCGATACGGGTTTTCACGTATTAGAACGCAAGGGCAGTTAAAATACAAATTCATTTAAAAAATTCATTCATACCAAATACGCATGAATATCTCGCTGCGCCAGCTCAAGGTGTTCCTCGCAGTGGCTGAACACGGCAGCTTCAGCCGTGCCGGCGAGGATATCGGCCTCACCCAGCCCGCCGTGAGCCGCTGTATCCGCGAGTTGGAACAAGAACTCGGGCTCAAGCTGGTGGATCGCACCACACGGGAGGTCACGCTGACCGAAGTGGGCGCTAGCCTCTCGGCAACGCTTGCCCGGGTGCTCGACGAGCTGGAGAGCGCTCTGCGCGACACGCACGGTTTGGCCGAAGAGCGCCGCGGCCGGGTGCGCGTGGCCAGCGCCCCCACGATCTCCGCCAATCTGATGCCCGAATGCATCTCGGCCTGTGCGGCCCGCTATCCGGACATCACGCTCATGCTGCGCGACCAGGTCCAGACGCTCGCGACCGACAGCGTGCGTCACGGCGAGGTCGATTTCGGGGTCATCGTTGCCTCGGAAGGCACGGACGATCTGGTCGGCGAACCCATCATGGTGGAGCCGTTCCTCGTGGTGTGCGACCGCTCACATCGCTTCGCGAAGCAAACGCAGGTGACGTGGAAGGACCTCAACGGCGAGAAGCTGGTGTTGCTCGACTATGCGTCGGGCAGCCGGCCGCTGATCGACCGCGCGCTGGCCGAGCATGGCGCCTATTGCCAGGTCGCCCAGGAAGTCGGGCACGCCATCACGGTCTTCCGGATGGTCGAAGCGGGCATCGGCATCAGCATCATGCCGGCGCTGGCCCTTCCCGCCATGCCGGGTCTGCCGGAGAACGGCGGACGTCTCGTCGCCCTGCCGCTCGTGCCGCAACTCGAGCGCACCATCACGCTCGTGCGCCGCAAGAACCGCACGCTCTCCCCCGCCGCACAATCGGTCTGGGAGTTGATCCAACAAATCACGGCCAATGCACCGCATGCGCTTGGCACCCAGCCCGCCCGCCAACCCTGACACGGTGGGAGATACGCCTCGATATCGAAATTTCCGGGGACGTTGCGCGACATTCAGCGCAATAAGGCCATTCATCTTTTTTGACACCATCACAAAGTGAGTGAGTGCCTGCTACAATCCGGATACGTCGACTCGCGCTAAATGCGTGACTGTGCCGATTGGCATCCGCCCCGCCATCGTGCCTCGACGATATGCCCGCGCCCTGCGGGCATTGTGTTTCCGGTACGGCGTCATGGACTTGTTCATCAAATACTTCAGCCCGCTGTGGCTCTTCCACGCGGCGGCCGATCTGTCTTTCTGGCAGCGGCATCAACTCGACGCACGCATGCAGGTCGTGAGCCGCTTCATGTGGCGCTATGTCATGCGCTGGAGTGTGGTGAGCGCCGTGTTGCTCGTTCCCGCCGCCGTCATGGCACACGGCTTTGCCGCCATCGGACTCGCGTTGGTCGGCGGCGTGTCGGCGAGCGTCACCGTACTGATGGCCGCACTCGCGCTGGGCTGCCTCATCGGCTCGCGCCTGCGCTAAGTCACCGAACGCACGTAGCCCATCAGGTTCCGGCCCTCTCCCGGGAAACGCCGGGGTCGTTCCGCACGCCTTAATGCGGCAGATCGTCTCGTCATGCGCCCAGCGACCGAGCCCGGCGAAGTTTCTTCACGAGCGTCGACTATCATGGAACGGCTCGCCTCGCGTGGTGATCCGCCCGCGGCGCCGGCATCTCTCGACCCCTAAGGAGATTCCCATGGCCAACGCCAAGATCCTGGTGGTGTTCTATAGCATGTACGGGCACATCTACAAGATGGCCGAAGCGGTCGCCGAAGGCGCACGCAGCGTTGCCGGCACCGATGTCACCGTGATGCAAGTCCCTGAACTGGTGCCCGACGAAGTGCTCGAGAAGAGCGGCGCCAAGGCCGCACGCGCTGCGTTCGCGAACGTGCCTGTCGCTCAAGTCGATCAACTTGCCGACTACGACGCCATTATCTTCGGTACGCCGACCCGCTTCGGCAACATGACCGCGCAGATGCGCAACTTCCTCGACCAGACCGGCGGCCTGTGGGCCAAGGGGTTGCTCGTGGGCAAAGTCGGCAGCGTATTCGCCAGCACCGCCACGCAACATGGCGGTCAGGAAACGACGATCACGAGCTTTCACACCACGCTGCTTCACCACGGCATGGTCATCGTTGGCGTGCCGTACACCGAGCCGGGGCTCACCAACATGGGCGAGATTACCGGCGGTACCCCATACGGCGCGACCACGCTCGCGGCCGGCGACGGTTCACGTCAACCCAGCCAGAACGAGTTGAAGATCGCGAAGACACAAGGCCGTCACGTGGCGGAAATCGCCGCCGCACTCAAACACGGACGCTCGTTGTAGGTCGCACCTCATCGCGCGGCGGCGGCGACGTTTGGCGCACGCGCCGCGCGATTCCTGTTCAGGCGGTGTTCAGGCCGTCCCTGAATGGCCGATCTCAGATCAACTGCAATTGCTTCAGCACGGCGCGCACGATACGCGCGCGCTTCGGCGCATCGTCGTTGTCTTTCAGATCGATGTTCAGCGCCACGCTCGTGATGTTGCCGTCGCGCTCGATCCAGCCCACCCACCAGCCGATATCGGGCTTCTTGCCGTCGAACCAGCCCGTCTTGCCGTGCAATACGTAATCGGGATTGGCCTCGACAATCGAAATGTCGCGCACGATGTCTTGCGAACGCGCCGAGAACGGCAACGTTCCACGCGCGAGACGTTGCAGGAAATCGACCTGCTCGCGCGCCGAGATCTGAAGGCTGTCGTCGACCCAATACGCATCGGCGGCACTGCCGATGGTGCGGTTCCCGTAGCCGGCCTCGTTCAGCTTGGTCTGGGCATACTCGCGCGGGATCTTGTGCGAGACGACCTGATAACACGGCAGGCATGACACGCGAAACGCATTGCGCAAGTCCATCGCAGCGTTCCATTGCTTCACGCGGCGCGGCTTGCCGTCCCAGGGAATGATCTCGCGCTCGTTATCGAGTGCGCCCGACTCCAGCGCGAGCAAGCTGTTGAAGATCTTGTACGTCGACGCAGGCGACATTCGCCGCTCGGCACGTACCGGGTCGAACGCCTGATACGTCTGCGTGCGAGCATCGAGCACCACAATCGTGCCCTTGACCCCTTCCGCGTCGAAGAACTTGCCCCAGTCGGCGCGCTCCGTCATGTGCACGGGCGCCGTCCGAACCGGTTCCGCCGCATCTGCCGGTCCGGCGAACATGATCGCGCAGACAAGCGCAAGCAAGAGCACGACCGCACCCCGCAGTCCACAGACGCCACGCCGCCAGCGAGAGATTATCGTTTTCATTTCGTTGTCCTTATTTCATGGGATGCCATGGAGATGGCAGGAACGTTGGCAGTGGCGCTGGCCAGGCACCGGCTTCCGGAAGCGCTTGCAGGATAGTGCGCGTTTCGACAGACGCAAAGCAAAGCTACCGTAACCGACGTAACCGCCGTATCATCGGTGCGCCCCTCAGAAGATTCCGCCGGTGCTGCGGATGTCGTCCACTGCCCGGTGCGACTCGATACCCCTCGACGCCATGCCCGACACACCTGTCCCGAGCCTCACGCCCTCAGCCGCTGCCGACGCGCCTGCGCTCGTCGTGCGCCTCGACGCCCCTCAGAAGATCGATGGTCGACCGGTGCGCTATCAGAGCCTGTGGTTGTTGATGCGGGTCTATTACGCGGCCCACTACGAGTTGTCATCCGTCTCGCTGGCCTCGCTGAAAATCCGTTTCGCTCAGTCCGGTGAGGCCGGCGATTTGCGCATGCTGATCAGTCGCGCATTCTCGGACTTTGCTCGCTGGGGCGTCGCCGTCGGCTGGGGTGACGACAGGCACGCCGACGTGCGTCTGCTGCCGACACGCGGCCGCGGCAAAGGGCCTTTCTGGCTCGCCCGGCATGAGATGTCGCGCATCGTTGTGGCGATCGGAGACACCACGCCCGACGACCCACGCCGTGCCATTGCCGCGTTTCTCGGGCTTCCGCAAGACACGGCAACCGATACGCAATCGCCCGCACTCGATTACGTCATGCAGGACATCGCGTTCTGGCATCACCTCACGCTCGGCAAGCGCGACATGCAGGACGGCGTGTTCTTCGCGCCGCCGCAAACGCCCTCGCAAGGGGACGGGCGGCGTCAGCGCACGGGGGCGATTGCGTCGTTCCATGCGGCACAGGTGTGCGCCGTCGACGATGTGCAACGCGGCATCGCCCTGCTCGCCGAGACAATCGTGTGGCGTCGCATGGGCGACGCCGCGCGCACGAAAAAGACGCTTGCCACACTCGCCGCGACCTTTGGCGCGAACGCGCCGGGCTCCCCCGGCTCCCCCACCTTGCGCGCCATGCACTGGATCGTGCAGGCGTGGCAAGCCTATGCATTGCGCGACGAAGCCGGGGCATTCGCCCATCTGCAACGCATCGGCGACGACGCGTCGCTCGCGCCATGCCTCGTCTACAACCCGCGTATCCGCTTCGAGAGCCGCAACCTGCAAGCGTTGCTGTACAAGTCGCACGCTGCGCGCTCCGGCCCGATGCCCGCGCGGGCTCAATCGGCCGCCAATGCGCTGGCGGCGTTCTCCGACGCCCTGCAAGCGGCCTTCGAAGCCGACTCCATCGAACTCGCGCAGCACGTCGCGGCCAATATCGGCTTGTCGCTCTGGCTGTTCTGGCAGGGCGCGCTCATCGACCCCGGCAGACGTCTTGCCGCCGCCGAGGTGCAACGTCAGGCGCTGCGCTGGATCGGTCTGTCGGAATGGATCTGCGACCGCTTCGGCGTGGGCGGCAACTCGGTGTGGAATACCGTCTTCCTGTTGCGTATCGCGCGCGGCGCCGTGCCGGCGCGGCGCGACCCCGATCTGACGACTTTACGCGCGAGCACACCGCTCACGGTCGATGCCTTTCTCGACGCCGTGCAGCCGTTCGGCGCCCCTTTCTCCCGGGCCAAGGGCTTCCGGCGCTGGACGGATGTGCTGGCGACGACGCTCGCCGATCATGAAGAGGGACGTGTGAGCTTCGAGCCGTTGCAGCTCGCCAACCTGTGGTTCGAAATGTTGTGGTTCACGCTGCATCAGGACGGCGACTCGCCGCAGGCGTTGCACGCCGCCCAGTCGCTGGGTCGGGTGCTGCCGATGCTGCCGCCGCCCGACCGGCGGTTCTTCCGTGACGCGCTGCGACTGATGCCGCGCGAGTTTCAGCGCGAAGTCCGGTTGGCGCAGTAATGCTGGCGTCACGCCGCCCTTCACCCTCACATCTGGCTGGGGCCTGACCGGCAGACTCACGCAGCCCCCGGACCGCCAGCCCATACTGCACACGTTCGATCGGCACAACAAGGACGACAGCGGGCGCGCCACGCGCGGAGCAAACATCGCGTGCGAGGTTTTCATCGGCATTTTCTATGCCGCATTGCACCATCTGCCGTTCACGTTTTTCGGGACACATCGTGCTTGTGTTTGCCGGGCATGTCGGTGTATCGTTGCCGCAAAGCTAGCGCAGGGGTCCTGCAACGTGAGTTGTGGGTGAGAAATACCCTTAGAACCTGATCTGGATAATGCCAGCGCAGGGAGCGTAGAAGTTCCTCGCCCCCGTTCATGCTCCTGAGCCGCTTTGCGCCGAATTTGTCGGCGTCAACACGTGCCCCGCCAGGAGACATTGCATGAACGCCAATCCGAAATTCCTCTCAGCCAACGCGCGCGTAGACGAAGCTGCGATCGCCCCGCTGCCCAATTCCCGAAAGATCTACGTCAGCGGTTCGCGTCCCGACATCCGTGTTCCGATGCGTGAAATCTCGCAAGCGGACACGCCGACGAGCTTTGGCGGCGAGAAGAATCCGCCGATCTACGTCTACGACACATCCGGCCCTTACACCGATCCCGATGCCCGCATCGACATCCGCTCCGGCCTGCCCGCCCTGCGCGCCGGGTGGATCGAGGAGCGCGGCGACACCGAAGCGCTGCCGGGCCTGACGTCCACGTTCGGCCGTGAGCGTGCCGCCGACGCCGCCACCGCCGAGCTGCGTTTCCCCGGTCTGCACCGCACGCCGCGCCGCGCCAAGGCCGGCAAGAACGTCACGCAGATGCACTACGCGCGTCAGGGCATCATCACGCCTGAGATGGAATACGTCGCGATTCGCGAAAACCTGCGCCGTCAGGAATACATCGAGAGCGTGCGCAACACCGGCCCGCAAGGCGAACGTCTGGCCAAACTGCTCTCGCGCCAGCATCCGGGGCAGCACTTCGGCGCCAGCCTTCCCGCCGAGATCACGCCGGAGTTCGTGCGCAGCGAAATCGCCCGTGGCCGCGCCATCATCCCGAACAACATCAACCACCCGGAATCGGAGCCGATGATCATCGGCCGTAACTTCCTGGTGAAGATCAACGCGAACATCGGCAACTCGGCCGTAACGTCGTCGATCGGCGAAGAAGTCGACAAGATGACGTGGGCGATCCGCTGGGGCGGCGACACGGTGATGGATCTGTCGACCGGCAAGCACATCCACGAAACGCGCGAGTGGATTCTGCGCAACAGCCCGGTGCCGATCGGCACGGTGCCGATCTATCAGGCGCTCGAGAAGGTGAACGGCAAGGCCGAAGAGCTGACGTGGGAAATGTTCCGCGACACGCTCATCGAGCAGGCAGAGCAAGGCGTGGATTACTTCACGATTCACGCCGGTGTGCGCCTCGCGTACGTGCCGATGACCGCCAACCGCATGACCGGCATCGTGAGCCGCGGCGGCTCGATCATGGCCAAGTGGTGCCTCGCGCATCACAAGGAGAGCTTCCTTTACACGCACTTCGAAGAGATCTGCGAAATCATGAAGGCGTATGACGTCGCGTTCTCGCTGGGCGACGGCCTGCGTCCGGGCTCGATCTACGACGCCAACGACGAAGCGCAACTCTCCGAACTGAAAACGCTGGGCGAACTCACGCAGATCGCCTGGAAGCACGACGTTCAGGTCATGATCGAAGGCCCGGGCCACGTGCCGATGCAGCTCATCAAGGAGAACATGGATCTCCAGCTCGAGTACTGCGACGAAGCCCCCTTCTACACGCTCGGACCGCTCACGACGGATATCGCCCCGGGCTACGACCACATCACGTCGGGCATTGGCGCCGCGACCATCGGCTGGTACGGCACCGCCATGCTGTGCTACGTCACGCCGAAGGAACACCTCGGCTTGCCGAACAAGGACGACGTGAAGGAAGGCATCATCACGTACAAGCTTGCCGCACACGCCGCCGATCTGGCCAAGGGCCATCCCGGCTCGCAGATTCGTGACAACGCGCTGTCGAAGGCTCGCTTCGAATTCCGTTGGGAAGACCAGTTCAATCTGGGTCTCGATCCGGACAAGGCGCGTGAATTCCACGACGAAACGCTGCCGAAGGACTCCGCCAAGGTGGCGCACTTCTGCTCGATGTGCGGACCGCACTTCTGCTCGATGAAGATCACGCAGGACGTGCGCGATTATGCTGCCAAGCAAGGCCTGAGCGACGAAGCGGCGCTCAAGCAGGGCATGGAAGTCAAGGCGGTCGAGTTCGTCAAGAGCGGCGCAGAGATCTACCGTCGCACCTGATGTGGCATGAGGTGGCATGACGTGACATGACGCAAGCGTGCGGTGTGTCGTTTGCACCGCACGTGAGCCCGTCGTCAACGCCAAACGCCGACGCGCCCGGGTCATACCGGGCGCGTTTTTTTATGCGTGACGTCTGACGATCAAGCGTGTGCCCGATCGGGAGCGCTTACCGCTGTACTGACGCCTCGGTGGCGGCATCGGCCGGCGCTGTCGGCAAGCCGCGCAGGGTGAGCTGGTTGCGCAGTCGCTGCGTTGCAATATGCGGCGGCTTCGATGACATCGCCGTCGCCAGCGCCGTGAAGGACTTCGTGTTCGACGCCGGCAGCGCCGCCGCGTCCAACACTTGCGCATGGCGCATCTCCCAGTGACGCTCGCCCAGTTGCTCTACGCCCAGTGTGAGCTTGACCCACTCGTCCGTGCCCAGCGCCACAGAGGGCGGCAAATCGGATCGCACCATCGCCTGATGCATCGGCAAGCCGTTGGCGAGTCCCACGCGAAGCATCCATTCGGTGCTCGCACGGGTGGGCAGAACGCGAGACCCCTGATGCAGGCGCTCGCAGAGCTTTGCGATGAACGTAGCGGGCGACTCCAGTTCGTCACACGCCCTGGACCACTCCTTCTTGCCCGCCAGTGCTGGTTGGCCGGTCCATCGTCGAGCGGTATCCGCGACGATCGCCGTCACGTCGTCGCGACCGGTATCGAACGGCACGGTACCGTTGCGTCCGCCCGTGCCGAGCAGCGAGCCACTCACGATGTCGCGGCAAATCTGCGCGCGTTCGCTACCGCCGTCGGGCATGAAGACCGGGTGATTGCGACCGTCCAGCGACGCGATGTGCGGATTGATGTTCTGCGTACTGGCGCAGACATGAAGTGTCTCCATGGCGGACGCGCTAAGCACGGGTTGCGCACCACGCGTTGCACCGTTCGTGGGGGCGGCCAATGGCGCAAGGAACGCGTTGACGCGGGTCGTGTCGACCGGTTGCGACGCAAACGCGCCAAAGGGTGTCTCGGCCGATCCATCGACGTCCACCGACGTGCCCTGGAAATCGTTGCCGAATGCGTTGTCCACGCCCAGCGGTACCGCCACGGCATGCGGAGCGCGAACCGTCCACGGGTGCGCCGGCGCGTCGGCGCGGATGTTCGCGACGCTCATCAGCGGGATACCCGCGGCCCCGGCGAGTCCCGCAGCCGAATCGAGCGCGCCCGGTGCCACGGGGTTGCTCATGGCGGGCGAGTAATGGGATGCCTGTATAGCGTTCATCGTCGTGCTGTCCTCAGGAAAGAGAAACATGGCCTGTTGCCACGGCTCCGACACTGCGTCGGGGCGGCATTCACGATGCCCGAAGGGGGGAACGCCCATTGTCGGTTCTGTACGCGTTGTCTCGCGGCTCGGGTAAGGTACCGCCCTGCGGTAGACGACACGCCGGCGAGCGCCCGGCCCACAGGATCCGCTGTCGGCCTGCCCCGAACTTATGGCATGCTATCGGACAGCGGTACAGACGACGCGGCTGACGCGACCCGACAGACGGCGAAAACGGCACCTTTTGGCTGCTTTTTGGCTGCCTTTTGCTTCCGCTCGCACCGGACCGGGTACGCCCCTCCCGTCCGCCAGCCCGAAGGCATCTCAAAATGATGGCCCGCCGGCCTTGTTTCGAAATGTCTCCCTGCTACCGGACCCCACCCCGTGCAAACGGGTCCGGCCTGCGTCGCGGCAATGTACCCGCTATCGCACTTTCAGGGACAACAATATGAGTGGTTACGGTTTTCTTTTCAGTATCTTGGTGCTGGTTCTGGTCAGCGCCTTCTTTTCCGCCGCCGAAATTTCGCTCACTGCCGCCAAGCGCACCAAGTTGCAGGTGCTCATGGAGAAGGGCGATCTACAGGCCGTCAAGGTGCTCGCGCTCAAGGAGCAGCCCGGCAATTTCTTCACGGTCGTGCAGATCGGCGTGAACGCGGTCGCAGTGCTGGGCGGGGTGCTCGGCGAGAGCTTCCTGACCACTTACCTGTTCGGATGGCTCTCGACGTTTACCGATCAGGCGCTGGCCCTGCGGCTCTCGGGCATCGGCTCGTTCCTGTTCATCACGATCGCCTTCATTCAGTTCGCCGATCTGATTCCCAAGCGCCTCGCCATGGTCAACCCCGAGCGCGTTGCCGTGGCCATCATCGATCCGATGCTGCTTTGCCTGAAGGTCCTTCGCCCGCTGGTCTTCCTGTTCAATGGTGTGGCGAACTTCTTCCTGCGCATCTTCAAGGTGCCGACGCATGCGATCGACAACATTACTTCGGAAGACATCGCGGCCATGGTCGGCGCGGGGGCGCAAGCCGGTGTGGTCCGCAAGCAGGAACTTCATCTGATCGAGAACGTGTTCGAACTGGAATCGCGCACCGTCGGCTCGGTGATGACGTTTCGCGACGACGTGGTGTACTTCACCATCGCCGAGGAAGAACGCAGCATTCGCCAGAAGATGATCGAAAGCCCGCACTCGAAATATCTTGTGTGCCGCGACGAAATCGACAACGTGCTCGGTTATGTCGATTCGAAGGACTTGCTCCAGCGCATTGCCAGCGAAGATCTGTCGAGTGTGATCCGCAATCTGGACCGTCTCTACGCGAAGAAGCTGCTGGTGATTCCCGACACGCTCAATCTGTCCGAGGCACTGGCACGCTTCAAGGAAACCCGTGAAGGGTTTGCCGTCATCATCAACGAGTACGGGATGGTCGTTGGCGTAGTGACGCTCAACGACATCGTGGGCGCGCTCATGGGTGACGTGATTCACCCGGCCGATGAAGATCAGATCGTGCAGCGCGACGAACACTCGTGGCTCGTCGATGGCGTCACATCTGTCGAAGACGTGAAAAAAGCGCTCGATATCGACGAACTCCCCGGCGAAGGCGAGTTCGAGACCATCGCCGGGTTCATGATCTATCAGCTCAAGCGCATTCCGAAGAAGTCGGAAGCCACCGAGGCCGCAGGCTACAAGTTCGAAGTGGTCGACATCGACAACTACAAGATCGACCAGTTGCTCGTCACGCGTCTGGGCTCGGTCGCTGAAGCCGCTATCGCGGCATCGAATCAGGCATCGTAGCCAACACCTCCCTCAATCGCTCGGTCAATCCTCCATCGCGCTGCGTCGGCCGCGCGATGGCCGACGCGATCACCTGCCATGGCGCGTACAGCCATGCCTCGCGGCGTGCCCGCGTCACGCCCGTATAGATCAACTCGCGCGACAACACCCGGCTCGCCTGCTCCGGCAGCACCATCGCCACACGCTCGAATTCCGAGCCTTGCGACTTGTGGATCGTCATGGCGAATGCCGTTTCGTGCGCGGGCAGACTGGCTGGCGAGTAGAGGCGATATCCGCCGTCCGGTGTTGCAAACGCCACACGCAGCGTGCCGGACGGGCCGAGGGGGAGCGCAATGCCGATGTCGCCGTTGAACAGGTTCAACGCGTACTCGTTTTGCGTCACCAGTACGGGACGCCCCGCAAACCACGCGCCACCGCCGGCACCGAGCGCTACGCCGGCCCGGCGTGCGAGCACCGCTGTCAGTTGCGCGCCGAGAAACTCGACGCCACGCCGCCCGCCGCGCGTCGCACACAGCACGCGGAACTGGCCGAACGCGGCGAATACCGGCTGCGCAACCATCGCGATATCGGCGGAGGTAGCAGCGGCCGGGTCGCCAAGTTGTCCGATCGTCGTCACCGCTTGAGCCAGCGCATCGAGATAGGCCGAGTAGCCATCTGCCAGCGCGTTCAGATTGGCGGGCGACAACTGTATGCCGCCATCCTCGCTGAGCAGCACGCGATCCGCGCCCTTGGCCTCTCGTTCCTCGTCGTTCGCGTCCGGCTCTCTCGCAACCGGTTCTCTCGCGTCCTGTCCGGCCGATCCGGCGACGTGCAAGCGCGCATCGCGTTCGCTATCGGTAGTGGCCATGCTGGCAATACCGGGAATGGTGAACTCTTTGCGCGCCTCGATGACCTTGCCCGCCTTGATGGCGGTGGCCAAGCGGCCAATGGCCGAATGCGCCCCGAATCGATAGGTCCGCTCCAGCCACACGACCGTATCTTCCAGACCGCGCGACACGCGCGCGCTTGCTCCCGCCGCGCTGGGCATCGCGTTGGTGCCGGGCGCCAGCGGCCCTGAGCGCGGCGGCGCATCGATGGGCCATTCGAGGGCGGACAACAGGCGCAGACGCATGTCCGGAGAAAAAACACGTTGTGCGCTCAACTCGCCGAAGACGGCCCCGGCCTCGACCGCCGCGAGTTGGTCCTTGTCCCCCAACAGGATCAGACGTGCGCCCTCAGGCACCGCTTCGAGCAATTGCGTGGCCATCGACAGATCGATCATCGACGCCTCATCCACGACGATCAGATCGTAAGGCAGCGGGTTGCCCGCGTGATGGCGAAAGCGACGACCGACCTGTTCTGCCGATTCGGGCAAGACGCCAAGCAGCCGGTGCAGCGTCACCGCCGCTTCGGGCAGCGCCTGACGTACGGCTTCCGGGAGATCTTGCCGGGCCGTCAAGGCTTCCTGCATGCGCTGCGCCGCCTTGCCTGTCGGTGCGGCCAACGCCACCCGCAAGTTGGCGTCACGCTCGAGCAGACAGGCGAGCAAGCCCACGACGGTCGTCGTCTTACCGGTGCCGGGGCCGCCGCTGAGCACCACCAGCGAGCGTTGCAGCGCGAGTGCTGCCGCCGCCATCTGCCAGTTGGGTTCGGGTTGCCCGTCGGACGAGGCGAGCACGCCTTCGCCAAAGTAGCGCCGCAACCGCGCCCGATCCTCGGACGTCACGGGCGTGCTGGCCGTCAGCGACAACTTGCGCCCGAGCGCCGCCGCCAGACGTGCCTCATAGCCGTAATAACGCGCCAGATAGAGCCGGTCCTGATCGTCGAGCAACAACGGGAAGGCGTCGGCCGGCGCATCGCCCGCCAAACCCGCCAGGGCTGAAGCGAGACTTGCCGGAGCGCATAAGCCGCTAGCGAAGAGCGCCTCACGCCACACGGATAAGGCAGGCGCATCGCCGGGAAACAGTTCGCCACTGGCCTGCGCATCAAGCAGGTTATCGAGCGGTACGCAAACGTGACCTTCGGCCGTGGCAAGGCTCACGGCAAGCGCGGCGCGCCAGACGTAGCGGCACGTCACGTCGTCCGCGCCATGCCCGCGCGCGAGCATCGCCATTCGACGTGCAAATCCTTGCGCCAGTCGCACCGCGCCGCTGTCGGCCAGCGGCGCGCCGGCGGTATCCCCCGCAGCACGCCTATCGCTCATACGCCCTCCCCATCGGCAGCCGCCGCACCAGGGCTTGCATCCAGCGCCAGGGCTTCCAGGGCAGCGATTCCACTCGTCTCGCCCGCAGCGAACAACCGGTCGAGCGCGTCGACCATCTCGCGCGACGGCTTGTCGAAGAAGACGCCCGGCACATCGTCACCGGTCAGATGCGCACTGGCCCAGTCAGGCCGTACCCCCCGCACAAAGAGATAGAGGCTGCCGCCCATGTCACGGTCGTAGTCGTAGTTCGGCATACGGCGTTGCAAATAACGATGTAACGCCAGGGTGTAGAGCAGATATTGGAGGTGATAGCCGTGCTCGGCCATCGCCTCGCGCAACCCCTCTGCGCCATAGTTCTCCGGTGCCGTGCCGAGGTAGTTCGACTTCCAGTCGAGAATCCACCACTGACCGCTGTGCCGGAACACCAGATCGATGAAGCCCTTGAGGTAGCCACGCAGCACCGTGGCATCGAGCGGCAGATCCGGATAGCCGAACTGGCGCAACAAGCCGCGCAACGCCTCGAGCGACACCGCATCGGCCGGATACGTGAACTCCATTTCGGTGAGCCGCTCGGTCAGCGCCACGTCGGCCAAATGCAGGCCGGGACGCAGCGGTGTGGCGAGGGTGTCGGCAAGCATGTTCATCATCATGGCGCGCCATGTGTCGTTATGTTCGGCACCCCGCCCGGGCGGGCGCTCGCGCAAGGCGCGCGAGACGGCATGCGGCCACTGCGCGCGCGACTGAAAATCGGCCAGTTCAAACACACGGTGCAGACTTTCACCCGCAGCCGGGCCGCGCGGGAAACGAAGAATATCGTCAGCCGGCGGCCAGGTGTCGTCGCCCTCCGGCGGCAACGCGAACGTCGGTCCGGCGTTCGCTTGCGCGTCGTAGTCAGGACGTGTGCGCTCCGGCGCGCTGAGCTGACCGCCGCCCAATTGCGGCCCCGCGTGCATCCCGGCCAACAACCCCGAGAAGCTGCCGATACGCCAGACTTCTCGCAAAGCGCGCGTGCTGGCACGCGTTGTGAGTTCGGGGGCCGCATCGTGGACAACGCGCGTGTCAGCCTCCAGGGCATCGCCTGTGGGCAATGGCACGACCGCCAACGGGCCGCCAGCGAGCGCCTTCCAGGCTGAGCGGATCGTTGCCACGCGCTCGTCGGTATCGACCGTCGAGGTGATCCATGCGTCGAACGGAATCCCTTGCCCTGCGGCCAGCCAATTCAGCATGCCACCGCATGCCTCTTTCACGCTTCGCCGGGACGTGTAGATGCCCGCCGCCAGATAGCAACGGTAGACCGCACGCGTGAGTGCGACGTACAACAATCGCGCCTGCTCCGCCGACTGCTCCTGGCGTAATGCGCCCGCCGCAGGCGAGCCCTTGCCGGCCGCGTCGGTGAAGTCGATCACGGCCGTGGGGCCATCGTGATACTCAAGTCCTTCGAGACTGCCGCCGTCGCGCACCGCGCCATCCCAAAGGAAGGGACAGAACACCACGCCGTATTCGAGCCCCTTCGACTTGTGAACGGTCACGATCTGCACAAGGTTCTGATCCGACTCGAGACGCAACTGCGCTTCTTCGCCGCCACTCGCATTGCGCTGCGACGCCAGCCAGCGCAGCAGCGCAGGCATGCCCGGCTGCTCGGCCCAACGCGCCTGCGCTAGCTCTGCCAGATGCATGAAATTCGTCAGACGCCGCTCGCCGCCCGACTGCGCGACCAGACGCGCCGCCAGTCCCAGTTCGCGCATCAGCGTGCGCCACATGGCCGAGAAGCCGCGCTCGCTCCACAACTGACGATAGCGTTGCAACCGTTCGATCCAGGCGATCGCCTCCGCATCAGACGCCTCGCTGGTCTGCATGCGATACAAGGCCGTTGCGTCGAGCCCGAACAGTTCAGTGGCAAGCGCCGCCCGCAACGCGCGCACATCGCCAGGCGACTCCACGGCGCGTAGCACCCGAAGCAGCGTCTCGGCCTCTTCGCTCGCAAAAACGGAGTCCTGTGTCAGCTCCACGCTACCCACGGCATGTTCGGCGAGCATCGCTTTCATCAAGGCGCCCTGCCGGTGCGTCTGCACGATCACGGCAATGTCGCCCGGCGCAAGCGGCCGCTCGCCCACGAGTACCTCGCCGCGCGACGCGCCCGCCAGCAAGCGCGCCACCTCAGCGGCCGTGGCACGCGCGCAGGCCTGTTGCGCGTCGTCCTTCGACAACGGTTCGTCGTCCTCGGGCAGCCACCAGACGGTGAAGTCGGCCACCTCGCGCACATCCGAGAACGGCGGACGTCGCCGTGCGCCCGGACGCACCGGAGGATACGCCAGCCCATCAAGCACGAACGCCCGGTCGTTGGCACCGAACAGACGATTGCCCGCCTCGATGATGGCCGGTGTAGAGCGCTGATTGACGGCGAGCGTGTAGGCCGCGTCGGCGTTCTCGCGCGCGGCCAGATAGGTATGGAGATCGGCAGCCCGGAAGCTGTAAATCGCCTGCTTCGGATCGCCGACCATGAACATCGGGCCCGGACTCGCGTGCGGCGCAGACTTCGCCCCCTGCCCGTACACCGCACTGAAGATGGCGAACTGTAGCGGGTCGGTATCCTGGAACTCATCGATCAGCGCGCAGGGATAGCGAGCGCGCAAAGCGTCAGCCAGATCGGGATGCTGGGTCAGCGCGCGCGCAATATTGCCGAGCAGATCGTCGAACGACACTACCCGCAACTCACGCTTGCGAAGCGCCAGTTGGTCAGGCGCCTGCATCAGCCACTCGCGCAGAATCCGCAGCCATTGCATCGCATAACGCTCGTCGGCATCGGCGCGCGCGCGAACGAGAGTGTCGGCCAAGCCAAAGAACCGGTGATCGGGCGGTGTCTCGCCCTTCTTGATGTCCTTTGCCAGACGCGTCGTCGTGAGCAATTCCGCCTTCGGACTCAACAGCGCGCCAGCGTCGCGTGCGCTCAGATAACGCTGCCATCCCGACAGGGCTTGCGCGAGCGACGCCTCGTGATAAATGTTCTTCTTGTACGACGGCAATGCGGCGCGCATCAGATCGGCGATCACGGAGGCCTCAGCCTCCCAGCACTCGGCGGCCGCCGCATAAGTCGCGAGCCATGCGGCGTCGGGCGACGTTTGTCCGTCTGCCTCCACCGCCGCAGGCCAGCGCAGCGCCGACATTGGTTTTTTCAGACGGCGCGCCAGCTGGTCGGTGAGCGTGCCCGGCGAGCGCTTGCGATCGACGAGCCACGCGGCAAAGCCGTCGTCCTGCGCCGCGAGCGGTTCCACCACACGACGCCAGAACTCGACCGCCAGATCGTGACGCACACCATTGTCGTCCGGCACCAGTTCGTACGCAAACGGCAGCCCGGCCGCGAACGGTACCTCTGCGAGGGCGCGCTGGCAGAACCCGTGAATCGTATGAATCGATGCCTGATCGAATCCGCGCAACGCCGTTTGAAGACAGTCGCGGATGGCCTTCGGCGTCAGCTCACCGCGTTCGATCAACCCCGCGATCATCACGTTGAACAGGGGGTCGTCGCTGGCATCGGGGTCGAAGTCGGGGAAGGCATCTTCCGACTCTTCGTCCACTGCGTCCGCCCCGTCTTCCTCTCCAAAGACCGGCGCCATCGCGGCGACGAGTCCGGCCAGCCGCCCGCGAATGCGCTCCCGCAACTCTGCCGTGGCGGCATTGGTAAAGGTGACGACGAGAATTTGCTCGACCGTAAGCTGCTTTTCCAGCAGCAAGCGCACGTACAGCGCGCAGATGTTCCACGTCTTGCCGGTGCCGGCCGACGCTTCGATGAGGCAAACGCCGTCGAGATCACAGCCAAAGACGTCGAGGTCGATCAGCTCAGTCATGCGCCCTCCGCGACTTCAAGGTGCTGCACCACGGGACCGAACACCGTGTTGGCGAGCAAGTCGAATGGCGACGCCAGCGGGTCTTCCACGCCACGCCAGATCAGTCGCGTGTAAGGATCGTCTGCGTCACCGCGTGCGAATGCCGACCCCTGCCACGCACTCTGCGCCTCGCCGGGCTTGCCGGTGCTCGCCAGCTTCCAGGCGCTGCGAGCAAAGAACGGCAACGGTCGCATCTGCCCCAGTCGGTACAACGCCACCCACTGCCCCAGCAGCGTGGCGGCGTCATCCACGGGACGCAGCGCGAACGTCTCGTCTTCGCCGTACCAGAGGGTTCTTGCCGCCACGGCCAGTCCGGCATTCGCGGGCTGCTGGAGATGCGCACAAAGGGCAAGATGCGCCAGCCACGCCGCCAGCAGATCGCTCGGGCGCATGCTGCCGTATCGATACATCACCAGCCCGTAGCGCGACACGGGCGCCAAACGCCCTTGCAACAAACATTCCGCAGACAGGGTCGCGTCGCCGTGCCACGCGGCATCCGTCGACTCGCGCCATGACGGCGGCAGCGCCGGCTTCAAGGGCAGCGTTACCAGAATCTCCTGTGTGCCCTCCGCTTGCGCCTGTCTCACCTGAGCGGCCAACGCGCGCAGTCCGCCCAACTCGCGGCGACGCCAGACCGCACCGGTCGCCCCGCCCGGCAGTTCATGGCTCACCTTCGCAATGCGTTCGATAGCCTCGGCGTGCGCGGGCATATCGCGCCCGTCGTGACGCAGCAGCCGTGGCAGCAGTCGCGCCGCCAGCGCATCGCGTCCGGCCCAATCGAGCACGAAGGGCTCTTCGTCCTCAACCTCGGTGAGCATCTCGCCAAGCGAGAGCCCCAGTCTGTCGCGCGCCCAGGCTCTGCCCGGGTGACGCCAGAAGCGCAGCAGGTCGTCGAGCGTCAGATGCGTCTGCGCGAGCGCAGGCAACGGCTCGCGCACGAAGGGGGCGGCGGGAGCGTCTGGCGCGGGAGACGCCAGTTGCTCGGCCAATTGCTGCGCCGCCTCGCCATTGGATACGTCATAGCTATAAAGCGACGCATCACGCCCGTCGAAATAGGCGGGAGAGAACGGCTGCAAGGGATGCTGCACCACCACCCGCTCACGCGCTTCGCGCTGGTCGTCGAGGTGATACCCCTGGGACACCGGCGCAAGCCACTGCCCGATGAAGTCGAGCAATTCGTCCACCACCGTCGAGGGCGGCAACGGCGCGTTGTCGCGCACGCTTCGCCCCGTATAGGTCAGCAAAAAGCGATCCTGCGCGCTCAACATCAAATCGAGGAAGAGATTGCGTTCGTCGTCGCGCCGCTGGCGATCGCCGCGCTGCGGCAACGCGCGCATCAGGTCGAATTCGTCGGCTCGCACGCGCCCCGGCAACACACCGTCGTCCATGCCGATCATGCACACTACGCGGTAGGGCAGCAGACGCAAACTCGGAATCGCCGCGAACGTCACCCGCCCCGACGGCACACCACCACGGGTCGGATCGTCGAGCGCATCGGCCAGCACGCGCGCCACCACGTCGACGGGCACCCGCACTTCCGGCGCGCCGTCGGCAATGGCGGAGCCGATCTGCTCGATAGCCATGCGCACTTCGGCAACATCGTCGGCAAAACGCGCTTCGTCGGAAAAGAATTGCTCCAGCATGGCCAGCAACTGATCGCGCCACGCGAGTCCCGTGCGCTCGGTTTGCAGCGTCACGGCGGTGGCGTCGAGATCGTCGATCAGCCGCGCCAGTTGTCCCAGCAGTTCCGCACGTCCGCCTTCGATGCCCCCGACAGGCAGCCAGTCATCCACCGGCATCGCTTCGTCGGGCAGCGCGTAGCCGAGGAACAACCGCATCATGGCGTCGCCCAGCGTGTGCCGCTCCAGCGCAGGCGCGACGCCCTTGTCCGCCAACGACCCGGTCGCCGACTCAGCCGCCGACTCAGCCGCCGACTCAGTTGCCGACGTCGGTGCCGCGTGCTGGGCGTCGAGCCGCAACAGCGCATCGCCACGCCACCCGCGCCGGGCGCCGGCCGCATGCAACCAGTTCTGAATCGCGTCGAGCGCGTTGCCACCGAGGTCGTACCGTTGCGCGATAGCCTCCGTGCGCGCCAGCTCCACGAGACTCGACGCCGCCACGCGCTGCTGCGGCAACGCCAGAATCGAGGCAAAGGCGCGGGCGACGGGGTTGGTTCGTGTCGGCGGCAACCCCGTGACCAGATAGGGGATGCGCGGCGTGGCGGTGCCAAACACGGCGTCGATGAGCGGTGCTGCCCGCCCAAGATCCGGCACGGTAATCAACACGTCGTCAGGACGCAGATCGGGAATCTCGTCGAAGCACGCCAGCAATCTGTCGTGCAGCACTTCGATCTGGCGTGCCAGGCTATGGCAAACATGCACCTGCACGGATCCATCGGCGCCCACCCCATCGGGTGGCCCATAGCGGCCGTCGTCCAGCGTGAGAATGCTGTTTTGCAGGGCGGCGAGCAGCGTCGGCGCAGGATTGGGCTGGAACAGCGCCCTGTCCTCCACGGCTTGCGGCGCGAGGTCCGCGTATAGGGCGTCGATGTGCGACTGCGTCTGCCGGCCCCATTCGGCAAGCAGCGGATGGCCCACTTCCCGGTGCGCAGCCCCGTCACGGCGCGTGAGATACGACAGACGCGACGGCGGCACGATGTCGAACCAGTAGCTCTCGCACGGATTGAGGACATAGAGGTGGACGTCGATCAGGCGCGACATCGCCTTGAGCAGCGCCATCGACAGCGGCGGCATCGACGACAGCGCGAACACCGAGACGCGCGACGGCCATCCGGCGGGCACCGTCTGCGGCGTGAGTTGCTCGATCCGGTCGATCGCACGCAGCGTCGGGTGACGCTCGCGAATCTCCAGATGCGCGAGCACGTGCCGCCACAGCGTGCTCTGCCACACTTCGTCGGCGCGCTGGGTCTCGCCCCAGCCCGTTGCCGCGCCCGGGTCGATCGCTTCGCCGGATTGCCAGCGTTCGAGCCAGCCCGGCCGGTATGTCAGGTATTGATCGTAGATATGCGCGAGCCGCTCGGCCAATTCGAAGCGCATCACATCGTCCGCCCCGGCCAGATACCCCGCCAGCCGTGGCGAGGTCTGCACCCACGGCTGCGACAGACATTGGTACAGCGGCCAGACGAGCCGGTCGGGCGCAAACGGTGAGCTTTCCGGCACCGTCAGCAGCTTGCCCGCCATATCCCACAGCCATTGGGCGAGATACGTCAGGCGCACGTTCGCGCACACGCCGAAGACGTCCGCATAGTCCAGTTCGAGCCGACGACGCACCGCCACACTTGGCACGACGATGGTTTCCGTATCGAACGGATTGCCGGATTCACCAGCACTCCCGGGCGCCTGGGCGAGATCGCGCAGCAGCGCGGCTTCGAGCGTGGTGAAGCGGTTGGAAAAGAATAGGTGGAGCATGCGGGGGTGGCGGCTGAGCGAGTCTGAGCGCAAGCATAACAAATGCCCCGTAGCGAAGCCCATCGGGCAGATCCGAAAACCTGCCCCATCATGAGTGACGCCTGTGCCGCATCTCATCGCAAGCCCGTGCAAGCGCATGCAAGCACGTCCTCGCGCCGCATGTAACCGGCGGTATCCCCTCTTCGCGGCGTGCAGGGCTTCGGCTAGACTCTCACTGCGCCGCGCCCTACCCCATCGCGCGGCCAGCTTTGCTGCGGAACCCTCGCACCCGACGCATGGACTATCAGACCGATATCAAGAAGTTCCTATATAGCCACTACTTTTTCAGCGGCACCCGTCAGGCCGTGGGGGTCGTGATGCCGGCCCTCATCCTTTTCTGGGGGATGGACCAGCACCTGCTTGGCATCGAAGTGGCCTCGGGGGCCCTGTGCGCGAGCGTGGTCGACATCAACGGACCGCTGCGCCACAAGCATACGGAATTGCTCAGTTGCACGCTGCTTGGCGCGCTGACCGTGCTGATTACGGGCATGGCGACCGCTGCGCAGCCGTGGCAGCTCTGGATCACCTCGCTGATTCTGACCTTCGGCCTGTCGATGCTCGTGGTCTACGGCTATCGTGCGTCGCTGGTGAGCTTCGCCTGCCTGATGATGATGGTGCTCAACGTCGAGGCGGATCTGACACGCCACCAGGCGGTGCTGGACGCGGGCGCAGTCCTCGCGGGCGGGCTCTGGTACACCTATTTCAGTCTCGTCGTCTGCCGCGTCTGGTGGTTTCGCATCGAACAGCAGACGCTCGCCGAGTGTTTCTTCGTCACAGCGCAGTATCTGGAAGCCAAGGCGGCGTTCTACGACACATCGGCCGATATCGACGATTGCTACCGGCGTTTGATCGCCGCGCAGGTCAACGTCGTGGAGAAGCAGCAGGCCGCGCGCGAGATCATTCTTCGCAACCTGCCGCGCCTGCGCACCGGCACGCTCGAACCGCGTCGCACGATGCTGTTCAACCTGTTCATCAACATCGTGGATCTGCACGAAGTGGTGGTGTCGGTGCACACCGACTATCCGATGCTGCGCCGCGAATTCGCCGACAACGACGTCCTCCTGTTCTTTCGCGACATGATCCGCAAGATCGCGAATGAAGTGGACGGCATCGGGTATGCCATTGCGACCAACGAGCCGTCGCGGGCGCAGCGCAGCTGGCGCGCGGAATTCCGGGCTATCGAGTATGAGATCGAGCTCATGCGCAAGCAGTCGTTGCAGCAGCGCGCGCCCGAGGCCTATCAGGCGCTCACCAGCACCTTCCGCCGGGTGTGGAGCAGCACGCGTATCGTGGAGCGCATGCACCGCAATACGAATCTCGCCACGGCAGGCTCGGCCACCGAAGTGCAGATCGACCAGGCACTCGTGCGCTTCACGTCGCGACAGAGCTTTTCTCCGAAATTGCTGTGGAAGAATCTGACTTTTTCGTCACCGAGTTTTCGCCATGCGCTGCGGGTGACGATTGCCATCGCGGTCGGGCTCCTCATCTGCGAGAACTGGTCGCTGCTTGCCGGACAGGACCACAGCTACTGGGTATTGCTCACCATCATCGTGATCCTGAAGCCCGGCTTCAGCCTGACCAAGCAGAAAAACGCGCAGCGTCTGACCGGCACGCTCGTCGGGTGCGTCAGCGTGCTGGTCATTCTGTCGTTCGTGCACAAGTCGTGGGTGCTGCTCGCCATCATGTTCTTTTGCATGGTCATGGGTAACAGCCTCTCGCTGTTCAACTACGGCCTGTCGGTCGTGTTCATGTCGTCTTACGTGCTGCTGCTGTTCCACTTCCTGCTGCCCGGGTCGCTGTCCGTGATCGGTGAACGCGCCATCGATACGCTCATCGGTTCGAGCGTGGCGCTGGTGTGCTCGTATCTGTTCCCGTACTGGGAATATCGACTGATGGGGCCGCTCATCCGGCAGGCCGTGCAATCGACACGCGCTTATCTGGAGTCTTGCGCCGGTCGTGAAGGCAAGCGCGATGACTTCGCGTATCGCATGGCCCGCAAGGACATGCACATCGCCTTCGGGAATTTCGGCGCGGCCTTCAAGCGCATGATGCTCGAGCCGAAGTCCAAGCAGGTCTCGGTCGGCGAACTCAACGATCTGCTGGTGCAGAACCATGTGATGGCGTCGTACATCACCGGCATCGCGGACGTGCTGCCGCGCCAGATTGCGGCGGACAAGAGCGGTGAGCTGGGACAGGTCGTCGCCGCCATCAGCGATCTGCTCTCGCAGGCGGTGGCGGCACCGGCAGCGTCGGTGTCCACCGACGCGCAAGCCGCGAGCGAGGCGATGCGCGACTACACGCGACGTCTGGACGCGCTGGTCGTCGCGCAGGAGCAGCAACCCGATGCCGCCGAGACCCACGTCCAGGAAATCAAGCAGGTCGTGCATCAACTCAAGCAGATGTTACGGGCGGGCGAGTTGATTCTGCGCGACATGCGGGGCATTCGTCTGCCGGCCTGAGGCCTCTTGCATACGGCCGGCAACGCGCCCTCATGTGATGCCGGAGCGCGTGGCGTAGTGATACAGGTCGACGTCGCGATCCAGCCCGAGCTTGCGCATTGCGTTGGTTTTCTGAGAGCTGACCGTCTTGACGCTGCGGCTGAGCTGGAACGCGATTTCGCTGATGGTCAGCCCCGAGACGAACAACCGCACGATCTCCACTTCACGTCCCGAGAGCTTGGTCGCGTCGATCTCGGTATCGTCGACCACCGAGTCGTGCAGCCGTGTCGCCAACCCCGCCGGAATGTAGCGGCTGCCGTCCGCCACCACACAGACGATATCGGCAATCGAACTCTGCTCGTCGAGCTTGGAGAGAATCGAATGCACGCCGAGCTTGAGCATGCCGCGAAGAATCGCCAGGTTTTCGAGCATCGTCACGACGATGATCTTGATGTGAGGAAAATACCGGCGTACGTAGCCGATAAGAAAAAGCCCGTCCTTGAAATTGCCGCCGGGCATCGAGAAATCGGTCACGAGAATGTCGCATGGCGCCTTGGCCAGCAAATTCACGAGCTCTGACGAATTGGCCGCCTCGCCGACCAGATGAATCATTTCCCGCTCTTCGAGCAGCCGTCGTATTCCATAACGCACGATCGGATGGTCGTCCGCGACCACGACATTGATCGTCATCGTTGCCTCCTCCCTTTTTTCGTCATCTGACAGCACCGTCACCGCCGCAAGGTGCGCACGGTGCTTCGCGCCTGTCATCGCAACGAAGCGCGTCCATTCTGGCAAAAAGGGATCATGCCGACCGGCTGGGAATCATCACATAGTCGATGCGGCCGTTCAGGCTTGCCACGCGGCGTGGACAATGCACGAGACCCCCGCATGCTGCCTGATAGAGCGGGCACTGCCGCCTAACTACTTGATGAGACTAGCCCAGAGGTGAAATTGCTCAGCCGCGCCATGTCGCACTCTGTGCTACTCGCGTCACCGGCATTCGGAGGATTCGCGGCGGGGGCTTCCGGTATTCCGATTGTGAAGTTCGGAATTACCTTAAACACCGAGCCGGAATTTGGTGATCTGCGCGTCGCAAGCATCGGAAAAATGCGTAGTCAAGCATCGCAGACCGGCACGAGGATGGCCGGTCGATGAACGATTCGACCGGCAAGTGGCGGAAGCTGTCCAGCCGGCGCTTTACTCTTGCGCGCTGCCGCCGCTCACCGGGCTGACGACGGGTCTGACGGTATCAGACGCTGCCGCTGTCTGCGACGCATCGTGGTTCGTAACCTGCGCGCCTTCGGACGGCAACCCATGCCAACCGCCACCCAGCGCCGTCACCAGCAGCACGTTCGCCGTGAATTGACGGCCGACGATCGTGAGCGCCGTACGCTCCGTGGTGAACGCGGTCGCCTGTGCCGTCAACACGTTCTGGAAACTGACCGTTCCCGCCTTGTACTGATTGAGGATGAGTTGCAGCGCTTCGCGCGACGATTGCACCGCCTGGGTCTGCACGACGGATTCGCGTCCCAGATAATTCAGCGCCGCGAGATTGTCCTCGACCGCCTGGAATGCCGCCAGCACGGTCTGACGGTAGGTCGCGACCTGTGCGTCGTAGGCCGCAATGGCCGCGTCGGTCTGCGCACGACGCAAGCCGCCGTCGAAAAGCGTGGCCGCCAGCGCGGGGCCGACCGACCAGAAGCGGCTCGGCAGCGTGAGCCAGTTGGCGAAGCTGCTGCTCTGGAAGCCGCCGGTCGCGGCAAGCGAGAGTGTCGGGAAGAAGGCCGCCTTCGCCACGCCGATCTTCGCGTTCGCCGCCGCCACCGAGCGCTCGGCCGAAGCAATATCGGGTCGGCGCTCCAGCAACTTCGACGGCAGGCTGACCGGCACCGGCGGCAATGTGGCGCGCAACGGTGCCGGGCTGAGCGCGAACGCTGCCGGGGCCTTGCCCACGAGCAGCGCAATCGCATGTTCCAGTTGGGCGCGCGTGACTTCGATATCGATCGCAGACGCCTGCGCCGATTGCAGTTGCGTTTGCGCCTGAATCACGTCCGAGCGCTGCGCCACGCCCACGGCGTACTGGTTCTGCGTCAGCTTGAGCGTCTGCTCATACGCAGCGACCGTGCGATCGAGCAACGCCCGCTGCGCATCGGTCACGCGCAGGTCGAAGTAGTTCTGCGCGAGCAGCGCCTGCGCCGACAGACGCGCGTTGGCCAGATCGGCCGCACTCGCCTCGGCGCTGGCGTTGCCGGCCTCGACCGAACGGCGCACGCTGCCCCAGATGTCCGGCTCCCAGCTCGCCGTGCCCGAGAGGCTATAACTGTTCGAAATGCCGCCTGCGCCCGAGCCGCTCACTGCCGTGCTGCTCACACGCGAACTGGCGCGCGTGAGGCCGGCATCGGCGCCAATCGTCGGGAAGAACGCCGAACGGGCTTGCGAGGCCACGGCAAGCGCCTGCCGATAGTTGGCCTCGGCCACCTTGATGTTCTGGTTGTTGACGTCGACCTGCGCCATCAACTCGGAGAGCACCGGGTCCTGATAGATCGCCCACCACTCGCCCTTGGACACGGCGTCGCTCGGCTCGGCGAGCTTCCAGTCGCCGGTTTCCTTGAACGCGGCCGGCGTATCCACGTCGGGACGCACATAATCCGGTCCCACCGCGCACCCCGCGAGCCACAACACCGCGCTCGCCGCAACGAACGTCGCCGTGCGGCGCAGGCGGGGCGACGACGCCGCTCCCCGTTCTTGCCGCACGGCCGCGGCGGCTCCCGCATGAGAACGAACGATAGGGACTTGACGATTCACGGGTCGGAACATGGCAGACATCGGCCCATCGGCCGGGACAGAAGTTTCAGAAGACGCACCGGGATGCACGCGCGCACGCGCACGGCGCAGGCGATGAACGGCATCAGCCATGGCCCACCTCCCCGGCGTCGCTGCTGCCGGTGCTGCCGGTGCGCCCGCGTGAGCGCCACCGCGCCCAGCGCAGGCGTGCGCGGTCGAGATACAGATACACCACCGGCGTCGTGTAGAGCGTGAGCACCTGACTCACGAGCAGGCCGCCCACGATGGAGATGCCCAGCGGCTGGCGCAACTCCGCGCCGTCGCCCGTGCCCAGCGCAAGCGGAATCGCACCGAGCATGGCGGCCATCGTGGTCATCATGATCGGGCGGAAACGCAGCACGCACGCATGGTAAATGGCCTCACGCGGGGCCATGTTCTGGCGCCGCTGCGCATCGAGCGCGAAGTCGATCATCATGATCGCGTTCTTCTTCACGATACCGATCAGCAGAATCACCCCAATGAGCGCGATGATGCTGAACTCGGTATTGAACAGCAGCAATGCCAGCAACGCGCCCACGCCCGCCGACGGCAGCGTCGACAGAATGGTGAGCGGATGGATGTAGCTCTCATAGAGCACGCCCAGCACGATGTACACCGTGAGCAGCGCCGTCAGAATCAGGAGCGGCTGCGACGACAGGGCCGACTGGAAAGCCTGCGCCGTGCCCTGAAAGCTGCCTTGTACCGACGTGGGCATGCCCAGGCGGCCAACGGCATCGTTGATCGACGCCTGCGCCTCGGAGAGCGACACGCCCGGCGGCAGGTTGAACGAAATCGTGCTCGCCGCGAACTGCCCCTGGTGCGAGACCCCCAGTGCCGTGTTCGTCGGACGGTAACGTGCAAATGACGAGAGCGGCACTTGCGCGCCTGCCGACGTCACCACATAGATGTCCTTGAGCGACTCGGGGCTTTGCCACCATTGCGGCGCCACTTCCATCACGACCTTGTACTGATTGAGCGGGTTGTAGATGGTCGAGACCTGGCGCTGACCGAAGGCGTCGTTGAGCACGTTGTCGATCTGGCTCATCGTGAGCCCCAGTCGCGACGCCTGATCGCGGTCGACGTCGAGCGTCGTCTGCAACCCCTTGTCCTGCTGGTCGGTGTTCACGTCGACGAGATTCGGCAGACGCGAAATCGCGTTGCGCACCTTCGGCTCCCACTCGCGCAACTGCTGAAGGTCATCGGCCTGCAACGTGTACTGATACTGCGCGTTGCTCGAACGCCCGCCCACGCGAATGTCCTGCACCGATTGCAGATAGAGCATCGCGCCCGGTTCCTTGGCCAGCTTGCCGCGCAAACGCGCAATGACCTGATCGGCCGAGAGCTTGCGCTCGCCCAGCGGCTTGAGCGTGACGTACATCGAGCCCCCGTTGCGGTTCGAGCCACCGGTAAAGCCCGTGACGGTCGAGACATCCGGGTCGGCCTGCACGATCTTGATGAAGTCGGCCAGCTTCTTCTCCATGGCCTGGAACGAGATCGCCTGATCGGCCTGAATGAAGCCGATCATCCGCCCTGTGTCCTGCTGCGGGAAGAAGCCTTTCGGCACCACGGTGTAGAGCCACACGTTCAGGCAGATCGTTGCGAACAGAATCAGCAACATCAGCGGTCCGTGACGCAGTGCCCACGACAACGAGCGTTCGTACTCGCGCAGCATGGCGTCGAACCCGCGCTCGGTCCATGCGCCCATGCGGGTCCAGATGGACGGACGCGGCGGCGGCTGCGGGGCGAGTGGCGCGGTGCCGGCCGGCACACCCGGAGCGGGCTTGCCCTTGAGCAGACGCGCGCACATCATCGGCGTGGTCGTGAGCGACACCACCAGCGACACCATGATGGCCGCCGAGAGCGTGACAGCGAATTCACGGAACAGTCGCCCGACAACGCCGCCCATCAGCAGTAACGGAATGAATACCGCGACCAGCGAAATACTCATCGAGAGTACGGTGAAGCCCACTTCGCGCGTGCCCTTGAGCGCCGCCGCAAACGGACTCAGCCCTTCCTCGATGTGACGCGAGATGTTCTCCAGCACCACGATGGCGTCGTCCACCACGAAGCCTGTCGCGATGGTGAGCGCCATGAGCGACAGGTTGTCGAGACTGAACCCGCACAGGTACATCACCCCGAACGTGCCGATCAGCGAGACGGGGACGGCCACACTCGGAATCAATGTCGCACGCCAGTTCCGCAGGAAGATGAAGACCACCATGATGACGAGCGCGATCGAGATCAGCAGCGTGCGCTCGACTTCCCTGAGCGACGCGCGGATCGTCGGCGTGCGGTCCATCACCACATCGAGGTTGATGGCGGCCGGGATCGAAGCCCGCAGATTCGGCAGGATCTTGTTGATCCCGTCGACCGTCTCGATGATGTTCGCGCCCGGCTGCGTCGTGATGACGAGCAGCACCGACGGCTTGCCATTGGCCGAGCCCGCATTGCGCAAGTCCTGCACCGAGTCGACCACGTCGGCGATATCGGCCAGACGCACCGGCCGCCCGTCCTGATAAGCGACGATGACCGGCAGGTATTCCTTCGCCGTCTTCGCCTGATCGTTGGCGAGAATCTGCCAGCGCTGGTCGCCGTCTTCAAGCGCTCCCTTCGGACGGTTCGCGTTGACCGACTGAATCGCGGTACGCACCGTTTCGAGCGGGATCTGGTACTTGTTGAGCGCCGTGGGGTTGAGCTCGACGCGCACCGCCGGCAGCGAACTGCCGCCAACGGTCACGTCGCCCACGCCTTCGAGCTGCGAGATCTTCTGCGCGAGGATGGTCGACGCGGCGTCGTACATCTGCCCGCGCGTCATGCTCTCGGACGTGAGCGCAATGATCATCACCGGCGCGCTCGCCGGATTCACCTTGCGATAGGTCGGATTGCTCGGCAGCCCCGACGGCAGCAGACTGCGCGCCGCATTGATGGCGGCCTGCACGTCGCGCGCCGCGCCGTTGATGTCGCGCGAAAGGTCGAACTGGAGCGTGACGCGGGTCGAGCCCAGCGAACTGCTCGACGTCATTTCCGTCACGCCCGCAATGCGCCCGAGCGCGCGCTCCAGCGGCGTGGCCACGCTGGCAGCCATCGTCTCGGGACTGGCGCCCGGCAGCGATGCGGACACGGAGATCGTCGGGAAGTCGACCTGCGGCAGCGGCGAGACGGGCAGCAGCCCGAACGCGACGATGCCTGCGAGCGTGACCCCGATGGTGAGCAGGACGGTCGCGACCGAGCGCCTGATGAAGACGGCCGACAGGCTCATCGTGCCGGGCCGTCCGTAGTGACCGGGCCAGCGGCGCCGCCCGGGTTGCCGTGATCGCCATGATCCTCGTGCCCAGGGTCGTCCGGCGGCCCGAAGTGCCGCTCACGCCAGTTGCGCGCCCGCGCGGCCCAGCGGTCGAACCACAGGTAGATCACCGGCGTGGTGAAGAGCGTGAGCACCTGACTGACCATCAGCCCGCCCACCATCGTGATGCCGAGCGGCTGGCGCAGCTCGGAGCCCACGCCAGAGCCCAGCATGAGCGGCAGTGCTCCCAGCACGGCGGCCATCGTCGTCATGAGAATCGGACGGAAACGCAGCAGACACGCCTGATAGATCGCCTCGCGCGGTGCCATCCCGTGCTCGCGCTCCGCCTCGAGCGCGAAGTCGATCATCATGATGGCGTTCTTCTTCACGATACCGATCAGCAAGATGATGCCGATGATCGCAATGATGCTGATGTCGTTGCCGGAGACCATGAGCGCGAGCAGCGCGCCCACCCCCGCCGACGGCAGCGTCGACAGAATCGTGATCGGATGGATGTAGCTCTCGTAGAGCACGCCCAGCACGATGTACATGGTCACGATCGCCGCGAGAATCAGCCACAACGTGTTGGAGAGCGACGCCTGGAAGGCTTGCGCCGCGCCCTGGAACGTTGTCTGCGTGCTCACGGGCAGGCCGATGGACGCCTCGGCCTGCGTGATCGCCTTCACGGCGTCGCCCAGCGAGGCCCCCTTGGCGAGGTTGAACGAGATCGTCGCGGCCGGGAACTGCGCCTGGTGGTTGATCGCCAGCGGCGTGGGCTTTTCCACGATCTTCGCGAACGACGTGAGCGGCACTTGCACGCCCGAGGTCGAGGCGACGTAAATGCCCTTGAGCGCATCGGGGCCGCGCTGGTAGTCATCCGCCACTTCGAGCACCACGCGGTATTGCGACGCCTGCGTGTAGATCGTCGAAATCAGCCGCTGACCGAAGGCGCTGTAGAGCGTCTGATCGACGGCCGACGGGGTCACGCCCAAACGGCTCGCCGTGTCGCGGTCAATGTCCACATAGGCTTGCAGGCCGTTGACTTGCAGATCGCTCGTGACGTCGGCCAACAGCGGCTCGTGTTGCAGCTTCTCGACAAGCTTCGGCACCCAGATGCCAAGCGTATCCAGACTCGGGTCCTGCAAGGTGAACTGGTACTGCGTGCGGCTGATGCGGTCTTCAATCGTCAGATCCTGCACCGGCTGCATATAGAGTGTGATGCCGGGCACCTTCGCGATTTCGGGCTGAAGGCGGCGAATGACCTCCGAGGCATCGAGCCCGCGCACGCCCTTGTCCCTCAGGTTGATGAGCAGACGCCCGCTGTTGAGCGTGGCGTTCACCCCATCCACGCCGATGAACGAGGACACCGATTCGACGGCCGGGTCTTCGAGCACGGCAGCGACCAGCGCCTGCTGCCGCTCGCCCATGGCCGCGAACGAGATCGACTGCGGCGCTTCGGAAATGCCCTGGATCACCCCCGTGTCCTGCACCGGGAAGAAGCCCTTCGGCACCCATATGTACAGCAGCACCGTGAGCACGAGCGTGCCGAGCGCAACGAACAGCGTCGCGGTCTGACGATCGAGCACCCACGTGAGCCATTCGCCGTACTTCGCGATGATGCGATCGAAGATCTCGCCCGTCTTGCGGTAGAACTTGCCCTGCTTCTCCTCCGGTACATGACGCAGCAGCTTCGCGCACATCATGGGCGTGAGCGTGAGCGACACCACGGCCGAGATGAGAATCGACACCGCCAACGTGATCGCAAACTCCCGGAACAGACGGCCCACGACATCGCCCATGAACAGCAGCGGAATGAGCACGGCGATCAGCGAGAAGGTCAGCGAAATGATCGTGAAGCCGATCTGCTCCGCGCCCTTGAGCGCCGCCTGCAACGGCTTTTCCCCCTGCTCCATGTAACGCGCGATGTTCTCGATCATCACGATGGCGTCGTCGACCACGAAGCCGGTCGCGATGGTGAGCGCCATGAGCGTCAGGTTATTGATCGAGAAACCCGCCAGATACATCACACCGAACGTGCCGACGAGCGAGAGCGGCACGGCCACGCTCGGGATGACGGTCGCCGAGACGTTGCGCAGGAACAGGAAGATCACCATCACCACGAGGGCGACGGCGAGGATGAGTTCGAACTGCACGTCGGAGACCGAGGCGCGGATCGTCGTGGTGCGGTCGGTGAGCAGCTTGACATCGATGCTGCCCGGCAGCGACGCCTGCAACTGCGGCAACAGCGCCTTGACCTTGTTGACCGTCTCGATCACGTTCGCGCCCGGCTGGCGCTGCACGTTGAGCACGATGGCCGGCGTGGTGTCGGCCCACGCGGCGAGCTTGGTGTTCTCCGCGCCGTCGATCACGTCGGCAATGTCGGACAGCCGGATCGGACCGCCGTTCTTGTAGGCAATCACGAGGTTGCGATACTCGTCGGCCGAGGCGAGCTGGTCGTTGGCGTCGATGGTCGAGGCCCGCAGCGGGCCGTCGAAACTGCCCTTCGCCTGATTGACGTTGGCCGCCGCGATGGACGTGCGAACGTCTTCGATATTGAGGCCATACGACGTGATCGCGCGCGGATTGACCTGAATACGCACAGCCGGACGCTGGCCGCCCGAAATGCTCACCAGACCGATGCCGGGCAACTGCGAGATCTTTTGCGCGACGCGCGTGTCGACGAGATCCTCCAGTTTGGGCAGCGGCATGGTCTTCGACATGATCGCCAGCGTGAGGATCGGCGTGTCGGCCGGATTGACCTTGTTGTAGATCGGCGGCATCGGCAGATCGCTCGGCAGCAGGTTGCTCGCGCTGTTGATCGCGGCCTGCACCTCCTGTTCCGCAACGTCGAGGCCCAGATCGAGCGAGAACTGCAACGTGATGACCGACGCGCCGCCCGAACTGGTCGAGGACATCTGGTTCAGGCCCGGCATCTGGCCGAACTGGCGCTCGAGCGGGGCCGTGACCGACGAGGTCATCACGTCCGGACTCGCCCCCGGATAGAGCGTGACCACCTGAATGGTCGGATAGTCGACTTCCGGCAGCGCCGAGAGCGGCAGCAGCCGATAGGCGACGAAACCGGCAAGCAGGATCGCCAGCATCAGCAACGATGTGGCGACCGGTCGGAGAATAAACGGGCGGGACGGATTCATTGGCTACGTCGAAGGGCGTCTCTGGGGGCGTGATCGGGCTTGAGCGCGCAGGGCGTCGCGTGACTTCACGCGACGGCGTTCTATTGCGCCGAACGGCGATGCCCGCCGTTGCCGTTGCGCTTCTCTCCCGGGGCACGCGGCGCAACGGCCGCCGCGCGGCTCTCGGGCGTGATCACTTCGACCTTGGCGCCGTCACGCAGCTTGTCCATACCGTCGATCACGAGTTTCTCGCCCGGCTCCACGCCCGACTCCACGGCCACATTGGTGCCGTCGGTCGGCCCGAGCTTGACGGTCTTGAGCTTGACGGTGTGATCCGGTTGCACGGCGTAGACGAAACTGCCCTGCGTGCCGCGCTGCACGGCCGCGCTCGGCACGAGCGTGGCGCCCTTGAGCGTGTCGACGAGCATCTTCACGTTGACGAACTGGTTCGGAAACAGCAGGCCGTCGCCATTGGCGAACTCGGCCTTGAGCTTGACGGTCCCGGTCGTCGTGTCGATCTGGTTGTCGATGGACGCGAGCTTGCCGGAGGCCAGCTTGATCTTGCCGGCACGATCGAACGTCTCGACGAGCAGCGTCTCGCCGCCGCGCGAGCGCTTGACCACCTTCGGCAGGCTGTCTTCGGGAATGGTGTAGACGACGGTAATCGGCGCGACCTCGTTGATGATCACGATACCGTTGGTGTCCGAGGCGTGAATGATATTGCCCGGATCGACCTGACGCAGCCCCGCGAGCCCGGAGACCGGTGCGGTCACGCTCGCATAGTTCAATTGCAGACGGGCGTTGGCGAGCTGGCCTTCGTCGGCCTTGACCGTGCCTTCGTACTGCTTGACGAGTGCGCGCTGGGTGTCGACGGTCTGACCGGCGATCGAGTCCTGCTTGAGCAGGGTCTCGTAACGGGCCAGGTCAAGCTGGGCGTTCTTGAGCAACGCCTGATCGTGGGCAAGCTGGCCCTCCATCTGCGTGACCTGCACCTGGAACGGCCGCGGATCGATTTCGGCAAGCAACTGGCCTTCCTTGACCATCTCGCCTTCCTTGAAGTGCACCTTCATGAGCTGGCCGTCGACCCGCGAATGCACGGTGACGCTGCGCGTCGGGGTCACGGTGCCCAGCCCGTTGAGGAAGACCGGCAAGTCGCCCGTCTTCACCTCGACCGCCGTGACCGGCGTGGCAGGTGCGCCGGCACCGGCCATCCCCGAGGGCGGGCCGCCACGGCGAGCGCCGGCCTGAGCCGGTCCTTGCGCATTTTGGGAATGCAGCCGGTAGTACACCCCGCCGGAGATGAGCACGACGATCAGC
>Ga0181519_10000208_pt1 | contig 55608 bp, 54 predicted proteins | sample PEATcosm2014_Bin_26_FD_121102 | JGI IMG/M metagenome (GOLD analysis project Ga0181519, IMG submission 121102) | Peatland microbial communities from MTU Mesocosm Facility, Houghton, MI, USA - PEATcosm2014_Bin02_10_metaG | ecosystem: Environmental > Terrestrial > Soil > Wetlands > Peat | place...
CGTCTTCGTGGCGATGCCTCGGATGATCGCCGAGCTCGCGCGCCAGCCCGAGCTGGGCCTCCTTGGCCGGCCGAGGTCATTCATCTCGGGCAGGACCCTGCTGATCCACCAGGTGTGGAATTCATTCGAGCAATTGGACAGCTATGCGAGGAGCAGGGACGCTGCCCACCTCCCGGCATGGAGGGCGTTCAACAGGAAGATCGGCACAGATGGGTCGGTGGGCATCTACCACGAGACCTACCTCGTCGGCCCCGGTCGGGTCGAGACGCTCTACGCGAACATGCCGCCGTTCGGACTGGGTGCCGCGCTCGGAACGTCGCCTGCCGTGCGAGGCCGCTCGACGGCACCGCAGCGCCTCGGGCTCGCAGCAGAAGGCGACGACGCCCCGCCGGTCGGCGCCGCCTGACTACGAGCCTGGCGGCGAGATCGACCGGGCATTGGATACAGACGCGATCAGTCTCCCTGCGGGCCCCTGGCCGAAGAGCCACAGGATGTTCCCCGTGATCCGGGCGACGTCACCCGCCGGACAGGTTGCCACCCGTATCTGTGTGCAGGGCGAGAGGGAGTCGATCCAGTTGTTGTCGCCGGTGTCCAGCACGCCCGCCTTGCTCGACGGGTCCGTGTAGTAGGTCATGTCCGAGTACGTGAGCCCGTTCCACTGACCCATCCCGGTGAAGGCGCTCGAGAGCGGGACGGGGGAATGCGCCAGCACCTCTAGGTTGCCGTGGACCGCTGCGGAGGCGTCGACGTGATCGATGTCCGACGCGATGACGCCGGGGAGCTTCGAGCCGTCGTGCAAGCCCGTGTGGCGGAAGACCCATGCCGTGGCATCCGCCACGACGAACGGGGCGTCGTGCCCCACGTCCAGGTAGCCGGCATATTCCTCTCCGACGAATGGGATCGGCGACCAGTCAGTCGGCGGAGACTCCCAGGTGTTGCCCGTCACCTGCATCGGGCTCGCGTGCCCGTCGAGTGGGTCCTCCGCGCTGTCGCGGTAGTCGACGACGAGGCGCGCAGAGCCGAGGTCTGAGGACGCGAGTCGGACATGGCGGACAATCGCAGCCGCGCCGAGGAACGCGACGTTGGTTCCGTGGCGCTCGGCGTCCTGGACAGCCAGGCGCTCCTCGTAGGTCCACGCCTCGTCGTGGCCGAGGCTGAGGATCGCCTTGTGGTGCGAGACGAGTCCGGGATCCATGGTGAGCTCGACGTCCGTCACATACGTGGCATCGAGCCCGTGCTGCTCCATGAGCCGCACGAGCGGATACTCCTCTCCGAGGAAGTCCGCCGCGCCGCTCCCGTCCGCATAGGGCCGGTCGAAGGAGAGGACCCTTGCGCGATTGCACACCGGGTACGTCTCGGCATATCGGCATGGACCCTGCCCGGAGTAGAAGGAGTACCCGCCGAAGGTGTTCCACCCCGCTTCGGTGAAGGATCGGTTGATCACGAGGTAGGTGGCCCGGCTCGAGGGTTCTGACACGGTCAGCAGGATGTAGTTCTCGTGTCCGCCCGATCCGACCAGCTTGAGCAGGTAGTCCCCTGGGACGAAGGCGTCGGTGATGGGAACGGTCAGCGAGCGCGACCAATTGTCGCAGCTGACCGTGTTCGTGGATCGATGCACGGGGCAGCGAGGCTGAACCCTCCCCCTGTACGTGCGTGACGCCCAGACAAGTCGAGCGCCGTCACCGCCGTAGTACCCCATCCGGTACGCGACGACCCGAAATCGGGTCGATGACGTCGAGACGTACAGCCCGACCGCATCGCCGCGGACGGCATCGGTTGTGTCCGCGAATCCCTCGATACCCGAGGCGGCGCCCTTCGGGATCCTCCATGCTGTCGTGCCTGCACGGCTGTTCTCCTGGACGATCGCTTCGGACACCACGCCGTACGGTCCGAGATGCAGGGCTGGTGGCCGCGACGCGGATCTCGCCGGTGCCTCGCGCTCGGGGGCATGCGCCGACACGATCGCCGCTCCGGCGGCTGCGAGCATGGTGGCGCCGACGAGCGCAATGCTCGCCAGACCCCGGAGTGCGACGGGGCGCTGAGCATGCGTGCGCTCAGCGCCCATGCCGCCAGCTCGACGACGTGCTCGATAATGTCACCGCGTCATTCAAACAGGCCGCAATGGCGGCGCCGACTGCAGGACGACGCGGGTCCTTTTCGGGGCACCTGCGATGCAGCACCCCGAGATCAGGAGCTCGCATCCTCCTCGGCGAGGATCCGGTAAATCGACCGACGTGCCTCGCTCAGCACCGCCGTGGCCTGCGCCACCTGGGCCTCAGAACCGGCCTCGAGGACCTGACGGACCGCCGCAGCGACTTGCCGCCCGGTGCCGAGCAGCTCGAACCGGGGCTCGCTGACCTTCGATGCAGCGTCCTCCCACGGCAGCCCGAGAGCGGCGCGGTTCTCCTCGACGGTGCTCTTTCCCGCATCCGTCAGCCGAAACGTCCGACCGCTCGCAGAGGCATCGACCTCGACGAGTCCTTCATCTTCGAGCTGGCTCAGCACGGGGTAGATGGACCCGGGACTCGGCCTCCACGCTCCACCGGAGCGCTCCGAGATCTCCTGGATGAGCTGGTACCCGTTGCGGGGCTGCTCCTCGAGGAGCAGGAGCACCGCAGCGCGGACATCGCCTCGCTTTGACCGGCGGCCCATCCGACGGGCCGGGCCGTAGAGGCCGAACTCGCCGCGTCGTCCCATGGGCGGGCCGTGCCGGAACCGGCGACCTCCCCCTCGACGGTCGCCACGGGGACCGTCCTCCTCCGTCCATTGCCTCTCTGAATGTGTGTGTTCGTGTCTCATGTCCACTCCTTGTCGTTGTTATTACGTGATATGTAACGATATATCGCTATCTATCTCTTGTCAAGCCCCGACCTACAGATCGTCGAATGGCGGGGCGTATCGAAAGGTTCCTTCGGGCACGGGGGCCGATCCGGTGAGGGGAAGCGCCTGGAAGTTGTCCTCCCACCGAGGGTCCGGAGGCTCGATGAGGAACGTGCGCGACGGGCGGAAGCCGAATCGGGCGTAGTAGCCAGGGTCCCCGAGGAGACCGATCAGGACTTCCTCGAGTTCCACGGCGGCGGCGATGACTGCCCGGACCAATGCGGATCCGATCCCCCGTCCCTGTCGCTCGGGATGCACGCCGAGCGGCCCCAGGCCGATGACGGGCAGTGCCGCCGGGTCGATCCACGCGCGCGAGCACACGACGCTGCCCACGACGAGTTCGTCTTCAACCGCGACGATCGAGAGACCCGGGATCCACGCATCCGAGTTGCGAAGTCGGTTCACGAGCACCGCCTCGGCGACAGGACCGCGAACCGCACCTCGCGCGAACGCCAACGCATGGATCTGATGAATCGCCGGCTCGTCAGCCTCGCGTTCTCGCCTCACCGTGAGGCCCGCATCGTGATTGTCGTGCATCTGCCAACTCTGGCACCGCGAGACTTGGATGTGCGCGTCCCGTGCGGCCGTGGATCATCGGTCCTCGTGGAATGGCCGGCACCTAGATTGCGGCCATGCGCCTCAGTACGGTGATCCTCCCCCATGCGCGATGGATGGAGCTCCGCCACACGTGGCGCCGGGCCGAGGAACTCGGCTTCGACGCCGCCTACACGTACGACCACCTGTCGTGGCGTTCGTTCCGTGACCTCCCATGGTTCGATGCCCTGACGACCCTCTCTGCAGCGGCGGTCGAGACCTCGAAGATCCGCATCGGCACGCTCGTCACAACTCCCAACTTCCGCCATCCGGTTCCGCTCGCGAAGCAACTGCTCTCGATCGATGACCTTTCTGAGGGCAGGCTCACGATCGGGGTCGGCGCCGGGGGCACGGGCTTCGACGCCAGCGCGCTCGGTCACGAGCCCTGGTCGCCGGCCGAGCGCGCGGACCGGTTCGCAGAGTTCACCGAGCTGCTCAATCAGTTGCTACGCGAGCCTGTGACCACCGCATCGGGGCGCCACTACTCAGCCTCGGAGGTTCGCATGATTCCTCCGGCGCTCCAGCACCCGAGGCCACCGATCTACGTCGCAGCGACAGGTCCAAGGGGCATCGCGCTCGCCGCGACGGTCGGGCAGGGTTGGGTCACGTTCGGGGCACCTGCAGGTTCGCCCACCTCGACCGAGGAATCCGTCACCAAGCAGGTCGAGCTGATGCTTGGCGCACTGGAGGAACACGGACGTGACGCCCGTCACTTCGAGCGGGTGCTGCTCGACGCCTTCGGCGAGGAGCGTCCCTTGGCGTCGGTCGACGCTTTCGTCGACTGGGCCGGTCGGTACCGGGCTGCCGGCATCACCGAGCTGGTCGTGCACTGGCCTGTCCCCGACTCGATCTTCGCGGCCGACCAGGACGTCTTCGAGGCCGTCGCCGTGCACGGCCTTGCGCAGCTCGGCTCCTAGTTTCGGGTCGTCTGCGGAGCCCAAGGGGACGCCCGGTTCAAGGGCTCAGCGCGAACGCGACGAGGATGCCGTGCCGAACGCCATCTCGGGGCGCCCGGGGCCCGGCATCGCCTTCGCCTCTCGGGGTCCGAACGGCTCCGCGCACTCACTGCAGATGAGGACCGCGTCCGACGCATGTCCGCACGTCGTGTGCACGACCTCGACCGGCGGCCCGGACGGGGCGGCGTACCGATCGCCCCACTGGCGCATGGTCGTGAGGACGGGCCAGAGATCGCGGCCCTTCTGGGTCAACTTGTACTCGGACCTCGGGGGGTGGTCGCTGTAGGGGACGCGCACGAACACGCCGGCGTCGACGAGGTGGCGGAGGCGCTGCTGGAGGACGTTTCGCGAGATCCCGAGCCGGTGCTGGAAGTCGTCGAAGCGCGTCACTCCGAGAAAGGCGTCACGCACGATGAGCATGCTCCACCATTCGCCGACGACCTCGAGGCACTGGGCCACGGAGCAGTCCATCTGCGAGAAACTCTTCCGTTCCATGCACAAATCATAGTGCGTTGCATGAAAGTATGCACTCCGTTATAGTTAGTTTCATGAAAGAACCTGCTGTTGATCGAGCTGCGGTTCCATCCAGCGGTTCGAGGAGCGTCGCCGTTTTCCTCGTCACCTCGCTCGGCGCCTTCATGGCCTCGCTCGACCTGTCGATAGTGAACATCGCCTTCCCCGCGCTCGAACACTCCTTCCCCTCGGATCCTCGATCGACCCTTGCATGGGTCATTGCCGGCTACTCGATCGCCTTCGGGGCGCTCCTGGTGGTCGCCGGCAGGACGGCCGACCGGATCGGTGCCCGCCGGATGTTCTTCATCGGCCTCACCATCTTCTGCTCGGGCTCCGCGCTCTGCGCGGTCGCCCCGAACGTGCTCCTGCTCATCGCAGGACGCGTGGTCCAGGGCGCAGGCGCAGCCGCGATCCTCCCGTCCTCCCTCGGCCTCCTGCTGGCCGCGTTCCCGATCGCGAAGCGCACCCAGGTCGTCTCGCTGTGGGGTGGCGTCGGCGCGCTTGCGGTCGCGACCGGACCCACTGTCGGTGCGCTGCTCATCACCGCGGGGGGATGGCGGTGGGTCTTCATCGTCAACATCCCCATCGGGGCGGCCGCGTGGATCGTCGGGCGGGCCGTCCTCCCACGTCTCCGCGCCGAGCAGGCTCCCCCGGCCCCCGACTATCTGGGCGCCGCACTCATCAGTGTCTCGCTTGCGTCACTCGTACTCGCCATCACGCAGGGTCCCAGCTGGGGTTGGAACGAGCCGACCACCCTCGGGTGCTTCGCGCTCAGTGTCCTCGCCGGTGCTCTCTTCGTGCGCCGCTCCTCGCGCCACCCCGAGCCGGTCCTCGATCTGACGCTGTTCCGATCGAGGTCCTTCAGCGTCGCGAACGCCGCGATGGTGCTGTATGCGATGGGGTTCTTCGCGATGCTCCTCGGGAACATCCTCTTCCTCACGAGCGTGTGGCACTACTCGATCCTCACGGCCGGGCTCGCCGTCACTCCCGGGCCACTGGTCGTGGCATCGGTCTCGGGTCCCGCCGGCAAGGTCGCCTCGAGGGTGGGCTTTCGCCGCGTGCTGCTGGTCGGCGCGGCATTCTTCGCCGGCGGGCTCGCCTGGTACGCCACGCGCGTCGGCCTCACACCGGACTACGTCGGCGTGTGGCTGCCCGCCACACTCATCACGGGATTCGGGATTGGACTCACGTTCCCAGTCCTGAGCGCGACGGCTGTCTCGAGCCTGCATCGAGACCACTATTCGGTCGGCAGTGCCGTCAATCAGACGGCACGGCAGGTTGGAGGATCGGTCGGCATCGCGATCCTCGTCGTCATCCTCGGCCCGGCGTCCTCGGGAGCCGCGGCGCTCGGCGACTTCCGGCGCCTGTGGTGGTACGGGTGCGCGATGGCCATCGCCTCGGGAGCCGTCTGCCTGCTGCTCCGCCCTCCTCGTCCGGTCCATCCGCCGTCGACGCAGCCCGTCAGCGCGGCCAGTCCCTCCGAGCACCTGTCATGACAACCGGCTCGACGTTCGCGAAGTCGTCGGAGCGCGATTGGGGTGAGGAGCGGACGAAGACGATCGGCTGGTACGACCCGATGCAGACCGCGGCGCTGGGCATGACGATGAGCGGGCTCTCAGTGCTCGAAGCAGTCCGAGACGGCACGGTCCCTCCCGCGCCGATCGCCTTGGTGCTCGGGTTCCGGATCCTCAACCTCGAACGCGGAAGGGTCGTCTTCGGCTGGGAACCAGATGAGTCGGCGTACAACCCGATCGGCATGGTCCACGGGGGCCTCGTGTGCACGCTGGCGGACACCGTCACTGGCTGCGCCGTGCAGACGCTGCTCGACCCCGGATTCGGCTACAGCACGATCGACATCTCGGTCAGCTTCCTGCGGCCGGTGACGCTGTCGAGCGGGTTGCTGCGCGCCACGGGCGAAGTGTCGAAGTCCGGGCGCCGTGTTGCGTTCGCGACGGCCGGGATCGAGGACGCCGATGGGCTGCTCGTCGCGACCGCGACGAGCAGCCTGCTCGTCTTCGGCCCATAGCGAGGGTGTGGCCTCCGGAGCCGTCCATACACTGCAGGAGCGTCGCGCCGACCATTCCCGCCACGAAACGGAGCATCATGCCCCTTCCCACCCTCCAGGTCGTCACCTGCAGCACCCGTCCCGGTCGACTCGGCCCCGCGGTCGCATCGTGGTTCATCGACCGTGCGATCGCCGATGGGAGGTTCACAGTCGAGGCGGTGGACCTCGCCGCCGTGGACCTCCCGCTGCTCGACGAGCCGCACCACCCGATCCTCGCCAACTATCAGCACGACCACACGAAGGCCTGGAGCGAGAGTGTCTCGAGGGCGGACGCCTTCGTCTTCGTGATGCCCGAGTACAACTACAGCTTCACCGGCGCGACAAAGAACGCCATCGACTTCCTCCACCACGAGTGGAAGTTCAAGCCGATCGGCTTCGTCAGCTACGGCGGGGTGGCGGCGGGCACGAGGGCGGTCCAGGCGCTCAAGCTGGTCGTCTCGGCCGTGAGCATGATGCCCGTCAGCGAGTCGGTGAACATCCCGTTCTTCAGCAAGCACATCGACGCCGAGGGCGTGTTCCACGCGCCTGAGGGTCTCGATGCCAGCGCGACGACGATGCTGGAGTCCGTGGCACGGTGGTCAGACGCGCTCGCGACCCTGCGGGCGCCCGCAGGCTGAGAAGCGACGGGTCGAGGGCGCCTTCGTAGACTTGGCCCCGATGACCGCAGCATTCGGACCCGATATCTACACGGAGGCCGAGGGCAGCGACGACACGCTTTCCAACCTCGGGCCGCTGCGCACTATGGCCGGCATCTTCGAGGGCCCGCGGGGGACGGACGTGCACCCCGCCGTGGATGGCGACGAGGCGGAGGCGTACATCGAGCGCTACGAGCTCCAGCCGATCGACCGGCAGACCAACGGCCCCCAGCTCCTCTACGGCCTCCGCTACCACCAGCACATTCACAAGCCCGGGGAGCGCGAGACGTTCCACGACCAGGTCGGCTACTGGCTCTGGGAGCCCGCGACCGAGTCCGTCTCGTTGCTGCTCGCGATCCCGCGCGCCGAGGTCGCGCTTGCGATCGGGCATGCAGGGGCCGACGCCACGACGTTCACCGTCACCGCGGGACTCGGCGCCGCCACGAACGGGATCGCCTCCGGCCCGTTCCTCGACGAGAACTTCCGAACGGTCTCGTGGTCGGTGACCGTGACGGTCCTCGACGCCGATACCTGGAGGTATGAACAGGACACCGTCCTCGAGGTCGCGGGACGCGAGGGCCTCGTCCATCACACCGACGAGTCGACGCTCGTGCGCGTGGCCGGGCCGGCACCCAATCCGCTCGCCGCCCCGTGATGCCTCGAGCGACGTCTGTCGGTCACGCACTGTTCATGGATTCGCAACCGCCTCCCCGTCCGTGCGTCACGTGCCCGTCACGGTCGCCCGAGGGCACCTCGATACGCTGCGGCAGGTGGAGGATCCGATCCAGACGACGCCAGGACTCGATCGGCTCCGAGAGCAGGAGTGGCTGCTCCTGGCGAGGATCGCCGTGAGGCGCGACGTTCGCGCCGCCTTCGATGCCGCCGCACGCGGTGCGCTCTGCGAGCACTCGGTCATCGAGCAGCTCAAGGCCCTGCTCCTCGGAGCCCGAGAGGGTGGCGCCGCATGACGATCCCTTCGAATGTGACCGAGCTCATCGCGCTGTACGAGGAGGTCGGTGACGGCTTCTTCGGGGAGGTCATTTCCCAGCTCGACCATGCGCTGCAGTGCGGCGAGCTCGCCCGCGCCTCGGGCGCGCGCGACGAGCTCATCGCAGCGTCGCTCCTCCATGACGTCGGGCACCTCGTGGCCAACCGACAGGGCAACCCTGACTTCGTGCTCGACGAGGACGACGACGAGCACGAGGCGGTGGGCGGACGTGTGCTCGGGGCGATGTTCGGACCAGCCGTCGCGCAGCCGGTCGCGCTGCACGTGGTCGCGAAGCGCTGGCGTTGCACAGTCGACCCGGCGTACTGCGACACCCTCACCGCGTGCTCGAAGGCGACCCTCCAAGCGCAGGGTGGGCTCCTGGACGACGATGCCTGCAGGCGCTTCGAGGCGCACCCGGGATTCCTCGACGCGCTGCTGGTCCGCGACTGGGACGACGAGGGCAAGATCCCCGGGTGGGACGTCCCTCCGCTCAGCAGCTACGAGGGCATACTTCGATCTCTCGCGCGGGTCGAGTCCAAAGCCTGACCTCCGGACCCCGGAGTCACTTCGTCACGAACGTCCCGGACTCGCCTGCCAAGAGCTCGCTGGCATCCTCGAGGCTGCCGATCATCGCGGGGTTGCCCGTCGACTCGACGAACCTGCACGCAGCCTCGACCTTCGGTCCCATCGAGCCGGCAGCAAAGTCGAGCGCCCGAAGCTCGGCGACGGTGGTGTGCCCGATGGTGCGCGCCGCGGGAGTCCCGAATTCCACCTCGACGGCCGAGACGTCGGTGAGGAGCAGGAGCGCGTCCGCGCCCAGCTTGCGAGCGATGAGGGCGGCGGAGAGGTCCTTGTCAATGACCGCCTCGGTCCCGCGGAGGCAGCCGGTCGCGTCTCGGAGCACCGGAATGCCGCCGCCACCGGCGCACACGACGACCGCGCCGCTCTCGAGGAGGAGCGCGATGGTCGCGAGCTCGAGGACCTCCATCGGTTCGGGAGAGGGGACGACGCGTCGTCGCGATGCGCCATCGGGTCGCACTGACCAGCCGAGCTTGCTGACGGCGTCCGCAGCTTCCTGCTCACCGAGGATCTGGCCGACGAACTTCGTTGGTGCGTTGAAGGCCGGGTCAGATCCGTCGACGAGCGTCTGGTTGATGAGGCTCGCAACCTGGCGGCCGGGCAGAGCGTTCTCGAGCGCCTGCAGGAGCCAGTAGCCGATCATGCCCTGGGTCTGCGCCCCAAGCACGTCGAACGGATACGGCTTCGGCAGCGATGCATCCGCCGCGCTCTCGACGGCGAGCAACCCGACCTGCGGTCCGTTGCCGTGGGTCACGACCAGGTCGTTCGCCCGTGCCACGACGGCGAGGGCCGCGACGGCATCGTCGACGTGGTGCTGTTGGATCTCCGCGGCAGGGACCTCGCCGCGTCGCAGCAGCGCATTGCCGCCGAGGGCGACGACGAGGCGCATCAGTCCCCGAGGGTCGCGATCATCGTCGCCTTGATCGTGTGCAGCCGATTCTCCGCCTGGTCGAACACGATCGACGCCGCTGACTCGAAGACCTCGTCGGAGACCTCGAGGGCCGTGATGCCCCGCTTCTCGAAGATCTGCCTCCCGACCTCGGTCTCGGTGTTGTGCATCGCCGGCAGGCAGTGCATGAACTTGACGTCCGGGTTCCCGGTCGCGGCGACGACAGCAGCGTTCACTTGGTACGGGAGGAGCAGGTCGATCCGCTCGTCCCACTCGTCCGGAGGCTCGCCCATGGAGAGCCACACGTCGGTGTACAGGAAGTCGGCGCCGCGCACGGCCTCCCCGACGTCCTCGGTGATCGTGATCCTCGCTCCGGACCCGGCGCAGAGCCCGTCGGCTATGGCCCGGACCTCCGTCGTCGGCCACAGCGCCTCGGGGGCGGCGATGCGGACGTCCATCCCAACGATCGCGCTCGACACGAGCAGGGAGTTGGCGGTGTTGTTCCGCGCATCGCCCAAGTAGCAGTATGCAACGTCGCCGAGCGGCTTCCTCGAGTGGTCACGGACCGTGAGGACGTCGGCGAGCATCTGGGTCGGGTGCCACTGGTCAGTGAGCCCGTTCCATACGGGTACGCCCGCCTCGCGGCCGAGGATCTCGACGCTCTCCTGGGCGAAGCCCCGGTACTCGATCCCGTCGAACATCCTGCCGAGCACGCGGGCTGTGTCTCGCACGGACTCCTTGTGACCGAGCTGGGACTCCTCGGGCCCGAGGTACGTGACGTGCGCCCCCTCGTCGTGGGCACCGACCTCGAACGCCGACCGCGTCCTCGTGGATGCCTTCTCGAAGATGAGCGCGATGCTCCGTCCCGCGAGCCTGGCGCGCTCGCTCTTCACCTTCTTCTCGAGGCGGAGCTCCGCCGCCAGGTCGATGAGGAAGATGAACTCCTCTCTGGTCAGGTCCGTGTCCTTCAGCAGGTTGCGTCCTCGAAGCATCAGTTCCATGTCTCCTCCGTTCTCGGGCTAGGCCGCATCGCGCTGGATCGGGCAGGTCATGCACCGCGGTCCTCCGCGTCCGCGCCCGAGCTCGCTGCCGGCTATGTCGACGACCTCGATGCCGTGCTTGCGCAGCATCGTGTTGGTCGCCACGTTGCGCTCATAGCCCATGACGACCCCGGGGGCGACCGCGAGGTAGTTGGTGCCGTCGTCCCACTGCTCGCGCTCCGCTGCACGGATGTCCTCGTCGGTCGTCAGCACCGTGACCTCATCGACCTCGAAGATCGCGGCGAGGGTGTCCCACAGGCTGTGGTTCCGCGCGACGCTCAGCCTTCCCGGCTCCTCCCCCGCCGTGATGGTCCAGCTGCGCAGGTGCCGGTCGAAGTACGGGTAGAGGACGAAGGTCGCGGTGTCGACCATCGACATGACGGTGTCGAGGTGCATGAAGGCGTGGCTGTGCGGGAGCTCGATGGCGACCACGCGAGTCGCCTGACCGGATTCGAACAGCGCGTGCGCGACGGTCTCGATCGCCATCGGGGTCGTCCGCTCTCCCATGCCGATCAGCACGGAGCCATGGCCGATCACGTGGACGTCCCCTCCCTCGATCGTGGCCGGCTGGTAGGTGTGGTCGCCGCCGCCGTAGTAGGTGGCGAACCCGCCGGCCGCGAACATCGGATGGTACGAGTAGATCGCTCGCGTGTGCAGCGACTCGCGCTGTCGGGCTGGCTTCGCCATCGGGTTGATCGTGACGCCACCGTAGATCCAGCATGAGTTATCGCGCTGGAAGAGGTGGTTTGGCAGGGGGGTGAGCAGGAAGTCGTCGGCGCGCAGCATGTCCCACGTGAGGCTGTGCGCGCCCTGCGGGTGCAGGTCCGCCTTCAGAACGCCACCCACCAGGTACTCCGCGAGCGCCTGCCCGTCGAGGTCCTCGAAGAGCCGGCGGATCGGGGCGACGAGCGAGGGCCCGAGGATCTCGGGTGTGCAGAGACGGTCGAGGACGAACGTGCGACCCTCGGGCAGCTCCAGGGTCTCGGCGAGCAACTGTCCGTAGTAGTGGACCTCCACGCCCTTGTCACGCAGGGCCTGGGCGAATGCATCGTGCTCGGTCTTCGCCTTGGATGCCCAGACGATGTCGTCGAAAAGGAGCGCCCCGATGTTGTCGGGGGTGAGCCTCGACAACTCGAGGCCAGGGCGGTGGATGATCGCCCTTCGAAGCTGGCCGACTTCCGAATCAACGGAGAATGTCATTGCGACTCCCTCATCTCTCGTGCTGGTCGTTGCTGGCATGGCCGGTCACGGCGCCTTGGCGAGAGCCACCGCGGGCTGCTCGGCAGGAAGGTCCACCGGTTCAGGCGCCTCGCCCAGGCGCTGTCGCCGCGCGTTCAGGAACGCGTAGAGCACAAGCCCGGCAAGGATCACGACCAGCGCCTGGTAAACGACCTGGTAACCCGACGCGAACGTCACCCACATCGAGAACAGCACGCTCGCGCCGGCGACCGTGAGGTCGCGTGCCAGCGCCCAACCCTGCACGCGACGGCGGCGCGAGACGAGGAAGGTGAGCTGCGCGATCGCTGAGAAGAAGTACGGGATGGCGACAGTGACGACCGTGAGGTCGACCAGATAGGTGAACACCGTCAGGCCGGAACTGGACGTGTAGCGCCAGAGCATCAGCAACGAGGGGAGCAGGGTGCCGACCAGGATGCCGAACCATGCCGTCCCGTTGCGATCGGTCCAGGCGAACGGCCGCGGGAACAGGTCGTCCTGGGCGATCGCCCTCGATGTCTCAGTCACGATCAGCGTCCATCCGTTGAGCGCGCCGATGCCGGAGATCACGGCGAGTGCCGCAATGAACTTCCCCGCCCAGGCGTTGTTCGGGAAGATGCTCTGGAATGCGTTGACGAACGGCGATCCCGTGCCGACGAGCGTGTGGTGCGCGACGAGACCCATGACTGCGGCAGTCACGAGGACGTAGAGGATCGCGCTCACGGCGGTGCCGATCACCGACGCTCGCATCACGTTCTTCCGAGGGTTCGCCACACGCTTCGCTGTCATCGCAGCTGCCTCCACCCCGATGAAGCTGAAGAGCGCCACGCCAGCCGCGATGCCGATCGCGCTGTAGAGGCTCCCTCCCGATGCGTTGAACGGCCCGAAGTTCGCCTTGTCGACGAAGAACCACCCGACGACGCCGACGAACAGGAGGGGCAGGAACTTGAGGACGACGGTGACGTTCTGGAACCAGGCCATCTGACGGACGCCGGCGAGGTTCACGAGCGCCGGGATCCACAGGCCGATGAGGGCGATCCCCCAGTTCTCCATGCCCGTCGGGTTGCTGATGCCGAAGAGCGCGTCCACGTAGAAGACCCAGGAGGCGACGATTGCCGCGTTGCCCGCCCAGGCCTGGATCCAGTAGCACCAGCCGACGAGGTAGCCGGCGAAGTCGCCGAACTCGTGTCGCGAGTACGCGTACAAGCCGCCATCGCTGTTCGGCACGCGCTTCGTCAGCTGCCCGAACAGGACCGCGAGGAGCATCGCGCCCACGGCGATCACGCCGAGCACGATGATGCCCATCGTCCCGGCGCCTGCCAGGACCGCGGGCATCGTGAAGACCCCGGTTCCCACGATGCTCCCGATGACGAGTCCCGTCGCCGACGTCAGGCCGAGGGTGCGGGCCTTCACCTGGTTCCGCGAGGAGAGCGGTTCGTCGGGGGTCATCGATCCACGCGAAGCGTCGCCGACCCCCGCGTCGCCGTCTCCCGAGGCCGCCGGAATATCAGGACTGGAAACGATGCTCGGAACCGTGCTGGTCATGGCGCCACCGATCTCTGTGGGCCCGGGGGGCCCGGACCACCGCCACTTCAGCGTTCCCTGCGGAACGCCTCGCCTCCAATTGTGGAGACTCAGATGACCATGGTCCAGAGTCAAATGTCATTGCGAAGACTGCCTGAATTCACCCTAATGACAACGCACGGAACTCTGACCTGACTGCGCAGCGATATGGACTTTCATTCGGACTCGATCCATTGCTTCTGTAGTTAATTCGTGAATAAAGCGTGAAGACAATGGCTGCTCACAGTCGTCAGGATGACGCCGAACGAGCGCCATGCCCACCCGGTGCTGGTCTGGGCTGGCTGGTCGTCACCAGTGTGACGAGGGGAGGCGCGACGACCAGCCAGCACACGGGTGCGGGGCCGAACCGGGGGTCACAGACCGGTTCGGCCCAGCGCACCCTCTTCGGCTGCCCTGAGCGGGGGGCTCAGTGGGACAGCACGACCTTTAGGGCGCCAGTGTCGGCTGCGCGGCCGAACACGTCGTACGCCGTTTCCATCTCGTCCATCGAGAAGTGGTGCGTCACGACCTGGCCGACGTCGACCTGGTGGGTGGTGACGAGCCGCATCAGCGTGGGCGTCGAGTACGTGTCGACGAGTCCCGTCGTGATGGTCACGTCGCGGATCCACAGCGACTCGAGGTGCAGCGTCGCCGGCTTGCCGTGGACGCCGATGTTCGCCACGTACCCTCCGGCTCGCACGAGCTCCACACACTGCTCGAACGCCTCGGGCGTGCCCACGGCTTCGATCACGACGTCGGCGCCGAGGCCTCCGGTCATCTCGAACACGATGGCCTTGGGGTCTTCGGTGGTGTTGTTGACCGTCACGTCCGCACCGAACCGCTTCGCGGCCTCGAGGCGCGTGTCGGCCATGTCGATCGCCACGATGTGGCTGGGCGAGAACAGCTTCGCGCCAAGGATCGCAGCCAGCCCGATCGGGCCGGAGCCAACGATCGCGACGGTGTCACCAGGTTGGACGTGGCCGTTCAGGACGCCCACCTCGTAGGAGGTCGGCATGATGTCGGCGAGCATCAGCACTTCCTCGTCCTTCGCGCCCTCGGGCACCTTGTAGAGCGAGTTGTCCGCGAACGGGACGCGAACCATCTCCGCCTGCGTGCCGTCGATCAGGTGGCCGAGGATCCAGCCGCCGCCATCGAGGCACTGCCCGTAGCGACCCTCGCGGCAGAACCTGCAGTGCCCGCATGCTGAGATGCAGGACACAAGCACGTGGTCCCCGACGGACATCGTCTTCACGCCTGTTCCGACTTCCATCACGGTCCCCACGGCCTCGTGCCCCAGGATCCTCCCGGCAGCCACCTCGGGCACGTCGCCCTTCAAGATGTGCAGGTCGGTACCGCAGATCGTCGTCGCATCCACGCGAACAATCGCGTCGGTGTCCTCCATGATCACTGGCTGGGGGACGTCCTTCCACGCCATCATTCCTGGACCTTCATAGACAAGTGCCTTCATGTCGTCCTCCTTCGCTTGGACAGACATGTGCAGTGTGGCGGAGCCCTCGGATTCCACTAGTGCCAAAGGTCCCCCGCGAGGACTAGTCGGGCGGCCCGTTGACGAGGACCGCCGCCCCGTTGACCCTGTCCCCCGCGAGGTCGGACAGGGCCCGGTTGGCGTCCTCCATCGGGTAGGCGACCGTCGATGCAACCACGCCGAACCGGGCGGCGAGGGCCAGGAAGTCCTCGCCGTCCTGGCGCGTGTTGGCGGTGACGCTGCACAATGTGCGCTCCTCGAAGAGGTGTCGTGCGTAGTCGAGCGTCGGGATGTCGGTCAGATGGATCCCGGCGATCGCGAGGGTCCCGCCACGGTCGAGCGCCTCGAGCGCCGGAAGCACCAGCGTTCCGACGGGTGCGAACAGGATCGCCGAGTCGAGCGGCTCGGGGGGCCGGTCCGAGGCGCCGCCCGCGCTGGCGGCACCGAGGTCGAGGGCGAGCTGGCGAGCCTCAGGGGACCTCGTCATCACGTGCACCCTGGCGCCCGTGGCCAGGGCGATCTGTGCGGTGATGTGGGCGGACCCGCCGAAGCCGTAGATCCCGAGGGTCCCGGCTTCGGGCAGGTTCGCGCGCAGGAGCGCCCGGTAGCCGATGATCCCGGCGCACAGCATGGGTGCCGCCTGCTCGTCGGTGAAGGCTTCGGGGATCCGGTAGACGAAGTGCTCGTCCGCGACGATCCGATCCGCGTACCCGCCGTCGATGTCCCACCCGGTGAAGGTCGGTTCAAGGCAGAGGTTCTCCCGTCCTGAGAGGCAGAACCGGCACGCTCCGCAGGTCCGGGCGAGCCACGGGACCCCGACGCGGTCACCGACCGAGAAGCGGGAGGCCCCGCTCCCGAGGCGGGCCACGACCCCCACGACCTCGTGTCCCGGGATGACGAGGTGCCGGGAAGGAAGGAGGTCACCCTCTGCGAGATGCAGGTCGGTCCTGCACACTCCGCAGGCCGAGACCTCGATGAGCAGCTGCCCGGACATGGGCTCGGGCGTGGCGCGCTCAATGCGGCGCAGCGGGTGTGAGTCGATCGGCCCGGGCTCGTCTACCACCCACGCGCACATGGTGTCGCCCGACATGTACCTCCAACCGCCGTTGCAACGCATTGTCGCAGGGATCGATCAGTCACCCAAGCACAGCAGCGACCCAGCGGCAAGGGACTTCCGACCCTATCGCCCCACACCGTCCGGCCCCACGTTGAAAGTGAGTGGCGAGACCGTCACCGCTCGGGAAGCGATCCGACCTTCCTCCGACGGTCCGAGGTACAAGGAGTTGCAATGACACTAACCACAGACCATGAGATGGCCACTGCCCCAGCAGAGAGCGCCGCATTCATCGCACCTGGCAAGCCGGGCAGCATCGTCGAGTTGAAGACCCGCTACGACAACTTCATCGGCGGCAGATGGGTGGCGCCGGTCAAGGGCTCGTACATGATGAACCTGAGCCCTGTGAACGGACTGCCGTTCTGCGAGGTCGCCAAGTCGACGGCGGAGGATGTGGAACTCGCGCTGGACGCAGCGCACCGCGCGAAGGATGCGTGGGGCGAGACCTCCCTGACCGGACGGGCAGCGGTCCTCAACAGGATCGCCGACGTCATGGAGGCGAACCTCGAGATGCTCGCGGTCGCCGAGAGCTGGGAGAACGGCAAGCCGGTGCGCGAGACCCTCGCTGCGGACATTCCCCTCGCAGTGGACCACTTCCGGTACTTTGCCGGCGCGACGCGCTCACTCGAGGGACGCTCGACCGAGATCGACAACGATACGGTGGCCTACCACTTCCACGAGCCGCTTGGGGTCGTCGGCCAGATCATCCCCTTCAACTTCCCGCTCCTCATGGCCGCATGGAAGATCGCCCCGGCTCTCGCTGCGGGGAACTGCACCGTCGTGAAGCCCGCCTCACCCACGCCCTGGTCGATCCTGAAGCTCGCAGAGCTGATCGCCGACGTGGTGCCCCCGGGGGTCGTGAACATCATCACCGGTCCGGGAGCGGAGATCGGCAAGGCGCTCGCCTCGAGTCCGCGAATCGCGAAGATCGGCTTCACGGGTGAGACGGTCACCGGCAGGTTGATCATGAAGTACGCGGCGGAGAATCTCATCCCATCGACCGTCGAGCTCGGCGGGAAGTCGCCGAACATCTTCTTCGCCGACGTCATGGACCAGGACGACGAGTTCCTGGACAAGGCCATCGAGGGCCTCGTGCTCTACGCCTTCAACAAGGGTGAGGTCTGCACATGCCCATCGCGCGCACTCATCCACGAGTCGATCTATGACGCCTTCATGGCGCGCGTCCTCCCGAGGATCGAGCGCATCGTGCAGGGGAATCCCCTGGACCCCGCGACCATGATCGGCGCACAGGTGTCCTCCCAGCAGCTCGAGAAGATCACGTCGTACGTCGAGATCGGGCTGAAGGAGGGCGCGGAGTGCCTGATCGGCGGGAAGCGCAAGATGCTCAGCGGCGGGCTCGAGGACGGCTACTACTTCGAGCCGACCGTGCTCAAGGGCAACAACAAGATGCGCGTCTTCCAGGAGGAGATCTTCGGACCGGTCCTCGCCGTGACGACCTTCACGGACGAGGCTGACGCGCTTGCGATCGCCAACGACACGCCTTACGGGCTCGGCGCCGGCGTCTGGACGAGGAACGGCAACCTCGCGTACCGAATGGGCCGGGGCATCAAGGCCGGCCGGGTCTGGACGAACTGCTACCACCTCTACCCCGCCGGGGCCGCATTCGGCGGCTACAAGATCTCCGGTGTCGGTCGTGAGAACCACCAGATGATGCTGGAGCACTACTCCCAGACGAAGAACCTGCTGGTGAGCTACAGCACAAAGCCGCTCGGCTTCTTCTGAGGCTGCGGACCATGGAAACGGCACCGCAACCCCGCGTGCTCGCGACGCCCGAGGCGGTCGACGCGATCGACGAGCTCGTGGAGGCTCGGGGTCCGGTGCTTTTCTTCCAGTCCGCCGGGTGCTGCGAGGGCAGCATCCCGATGTGCTTCGGGGTGGGCGAGTTCGTGATCAGCTCGCACGATGTCCTCCTCGGCACGCCGGGAGGCTGCCCCTTCTACATCGACGTCCGGCAGTGCGATGCCCTGCCCGACCTCAGGCTCCTGCTCGACGTTTCGGAAGGCGAACCCGAGGGGTTCTCGCTGCCCGCCGGGAGGGGTCGGCACTTCGTCACCCGGGACCTCGTCTAGCGAGATCCACATCCCGGTGGTGCATCGCGGGGCCGACCCTACGCTGGCGGCGTGCGCGATGGACCCGGGCCGACGCTCATCTATGACGGTGATTGCGCGCATTGCGCCACCTCGGCGCGCTGGATCGAGGCGCGGTGGCCCGCGGAGACGACGGCTGGCATCGTGGCTTCCCAGCGCCTGACCGACGCCGAGCTTGCAGGTTTCGGTATCTCGAGGCGGGACGCCGCGCAGGCGGCCTGGTGGATCGATGGGGGCAGGACGTATCGAGGGCATCAAGCCATCGGACGGGCGCTGCTGGCTGCAGGCGGCGGTTACGAGGTCGTGGGCTCCCTCCTCCTCGTCCCTCCCGTCTCCTGGGCGGGCGCGGTCGGCTACGCCATCGTCGCCCGACACCGCCACCTGCTGCCGGGTTCGTCCGAGGCCTGCCGCACCTGACGGGCGCGACCCCGGCGATACTGACGCCATGGATACCTCGCGCGCCCGGGTGATGTGGCGACACATCGAGCCGATCCATGCACTCACGTACTTCGCCCCAGAGTCGGTCGCTGCCCTCAAGGCCACCGGCCTTCGCGGCTACTGGATGGCGTACTTCGCGGGACGAGCCTCGCCGATGGGCGAGGTCGAAGCGCCGATTGTCGAGGCGACGTTCTTCAACTTCTCGCCGCGCCTCGTGCGCCGCGCGATCCCCGATGCCTGGGTGTTCGCCTCACCAGACGAGGTCCTCGAGGCGCGCTGGCTCGGTGCGGCTGCAGCGCTCAGCGCCCACATGGACCAGCTCACCACTGCCCAGCGGGACCGTGTGCGGGTCCTGCTCCAGGACGCGGCGGCATCCCTCGTCTGCGACGGGCGCGTCCTCGCCGCGGCAAACCAGATCACCGTGCCGGACGAGCCGGTGGCAGCGATCTGGCAGGCGACCACGACGCTTCGCGAACATCGCGGGGATGGCCACGTGGCAGCGCTGGTCGCCGCGGGTCTCACGGGTCTCGAGGCGCACCTCACCATCGTCGCGGCCGGTGGCACGCCGCGCGCGACAATCCAGGCTGCTCGGGGCTTCACAGACGAGGAGTGGGAGCACGGCATCGCAACGCTTGCGGATCGCGGCCTCCTCGACCATTCGGGTCACGAGACGGCTGCGGGACGGGCGCTCCGAGCCGACGTCGAGTCAGCCACAGACCGCATCGCGCTCGCGCCGTGGGCGGAGCTGGGTGAGGACCGGTGCGACGAGATCGCCGGCACCCTGCTCCCGGTCACCCGATCCATCGGCTCGGCGGGCCTCTTCCCGACGCCGAATCCGATCGGGCTCCCCGCGAACTAGTCGCGGTCGCGGTCGCGCGGCCATGATGGACCGATGGTCTTCGTCTTCGCCCTGGGCGCGTCGCTCGTCAATACCATCACGAGCTTCCTGCAGCGGCTCGGGATCGAGGACGCGCCTCGCAAGTCCTCGATGTCGACCGGGATCATCTCGCATGCGCTGCGCAGCCCGATCTGGATCCTCGGTTTCGTGTGCATGGGCGGCGGCTTCGTCTTCCAGGCGCTCGCGCTGCACTCGGGGTCCTTGGCGGTCGTCCAGCCGCTGCTCACGACCGAGCTGTTCTTCGTCGTGCTGGTCCTGTGGTTCTGGTATTCCGTCGCAGTCCGGGCGCGCGACTGGGCGTTCTCGGCGCTGACCATCGCAGGCCTGGCAGTGTTCCTTGTCGTCCTGGCGCCGACCTCGTCGGGCCACACGCCGACGCGGAACGCGTGGATCACCTCCATCGTGGCCACAATCGCGGTCATGGGTGCGCTGCTCGCTGCATCGCGGACGGGTCCGCCGTGGTGGCGCGCGCTCTCCATCGGTGCAGCTGCGAGCGTGGGATTCGCACTGACCGCGGCGCTCACCAAGTCGTTCACCGATGCGTTCGGCCATGGCATCGGCACGGTGCTCTCGACGTGGGAGACCTACGGACTTGCGATCATGGGACTCGCGTCCTTCTACCTCATGCAGAACGCCTTCCACGCCGGTCCATTCGCGGCATCCCAGTCCACGCTCATCCTCGTCAACCCGTTCGTCTCCGTCGCGCTCGGGTCATGGCTTTTCGACGAGAAGCTCCCGCACGGCATCGGAGCGCTCGCCATTGGAGCGATCGCGATCGTCGCCTTCATCGCCGGTGCGGTCGGACTGTGCACCTCGCCGCTCATCGCGGGCGTCCACGGTGCCGATGACGTGCAGATGCTCGCCGGGCGCGGGAGATTGGCTCGCTGGAAGGCGGCCCGCTCGGCTGCGTAGCCACCGTGGTCGCTGGGACCTCGCTGCCCCGTCCGGCACCGCCGCACCGCGTCGAGCCGACGGCCTCGCCCTAGGGTCGCGGCGATGCCCGAACGCCCGACCAGTCGGCCGATCTCAGTCGTGCTGTTCACCGGGGACCTGCGCGTGCACGACCAGCCCGCCCTCTCGGCGGCCGCTGCGACAGGCGACGTCCTTCCGCTATTCGTGCTCGACCCCCGCCTCCTCGGCGGAGCCGGTCGACCGTTCGCACGCCGATTCCTCGCGGACGCGCTGCATGACCTCGATGCCTCGCTTCGCGCCAGGGGCTCATCCCTGATGGTCCGGCACGGCGCGACGTCCGCCGTAGCCGCGGAGGTCGCAGCCTCGGCGGGTGCCTCCGCCGTGCACCTCACTCGCGACTACACGAAGGCCGCACGGTCTCGCGTCGACGCGCTCAACGCCGCGCTGGCGCCGTCCGACGTGCGGGTCGTCGAGCACCCGGGCCGCTGCGTCGTCGAGCCCGGCGAGGTCACTCCGACCGGCGGTGACCACTTCCAGGTGTTCACCGCCTACTGGCACCGGTGGCAGATCCATCCCTGGCGAGTCGAATGCACCGTGCCCGCGGTGATTGGGGCCGCGGGGAGTTCGGCGCTGGATGACACACCGTCCGAGGTCGCCGAGCTCCTCGGTGGACCAGAGGGACCTGGCGGCGAATCCGAAGGTCGGGCACGGGCGAGCCGATTCCTTCGAAGCTGCCTGGCCGATTACGCGAGGTCGCGTGACATCCCCGGCGAGTCGGGCACGTCGGAGCTGTCGGCGCACCTGCACTTCGGCACGGTGTCAGCCACCCAACTCGCCCGTGCGGCCGCCTCGAGGGACGGTGGCGAGGCGTTCATCCGCCAGCTCTGCTGGAGGGACTTCTTCATCCAGATCCACGCGGCTCGACCTGGCTCGACCTCCACCGACTACCGCCCGGCGCCTATCCGATGGCGCGATGATCCCCGGGGCCTGGCGGCCTGGAAGTCGGGACGAACGGGCTTCCCGTTCGTCGATGCCGGGATGCGCGAGTTGCAGGCAACGGGGACCATGCACAACCGGGCGAGGATGGCAACGGCGTCCTTCCTCACAAAGGACTTGGGCATCGACTGGCGAGAAGGGGCGCGCCACTTCTCCGAACTGCTTACAGACGCAGACGTCGCGGTGAACGCCGGGAACTGGCAGTGGGTCGCGGGCACCGGATGCGATCGGAGGCCGGAGCGGGTGCTCTCGCCCCAGCGCCAGGGTGAACGATTCGACCCCGCGGGAACCTACGTGCGGCGCTGGATCCCCGAGCTCGCCGGGGTGCCGGACCGGCTCGTCCACAAGCCGTGGTCGTGGCCCGGCATCGATGCGACCGGCTATCCGCGGCCGCTCGTCGACCACGTCGAAGCCGTCGCCGCCTATCGAGCCGCAATCCTCGAGCAGCGCGAGGAGCGAAACCGAGCCTGGCGCCGGGGCCGATGATGCGGGGCGCGATCAGCCGGGTGCGGACGACGAGGCGCACTTTGCGGGATCGGCCTCAGCGGAGTTGGGTGAGACCATCAGGCACGACTCGTCGACGACCTCGAAGTCGCCACCGGTGATCGAGCCCAGCTCGTGGAGCGTGTCGTTGTTCCACGTCGCGCTCGGCACACCCTGGAAGAACCAGGGGGACCCGTTGTCTGCGACGATCAGCCCGTAGGTCTTCATCGCCTGCAGGATGATCCGGTCGACCCGAGGGAAGCCCGCGATGTCCACGGACGCCCGCAGGCGCAGTCGCAGGCCCATCGGTGGCAGGGAGGGGTTCGCCGAACCCGCCTCGTGTCGCGCGGGCCAGACGTACGCAGCGTCCGTCTCGGGCACGGTGACCCTGATCGCATGATCGATCACGCCCGCGGCGATCTCCTCGGGTCGAACCAAGCCCGGGAGGATTGCCAACCCGGCGGCGTCAGCGGACGTGTACCCGGCTGGGCGGAGCGCATTCGAGCGGAGATCGAAGACGGCCCCTGAACCCGCCCTCCAGTTCCTCGAATGTGCGACCGGGTATGCGTCCCACAGCTCATAGTCGGTGCAGGTCGTCCGATCGAGCACGAGCACGTGACGGTACCCCGTCGCGTGAGCATCGCCCTCGACCAGCGGGTGGGCTGGTATCGGGTAGCCGACCCTGTCGGACTCGGATGCGTAGAGGAACGTCACATGGACCCTCGGCTGCGAGTGGGACACCACGTTCACCGGGATGCCGATCGGGCCGCCATCCCAAAGCCCTGACCCGAAGTCGGCGTGGAGGCCATCGGCAGCGCCGATCGCTGCGATCATCTGTGCCGAGTCGCTGGCGACAGGGAGCGAGGCGATCGGCGTGCGCCACACGCTTGCGGCGGGTGCCACCTCGCAGCCCGGAGCGCCGGCGACGCTCACGGCGCCGGCTGGTGCCACGAGCACGGCCGCGAGAAGCGCCACGGCCGCCGTGGCGAGGGCGCAACGCCTAGGGGTCGGTCCTGGTCGCATCGCACCTCCGCCGCCACAGTACCGAGCCCCGAACCATGCTGGGCCTCGGTTCCATCGCCTGGTTCCCTAGGATCCCCGCGGGAGGTTTCACCATGTTCATGACCAGCTCCGTGCGCCGACCCGCGCTGTCCCTGGCGGTCACCGACCGGATGGCGGAGGGCAAGGCGCTGCGCAAGCTGACGCCCAGGCGCTCGCTGGCGACGTTCCAGCCGGCATCGGAGCGTGATCCGGTCGCGATCCTCGAGGCGGAGAACGCCACTCGAGTGGCCCAGCTGGTGGGACTGCGCCATGAGCGGATGGCCGAGAGCGCGTTCACGTTCTTCCGTGGGGGTGCCGCCATCATGGCCAGCGACCTCGCCACGGCACCGCGCTCGGGCATCGATGTGCAGCTCTGCGGCGACGCTCACCTGATGAACTTCGGGCTGTTCGCCTCGCGGGAACGACGGCTGGTCTTCGACATCAATGACTTCGACGAGACCGACCGGGGACCATTCGAATGGGACCTGAAGCGTCTCGCGGCCAGCTTCGTGGTCGCCGGGCGTGCCCTCGGCTACACCCCCTACGAGCAGGAGCTTGCCGTCCTCGACGCACTCGGCGGGTACTCGACAGCCATGCGGGAGTTCGCATCGTGGAGGAACCTCGACGTCTGGTACTCGCATTTCGACGTCCAGGCCATCTTCGATCACTTGCGCGCCACGATCCCGAAGAGCGCGAAGAAGCGGGTGCCCGACCTCATCGCGCGCGCCCAGCGCAAGGATGCGATGCGCGCACTGCGCAAGCTCACGGAGGAGACCCCAGACGGACTCCGGATCAAGTCGGATCCGCCGATCGTCGTGCGGCTCGACGAGTCGGGGCACGGGATCCTCTACACCGAGGAGCACCTCGGCCAGATGGTCCGCGACTACGTCGACTCGCTGCCGAACGACCGCCACGCGCTGCTGGCCCAGTACGAGATGATCGACACTGCCCGCAAAGTCGTCGGCGTCGGGTCGGTCGGTACGCGCTGCTTCATCACCCTGCTCACCGGTCGCGACGACACCGATCCGCTGTTCTTGCAGGTCAAGCAGGCGGAACCCTCCGCCCTCGAGCCGTACGTGGGCTCGAGGCGCTACGAGAACCACGGTGAGCGCGTCGTCCAGGGTCAGCGCCTCATCCAGGCCACACCGGACATCTTCCTCGGATGGACCAGATCCATGGGGACCGATGGCAACGTCCGGGACTTCTACCTCCGCCAGCTGCACGACCAGAAGGCCAGCGTCATCCTCGAGAACCTGGATCTCGACCTGCTTCGTGCCTACGCGAAGGTCTGCGGCTGGGCGCTCGCGAGGGCGCACGCGAGGAGCGGCGACCGGATCCTCCTCGCGGGGTACCTGGGTCAATCCCAGGTGTTCGAGCAGGCGATGACGGCGTTCGCCTTCACCTACGCGGACCAGAACGAGGCCGACCACCGGGCGCTTCTCGATGCCATGGCGTCGGGCCGGGTCGCCGGCACGCCGTCGCCCGCTCCGCTCGATTAAGCCGTCGTCTGCTCCTCGTCGGGCACCGAGATGAAGCCGACGATCGAGCCATCGGGGGTTCGGACCAGCGCGGTCTCGATGCCGCCGCCGACGTCCGCGGGCTCCGTGTGGGAGACCGCCCCGGCCCCGATGGCCTCGGCGAACGCCGCTGCCACATCATCGACCTTCCAGTAGGCGTGCGCCCCGTCGGCGGGATCGCCGTCGGGCAGCAGACCGAGCTCGCATCCCGATACCTCGAACCCGACGTAGAAGGGCTCGTCGAAGTACGCGGGGAATCCGAGGAACTGCTCCCACCACGCCTTCGATGCGTCGAGGTCCCCGGTCGGGTAGATCACGGTGCGAAGGGCCCCGAGCGGCGCCCGATCAGTCATCAGATTCCCCTCCGGACTCGGCGCCGCCCGTCTCGAGAACATCGACGACAGGGGCAGCCCTCCTCTTCTGCCCGACGATCGGACGGGCGTGGTCGAGCGGCGCTTGGGTCTCCACTCGCGCAGTCTGGCAGCGGGGAGGTCGGGTGTCGAGGGGCCGATCGGAGCGGGCCGCCGGTACGATCCCGACGTGACGCAGCCCCCTGCAGCACGCCCCGATCTCGCCCTGCTGCTCGACGACGAGCTGCGCTATGACGCGACGACCAGCACGCATCTCTCCAACCATCTCCCGATGGCGCTCGTCGCGCTGCACGCGCTCGGGGCCGACGACGAGCGGCTGGGCGCGTTCGCGCGTTCGTATGCCCGACGCCTCATGCCCATCGACGATGACGGCGAGGTCACGACCTTCGATGAGTGGCTCGCGGCTCGCGGTCGGCGTGGCTCGTACGGTGCGGTGCGCCGCTACTTCGATGCGTCGATCGACCGCGCGGGCGTCGACGGCACCCTCCGGCGCCACCTGCCTGAACTCGCGGCGGGCGTCGGGGGCGGGGCCTTCCACGGCGTGATCCGGCTCGCCTACGCGCTCGAGGCGCAGAGCGCGCCGCGGATCGCCGCGGGGCTCGCCTACTTCACCGAGGTGTTTCTGCCCCTTGGTCATCGCGGGCACGGGTCGCCGTGGACCAGGGATCCGATCGTTGCGCTGCGCCAGCTCTGCGACATCGACGCGCTCGCGCGGATCTCGACGGGCGCGAACATCGGCCAGCGGATGCGACTCGTCGGCTCGCACCCATCCTTCGCGGGCGTCATCGACTCCCTCGCCGTGGACGAGGGCACGCCTGCGGCCCTGACCGCGGCCGCTGTCGCCCTCTACGCGGCGACAGACGACTTCACCGCGCTGCACGGGGTCACCGGAAGCCATGCGATCTCGATCATCGCCCCCTACGTCGAGGATCGCGACACGCTGGTCGCCCACTGGTTCCAGGCCCTCGCGGCCGCCTACATGACCATCGGCGCGCCGAGAATCCGGCCTCCCGAAGGGCCGCTGCTCATGCTGATCGAGGATCCCCCTGATTGGGATGCGATCGCATCGTCCGCCTGCACCAGCCCCGACGAGCACGTGATCAAGCTCGTGTACACCGCGCGCGAGCTCGACCGTCGCCGTGAGGATCCCCTGCTCGCGGCCGTCGCAGCGCGCCAGGCTGGCCTCGGTCCGGCCGGGGCGAGCAGCTAGGGCGACGGCGCGACCTGGCGCGCGCAGCCGCGAAATGTCATTTCAGGATGTTGACGGCCCGCGCGATGACGAAGATGGCCACCACGAGAGATATCGACTCCTCGGCCATCATCACGAGCTTTGCCCATGACTTCACGGGCGAGACGTCCGCAGGGCTGAAGGCCGTCGCCGATGAGAACGAGAGGCTGAGGTAGTCCACGAACTTCGGGTACCAGCCCGCCGGGACGAGCCCGGGATTCGTGTCCTCGGGGAAGATGAATGCCGGCGACGGCCCGGAGCCGTTGGCGCGAGCGGCCGCTCCCCCGCGGTCGAGATCCCAGTACCACAGCGTGAACGCCAGGATGTTCGTCAGCCAGACCGCCGCCCCCGCCGCGAGGAGGCTCTTCGGGTCTTCGCTGAACTTGTCGCCGTTGACGATCCCGACGGTCAGCCGGATGACCGCGGTCGCGTTGACGATGGTGATGACCGAGATCATGACGTCCGTCATCACCCTGAGCCATTGGCGCTGCCGGTCGATCCGTCCGGGGTCGCCGATCATGAGCACGGCGAGCAGGACAACCAGCAGCGTCAGGAACAGGTACCGAGCGTCGTCGTCGCGGAGCTGGGTGGGCAGGAGGATGCGCAGGACGCCACACGCGAGGACGGCGAGCGCCATCGGCCATCGACGTTCCCCGATCGGACCCTTGGCACCCCCGTCGGACTTCTCTCGCGTCCGCTCCCCCTCGTCCGGCATTGCACGAAACTACTTCCGCTCCGGCGCCGACAGCCGATACCGAGTCGCGGTCACGCTTCGTGCTGTCCACGTCCTCGGCGGCTGTGTTCACGTGTGCATCCGCGGCGGCGCCGTCGTATGGTGATGGCACTCTCCCTGGAAGGAGTCAGATGTCTGACGCTTCGAACCTCCCGTCCCCCGACGACCCCGCCGCCGTCGACGCGGCGACGGACATCGTGCACCGCGTGAAGGGGACGGTGATGCCGGTCCTCGAGGTCGACCTCCAGCCCGGCCAGAAGGTCGTGTCACAGGGCGGCGAGCTCTCCTGGAAGACCGAGTCGATCAAGCTGTCCACGTCCACCAAGGGAGCAGGGCAGTCCGGCGTGATGGGTGTGCTCAAGCGTGCGGTCGCGGGCAGCACCATCTTCATGACCGAGTTCACGGCCGAGGGCGGACCGGGAACGGTCTCCTTCGCGACGAAGATGCCCGGCGAGATCCGTCCCGTTGCGATCGGGCCCGACCGCGAATACCTCGTCAGCCGCCACGGCTTCATGGCGGGCACGGAGGACATCACCCTCGCCGTCGGCTTCCAGAAGCAGCTGGGCGCCGGGGTGTTCGGCGGCAACGGCTTCATCCTCCAGCGCCTGAGCGGTCAGGGGGTCGCATGGATCGAGCTGTCCGGCGAGTTGATCGAGTACCACCTGGCTCCCGGGGAGACGCTCCACGTCCACCCGGGCCACATCGGCATCTTCGATGCCTCGATCTCCTACGACATCGAGATCGTGAAGGGCGTGAAGAACATGCTCTTCGGGGCCGATTCCATCTTCCTCGTTCGCCTCACGGGGCCCGGGATGCTTTGGCTCCAGACCCTTCCGCTCCCGAACCTCGCCCATGCGCTCGCGCCGTTCCTGCCCCACGACGAGAAGGGCTCGAGCAATTCGGGTGCCGCCGGGATCATCGGTGGGCTGCTCGGGAACTGATCCCCACTTGACGCGGGCAGGGCGCGTCAAGTGGACTAGCAGGGCCATGCGGACCATCAGCATCCTCCACGCGTCGCAGCATCACGGCCATGAGGGCCGTGCCTGCACGCGTCACGCGGTGACCTGAACCGCACCCGCCACGCAGCAGGCACAGGGCCCGTCCTCTCGGACGGGCCTTTGTCATTCCCAAGGACCGCCCGAGGAGAACCACGTGAGAAGACTGCGAGTCGCAATACCGAACAAGGGTGTGATGTCGGGCAGCGTGATCCAGCTGCTGACGGACGCAGGCCTCGAGCCGAAGAGCCACCTGGGCGCCCGCGCGCTCGAGGCACCGCTCGGCGACGACCTCGATGCCGTCTTCGTCGCCGCCGCGAACATCCCGGAGTTCGTCGCAGACGGCGCCGCGGATGCCGGGATCACCGGGTGGGACCTCGTTTGCGAGTCGGGCCGCACCCTCACCATGCGGCTCGACGTGGAACTGGCTCCCTGCCGGCTCGTCCTCGCCGCCCCCGCCGACTCGCAGGTCGCCTCGATCGGCGACGTGAAGGCGGGATCCCGGGTGGCGACCGTGTTCCCGAGGCTCACCGCCGCCTACTTCGAGGAGGCCGGGATCGACGCGGAGGTCGTGCAGGTCTCCGGCGCGGTCGAGATCACCCCGCGGCTCGGAGTCGCGGACCTCATCGTCGACCTCGTTGCGACCGGCTCGACGCTGCGAGCCAACCAGCTGCGCGAGGTCGGGACGCTCCTTGCCTCGACCGCGCGACTGGTGTCGAGACCCGGCATCGAGGACGACCCCGACGTCGCGACCAGGCTCAGGGACCTGACCCTCGCCCTCGAGTCGGTCGTCCAGGCGCGGAACCAGCGCTACCTGATGGCGAACGTGTCGAGGTCCAGGCTCACTGAGGTCCGCCGCATCCTCCCTGGCATCACGGGCCCTGACGTCATCGAGATGCTCGACGGCGGCGACCTGATCGCGGTCCAGGCGGTCGTGCCCCTCGCGCGGGTCTCGACCACCATCGCGGCATTGAAGGGGATCGACGCGACCGGCATCGTCGTCACCAGGATCGAGCGGTTCATCCCATGACCGACGGACGCGGACCGGGCAGGGTGGCGGCGATCGCGGGGATGTCCCCGTACGCGCCGAAGCGCCCGCCCATCGAGATCGACCTGTCGGACAACACGAGTCAGTGGGGGCCTCCGCCATCCGCCCGCGCCACCCTCGCTGGCCTCACCGACGACCAGATCTCCAGGTATCCGACGCCATACGCAGACCTCCTCACGGCTGCGCTCGCCGAGCACTACGGCGTTGGTGCAGACGGCATCGCAACGGGGTGCGGGTCAGACGATGTCATCTTCTCCGCGATCATCGCGCTGTGCCCCGTCGGGGGCACGATGGCGCTCGCCGTGCCGACCTTCTCGGTCGTCCCGTCGTTCGGGGTCATCAACGAGGTGCGCGTCGCCGAGGTCGAGATGGAGTCAGACGGCGTCGTGCGGGCGGACTCGCTCCTCGCGACCGGGGCCGACCTCTACTACCTGTGCTCCCCGAACAACCCGACCGGCACGATCGTGGGCGCGGAGCAGCTGCGCGCGCTGCTCGAGGGAACGAGTTCGACCGTGCTGCTCGACGAGGCATACGCCGAGTACGCCGACGCCGATGCTTGCGCGCTCCTCGCCGAGTTCGACAACCTGGTGATCCTCCGCACCCTGTCCAAGGCCTACGGGCTCGCCGGCCTGCGCGTCGGATACGCCATCGGACACCCGTCGAGGATCGCCCCCATCAACGTGGCGCGAGGCCCCTACAAGGTCGGTTCCGTCGCCGAGCTCCTCGCCGTCGCAGTCCTCCGCGAGGACGCGGGGTGGCTCGAGGGCCGCGTGGCAGAGGTCCGCTCCCTGCGCGACGAGCTCGCCAGGCGGCTCGCCGCAGCCGGGTTCCACGTCCTGCAGTCCCAGGCGAACTTCGTCGCGATCGTCGTCGACGACGCCGCCGCGGTCGTCGATTCGATGATCGAGCGGGGCGTGCTCGCGCGCGCCTACCCGTCGCTGCGCGTGTTCGGCGACCTGGTGAGGATCACGGTCCCCAACGCGTCGCAGCTCGACGAGACGTTCGCGGCGCTCGTCGATGCGACGAGCGCCGGGACCAGCCGGAGCGGGACCGACCGATGAGGATCTCGATCTTCGACGACGGCGCGGGCAACGTGCACTCGCTCGCCAAGGTGCTCGCGGAGCGTGGCGACGTCGTCCACTCGAACGACGTCGACGTGCTGCTCGACGCCGACCTGACCGTCCTGCCGGGCGTCGGTGCCTTCGATCCCGCGGTGGTGCACCTCGGGCCGTCGGCGAAGCGGCTCGCCGACGCGCTGCGCGACGGCCAGCCCTGCATCGCGATCTGCCTCGGCATGCAGTTGCTGTTTGAGTCGTCCGATGAGGGCGACCTGCCGGGCTTGGGCGTCCTCTCGGGCAGGGTTCGTCGGCTGGCGGCGTCGCGCATCCCCCACATCGGCTGGGAGCGGATCGACAACGCCGGGGAGCCCACCGTCCAGTCGAGCGGCCTCTGCTGGGGCTATTACGCGCACAGCTACGCGTGTCCTGAGGAGGGTGGTCACGAGGTGACTGCCTGGTCCACGCTCGAGGGCGTGCCCATCCCTGCGACCCTTCGGTACGCGCGGACCCTCGGCGTCCAGTTCCACCCTGAGAAGAGCTCGGCCCCGGGCGTGGCGATGGTCCGCGCCTTCCTCGAGGAGGTGTCCCCATGATCGTGATCCCGGCCATCGACCTGCGCGACGGCGACTGTGTGCAGCTGCGCGGCGGCGACTTCGACCAGGAGCTGATCCGCCTCTCGGACCCCGTCCACGTCGCGGTCCAATGGCGGGACCTCGGATTCAAGCACCTGCACGTGATCGATCTCGACGCTGCCGCCGGGACCGGATCGAACCGCCTCATCATCGAGCGGATCTGCCAGTTCTACGACGTCACGGCCCAGGTCGGCGGCGGCGTTCGCGACACGGAGGCCGTCGACCAGCTGCTCCGGCTCGGAGCCAGCTCGGTGCTCGTCGGCACGCGCGCCTTCACCGATCCTGCGTGGTTCGCCCAGGTCGTCGAGGCCAACCCCGGCCGCATCGCCCTCGCCCTCGACGTGCGCGACGGCACCATCACGACGTCGGCCTGGCGCGAGCAGACCTCCATCGACCCGGCCGAGTTCCTCGGATCCGTGGCATCCCTCCCGCTGGCCCAGGTCGTCGCGACCGCCGTCGACGTGGAGGGCCGCGAGGCCGGCCCGGACCTGGAGCTCGTGCGGAGGCTCCGCGCGGCGACGGCCCACCGGCTGGGCGTTGCCGGCGGTGTCACGACGGCAGGCGACGTGCGCGCGCTCGACTCCATCGGCGTCGACTCCGTCGTGGTCGGCACCGCCTTGTACACCGGCAAGCTGGAGATGAGCGCCCTGAGCGAGGAGTTGCACCCATGACCACCGTCACCCGCACCACCAAGGAGACGGCCGTCACGGTCGCGCTCGAGCTCGGCGTCACGTCGCCGCACGTGTCGGTCACGACCACCGAGCCATTCTTCGACCACATGATCGCGACGCTGGCGCGGTACGCGGGCTTCGACATCGCCGTGAGCGCGACTGGGGACCTCGACCACCACCTCACCGAGGACGTCGCGCTGACGCTCGGCCGCGCCGTGCGCGAAGTCACCCCCGAGACATGCGCGCGCTACGGGACCGCGACCGTCCCGATGGACGACGCCCTCGTCACAGCGTCGATCGACATCGGCGGCCGGTTCTACTGGGGCGGTGCGCTCGACGACCTCGCCTACGACCACGTGCTGCGCAGCTTCGCGGAGACGGCGGGCGCGACCCTCCACGTCGTGGTCCAGCGCGGGCGCGACCGCCACCATGTGGTCGAGGCCGCTTTCAAGGCCGTCGGGCTCGCGCTGCGTCAGGCGCTGTCGGACTCGGGCGAGGTCTTCTCGACCAAGGGCTCCGTGCAGTGGGAGATCAGCTGATGCCGACGGCCAGGATCATCGTGTGCCTCGACGTGCGCGACGGCCGGACCGTCAAGGGCACGAGATTCGAGGACCTGCGCGAGCTCGGCGACCCCGTGACGATGTCCGCTGCCTACGAGGCACAGGGCGCGGACGAGCTCGTCTTCCTCGACATAGCGGCCTCCACGGAGGGGCGCAGCACCCTGCTCGACGTGGCGCGCGAGACTGCCGAGTCGGTCTTCATCCCGCTTGTCATCGGCGGTGGGATCCGCACGCTCACCGACGCGCGCGCGGCGCTCAATGCCGGCGCGGACAAGGTGTGCCTCACCTCGCCGGCGGTCAGGCGGCCCGAGCTGATCACCGAGGTCGCCGAGGCGTTCGGCGCCCAGTGCGCCGTCGCGAACATCGACGCCCTCCGGTCGGGCGCGAGCTGGGAGGTCCGCACGCACATGGCAACCGGCGTGACGGGACTCGACGCGGTCCAATGGGCGCGCGAGTGCGTGGAGCGCGGCGCCGGGGAGCTGCTCGTGACCTCCATCGACGCCGACGGAACCCGCGCCGGGTACGACACCGATCTGCTCGCCGCCGTGCGCGCCGTGGTCGACGTCCCGGTGATCGCCTCAGGAGGGGCGGGTTCCGTCGCGCACGTGGTCGACGCGTTCCGGGCGGGGGCGGACGCCGCGCTGCTGGCTGGCGCGATCCACGACGGCTCGCTGCGTGTCGCCGACATCAAGGCGGGCCTCGCGGCCGCCGGCTACGAGGTGCGCACGACCGAGGCCATCGGCGCGGGAGCGGGCTGATGTCCACCGGGCTCGACCTCGATGCGGTCGACTTCGACAAGGGCGGCGGCCTCGTCACGGTGGTCGCGATCGACGAGGTGGACGGGGCGGTCCTCATGGTCGCGCACGCCGACCGCGAGGCGCTCGACCGCACGGTCGAGACCGGCGAGATGCACTACCGGTCGCGCACGAGGGGCCCCTGGCACAAGGGGGCGACCAGCGGGAACACCCAGGCAGTCGTGGCCCTCGCGCTCGACTGCGACAGCGACTGCGTGCTGGCGGTCGTCCATGCGCGCGGCCCGGCGTGCCATGACGGGACCAGGAGCTGCTTCACCGATCCCGAGGCTGCCGCCGGGGTCCTCGGGCGGCTGGACGCGCTGATCGGATCGCGCGCCGAGTCAGGCGACGACGCGAGCTACGTGCGGCGCCTGCTCTCGGACCGCAACCTCCGGTTGAAGAAGCTCGGCGAGGAGGCAGCCGAGCTCGCGGTCGCCGCTGCGGACGATGACCTCACGCGGGTCCAGGAGGAGGCGGCGGACCTGCTCTTCCACGTCATGGTCGCGGTCCGCGCCGCCGGCGGTTCTCTCGACGGCGTCCTTGCCGTCCTCGTGGATCGCGAAGCGCCCCGCTAGCCGATCGCGAGATCGAGCTTGCGCGGACCGCGGATCTGTCCGCGCGACCATGCGACGTTGTCGGGGTCGGCGAGCGAGAACTCGGGGAACCGCGCGAGGAAGCACTCGAGCGCCACGCGCAGTTCCATGCGGGCGAGGTTCGACCCCACGCACCGGTGGATCCCGAGCCCGAAGGCGGCATGCCGGTTGACCTCGCGGTCGATGATCACCTCGTCAGCGCGGTCGAAGTAGGCCGGGTCCCGGTTCGCGGCAGGGAAGCTGAGGAGGATCCAGTCGTCCTTCTTCATCGGGCAGCCCTGGAACTCAAAGTCCTGCGTCACCAGGCGCGCCATCGTCACCGGCGCGTAGGCGCGGAGGAACTCCTCGATGGCGACTGTGAGCATGGCCGGGTCCCGCGCCAGTCGGCGCCGGTCGTCGTCGTGCTGGGCGAGGTGCCACAGCGACGAGCCGATCGCCGACCAGGTCGTGTCGATCCCCGCGGCGAGCAGGAGGATGACCGATCCGAACACGTGCTCCGGCGACAGCGGCCTGCCGTCCATCTCCGCGTCGAGGAGGAACGTCGTCAGGTCGTCCCTCGGGTTGGCCAGGTGGTCCTCGATGAACGCCGAGAGGTACTCCTCGATGGGGGCGAACTCCTCGATGCGCTGCTCGACCGGCTTGTCGACACCCTCGAGGATGGTGTGGATGAAGGCGCGGAACGTGTCACCGGCGTCCGCGGGGACGCCCAGCATCCTGGCGATCACGCCCACCGGTATGTGCTGGGCGTAGTCGGCCGAGGCGTCGACCGTCGCGTGGCCCTCGATCCTGTCGAGGAGGTCGTTGCACAGCGTCCTCGTGAACTCCTCCAGCTCCGCGACGGCCCTGGGCGAGAACGCCGGCAGCAGGATCCGGCGCGCGCCCTGGTGGAACGGCGGGTCCGAGCTGATCGGCGGTGCGATCCCCTGGGGGGCGGGCGGCGCGTCCGGGCCCGGCCGCCCCTCGCCGACCACGACCGACCGGCTCGTGAAGTGCTCGTGGTCGTTCGCGATCGCGTGCACGTCGTGGTGCGTCGTCGGCAGCCACGCGCCGCCGTATCTGTCGGTGTGAGCAACCGGGCAGCGCTCGCGAAGGTCGTCCCAGATCGGATACGGGTCCTTCACCCACGCCGGGTCCGTGTGGTCGAAGTCGGTGGCGAAGTCCGCCACCGGGCCGTGCGGCGATGGTGGCTGCGAGTCGTCGAACTCCGTTGCGAAGTTGGTCACGGTCTCGGGTGTCATGCGTCCTCCTCGATCATGACGGCATGCTCCGGGCAGTTCTGCGCAGCGAGGCGGGCGTCGTGCTCGCGATCCGCGTGGACCGCGCCGTCGCCGATGACGAACCCGTTGCCGAGGTCGTCGCTGTCGAACAGGTCCGATGCGATCGTGAAGCAACGCCCGTGCCCCTGGCAGCGTTCGGCGTCGATCGTGACTCTCATGGCCCCTCCCTCGCTCTTCGGTGAGACTAATCCACCGAATCTGTCTCAGGAAAGGGCGCCTCCGAGGAAATCCGCCACGGCCTGCGTGGCCCGGTCGGCCTCGCGCAGGGTGCCCACCTGCAGCGCGAAGATGTGCCACAGACCGGGAACGACGCGCAGGGAGGCCGAGCCCCCCGCGGCGTGGACCGCGGCGGTGAAGCGCATCGAGTCGGAGGCGAGGATCTCGTCGGACCCGCAGATCACAAGTGCTGCGGGAAGGCCCGCGACCGAGCCGAGGAGCGGCGAGACCCTGGGGTCGTAGAAGTCGCCCGTCGCGTACGCGGCTCCGCAGGCGGCGATCCACTCGGGGGTCAGGATCGGATCCCGCGACGCCAGCTCGAGGTCCCAGACGTGGTTGTCAGTGAGGTCGAGCCACGGCGAGAGCAGGACGAGCGCGTCGGGCGACGCACGACCTGCGTCGCGCCGATCAGCCGCGACCGCGGTGGCGAGCCCTCCGCCGGCCGACGCCCCTGAGAGCGCGACGCGGCCGAACTCAGCGAACACGGCGTCGGTGACCGCCGCGGCATCCTCGAATGCCGCCGGGAAGGGATGCTCGGGTGCCAGGCGGTAGTCGGGCATCACGACGCGCACCGAGAGGTGCCGGGCGAGCCACCCGGCATAGGCGCGGGCGTTCCTCGGCGACCCGATGCAGTAGCCGCCGTCGTGGATGTGGACGATGGCGGCGTCGTCGCGGGCATCCTTCGGGGTCATCTCCAGGCACGGCACTCCGCCCACGACGCGCGTCGATGCCTCGACTCCCCTGGGCGCGCGCTGCTGCGCGTAGGTCATGGCATAGCGCGACCGCTGCGTCTCCCACGCGATGTCCTCGCGCACGAACCGCTCGCACGCCAGCGCCGTGACGCGCCTCGCCACCGCCGTCGGCACCCGGGGACCGCGGCTCATGCCACCGGCCTCGAGACCTCTTGGAGCGGGGTCGCCTCGTAGTCGATGAGGTCGACCTGGCGCATGAGCCGGGCGTACTGGTACGTGGCCTTCGGCCAGTTGTTGGTGTTGACCCCGTCGACGGTGTACCAGTTGTGGCAGCCCGTGACCCACGCGGACCGCTCCGTCGCCTCGTCCACCATCGCTCGCCAGCGGTCGAGCGCCTCGGGACGGACGTCCACGAAGGCGAGCCTGCTGCGCTCCACCGACTGCAGGATCGACGCCACGTACCCGATCTGCGCCTCGAGCATGTAGACGATCGAGTTGCTCCCGAGGTTCGTGTTCGGGCCGTAGAGGATGAAGAAGTTGGGGAAGCCCGGGTACGCGACGCCGCGATAGGCGATCGGCCGATGGCCCCATGACGTCTGGAGGTCCACGCCGCCCCTGCCGGTCACCGCGACGGGCTGGAGGAACCCCGTGGCCTCGAATCCCGTGGCGAGCACGATGACGTCGAGCCTGTGGAGCGCCCCGTCCCCGGTCCGCACCCCGGTCTTGGTCACGCGCGTGATCGGCTCGGTCACCACGGTGACGTTGTCGCGCGCGAGCGCGGGGTACCAGTCCTCGCTGAACAGGATGCGCTTGCACCCGAGGCGGTAGTCCGGGGTGCAGATGGCGCGCAACTCGGGATCGAGGATCACGGACTCCATCCGGGTGCGCCAGTCGCGCACGACCCTCGACGCGACCCTCTCGTTCCCGGCGATCGCGAGTCCGAGCAACTCGCCGCGCGCGAAGAACCGGGCTCGCTCGGTCCTCGTCACCCACGGCGCGCGCGCCGCGATCCGGTGCTGCACCGCCGGCGTCACGCGATCGGGCTTCGCGAGCACGTAGGGCGCCGAGCGCTGGAACACCGTGAGCGAGTCCGTCGCCCCGGCGATCGCGGGGACGATCTGGATGGCGGACGCGCCCGTGCCAACGACGCCGACGCGCCTGCCGGCCACGTCGAGGGCGTCGTCCCAGCGCGCCGAGTGGACGACCGGGCCTGCGAACTCGTCGAGCCCGTCGATGTCGGGACGGTGCGGCCGGTTGAGCTGGCCCATGGCGGACACCACGCACGCAGCGGTGATCCGGAGCCCCTCGGCGGTCTCGACCTCCCACCGTCCGCTCGCGTCATCGAAGCGCACCGACGTGACGGTCGCGCCGAACCGGATGTTCGGCGTGACGCCCCGCTCGTCTGCCACGTCGCGCAGGTACGCCAGGATCTCGTCGTGGGGCGGGAAGCGCCTCGACCAGGACTTCGACGCCCAGGAGAACGAGTACAGGTCAGCGGGAACGTCGCACGCCGAGCCGGGGTAGGTGTTGTCGCGCCACGTGCCACCGAGGTCGTCGGCCTGCTCGAGGAGCACATAGGTCCCGAGGCCGCGCCGCTCGATTTCGGCCGCCATGCCGATGCCGCCGAACCCTGTGCCGATGATCACGACGTCGAAGCTGGTCACGTCCCTCCCCGCCCTGACGGTAGGCGGGTCCGATCGGGTCGCGCCAATGGCGCTACTCGTCGTCAGCCGCCTCGATCTCCTCGCGCGGGATGCCGAGCAGGAACAGCACCGCGTCGAGGTACGGCACGGAGATGGCCGTGTCCGCGGCGTCGCGCACGACGGGCCGCGCGTTGAAGGCGATCCCGAGCCCCGCGATCGCGATCATGTCCACATCGTTCGCGCCGTCGCCGACCGCGACGGTCTGGGTGAGCGGCACGTCGAGCTCGCGGGCGAATCGTGCCAGCGCCTCCGCCTTCCCGGCGCGGTCGACGATCGGCCCGAGCGTCCGCCCGGTCAGCCTGCCGTCCGCGACCTCGAGGCGGTTCGCGGCCACGCGGTCGACACCCAGCTCGGCGCACACCTCGTCGATGACCTCGTGGAACCCGCCCGAGACCACCGCGGTCGAGAAGCCGAGCCGCTTCAAGGTCCGCACGAGCGTCCGCGCCCCCGGGGCGAGGGCCAGCCGGTTGGCGACCCTGGCGAACACGCCCGCGTCAAGTCCCTCGAGGAGGGCCACGCGCGCCGAGAGCGCCTCGGCGAAGTCAAGGTGGCCGGCCATCGCCTGCTCGGTGAGGCGCGCGACCTCGCCCTGCCGGCCCGCCTCCTCCGCCAGCAGGTCGATCACCTCGTGGGTGAAGAGTGTCGAGTCGGCGTCCATGACGACGAGCCGCTTCGCCCGGCGGTGCAGGCCCGCGCGCTGGACCGCGAGGTCGATGCCGAGCCGCGCGGCCTCGGGCGCGAGCGTCGAGCGGAGCCGCTCGTGATCCGCGCCGATCACGACGAGCTCGTAGCTCTGGACCGGATAGGCGGCCAGGCGCACGATCCGCTCGACGGTCCCGCTCGCTTCGTAGATGGCGCCGAACACGCCGGCGAGGGCCCCCGTCGAGACCGTGGGGGCGGTCAGGGTGACGAGGAGGCGCCGTCCCGCGGCCTCCACCTCGACGTCTCCGGATCCCGAGACGTGGACCGCGATCGCGTCGTCGGATCCGAGGTCGCTCGCGAGCACCGTGCGCCGGACTTCGCCTGCCGTGAGCGCGGTGGAGCACTCGACCTCCACGCACAGGACGAGGTGCCCGCGGATCGTGATCTGCCCGATGTCCGTGACCGCGTCGTCGAGGGATCCGAGCGCGCTGAAGAGTGCGGCCGAGATGCCGGGCCGGTCGCGCCCGGTGACCGTCACCAGGAGCCGGTGCGTCTCGCGCGCCGGCGCGTCGTCGCCGAGTGTCACCCTGCGAGCGTACGCGGGCGGACGCAGCCGCCCCTACGACCGTTCCTGGCCCCCCTCGCCGGCGCCCCCTGCCGCACGCTGCGCGCGGACCGTGGCGACGTTGCCGTCCGTCGTGGCGTCGAACCGCCACATCGACGGCAGGCCCACGGCGAGCGCCGCGCACCCCGCCGCGCACAGGATCCCGCCCGACACGACCGATGCCCGCAAGGTCGTCGCAGCCGCCACGAGGGCGCTGCGCAGCTGGCCGAGCTCAGGTCCCGTCGAGTAGCTGAGCAGCTCGATGCCCGCCATCCGGCCCCGAACCTCGTCGGGGATCGACGCGTTCCACATCGTCATGCGGAAGATGCCGCTCGTGGCGTCGGCACCGCCCGCGACGACGAGGGCGGCGACGGCGAACCAGAGCGACCTGCTGAGCCCGAACGCCGCGATGGCGATCCCCCAGCAGAACGCAGCGACCACGATGCCCCTGCCATGGTGGCGCACGCGCTCGGTCCAGCGCGACGTGAGCGAGGCAGCCAGCGCGCCGAGCGGGAGCGAGGCGTAGAGGAACCCGAGGGCGAAGGTCTCGTGGTACCGGGCGGCGAGGAAGGGGAACAGCGCGACGGGGAACGCGAACAGCATCGCCGTGAAGTCGACGAGGTAGGTCCCGAGCAGGTCCTTGCGGCTCACGGCGTACCCGATGCCCTCGAACACCGAGCGCAGCCCGGGACCCGGCGACTGGTCGCCGGCGGGCACCCCTGCCGGCGCGCTCGCGAGTGTCAGGTAGCACGCGAGGGTGCACGCGAAGGTGGCCGCATCCACGGCGTACCACGCCCCAGGGCCGATCGCGACCGCTAGCGTCCCGCCGGCGATCGGGCCGATGATGCTGCCGAAGGTCCACTTGAAGACGGACAGGCTCGACGCGCCGGCGAGCTGGTCGTGGGCGACGACCCTCGGGACGAGCGCATCGAGTGAGGGGCGCTGCAGGCCGTCGGCGGAGGCGAAGACGACCGCCACCGCGTAGAGGACGAGGGGGCTCGGGTGTCCGGACAGCGCGTTGACGAGCAGCGCGAGCGTGCCGCAGAGCATCGCGAGCTCGGTCCACAAGATGAGCGTGCGCTTGTCGACGGTGTCGGCGAGCGATCCGCCCAGGAGCCCGAAGACGATGAGTGGCACAATCTCGACGGCACCGAGGAGCCCGACGTCCAGCAGCGAGCCCGTCAGCTGCTTCATCTGGTACGGGATCACGACGTACGTCCCCTGGGCCCCGATCGTGCCCACCAGGCCCGCGAGGAAGATCGCCCGGAAGTCCCTGGAGCCGCGCAGGGGCCGCAGATCGAGCCCGAATCGACCGCGGCGCGGAGGCTCGGCGGGCACCTGCTCGCCGGTCACGTCGTCGCTGGTCTGCGCCACTCGCCGCCTTCGTAGCGGCGCACGATCCTCGCGGGGACGCCCGCGACGACGCAGTGGTCGGGGAACTCCCCGCGCACGACCGCGCCCGCGCCGACCACGCAGTTGCGCCCGAGGATGGTCCCCGGGAGGATGACGACGTTGGCGCCGAGCCAGCTCCCCGACCCGATGCGGACCGCCGCCTCGTGGGTCGGCTGCCAGCCGATGGGCGAGTCCGGGTCCTCGTAGCCGTGGTTCTCGTCGGTGATGTACACGTACGGCCCCGTCTGGATGTCATCGCCGAGCTCGATGGACCAGTGGCCGATGATGTGGCTCCCCCGGCCGATGACGCATCGGTCCCCGATGGTCACGACCGGATCGGTGAGCATCTCCTGGCCGGGACCCATGCCCGCGGTCAAGCAGACGTTGGGCCCGACCATGGTGCCCGCGCCGATCCGCAGGTACCGCTCGTTGTAGATGACCCCCTGGGGGAACAGGAGCGCAGACCCCGTCCCGAACGCGCCGAACCGCCGCGCCAGGTCGTCGTCCGCTCCGACGATCCCCACCTGGGCCGACCACCTCCGCACCGCTCGCAGTGCCCTGCCGGCATGTTCGCGCACCGCTCGCTGAATTCGGCCCCCCCTCACCGACGCGACGCTACTTGGGAGCGGCCGAGCGACCTCGGCTACCTTTCGCCCATGACGACAGCGAACCGGGTCGACACCGTCATCGTGGGTGCGGGCTTCGGGGGGATCGCAGCGGCGATCAAGCTGCGCGAGCGGGGTATCAGCGACCTCATGGTCGTCGAGCGGGCCGGCGACCTCGGCGGCGCGTGGCGTGACAACACCTACCCGGGCTGCCGGTGCGACGTGCAGTCGAACCTCTACTCCCTCTCGTTCGCCCCGAACCCCCGCTGGACCGACACGTTCAGCGCGCAGGCGGAGATCTGGTCGTACCTGGACGACGTCGCGACCCGCTTCGGGGTCCGCGAGCGGATCTCGTTCGGCACCGACGTGCTCGATGTCTCGTTCGACGAGGCCGGCGCGACGTGGCGGCTCAGCACCTCGACCGGCGAGATCACGGCGTCGCACGTCGTGCTCGCCACAGGCGGCCTCGCTGAGCCGAAGCTGCCCGAGATCGAGGGTGTCGAGACATTCGCCGGCGATCTCATGCACTCCGCGCGATGGGACCACGACGTCACGCTTGCGGGACGGCGCGTGGGCGTGGTCGGAACCGGCGCGAGCGCGGTCCAGCTGGTCCCCAAGATCGCGCCCGAGGTGTCGCGGCTCACCGTGTTCCAGCGAACCCCCGGATGGGTCCTCGCGCATCCCGGCCACCGTGTCCGATCCGCCACGCGCCGCCTCTACGAGCTGGTCCCGCTTGCCCAGCGGGCGGCTCGCGCGTTCGACTACTGGACGCGCGAGCTCCTGGTCCTCGCCTTCGTCCGGGATCCCGAGCGGATGCGGCGCGGCGAGCGCATGGCGATGGAGCACCTCGCCTCGCAGGTCAGCGACCCCGAGCTCCGCGAGCGCCTGACGCCCCGGTACACGATGGGTTGCAAGCGCGTGCTGCTCTCCGACGACTACTACCCAGCCCTGGTCCGGGACAACGTCTCGCTCGAGACGAGGGCGATCGATCACGTCGAGCCCCGGGGCGTCGTGCTCGACGACGGCACGCTCGTGGACCTCGACGTCCTCATCTGCGCGACGGGCTTCCACGTGACGGACAATCCGATGGGCTCGAGGGTGCACGGCCGCGACGGCATCTCCCTGGCGGATGCCTACGACGCGGATCTCCCCACCTACCTCGGGTCCGCCTTCCCCGGCTTCCCGAACCTGTACATGCTCACGGGCCCGAACACAGGGCTCGGGCACTCCTCGATGCTCCTCATGATCGAGAGCCAGCTCGCCTACGTGACCGACGCCATCGCACGGTCGACCGCGATGCGCGGCGCGCTCGTCGAGCCGCGCCCCCAGGCGGCGCGCGCATGGACGGACGCAATCGAGGCGACGCTCCCCTCGACCGTCTGGGGCACGGGCTGCACTAGCTGGTACCTGAACGAGCAGGGGCGGAACCCCACCATCTGGCCGGGCTTCACCTTCACGTTCCGCCGCGCCACCCGCTCGTTCCGGGTCGCCGACCACGTCGTTACGCTGCCGTCGAGGCGTGCTGCCTCCGCGGCGCGCTAGCGCGGTACCTTTCTTCCCCAGCAGACCGGTCCGGAGGGACATGTTCGAGATCCCGGGCACCGCCCGCACGCCAGCACCACGTCGCCGCCGGGGTCGCGCCCTGGCCGCCGTCCTCGCCGTCGGGCTCGTCGCCCCATCCCTCGCCGCAGCCGCCGCGTCGGGCACTGCGGGCGCGGCCATCTCGCAGCCCGTCGTGGCCAGACTCCCCGCGCCGCCGCTCACCGCGTCGACCCTCGGGTTCGTCCCGGGCCCCGTCACGTGCACCGCCGCGGGCGCGTGCGTCGCCGTCGGGCAGAACGAGAAGAAGAACAAGGCGGAGGAGATCGCCGTCGACACCCTGTCGGACGGCACGTGGACGTCGACGGGCGTGCCGCTGCCCCCGAGCGCGGTCCCGATCACCAGCACCCTCGTGACCGACGTCTCGTGCGCCGTGGCCGGCGCGTGCATCGCCGTCGGCTCGTTCGACACCGGCTCGGACGCCGCCGGGAACCTCCGCGTGTCCGGATTCGTCGCCACCGAGTTCGGCGGGACATGGTCCCCCGCGAAGCTGCTGCCGGCGCCCCCGGGCGCGTCGCCGTCGCTCGGGTACTGGGCGACGGCCGTGTCGTGTGTCGCGCCGGCCGCGTGCCGGATCGTCGGGAACTACGGCCTCTCCTTCGGCGTCAGCTCGTTCGTCGACTCGTGGACCCTCGGCTCCTCGGCCAAGCCGTCGGTGACCGTCGTCGGGGCGCCACCCGGATACGACTGGCTCGCCCTCGCGTCGATCGCATGCACCTCCGCCGAAGGGTGCCAGGCCGCAGGCACCATGCAGACCGCCGCCGGCTCGCAGCTCGCGGTCGACGCCGGGTTCAGCGGTGCGGGGTGGACAAGGTTCACGGTGCTGAAGAACCCCTCGCAGGCGGGCGAGCAGGCGCTCGACTCGATCTCGTGCACGGGCCCGACCACCTGCACCGCAGTCGGCACCTACGACACCGTGCAGCCGGGCATCGGCGTCACCCAGCTGGTCGACGCCTACAGCCTCGTCGCAGGCCGCTGGGGCAGGGCCGCCGACCTGAGCATCCCCGGCGTGAAGACCGCCGGGGCGGTCGCCTCGAGGATCACGTGCACCGCAGCTCCCGCCACCTGCACCGTGATCGGCGACTACTTCACCCCGTCGACCGTCGCCGAGCGCCACGTGATCGCCCAGTCGACAAACGGCGTGTGGCGCTCGTTCACCCCGGTCCCGGTCGGCATCCCCGCTGGATCCCAGTGGGGGCTCTCCGGGGTCGCCTGCGTGAGCGGGCCGACCTGCGAGGCCGTCGGCACCGTGGCAGCGGCGCACGGCGCGCCCGTGCCCGAGGCGATCCAGTGGGGCAAGCCACCCGTGGTCGTCACCCCGCCACCCCCCTCTCCGTCGGCGCGAGCCGCGAAGGTCCGATCCCTGTCGTCGCAGCTGCTCTCGCTCAGCCAGTTCCCGGCGGGCTGGGTCGTCGACAGCGACGCAACCGGGTTCTCCGACTTCGCCCTCGGATGCATCGACGTGAACCCGATCCTGCACGCGAAGGGGAACAAGACCGCCGGGGTCGCCTATGAGGACGGGATCCTCCCGCTGCTCGGGGAGCTCCTGGTGTCCACGAAGTCGCCGACCGCCACGATGTCCAGGGTCATCGCGGCGATCGACGCGTGCCCCAAGTTCTCCGGGACCCTCGATTACGGCAAGGCCACGGGGACCGCGGCCGCGATCCCGTTCCCCAAGCTGGGCTCCCAGAGCGCCGCCTTCGCGATCTCGATCACCCTGGACGGCATCACGGCGAACGGCGACTTCGCGATGGTCCGCAAGAACTCCACAGTCATGCAGATCTCGCTCCTCGCCTACACCGCGAACACCGCGGCGCTCGTGAAGTACGCGAAGCTGGCGCTCGCCCGCGTCGCGTAAGGCGCTACCAGACCTCGTTGCGGCGGGCCTTCGCCCGCGCGCGGTACATCGCCTTCTGCTCGGCCTGGGCCTGCTTGTCGGCCCGACGCGCGTTCCACGCCGCATCACGAAGCGCCGCCTCGTACGCGGCGTACCGTTCGGAGGACAGCGAGCCATCCTCCAGCGCGGCGCGGATCGCGCACCCGGGCTCCGTCCCGTGGGCGCAGTCCGCGAACCGGCACGCCTCCGCGACGTCCGCGACGTCCGCGAATCCCTCGTCAACCGAGTCGCGGCTGATCGGTGCCGCGACCTCACGCAGGCCGGGGGTGTCGATGACCGCACCGCCCATCGGCAGCGGGACGAGCTGGCGGTGCGAGGTGGTGTGGCGCCCCTGCCCTCCGGCGGCCGTCTCGCCGACATCGAGCACGTGCTCGCCTGCGAGAAGATTCGTCAGAGTCGACTTCCCGGCCCCGGACTCGCCGAGAAGCACGATCGTGCGCCCAGCGATCCGTGCTCGAAGCTCGTCAAGCCCAGCTCCGGTGACGACGCTGAGGGCGATCACGTCGGTGTCGAGCGTGAAGGTTCGCACCTCGTCGATCGCGGCCGACGGATCCTCGACGAGGTCCGACTTCGTGAGCACCACGAGCGGCACCGCCCCGCTCTCGTAGGTCAGGGTGAGGAGCGCCTGGACCCTCGACACCGACACGGCGAGGTCGAGCGGTCGCATGATGAGGATCACATCGACATTGGCGGCCATCACCTGGAGCGTCTCGCGGCGGTCTCCCACGAGCCGCGTCACCGCGGACCGCCGCTCGAGGACCGAGTGGATCGAGTGATCCGGGGCGACCGCCACCCAGTCGCCGACGGCGAGGTCCAAGAACAGCGGGATTGCGACCCGGAGGTCGGCGCCCTCGACCAGCGCCGTGGCGATCCCCCGGTCAACCCGGATGATCCGCCCGGGCGCGAGGGCTGGGTCCTGCAGCGATGCGAACTCCGCACGGCGCTGCTCGTCGAAGCCGATGGATTCAAGCGCGACGGAGAAGTGATCAGACAAGGGTGCTCCCTTTTCCGAGGGGCGCACCCGTTCTGTGGGTCAGGGGCGTCCCGAGAGGATGGACATCGTGGCTTCGCGTGGGTTGCTCTGCATCACGGCACCTCCTCTTCTCGGTCTGCGCAGCGTATCGCGCACGGCGCGAGGCGGCTCAGTCGAGCGACAGCGGGAGGTCGTCGCTCACGGAATCCGCCTCTGCGGACTCCGCGGGCTCCTCGACCTTCGGCGCCAGGTGCGCGCGCACGCGCTCGTCGATCTCGGCCATCAGCTGGGGGTTCTCCGAGAGGAACGTCTTCGCGTTCTCCCGGCCCTGGCCGAGCTGCTCGCCCTCATAGGTGAACCAAGCGCCCGACTTCTTGATGAAGCCCAGGTCCACGGCCACGTCGAGGAGGGAGCCCTCGCGGCTGATGCCCTGGCCGTACATGATGTCGAACTCGGCCTGGCGGAACGGGGCGCCGCACTTGTTCTTCACGACCTTGGCGCGGGTCCTGTTTCCGACGACCTCGGTCCCGTCCTTGATCGACTCGATCCGACGGATGTCGATCCGGATCGACGCGTAGAACTTGAGCGCGCGCCCACCGGGCGTCACCTCGGGCGAGCCGTAGATCACGCCGATCTTCTCGCGCAGCTGGTTGATGAAGATCGCCACCGTGTTGGACCGCGACAGGTTCGCCGTGATCTTGCGCAGCGCCTGGCTCATGAGCCGGGCCTGGAGGCCGACGTGCGAGTCGCCCATGTCGCCCTCGATCTCGGCCTTGGGGGTGAGGGCGGCCACCGAGTCGATGACGAGCACGTCGAGCGCCCCCGACCGGATCAGCATGTCCGCGATCTCCAGGGCCTGCTCGCCCGTGTCGGGCTGCGAGATGAGGAGGTCGTCCACGTTGACACCGATGGCACTCGCGTAGACGGGGTCCATCGCGTGCTCCGCGTCGATGTAGGCACAGATGCCGCCGTTGCGCTGGGCCTCGGCGACGACGTGCGTGGCGAGCGTGGACTTGCCCGAGGACTCGGGTCCGTAGATCTCCACGATCCGGCCTCGGGGCAACCCGCCGATCCCGAGCGCGAGGTCCAGGGAGAGCGCGCCCGTCGGGATGGATTCGACCTGCATGTGGACGTTCTCGCCGAGCCGCATGATCGAGCCCTTGCCGAACTGCTTCTCGATCGCGGTGAGTGCGGTGTCCAGTGCCTTGTTCTGATCGTCGGTTGCCATCGTGCTCCTTGTCCTTGTCTCGGGCACCCTAGGGAGTCGGTGTCACATCGTTCGTCCCGATCGGATGACCCTACACGAACACCTGTTCGCCCTGGCGGATCCCCTCGCCGAACGCGAACCGCGCGACCACCCGGTGGACCGCGCGCGCTGGCTCGAGCCTCGAGACCACCAGCGCTGCCTCGGACGCCGAGAAGTCGGCGTGGATCGGCTGGCCCGTCCACCCGCCCGGCAGGCGGCCGCGCCCTCGCGCCCTGGCGATCGTGAGGTGGCCCCGGAACGGTCGGTCCCGGGGCTCCGCCAGATCCCCAACCGCGAGGTCCACGGCGCGCGCAGCATCCTGCGCACCGTCAGCGGGGACGAACAGGACCCGTGCCGAGGTCCCGAGCGCCGTGATCGGGCCGAGCCGCACCGTGAACGGGTCCATCGAGGCGAGCGCCGGGACGAGCGCTCGGGCAACGAGGTCCAGCCCCGATGCGTCGAGCTCCCCGAGGAACCGGAGCGTCACGTGCCAGTCGGCCATGTCGGAGACGCGCCAGGCCCCGTCGTCGTCAGGGGCGACGTCGGCGATCCGGGACCGCGCCTCCTCGTCCGGGTAGAGCGCCACGAAGGCACGCACGGCGGCTACTCGATCGGACCCTGGTGCTCGGCCACGATCCCGCCTTCGGGGTCGACGACGGCGAGCGGCTCCACCCGTGCGAGGTCCGGGTTCACGGCCAGGTCCTTCATCTGCAGGGCAGCGGCCCGCCTCCCCTTGGTCGTGAAGGCGATGATGAAGCCGACGATGAGGAGCCCCACGGCAGCAACGGGGGCCCACAGGGTCGGCCTCGGGACCTTGTAGAAGGAGGCCCAGATGGCTCCGCCGGTGATCGCGATGCCGACCGCCGCGGCGAAGGTCGCCCCCGAGCCGGCCCGGAACGTCCGCAGCGATCCGAGCGACATCAGCAGGTAGACCACGACGAGCGCGAACCCGCCCAGAGTGGAGTCCCACGCGAAGATCGAGAAGTAGTGCGGGTTGCCGGGCAGTGCGAAGAGGCTCGTCCAGAACTGGGTGATGAGCACGTTGACGATGGCGAGGCCCACGATGAGCAGGATCGCGGCGACCGGGGTGCCGTACTTCCTTGAGGTCCTCGCGAGCACGCTCGGGATGCGGCGGTCCCTCGCGAGCGCGAACACGCCGCGCGACCCCGCCACGCCGGTCCCGATCGTCACCGCGATCATGTCGAAGAGGACGACCAGCTCCAAGAGCCGGTCGATCCACAGACCGCCGTAGCCGCCCTCGGTCGCCGGCGCGCCGAGCGCGAACAGCGGTGCCGCGGCCGCCGAGGTGATGGCCTTCAGGCTCAGGTGGAACCCGGCGACCTGCACGTATGCCGCGAGCACGAAGAAGACTGCTGCGATCCCCGCCGTCATCATGACCGCGAGCGGGATCTCGCGCTTCGGGTCCTTGGTCTCCTCCCCGAGGTTGGCCGCGGTCTCGAAGCCGACGAACAGGAGCACGCCGTAGACGACGCCGAAGAAGATGCCGCTCCAGCCCTGCGCGGAGGAGGAGGGCTTGAACGGGGCCCACGTGTTCTCGTGACCGAGCTTGACGATCACCATGATGAAGAAGCCGAGGACCACGAGGAAGGACACGAGCGCGAGCGCGAGCTGCATCCTCGTCGAGATCCGGACCCCGAAGTAGAGCGTCACGAAGAGCAGCGCGATGAGCAGGCACGACCAGGCCCAGCCCGGCAGCGGCGTCACCTTGAACTCGCTCTCGATCGTGTCGTGGACGTACCCCCCGACGAGGACGATCAGGCCGACGCTGAGGACGATGATCCCGCAGTAGTAGAGGAACCCCGAGGCGACGCCCACCTTGGGCCCGAGCCCCCTCGAGACGTAGTCGTACAGGGAGCCGGCAGACTGGATCTGGCGGGTGTACCGAGAGACAATCCATCCGAGCGCGATCACGCCGATGGCGGCGATGATCACCGACACCGGCGCGGCGACTCCGCCGCCCTTGCCGGTGGCGCTCGTCACGCCCACGACGAGCGGGACGAGGAAGGCGGCCGAGAAGACCGGCCCCATGAACCCGACGGACTGGGCAACGACGTCCTTCAGCCCCAACTTCTTGGCGCCGAGCGTCTCGTACGACGTTGTCGTCTTCTTCGGTTCATCAGCCATCTATCGACCCCCCCACTTCACTCGGCCGCACAGTGCGGATGAACGATCGTAGGAAGACACGGACCAGCCCGCAAGGATGCCCCTGGCGCAGGCGATTCGCTAGTCGACGACTGCCTGGTAGACGTCCCGCTGAAGTTCGCGATGCAGGTTGTACACGCCCGTCGGCATCAGCTGGGTGAAGAACACGCACGTCAGGTCCTCCGCGGGATCCACCCAGAAGGTGGTCGATGCGGCGCCACCCCAGCTGATCGCACCTTCCGAGGCCGCAAGCTTCGTGTCGGCCTGGTTCGTCACGACCGACCACCCGAGTCCGAAGCCGAGGCCCGCGTTCGCGATCTCGGCGTACTGGTCGACTGCCGCGTGATGGAGATCGGCGTCGTCGGGCAGGTGGTTCCGTGACATCAACTCGATCGTGCTGGGCGCGAGGAGCCTGACGCCGTCGAGCGTGCCGCCCCGGAGGAGCATTGTCGAGAAGCGGTGGTAGTCGAGCGCGGTCGACACGAGCCCCGCTCCGCCCAGGAGGATCCGCGGCTTGTGCATGACCTCCTCGCTCATGTGGCCCCCCGGCGTCGGCACACCCCCCTCGCCGTAGAGGTACAGCTCTGCGAGGCGCTCCTGGTCGGGCTCCGGGCAGAAGAAGCCCGTGTCCGCCATCCCGAGTGGCCCGAGGATCCTGGTCGCCAGGAACTCGTCGAGCGGCATGCCGCTCCACAGTTCGACCAGCCTGCCGAGCACGTCGGACGCGCAGGAGTAGTTCCACGCCTCTCCGGGGGTGAAGAGCAGCGGCATCGCTGCGAGGTCCGACACCATCCTGGCCAGGTCGGCGTCCTTCGGGGCGTACCAGCCGTAGCCCGCGGCCCGGTACATCTCGTCGACCGGGTGGTCCCACTTGATGCCGTAGGTGAGCCCCGACATGTGCGAGAGCAGGTGCCAGACGCGGATGGGACCATCGGCTCGGCGCGTGACCGGGGCATCGGGCGGGCCGTCCACGTAGACGTGCATGTCCGAGAACTCCGGGAGCCACTTGGCGATGCTCTCGTCCAGATCGAAGTGCCCCTCCTCGAACAGCATCATCGCCGCGATCGATGTGACCGGCTTCGTCATCGAGTAGATGCGCCAGATCGTGTCGGCCGTCACATCGAGCCCGAGCTCCCGGTTGCGGAGCCCCCCGCCGCCCACCCATGCGATCTTGGAGTCCCGCCCGACGGCGCACAGCCACCCCGCCAGGTGGTCAGCGGCAACGTGGGCATCGAAGGTCGTCGAGATCCGCTCGAGCCGCGCCGGATCGAGACCCACCGATGCGGGATCGACCTCCTGGGCAATGCCGGTCATCTGCGCCTCCTCGCGTGCAACCTAACCCGGTCGCCCAACCGTGCTCACGCGAGCGAATCGAGCTGCTGGCGCACGAGGTTCAGTGCGCTGATCGTCGCATACTCGCGGATCCTCGGTCGATCCCCGGGCAGCTGCAGCCGGATCGAGGTCGTGTCGCGTTCACCGACGCTCAGCCCCACGAAGACAGTGCCGACGGGTTCGCCATCTTGGAGGTCGGGTCCCGCGACCCCCGTGGTGGAGACCGCGACGTCGCAGCCGAGCAGCGTCCGCGCGCCGCTCGCCATCGACTCGGCGGCAGCTGCAGACACGACCGGCCCGTGGTCCACGCCGAGGAGCGAGTGCTTGAGTTCCGTCGCGTAGGTGACGACCCCTCCCCGGAACCAGTCGCTCGCGCCGCTCACGTTCACGAGCCTCGAGGCGATCAGTCCCCCGGTGACCGACTCCGCGACGCCCAGGGTGAGTCCGAGCGCCAGGAGGCGCTTGGCGACCGCCTCCTCCATCGACTCGTCGTCCACGGTGAAGACGACGTCGCCGAGCCGCGCGCCGAGGATGGACGCGACGACGTCGGCCTCGGCGTCGAGCGTGCGCTGGACATCCTCGTCCGTCTCGGCGCGAGCCGTGAGCCGAACCTTCAGCCCCTCCATGCCCGACGCGAGGAACGCGATCGTGACATCGGAGGCCTCAAGCTCGTCCATCCTGTCCGCCAGGGCCTCGGCGATCCCCGATTCGCTCGGTCCCCACGTGCGCAGCACCCGCGAGGCGATCACGCCCCCGGTCCCGTCAGCCGCCATCCGTTCGCGCAGGTCCGGGAGGATCGCGCGCTCGAACATCTCGGCGAGCTCGTAGGGCACTCCCGGAACGGCGTAGGCGACCTTGTTCCCAATCGGGCAGATGAGCCCCGGCGCCGTGCCGCGCCGCTGGGCGATCACTGTCGCCCCGCTCGGGACGTCTGCCTGCCGGCGGTTGTTCTCCGACATCTCGCGACCCCTCGACCGGAACATCTCGGCGATGCGCTCCTCGATCCCCGCGTCGCGGACGAGATCCACCCCCATGACCTCCGCCAGTGCCTCGCGAGTGATGTCGTCCTGGGTCGGCCCCAGTCCACCGCAGACGATCACGCCATCGCTGCGGGCGAGCGCGGTGCGAAGGGCGAGCACGATCCTGGCGTGGTTGTCACCCACATGCTGATGGAAGTGGCTCGCGACACCCGCGGCCGCGAGGTGCTCACCCAGCCACTTCGAGTTGGTGTCGGCGATCTGCCCGAGCAGGAGCTCGGTCCCCACCGCGACGACCTCGACCCTCACGGACGGCTCGCCTCGAGACGCCGACCATCGCGCCAGTACTCGTATCCGGTGAAGACGGTGAGGAGGACCGCGAACCACAGGGTGGCCCGCTGGAGGCCCACGAGGTTCGCCGTCGGCGGCAGGACGCAGAAGGCGATCGCGAAGTCCTGCACCAAGGTCTTCAGCTTCGCCGACGACCGCGCGGGGACCGAGATGCCCCGCTTCGATGCCCTGGAGCGGAACCAGCTCATCCAGACCTCGCGAAGCGTGATGATGACGACGGGGAGCAGCGACATCGTGCCGACCGCCACGAGCGTGTACATGGAACCGAGCACGATGACCTTGTCGGCCAGCGGATCGAGGAACGCGCCCGAGCGCGTCGGGCCGTGCCGGCGTGCCACGATCCCATCAAACCCGTCGGAGAACGCGGCCAGCGCACCGACAATCGCCGTCGGCCATGACGCGCCCTTGGTGACGATGAGCGCGATGAAGAAGGGCGTGACGGCGAGGCGCGCGATCGTGATCAGGTTCGCTGGCGTGAACAGCGCCGTCGGCCCGTACCGATGGGCAGTGGTCATGCGGGCATCGCCATGAGGTCCGTGCCGAGCGAGCCCGTCACGACGACCTCATGGAAATCCCCCGCAGCGAGACCGCTCGGCACCGCGATGATGCCGTCGATCTCGGGTGCCTCGTGGACGCTCCTCGCGTTGCCCGGTGCGTCGACGATCACGGTGAGAGTCTGCCCCACGAGCGCATCGCGGGAGCGGCTCGTGATGGCGTCTTGGACCTCGCTGCACTCAGCGAGGCGCTCGAGGGCGAGGGACGCGGGAACCTGGTTGTCCATGTCCGCCGCCGGCGTCCCCTCCTCCTTGGAGAAGGTGAAGAAGCCCGACCAGTCGAGCTGCGCGTCCTCGAGGAACCCCACCAGCCGCTTCTGGTCCTCCTCGGTCTCGCCCGGGTACCCCAGGATGAAGTTGGAGCGGAACGTGGCGTCCGGCTCGAGCGACCGGATCCGCTGGATCCGGTCGAGGAACCGCTCTGCGTCTCCCCAGCGGCGCATGGTCCGCATCAGCGGCCTCGACGCGTGCTGGAGCGAGAGGTCGAAGTACGGCACGCCGGTCTCGAGGACGGCCTCGATGAGCGCATCGGTCAGACCCGACGGGTACAGGTACAGCAGGCGCAGCCACTCCACGCGGCCGGTCAGGGACTGGACCAGGGAGACAAGTGGCTGCGTCCCCGGCGTGTCGAGGTCGTTCAGGTCCTCGCCCCCCGATCGTCGACGGTCGCGGCCGTAGCTCGCAAGATCCTGTGCAACGAGCACGATCTCCTTGACGCCGTTCGCGACCAGACCTTCGGCTTCATCGATCAGCCGCTCGGAGCCGAGCGAGCGCTGGTCGCCGCGAAACGTCGGGATCGCGCAGAAACCGCACCGGCGGTCGCAACCCTCGGCGACCTTCAGGTACGCCCACGGGGCGGACTGCCGCGGCCGGGGCAGTGCCAGCAGGTCGAAGTTGGAGGGGATCGGCTTCATGCCGAGGGCGACCGGCGTGCCCGCGGGGATCGGCGACTCGCCGAACCCGGCGACCAGGTCGACCTCGGGCAGCGCAGCCTCGAGCTCCTCGCGATACCGCTCCGCCATGCAGCCCGTGACGACGATCTTGGCTCCCTCGCGCCGGCGGTCGGAGAGCTCGAGCACGGTCTCGACCGACTCCGCGCGCGCCGCCTCGATGAAGGCGCAGGTGTTGACCACGACCAGATCGGCGTCCTCCACGTCGTGCGCGGAGGTGTAGCCCCCCGCCTCGATGAGGCCGGTCAGCTTGTCCGAATCGACGTGGTTCTTCGGGCAGCCCAGGGTCTCGATCCAGTACGTGGGCAAGGCCCCTCCTCGGCGGTCGTGGCCGCGGGCTGGCATCGAGTCCCGGCGCACGGCACCGGGACGCCTGCAGGCGACACACGATTCTACGTTCCGCCAACGATTGTCCCGCCGCAGGCCCCAAGGCGGCGGGCCGGCTACTCGGCGCTCCTGCGGTGCGCGGCGACCTCTCGGACCAGCCGGGAGAACCCGGTCTCGTGCGCGCCGATGAGCTGCCACGCGCGCGCGATGCCGATCAGGCTGAAGATGACCGTCAGGACGGCCAGGTTCGTGATGTCCGTGCGCGCATGGTCCTTGCGGATCAGCTGGATGCCGACGTACACCTGGAAGAGGAAGGCGATGCCCTGGAAGATGAGCCGGCGAAGCTTGCTCCTGCGGTGCGTGGCGCTCTCGGCATGGAAGAGCACGATCGCGAACGCCGCGCACGATGCGAATCCCGCTGCGGCGACCACGATCGCTGTGACCCCCAGATCAAGGCCGGGGATGAGGGCGAACAGCGACACGACCAGGGCGCTCGTGAGGGCGGAGAACGCCACCCCAGCGCGGATGTCGAAGTCCAGCTGCTCGGCTGGTCCCTTTGCCTCAGGGGACACACTGATCGCGACGAAGAGGAGGCCGATCAGGGCGCCCGAGACGCCGGCCATCGCGAAGAAGAAGTTTCCGAAGTCGGAGGGGACCAAGACCCGCAGCGTAGACGGGGCGAATCGCGCGGGACTGCGTGTCGAGCACTGTGACCGGCAGTACGGCCTGTTTGGAGAGCCTCGTCCGTGCAGGAGCGCGCACCACGTCGGCGATCCGGTCTCGTTGCGCGTGCACGCGTCGCGGCCCGATCCGCAACCGGTGCTCCGCTTGGGGACCGCAGGCTCCAATGGGGCGGCGGATGCCGTCGTCCGCATCCGCGCGGTGCAGTGTCAGTCGTCGGTCACGCTGACGGCGAACTCCGGACAGTTCGCAACGGCAAGGAGCGCTGCCGCCTCCATGTCGACCGGGACTGTGCCATCGCCGCGCACCGATGACTGGCCGTAGTCGTCAACGTCGAAGAGCGCGGGCGCGATGGCATGGCACCGCGCGTGCCCCTGGCACTTCGCGGCGTCGATCTCGACCCTCATCGAAAGACCACCGGAAGCTCACGAGGCCCACGAACCTGGCCGCCCGCCCACGCCACCTCGCCACCCTCCTCGAGGTGGAACTCCGGGATCCGCGCCAGCCATTCCTCGAGGGCGACTCGGAGCTCCATCCGCGCGAGGTTGGAGCCGGCGCATCGGTGGATGCCGGAGCCGAATGCCACGTGGCGGTTCGCGGCGCGGTCCAGGACCACCTCGTCGGCTCGCTCAAACGCCAGTGGATCGCGATTCGCCGCGGGATAGTTCATCAGGACCTTGTCACCGGCGCGCATGGGGCAGCCCTTGTACTCGATGTCCTCCTTCACGACCCGCGCCATGGTCACCGGCGAGTACGCCCGGAGCAGCTCCTCGACGGCGGTCACCATGAGCTCGGGCTCGGCCACGAGGCGCCTGCGATCATCGTCATGGGTGGCGAGATGCCACAGCGACGATCCGATCGCACTCCACGTCGTGTCAATCCCGGCGATCATCGTCAGCATCGCCATCCCGACGACGATGGTGTCCTCGATGGGCTTGCCGTCCACCTCTGCGTGCACGAGGAAGCTCAACAGGTCCTCCCCCGGGTTCTCGCGACGCGCGTTCATCTCGTCGAACACGTAGTAGCCGATCCCGAAGCTCCCGCGCTGGACCCGCTCGGGGTCGTCGGCGAACTCGAGGACGTCGCGGACCCAACCCGTGAACGTCTCGGACATCTCCTCGGGCACACCCAGGATCGAGGCGATGATCCGGACCGGTATCTGCTGGGCGTAGTCGGCGGCTGCGTCGGCGCGGCCTGACGCGAGAAAGCCCTCCACGAGCGACGCGCAAAGCGCACGGGTCATCGGCTCGTAGGAGTCGACCTTGGCATGCGAGAACCACGGCAGCATGAGCCGCCTGGTCCAGGTGTGGATGGGTGGGTCCACGGAGATCGGAGGGAAGCCGTAGGGGAGGAGGACCTCCTCCTCGGGGATGTCCTCGCCCGGGATGACCGCGGTGTCGATCGAGCTGAACGCCGCAACATCGTGCGCGATGGCCGTCACGTCCTCGTAGGTCACGGGCATCCAGGTCTGGCCGCGCCGCTGCGTCGACGCGACCGGGCACCGCGAGCGAAGGTCATCCCAGATCGGGAACGGATCCTTGACGTACGAATCGTCGAGCACGTCGAAGTCGGTGGCCCAGTCGCTGACCGGCGGTGTTCTCGGCATGGAGCTGCCCCCCGTGACGGCTGGAGGACTCCTCCAGAGGATCGCGCAAGTATGCACAGGAACAGCAATCGCATGCCGGGACAGGCACGGCAGGTCGGAATCGGACGACGCACCGGCACCACGACGCCTGTGGTCTCAGCGGAGAGGCAGGGATTTGAACCCTGGGACCCAGTTTCCCAGGTCAACTCATTAGCAGTGAGTCCGATTCGGCCGCTCTCGCACCTCTCC
>Ga0181519_10000213_pt1 | contig 55076 bp, 53 predicted proteins | sample PEATcosm2014_Bin_26_FD_121102 | JGI IMG/M metagenome (GOLD analysis project Ga0181519, IMG submission 121102) | Peatland microbial communities from MTU Mesocosm Facility, Houghton, MI, USA - PEATcosm2014_Bin02_10_metaG | ecosystem: Environmental > Terrestrial > Soil > Wetlands > Peat | place...
AAAACTCGCAAGAGGAAAGCTCTCCTGGTTCACAAGGGGCATCCGAAGCGCAATAAGGCTCCTGCTCAGAGCCCTTCCGCTCCCAAAACTCTGGATCGCCCTCAAAACTGATGGATGGTGAGGTTTGCCTCCCAGAAGTATATACCATGACCGAGCCAATCGTATTCATTTTCACTTGGCTTCAATCGTTCTCCTGCAAGCACCCTTTCTCCGACCTTTTTATCGCAGCCGTGATAGCCGAGGACGAACGAAGAAGAAAGTTCGTGCATAAATTATTTTGAAGCCTTCTTTAATTCCCCCTTGGAATTAACTGCCCCGATCTCGACCAAGACCTTCATAGCTAGCTCCGGAGTCTTCGTATTCGCTTCCGCGAAGGACGCAGCCGCTTTCGCGAATCGCCTTATGTCTTTGGGCTTGCTGATCGACGCAAATCCTGTAGCCTTAGACATCTACTCCTCCTACCAAGCCCCAGGGACGGAACGGACGGCGAGCCGTGGAAGTTCCAGACGAACTCCTATCCCAAAAAAATCTTCGATTCGTTCATGTCGGCAGATATCGAAAAATTTTCAGGAATATCTCTCGTTCGATTTTCATAACGGATCTTCGTCGACTGCGCCGCCGATGTCGCGTAGATTTTTCACAGAATGTGAAAAATATCGTCGCAACGCTCGTGGTGAAGCGCGCGCCGGTCGGTCAATCCGTTGGTCCACGACTCACGCGACCTTCCGGCTCCGCTGCCAGTACCCGCAGAAATCGACGCTCGGCCCGTTCGCGCCGACCAGTTCCACGACGCGAGCGAACTGGCCGCCGTTGTCCTGCCGGCGGCGATCTTCCCGGAACGAAGCCCCTTGCGCGTAGCTGATCAGGTAAGCGCCGCTGATGTGGTGGTGATGCCCTGCCTCGCCCCGGCGCATGCGGGAGAAGGAGCCTTCCGCCCAATTCGTGCAAGCGCCATCGGTCGAATAGGCTTGCTCGTGATTGATCCGGCGCACGTCGAAGGAGATCATGGGCGCGCAGATCAGCGGCAAGGGTGCCGCGGTCGAGATCTTGTCGACGGCGCTGGAATGCGCCGCGGAAAGCCATCGTGCGGAAGCCGCGCCCCCTCTCCCCGCCTCTCTCCCGCAAGGGAAGAGAGAATGACTCAAAATTCTACCGGAATCTCTCGGCCGGCACGTAATGCCAGGTTTGAGCTGGATACCTAAGCTCTGCGGTCGGGCGCCAGGAATCGGACAGTCTGCAACCCACCCCAATCCGGCCGATCGACCTTCCCTTCACATGCGCCGGCTCCAGCTCGATTCCACCCAAGCCGGGCAGACCATCTCCTCGGACCCGTCGGCCGGGATGCGGCGGCCGAGCGCGGCGGCGAAAATAGCTTGACTGGATGTTTGCTTTATGTTCTAAGTCTAGTCCATGAACATCGCGCATCCGAACCCGATCCCAAACAAGGCGCCGCGCTGTCCCCATTGCTCGCGGGAGACGGAGGCGGAGCGGCTTGCGCGGTATTCGGATGGGCTGAAGCAGCTCGCCGAATACGGGCTCATCGTCGCCAAGGCATTGGCGCTCAAAGTTCAGGCGCAAGCCGCCGAAGCGACGGCCGCGCCGGAACCGGCCGGAGCCGCGGCGAATGCGCCGCCGGCCGCGCCGGAGCCGGATCCGAAGCCGGAGCCTCGGACCCCGCGCCCGCATTTGATCGAGATCGGCCGGACCTTGGAGCGCGTGTCGCGCACCGTGCGTCTGGCGTATATGCTCGAAGACAAATTCATCCAGGATTTCGCCGCGCGCGCCAAAGAGGCCGCCAAGGAAGCGGCCGAGCAGCAGGTCGAGAAGGAGCGGCTGCGCCGGAATGCCACGCGCCGGACCGTCGACCGCGTGGTCAAGGAAGCGATCCAGGCCGAGGCCGGCGATCAGAGCGAGCGCAATCATCTGCTGGGTCAGCTCAAGCTCCGCCTCGACCAGAACGATATCTACTGGGATCTGGCGTCGAAGCCGGCCGAGATCCTGATCGCCCGGTTGTTCCGCGATCTTGGGCTCGATCCCAATTGGGATCGCTGGCAAGGCGAGGCGTGGCTGAACGGCGACGATTACAAGGTGGCGAACGAAACGCCGCCGCCGGGTTGTCCGATCTGCGGCCGGGCGCCGCCGCCGGTCCCGGCGGCCCAATCAGACCGGCCCGGCCCGGAAATCCCGGGCACCGCGACCGGCAGCGACCCGCCCTGACCGTCGCGGGGGTTGCCGCGCGCGCGACCGCTTCCGGCACTAAATCAAGGCATTCCCCGCCGCGCGCACCCTTCCGTGCGTTTGGCGTGCGCCCGGCATCGCCGTCGGAGCGCCGCGACTTCGCGCACGCTTCCACCGGGGTGGAGAGGCGGAACGAGTGCGACCGGCCATGCGGAGGCTCTCTGCTCGCGGAGATTCACTCGATCGAGCCGTCGGGCGAATGTCCGGATTTTGGCCTTGCCGTCACGGCGCGTGATGGGCCGGATTTCACCGCCCTTGGAAAATCAAACTCACACACGACCCCGCCCCAAGAACCTTGGTCGCCTCCAGCGAAATGTGCTAAAGGCCGCGGCTTGCGTCGGCCGTCTTCACAACATCCGTTGGTCCCGTTGGAACTCTCCGTCGTCATCCCGGTCAAGAACGAGGCCGAGAACATTGCGCCGCTGGTGGCGGAAATCCATGCCGCGCTGGATGGGTTGGTCGGTTTCGAGATCGTCTATGTCGATGACGGCAGCACCGACGATACCGCCGCGCGGATCAGGGTATTGCAGGCGGACGATCCCGCGCTGCGTCTGGTCCGCCACCGCGCGAGTTGCGGCCAGAGCACGGCGGTGCGCAGCGGCGTCAAGGCGGCGCGCGGGCGCTGGATCGCGACGCTTGACGGCGACGGACAGAACGATCCGGCCGACATCCCGGCGCTGTGGCGCCTGGCGCGCGACGGCGGCACGGCGCAGCTCTATGCCGGCTGGCGCGCCAAGCGCCAGGACAGCCGGATCAAGCGCCTGTCCTCGCGCCTCGCCAACGGCATCCGGGCCGGGCTGCTGGGCGACGCCACGCCGGATACCGGCTGCGGCCTCAAGCTGTTCGAGCGCGCGCTGTTCCTCGAACTCCCGTATTTCGACCATATGCACCGCTTCCTGCCGGCCCTGGTGATCCGCGCCGGCGGGACGGTCGTCTCGGTCCGGGTCAATCACCGGCCACGCCAGCGCGGCACCTCGAATTACGGCACCTTCGACCGGCTCTGGGTCGGCATCACCGACATCATCGGCGTGATGTGGCTGCAGCGCCGGGCGAAGCGGCCGGTGCTGCTCGATGAGCCGGGCGGCATCGCCGTACTCGTGCCCGACATGGTCTCTCGTTCCGACACGGCGGCCTGAACCGTGCGGCGCCTCGCTCTCGGCCTGATCGTCGTTCTGCTGATCCTGGTCTCGGCCGCCTTCGCCCATGAATATTGGGCGGAATTCCAGCTCGAGGCGATCCGTGCGCGCTTCGCCGGGAATCCCTGGACGCCGCTGATCTTCATCCTCGTGCACATCGTCGTCAGCCTGAGCTTCATCCCGCGCACCGTCCTGTCGGTCGCCGCCGGCGCGCTGTTCGGCCTGTGGATCGGGACTTTGCTCAACCTCGTCGCCGCCATGGCCGGCGGCATCATCGGCTTCATGCTGGTCCGCTACCTGCATCGCGGCGTGTTCGCGCTCGACGGGCCGCAAGGCTTGGCCTGGGTCGCGGCGATCAAGCGGCGGCTCGACGATGGCGGCTGGCTCGGCGTGGCGCAGGTCCGCCTGGTCCCGATCGTGCCGCACAGCGCCGGCAATTACGCCTTCGGCCTGACCGATGTGTCGCTGCGCGATTACAGCATCGGCACGCTGATCGGGTTGCTGCCGACGACGGTATTCGGGGTCGCGATCGGCGCCTCCGGCGCCGCGGCCACGAGCGGCTCGGGCGGCTGGATCGCGTCGACCCTGATCGGTCTGGGCGCCCTCGCCCTCTCCTTGGCCCTGCCGCGCCTGATCGCCCGGCTCCGCCGAGTTCCAAAACCATAATTGCGCTTGCGTCCCGCCCGGGCCGACCAGATCGTTGCGAATACCATGGCAGCGGAGGACGCAGTGTCGACATACCGGTTCACGGCTGGACGGATCCCGCTGCTGGTCAGCATGCCGCATGCCGGCACGGACCTGCCCGACGGCTTCGCCGATCGCCTGACCGAGCCGGCCAAGGCGCTGCCCGATACCGATTGGCATCTGCCGGCGCTCTACGATTTCCTGGACGAGGTCGGTTGCAGCGTGCTGGTGGCGCGCTATTCGCGCCTGGTCGTCGATCTCAACCGGCCGCCGGACGACGCCCCGCTCTATACCACGGCGACCACCGGCCTGATCCCGCCGGAACTCTTCGACGGCGCGCCGGTCTATCGCCCCGGGGCCGGGCCCGACCAGGCGGAGAAGCGCGAACGGGTCGAGCGCTATTGGCGCCCGTTCCACACCAAGCTCGCCGAGGAGCTGGCCCGGCTGCGCGCGACCTATGGGACGGCGGTGCTGTTCGAGGCGCATTCGATCCGCTCGGAAGTGCCGCGGCTGTTCCGGGGCCGCCTGCCCGATCTCAACATGGGCACCAATGACGGCGACAGCGCCGATCCCGGCCTGGCCAAGCGCCTCTTCGCCATCCTGGCCCGGGCGGAAGGCTATACCAGCGTACTCAACGGCCGGTTCAAGGGCGGCTACAACACCCGGCATTACGGCGCCCCGGCGCGCGACATCCATGCGGTGCAGCTCGAACTGGCGCAAGCGGCCTATATGGAGGAGGCGCCGCCCTTCGCCTTCCGCCCCGACCGCGCCGCTTCGCTCCGGCCGCATCTGCGCCGCTTCGTCGAGGCGCTGGCCGAATTCGCCGCGGCCAAGCAATAATGCGCCGGCGCGCCCCGGTTTCAGCCCGGCCGGCTGCCGAGCGCCCTCGGCTTCGGCCCGCCCGTGGCCCAATCGAGGAGTTCGACCGTGTGCACGACCGGCGTCGCGGTGCCGCCGGCGATCTGGGTGATGCAGCCGACATTGCCGGCGGCGATCACATCCGGCTGCAGCGTCGCGATATTGGCCAGCTTGCGATCGCGCAGGCGACCCGCCAGCTCCGGCTGCAACAGATTGTAGGTCCCGGCCGAACCGCAGCAGAGATGGCCTTCCGGGATCTCGCGCACGGCAAATCCGGCGGCGGCCAGGAGCGATTTCGGCGGCGCCAGCACCTTCTGCCCATGCTGCAGCGAACAGGCCGCGTGATAGGCGACGGTGAGACCGGAGGCGCCGACCGGTGCGGCCAGCCCCAATTCCGCCATCAGTTCGGTGACGTCACGGATCTTCGCGGCGATCCCGGCAGCCTTCGCGGCATAGCCCGGATCCTCGCGCAGCAGGAAGCCGTAATCCTTGAGCACCGTGCCGCAGCCCGACGTGTTGACGACCACGGCGTCGAGCGGCCCGGCCGCCGACCACGCATCGATATTGGCGCGCGCACTCGCCAGCGCCGCGTCGCGCCGGCCCAGATGATGGACGAGGGCGCCGCAGCAACCGGCGCCGCGCGCGACCACGACCTCGCAGCCATGGCGAGTGAGGAGCCGGATCGTCGCCTCGTTGATCTGCGGCGCCAGCACCTGCTGCGCACAGCCGGTGAGGAGCGCCACGCGACGGCGCCGCATGCCCTCGGCCGGGAAGCTCTGCGGCCGGTCGACCGGCGACGGCGGCGGCAGGCGGCGCGGCGCCAGCGCCAGCATGGCCCGCAGCCGCCCCTTGAACGCGGCGCGGATCGGCCGGACCAGCGAGGCGCCCAAAAGGCTGAGCCGGAACAGGCCCGGACTCGGCAACACGATGCCGAGCACGCGGCGCAGCAAACGGTCGAACCACGGCCGGCGATATGTCGCCTCGACATGGGTCCGTGCGTGGTCGACCAGATGCATGTAGTGGACGCCGGACGGGCAAGTCGTCATGCAACTGAGGCAGCTCAGACACCGGTCGATACGCTTCACGACTTTCTCGGTGGCCGGCGCCGCCTTCTCCAGCATGTCCTTGATCAGGTAGATCCGGCCGCGCGGACTGTCGAGTTCGTCGCCGAGCAGGGCATAGGTCGGACAGGTCGCGGTGCAGAAGCCGCAATGGACGCAGGCGCGCAGAATTTTCTCCGCTTCGGCGGTATCGGCATCGGCGAGCTGGGCCAGGGAGAAATGCGTCTGCATCGCACTCACATACCGGCGTATAGCCGGCCGGGATTGAGGATAGTTTCGGGATCGAAACCATGCTTCACGCGGTTGGTCAGGGCGGCCAGCGCGCCGCCCGGCGGCTCGAACACCGCGACGGCGGCGCGGATCTCGGCCGGCGCGCGGATCAGCGTGGCGTGTCCGCCCGATCGCGCCACAATCGCGCGCAACCGGCCGGCAGATGCGTCCGGCGTCGGCGGCAATGCGAGCCAGACCAGCCCGCCGCCCCAATCGAGGAAGCCCTTGCCTTCCGGGAACGCCGCCAGCACGGCAGGCCCGGCGGCGGGCGGGACCGAGATCTTCCACACGAGAGACCGGGTCTCGGTGGCGAGCGGTTCGGCATTGCCGATCCCGCGCCAGAACGCGGCGGCGATCCGGCTCTGCGGGACCGGCGCGAACAGCGCGGCCAGCGCCGCAGCGCGGAACTCCACCGAGGCTTCGAGCCCCTCCAGCCGCAGCGCGGTCACCGAATCGCCGCTTGTGAGCGCTTCCGGCAGCCAGGCGGCGGCGACCACCCCGAGCGGACTGCCGAGCGCGCGGCTCATCGCCGCCACCGCCGCCTCGGCATCGAGCCCGTGCAGCAGCAGGGTGGTTTCGGCCTCGGTCCGCGGCAGCACCTTGACCGTGATCTCGCTGAGCGCCGCCAGCGTGCCCCAGGAACCGCAGAGCAGCTTTGAGAGGTCATAGCCGGTGACGTTCTTGACCACCCGACCGCCGGATTTGAACGCCTCGCCGCGGCCGCTGACCGCACGGAAGCCCAGCACATGATCGCGCGCGGCGCCCGCGGTCAGGCGCGCCGACCCGGCGAGATTGGCCGCGACGACGCCGCCCAGTGTCTGGTTTCCCGGCTCCGCGCCCAGCAGCCGCGCGTAATCCGGCGGCGCGAAGCCCAGGCATTGGCCTTGCGCGGCCAGCGCCGCCTCGATCTCGGCCAATTGCGTCCCGGCGCCGGCGGTCAGCACCAGCTCGGCCGGCTCGTAGAGCGAAATGCCGGCGAGACCGCTCAGATCGAGCCGATCGCCGGTCTGCGCCGGACGCCCGATCGCGCGCTTGGTGCCGGCGCCGACGAGCTCCAGCGGCGCCTTGCGCGCCAGCGCGCCGGCCACCGCCTCGACCAATTGGGCCTCGTCCATCGGGCGCAGCACGGTCATCGCCGTCAGAACCGCGGCAGCTCGGGAAAGCGGGTTTCCCCGCCATGGATATGCACGCGGCCGAGTTCGGCACAGCGCCGGAGCTGCGGGAACACCTTGCCCGGGTTGAGCAGATGCTGCGGGTCGAAGGCGCATTTGAGCCGCATCTGGTGGTCGAGGTCGGTGTCGTTGAACATCGCCGGCATCAAATCGCGCTTCTCGACGCCGACGCCGTGCTCGCCGGTCAGCACGCCGCCGACTTCGACGCAGAGGCGCAGAATTTCCGACCCGAAAGCCTCGGCCTTGTCGAGTTCGCCCGGCACGTTCGCGTCATAGAGGATCAGCGGATGCAGATTGCCGTCACCGGCATGGAAGACATTGGCGACGCGCAGGCCGTAGCGTCGCGACATCGCCGCCATGCGCTGCAGCACCGTCGCCAGCGCCCGGCGCGGGATCGTGCCGTCCATGCAGTAGTAATCGGGCGAGATGCGGCCGACCGCCGGAAACGCCGCCTTGCGCCCGGCCCAGAAGCTCAGGCGCTCGGTCTCGCTGCGGCTGATCCGGCACGAGACGGCGCCGTTCTCAGTCGCGATCGCCTCGACGCGGGCGGTCAGCTCCGCGATCTCGACCTCCGGCCCATCGAGTTCGACCAGCAGCAGCGCTTCGACATCGAGCGGATACCCGGCCTTGACGAAGGCCTCGGCGGCGTGGATCGCCGGCCGGTCCATCATCTCCATGCCGGCCGGGATGATGCCGGCGGCGATGATCGCGGCAACGCAATCGCCGCCTTGCTCGTTCGAGGGAAAACCGATCATCACCGCGCGCAGCCCCTGCGGCCGCGGCAGGATCCGTACCGTGACCTCGGTGACGACGCCGAGCAACCCTTCCGACCCGACCATGACGCCCAGGAGATCGTAACCGCCGGCATCGAGATGCCGGCCGCCGAGCCGGATCACCTGGCCGTCCATCAGCACCATCTCGACGCCGAGCACATTGTTGGTCGTGAGCCCGTATTTCAGGCAATGCACGCCACCGGAATTCTCCGCGACATTGCCGCCGATCGTGCAGGCGATCTGGCTCGACGGGTCGGGCGCGTAATAGAATCCCTGCGCCTCGACCGCGCGGGTGATGCCGAGATTGGTGACTCCCGGCTGCACCACCGCGGTGCGCCCGGCATAATCGATATCGAGCACGCGGTTGAGCTTGGCCAGGCCCAAGGTCACACCGTCGGCCAGCGGCAGCGCCCCGCCCGAGAGCGAGGTGCCGGCGCCGCGCGGCACGATCTTGACGCCGTGCTCGTTGCAATAGGCCAGCACCGCCGAGACCTCGGCCGTGGAGGACGGCAGCGCCACCAGCAGCGGCAGCTCGCGATAGGCGGTGAGCCCGTCGCTCTCATAGACGCGGCGCTCATCCTCGTCGTCGATCACCGACTCCAAGGGCAGGATGCGCCGCAGCGCCTCGGCGATGGCGCGCCGGCGCTGGATGATCGCGGCATCGGGAGTAGGCATCTTCATGGGCGCGTCGCACCTACGTGACGGTCGGGCTTCCGCCGCGGCGGAACGGGCGCCATGATTGGACTAGGGTCCCGGTCGCGCAAGGCCCTATTGCGCGGGGGTATGGTGCGGGATTATCGCGCGAGGCGGGGTGGGTGCGGTTGCGGTCATCGGCGTCGCCGACGATAATGCTGGCGGATTCGCGGGGACGGGACGACAGTCATCGTATGATCGGACAGCAAAACAAGGCGAGCCGACGGAGCTTCCTGGCCGGCGCCGGCGCGACACTCAGCCTTGCGCCGCTGGCCGGTTGCATGACCACGCCGGTTGCGTCGCCACCGCCGCCTTCGTCCCTGGGCTTCGCGCCGCCGCCCTTGCTGCCGCGCCTGCGCATCGGCGTCGACCGGATTACCGCGATTACCGTGTGCACCCGGCCGTTCCGGGCGGAGGGGCCGCGGCTCGAGATCGAGCGGGTCGGCGACAAGCGGGTCGTGCATCACTACGGCCATGGCGGCAGCGGCTGGTCGCTGTCCTGGGGCTCGGCGACGCTGGCGGTCGAGAAGGTGCGATCAGTCGTGGCCGAGGGCGCCGTCGCCGTCATCGGCTGTGGTGCAATCGGGTTGACCACGGCGCTGCTGCTGCAGCGTGCCGGCTTCCGCGTCACGATCTACGCCAAGGATTTCCCGCCCAATGTCCGTTCGACCAATGCGACCGGCTCTTGGACGCCCAATTCGCGGATCTGCCTCGAATCGGGTGCCACGCCGGCGTTCAGAGCGCGCTGGGAGCGCATGAGCCGGGAATCGTTCCGCGTCTATCAGACCTTGCTGGGCTTGCCGGGCGCCCCGGTCGAATGGGTCGACAATTATTTCCTGACCGATCCGGAGCCTCGCGCGGAAGCGGCATCGGCGCCCGAATCCCGGCCGCCTTTCGCCGACCATCTGCAGCGCGAGCAGACACCCGATCTCGTGCCGCGGAGCGTGGCTCTGGCACCCGGCGAACACCCGTTCGGCCAACACCAGGCACGGCGCAGCACGGGCATGATGTTCAATATCGGCCCCTACACGAAACTCCTCGTCGAGGAGTTCCTGGAACACGGCGGCCGGTTCGAGACCCGCGTGTTCCACAGCCTCGCGGATTTCCGGACTTTGCGCGAAACAATCATCGTCAATTGCACCGGCTACGGTGCCAAGGATCTCTGCAGGGACGAAACGGTCATTCCCGTGCGCGGGCAATTGGCGCATCTGATCCCGCAGGCGGATGTGCATTACGGGCTCTACTACAACAACGTCTCCTTTGTGCCCCGGCGCGACGGTCTGGTCGTGCAGCAGACCGGCACCGATGAATATTACGGTTATGGCGACGACGGTACCGCGCCGGACCGCGACGAGGCCGAACAGGCCGTGCGGACGATCGCCGGGCTGTTCGACGAGACCGCGGCCTAGGGTCTCGCCAGAGCCGGAATAGGAACAATGCGGTGAACGCTCGAACGCGGTTTCATTCAGACATCCTGGCGCCGCCGCGCCCCGCCTTGGCCTGAACCCTGCTTCCGCCAACGGGCGGAGAATGACTTCCGCTCCGCCGAATCTCCGGACCGATGTTCGACCCTTGCGAACCTGTTCGACGAACATAGAGCCTCGCCTCCCCGGCCTACTCCACGCGTTCGCCCACCTCGGCCTCAGGCTCCCGCGCCATTTCCTGCACGGAAGTCCCGAATTCATGCGGCCCGACTTCGTGGTCCGGCGCCGTCCATCCCTTGGCCTGGACCTGCAGGATGAATTGCAGTTGCTCGAACATGGCGATGGTCGGGGCGCTCATCTCGTCGACCGATCCGGCGACGTCGAGAATGAGATCGATCGCCTTCTGCCGGTCGGCCGGGTCGGGGATGAGCTTGGGCAGGCTCTGGCGTGCCTGCATCATCGCGAAATCGACGATCATCGTCTGCTCATGGATGATATGCGACCGCTCCGCCGGCAACATCGAGGCGAAAGGCTCCTGGGTCATCAGGATCTGGTTCGACCGCGCCAGCCGCGACTGGCGCACGGCGCCGCGGGCATGGGCCATCATCACCAGCATGCGGATGACGGCTTCGGCATAGCCGCCGATCTCGACCCGTTCGATCGCGGCCTTGACCTCGGGGAATTTCATGAAATCATGCACCGCCGAGCGCGTCGGCAACGTCTTCGCCAACTCCTTGACCCACCACGCGCCCCAGACCGTGTGGAACGCCAGTTCGAACATCGCGTCGCGCGTGTCGCGGTAGAGGTCCCAGCCCTGCTGGATCTGGTTGGCGACCAATTCCTCCAGGCTGGAGAACGGATTGTCCGGTGCGACCGGCTGACGCTGCGCGCGCACCTGATCGGCGATCGGCTTGACCGCGCGCATCCAGGGATTCGAATCCGAGAAGAAATACCGACGCTGGCGCAGCGGGTGGCCCTTGACCATGGCCTCGGCCACGGCCGGCGTCACCAGGCCCTGGACCAGCGGCCGCACGGTCAGCTCATAGGTTTCGCTCGCCCATTCGGACAGCCGGGCGATCGCGGCGAATTCCTTTTCGTCGGCGCGGCTGCCGTCGAGACCGGGAATGCTGGCGATGTCCCGCTGCTCGAACGACGCGTGATAGCCATCGTCGCGCGTGGAAATGATCATTTCGTAGAGGCCCGGCGCCAGCGCCTCGATCGTCTTGACCACGGAGGTGATCTGCTTGTGCTGCTTGCGCGCGACCGCGGACGACACGAAGATGCCGAGATGGCCGACGCTCTCATGCAGCGTATAGATGATGACTTGGCCGGACGCGGCGATTTCTTCGTTGCTCTGATAGAGATCGGCGATCCAATTGAGCGCCTGCTGCGGCGGGGTGATGTTGTCGCCATGCGAGGCGAGCACGACCACGGGCGACTTGATCCGCCGCAAATCGATGGGCGTGCCGTCATCGAGCACGGCCAGGCCATGGGTCAGCTTGTTGCCGACGAAGAGGGTTTCGACGATCCAGCGGATCTCGGCCTCGTTCATGAAATAAAAGCCGGACCACCAGCGCTCGAATTCCAGATAGCGCGGCGCCTCCGTGTCGATCTTGGCGAAGACGTCGTAGTATTTCCGCCACCAATTCTGCCCCGGATTGAGGTGTTCGAAATTGACCACGAGATTGGCGCCGTCGAAACGGCCGCCGCCGAGATCGGAAGCGAGGAGGACGGGCAGCGCCCCGCCGGCCAGCCCGCCCAGATAGCGCATCGGATTCTTGCCGCGCTCGCCCGCCCAATAGGAGAGCGGAGCCCCGGCGATGACCACCGGGCCCGGCGCCTCGGGATGGGTCGCGGCCAGGATCATCGCCGCCCAGCCGCCTTGACAATTGCCGATGACCAGCGGCTTCGGCGCGGCGGGATGGCGCCGGGCGACCTCGTCGAGAAAGCTCGCCTCGGCCGCGCAGACATCGGCCAGGGTCTGTCCGGGTTCCGGCTGGGTGAAGAAGATCACGAAATAGACCGGATGGCCGTCGCGCAAGGCAACGCCCACTTCCGAATCGCTCTTGTAGCCGCCGATGCCGCTGCCATGCCCGGCGCGGGGATCGATGATGACGAACGGCCGGCCGTCCTCGCGCTGTTCCGGATATCCCGCGGGCGGCACGATGCGAACCAGCGCGTAATTGACCGGACGCGCATAGCGGCGTCCATCCAATATCATGTCGTAGTCGAAGATCAGGACCGGTTTGAACCCTTCCTTGTCCCGTTCGATATAGCTGTTGCCGCGCTCGCGCAGCACATCGATGAAGAGGATCGAGCGCTGGAGAAAATCGACGCAATAGCGCGTGAAATGATCGAAGAGCGCGGGCGCCGGCGCGAAGTGCCCGGACAGGCCGCCGAATTCGCCGGCGCGCGAGGAGAGCGCCGTCCAATGCGCCTTGCGCACCCGCTCCGCACGTCCGAGGGCGAGGTCGCTGAGCAATCGAATCTGCTCGTTCGCCCCGCCCCAGGCGGTATCGAGCCGCTGCGACGTCCGGGTCAAGCCGCCGAGAAACTCGGCATCGAACCGCGCCGGGTCAGGCCAGGCGGTCGCTCGCGCCTCCGACCGTTGCGTGTTTGCGATTTGCGAGGGATACGCCATGGGCTTCCATCTCCTCCTTCGACGCCGATCCGACGTCGGCACTCATTCCGCGATCGCCTTCCGCGGGGCGGTCGGCCGATAGCTCGGTCGAGCAGCCATGCCGGGGCCGCCAGGCGCGCCGCCCATCCTCGTCTGCCCCCTCACTTTTCTTGTTCAGACCGGCGCGGCCGCGGCCGGCACCCCGAAAGCAATTGTGCCGGCACCGGCGCTGGCTCGCTCATTGGCGAGACCGGCCGCGGGCGAGACCGACCGCGCGCGTCGTCCCGGCCAGGAAAATCCGGGATCCGTGCCTTTGCTGTGCTGCAGCATGACACAATGGTATGAAGGTTCGAAGACGGAGGGATGACAGCCGGCCGGCTTCGCTTCCGCCCGCGGAAACGGCCGGGGCCGGGCTGAACAGGGGCACGGTTCGTGCCGCACTGCTGCGGATCGACGGCAGATCTTGCCGTCGATGGTCGCGAGACTTTACGAGAGGTTTTGCTGCACCTGCCGCGTCGGCTGCGGCGGCGCGGCCGCTCAGCCCTGGCGGGCCTTGAAGCGCGGATTGGCCTTGTTGATGACGTAGACGCGGCCCTTGCGACGCACGACGCGGCAGTTCTTGTCGCGGGTTTTCAGCGTCTTCAAGGAATTGACGATCTTCATGACCAACCTGACGGCAAAGGGCGATGGTGCGAAAGCGGCGCGGAACCTATGGCAAGCCGATCCCGCTGTCAACAAGGAGCCGCGCGCCGGCGCCGGAAATCACTCACGCCTCGAATTCGCCGTGTCGGTTGATGCGGATGTCGCGGTGGATATAGGCGCTGATCAGCAGGCCGAAGCCGTACATCACCGTGAGCATCGCCGTGCCGCCATAGGAGATGAGCGGCAGCGGCACGCCCACCACCGGGATCAGGCCCATCACCATCGCCGTGTTGATGAAGACGTAGAGAAACACATTGACCGTCACGCCGAACGCCAGCAGTCGGCCGAAATGGTTGCGGCACCTGAGCCCGATCGCGAAGCCATAGGCGAAGATCAGCGTGTACAGCGCCAGCAATATCAGCCCGCCGGCCATGCCGAATTCCTCGGCGAACATGGTGAAGATGAAATCCGTCTGCTTTTCCGGCAGAAAATTCAGATGCGATTGCGTTCCCTGCATAAAGCCCTTGCCCCACATCCCGCCCGAGCCCAGCGCGATCTTGGACTGCATGATGTGATAGCCCGCGCCCAAACTGTCATTCTCGGGATTGAGGAAGGTGTAGATCCGGTTCTTCTGGTAGTCGCGCAGGAAACGCCAGGCGATCGGCACCAGGGCGGCGCCGCCGGCGAGCACCAGCAGGAATTTCCACAGGCGCACACCGGCCAGAAACAGCATGCCGCCGCTGCACAGCAGCAGCATCAGCGCCGTGCCCAGATCCGGCTGCTTCATCACCAGCGCCGCCGGCAGCAATACCAGCAGCACCGGATAGACCAACTGCAGCGGGCGCCCGACCTCCTCATGGCTGCGCGTGCTGAAATAGCGCGCGAGCACCATCACCAGCCCGATCTTCATCAGCTCCGAAGGCTGCAGCGAGACCGGCCCGATCTCGAGCCAGCGCTGCGCGCCCAGGCCCTTGACGCCTTTGAAATCGACCGCGACCAGCAGCAGCGCCGCCAGGATGTAGATCGGATAGGCCGCCCGATACCAGAAGCGGATATCGATCACCGCCACGATCAACAGCATGACCAAAGCGCCGATGAAGCGGATGATCGATTTGAGCGCCCAGGGCTGGAAACTGCCATTGGCCGCCGAATAGAGCACGGCGAATCCGACCGTCGAAATCAGCGTCAGCAGCAGCACCAGACCCCAGTTCACGTTCCGGATCTTTTCGAACAGGCTGGGCGCCTGGCGCGCACTGTCCGTGAAGGTACTCAATCGACCTCGCTTTCGGGTTCGGCGACCGCGGCGGCGGTCGGCCCCTGGCCGGTCGCGGCAGGCGCATCCGGCACGGCCACGCCATCGGCCGGGAAGCGCCGCCCGGGATCGCGCCGCTGGCATTCGCGCAGGACATCACGGGCGATCGGCGCTGCATATTTGCTGCCGCCGATGCCGTGCTCGACGAAAACAGCGCAGACATAGCGCGGGTTGCCGACCGGCGCGAAGGCGATGAACAGCGCGTGCTCGCGGTCCTTCCACGGCAATTGCTCGCCCTTCTTGATGCCCTTCTCGCGCTCGGCCGCACTGATCTGACGGAATTGCGAGGTGCCGGATTTGCCGCCCATCTCCATCCCGACCTCGGTGATGCGGGCGCCATAGGCCGTGCCGCCGGGCTCGTTGGTCACCGCATTCATGCCCGACAGCACCGCCGCGACATGCTTCGGGTCCAGCCCGAGCCGCTCGAACTCGGCGCCCCCGGCATCCGGATCGAATTGTTTGTCCGCCTCGATGACACCGGCGCTGCGCAGGAAATGCGGCACGACGACCCGGTTCGAAACGAGACGGCTCAGCATGGTGGCCAGTTGCAACGGCGTCACGGCGATATAGCCCTGCCCGATGGCAATCGACGGCGTGTCGCCTTCGACCCAGTGCACGCCGTATTTGGCCAGTTTCCAGGCGCGCGTCGGGATATTGCCGACGCGTTCGTTCGGCAGGTCGATGCCGGTCGGCACGCCGAGCCCCAGGCGGTTCGCCATGGCGGCGACGCCGTCGACGCCGAGCTTCATCGCGACATTATAGAAGTAGACGTCGCAGGAATTCTTCAGCCCGCCATGCAGATCGAGCGTGCCGTGGCCGTTGTGGCGCCAGCAATGGTATTCGTGGTCGCCCAGCGCGAACACGCCCGGGCAATTGACGCGGAAATCCGGCGTGATCACGCCGGCTTCGAGGGCCGCGATGGCGACGACCGGCTTGAAGGTCGAGCCCGGCGGATAGACGCCCTGGATCGCCTTGTTGTTGAGCGGCACCAGCGGATCGGTGGTCAACTGCTGCCAGATCGCATTGGTGATGCCTTGCGTGAACTGATTGGCGTCGTAGGACGGTGACGACGCCATGACCAGCACCTCGCCGGTCACGGCGTCGATCACCACGCAGGTGGCGCTGACCTCGGAGCGCAGGCGCCGCATGGTGAAATCCTGCAGCGCCATGTCCAGGGTCGTGACGATCTCGGTGCCCGTCTTGCCCTGGTCGCGGCTGATTTCCCGGACCACGCGGCCCAGCGCATTGACCTCGATCTGGCTGGCGCCCGGCGCGCCGCGCAGTTCCAGATCCTGCGCCTTTTCGACGCCGCTCTTGCCGATGCGGAAATCCGGCAGCTCCATGACCGGATCGCGGGTCAGCTCATCCATCGAGACCGGCGCCACATAGCCCACGACGTGGCTGGCACGTTCGGCGAAGGGATAATGGCGGGTGGAACCGACCTCGATGTTGACGCCGGGCAGTTCGTTGATGTTGACCTCGATGCGCGAGACCTCGTCCCAGCTCAGATTTTCGCGCACGACGACCGGCACGAAACTGTATTTGCGCGCGACGTCGCGCATCACCTTGTGCCGCTCCGTATCGTTCAGTTGGATCAAGGTACCGATCGCGTTGAGCGTCGACGGCAGGTCGCCGGCCTGCTCCGCGACCAGCACGATGCGGAAATTCTGCTCATTGGTGGCAAGCGGCACGCCGAACCGGTCGAGGATGCGGCCGCGCCGCGGCGCCAGCAGCCGCAGATTGATCCGATTCTCCTCGGCCAGCACCTGGTAGCGCTGCGCCTCGACCACTTGCAGATAATACATCCGGGCGACCAGGCTGCCGAGCAATGCCACCTGGCCGCCGCCGAGCAGCACGGCGCGCCGGGTCAGCGCCCGGTAGCGGGTCTGTTCGATATCGCGCGACGACGACATCGGGATCCGAACTCAGGCGAGCGACGCGGTCAGGCGTTGGACGCGCGCGAACAGCAATGTCAGGATCGGGAAACAGGCGATGGTCAGCACCGCCTGGAACGCCAGGCTGCGCGGCTCGATCAGGCTGCCGGTCAGGCCGCTGTCGATCAGCCAGCTCAAGACATCGACCGCCCCCACGACCAGCGCGAACCCCCACCAGAGCAGCGGGAAACTACGGCCGATGAAGAAGCGGCGCTGGCCGAGCACCACCGAGCGGACGATCAGCAGCAGAAGCGGCGTCAGCCCGACAACGCTGCCGGGCGCCGTCGTCAGCAGATCGAGCAGCAGACCGATGAAGAATACCATTGCATAGGGCATGTGCTCGGGCCGGTAGATCGACCAGTGATAGACCGACATCAGAACGAAATTCGGCGTCACCGAGGCATAGCCCGGTATCCCGATGGGCACGACCGTCAGTATGGCCAGTACCAGGGTCAGCAGACTCGGGGCCACGGCCGGCGCCAGGCCATGGACAGGCTCGGCCTGCTTGCCCTTCATGGCGCGACCACCGCCTCTGCCTGACCCTTTTTCGGCTGCTTGGGCAACGGCACGTTGCTCTGCGGCAGCATGCCACCCAGGCCGAAATCGATGATGCTGACGTAATCGGCGCTCGCCAGATCGGTCGACGGCTCGACCCGGACGCTGTTGCCCTCGACGGCGGCGATCTGCCCGACCAGGAGGCCCGGCGGAAACACGCCGCCATCGCCGGAGGTCACGAGCCGGTCGCCGGGGAGCGGCGGCTTGGCATGCGGCGGCAGATAGATCAGCAGCGGCCGATCGGTATTGTCGCCGGCCAGGATGGCGCGTTCATGGGTGCTCTCCAGCGCCACCGGGATACGGCTGTTGAGATCGGTCAGCAGCAGCACGCGCGACGCACCAGCGCCGACTTCGGCGATGCGGCCGATCAGCCCGTTGCCGGACGCTACCGCCTGCCCCTTGGCGACGCCGTCGGCACGGCCGCGATCGATCAGCAGATTGCGTGAATAGGCGCCGCCGGCGGTGCCGATGACCTGGCCGGTGACGGACCAGACCGTCCGCTCGGGATGGTAATTGGCCAGGCTGCGCAGTTCGGCATTCTCGGTTTCAAGCTTCTGCGCCGCCTGCTGCCACAGCAGCAGCGTCGCATTCTCGGCGCGCAAGCGATCGTTTTCCTGATAGAGCAGCACGGCCTCGCGCGCTCTTTCGACCGCGTTGCTGGCTGCGGCGGCCGGCTGCGACAGTACCGTCAGCAGGGGCGAAACGAAATCCGCGGTGACCGTTCGCGCGCGCTCGACCAGTGCGGGATCGGCCCGACCGAGCACGATGATCGCCACACAGAGCAGCAGATAGGCGGAATAGGCGAAGCGCTGCGATGCGATCCGCAGCGGTGCGACGAATTGCGAGACGGGCGCGGAACGCGACTTCACCCGCAAATCCTCCTCTTCCCTGCACCGGCCCAGATCCGGCACACGCCGTCCGAGGCCGGGCGCACCGGATCGGGCGCCACCAAGCGGCGCGGCGCCAGGCCCTCCGACTCGATTACTCCTGCCCGCGCCATTCTTCAGCAGACCTTGTCAAACATGGCATATTTCCGCGCCCGCGCGAACCGTTGTTACGACTCGGCAACGAATTTTTTCGGACTGTGCTCAATACATGCTGATCAGCACGTTCTTCAGCGTCTTCATCTCCTCCAGCGCCCGGCCGGTACCAAGCGCCACACAGCTCAGCGGGTCGTCGGCGATCGAGACCGGCAGGCCGGTGGCATGGCGCAGGATGAAATCGAGATTACCCAGGAGCGCCCCGCCGCCGGTCAGCACGATGCCCTTGTCGACGATGTCGGCGGCGAGTTCCGGTGCCGTGTGTTCGAGCGCCACCTTGACCGCCTCGACGATCGCGCCGACCGGCTCGGCCAGGCTTTCGGCGATCTGGCGCTCGGAAATCACCAGCTCCTTGGGCACGCCGTTCATCAGATCGCGGCCCTTGATCTCCATGATCCGGCCCTCGCCATCCTCCGGCATGCAGGCGGAGCCGATCTCCTTCTTGATCCGTTCGGCCGAGCCTTCACCGACCAGGAGGTTATGATTGCGCCGGATATAGGCGATGATCGCCTCGTCCATCTTGTCGCCGCCGACCCGCACCGAGCGCGAATAGACGATGCCGCCCAAGGACAGCACCGCCACTTCGGTCGTGCCGCCGCCGATATCGACGACCATCGAACCCGTGGGCTCGGTCACCGGCAGGCCGGCGCCGATCGCCGCCGCCATTGGCTCCTCGATCAGGAATACGCGGCGCGCACCGGCGCTTTCGGCGGATTCCTGGATGGCGCGGCGCTCGACCGCGGTCGAGCCCGAGGGCACGCAGATGATGATTTCAGGCGAAGCGAAGCTGCGCCGGTTATGCACCTTGCGGATGAAATGCTTGATCATCTCCTCGGCGACTTCGAAATCGGCGATGACGCCGTCACGCAAGGGCCGGATCGCCTGGATGTTGCCGGGCGTGCGGCCGAGCATCAGCTTGGCCTCGTCGCCGACCGCCAGCACCTGCCGCTTGCCCTTGACATTGGCAATGGCGACGACCGACGGCTCGTTCAGCACGATGCCGCGGCCTTTGACATAGACCAGCGTATTTGCCGTTCCGAGGTCGATCGCCATATCGGCGGACAACCAACCCAAAAGTGATCCAAACATGTGTTTCTGCTCGATTCCTGCAATTTTCGGCCGGTCCCGGCGTCGCGCCGCAGGAACATCGGCCCGCTGTCCTAATCTTTCGGGGAGCACGCTGGCGGGCGCCGCCTCGACCGGATCCGCCACGCCGGGAGCCGCACGGCCTCAGAGTCAGTCACGCCTATCGGTATTGTCGGATAGAGGCGCGGTGGGCAAACGTCATTGTTTGGCGCATATGTCGCGACGCCGCTTCCGCCGGGGAACGGCCGTCTCAGTCGAGCGCCTCCCCGGAACAAATCGGGTCGGCCGCACCGCACCGGGTCTTCCCTGCCGACTGACAGGGGACCGGCCCGCCCGCGCGCGAAGCTGCTGCCGCGTTCCTCATCCCGACCCTGCAAACCCGCCACGCCGAAGCAGGAAACCCGCCCGAAACTAGGGAAATTCTTCGGTCCGGGTTACCCCGGACGACGCGCTAGTCCTAGCCCGTCGTACGGGGACTCGCAAATGGATTCTCGGGGCCATGCGCGATCAAAGGCGGCCGGGCGGCGCTACCCGACGAAGCCGCGGATCGCGTCGGCCGCCGGCGCGACAAGGTGTGCGACTCGGCGCACACCGAAGGCGGCTGGCGGCCGCACCGCCTCCTGAACGATGATTGTCCGGCTCCGAGTGTTACCGCTCAGTTCTTCGTCTTGTCGACCAGCCGATTGGCCGCGATCCACGGCATCATGGCGCGCAGCTTCTCGCCGATCTGCTCGATCGGGTGCTCGGCCGCACGGCGGCGGGTCGCCTTGAAGCTGGGCAGGCCGGCCTTGTTCTCGAGCACCCAGTCGCGCGCGAAACGGCCGGACTGAATATCGTCGAGGATGCGCTTCATTTCCGCCTTCACCCGATCGTCAACCACACGGGGGCCGCGCGTGTAGTCGCCATATTCGGCCGTGTTGGAGATTGAGTAGCGCATATTGGCGAGGCCGCCTTCATAGATCAGGTCGACGATCAGCTTGACCTCGTGCAGGCACTCGAAATACGCCATTTCCGGGGCATAGCCGGCCTCGACGAGGGTCTCGAAGCCCGCCGTTATGAGCGCCGTCAAGCCGCCGCACAGCACCGCCTGCTCGCCGAAAAGATCGGTCTCGCATTCCTCGCGGAAGCTGGTCTCGATCACGCCCGCGCGCCCGCCGCCGATCGCCGCGGCATAGGAGAGCGCGATTTCCAGCGCATTGCCGGAGGCGTTCTGGTCGACCGCGACCAGACACGGCACGCCGCCGCCGCGCAGATATTCCGAGCGCACGGTGTGGCCCGGCCCCTTCGGCGCGATCATGAACACGTCGAGATCGGGGCGCGGCTCGATCAGCTTGAAATGGATGTTGAGCCCATGCGCGAAGGCCAGAGCCGCGCCTTCCTTGAGGTTGGGCTTGAGATCGGCCTCCCAGAGCTCGGCCTGCAGCTCATCCGGCGTCAGCACCATGACGATATCGGCCGCGGCCGCGGCTTCGGCCGCGCTCCTGACCGCGAGCCCGGCGGCTTCGGCCTTCTTGGCCGTGGGCGAACCGGGACGCAATCCGACGATCACGTCCCTGACGCCGCTGTCCTTCAGATTATTGGCGTGGGCATGGCCCTGGCTGCCATAGCCGATGACGGCGATCTTCTTGCCCTTGACCAGATTCACATCGGCATCGTGGTCGTAATAGACGCGCATTTGCGGTTCGTTCCTCTGTTGATGGATATCCGGTGCGCCGGGCCGATGCTTACAGCGACCGGCCGCCGCGGGCGATGGCCGCGACGCCGGTGCGGGCCAGTTCGACCAGTCCCAGCGGCACCATCAGTTTCACGAAGGCGTCGAGCTTTTCCGGTGCGCCGGTGACCTCGAAGACGAAGGATTCGATCGTCGAATCGACCACGCGCGCCCGGAAGATATCGGCCAGGCGCAGCGATTCGATGCGCCGCTCGCCGGTCGCCACGACCTTGATCAGCGCCAGTTCGCGCTCGATATGCGGCCCGGCCTCGGTCAGATCATGCACCGAATGCACCGGCACCAGCCGGTCGAGCTGTGCCTTGATCTGTTCGATCACCATCGGCGTGCCGCTGGTCACGAGGTTGATGCGCGAGACACCCGCGGCGGCGTCGACTTCGGCCACGGTCAGGCTTTCGATATTGTAGCCGCGCCCCGCGAACAAGCCGATGACGCGCGCCAGGACGCCCGGCTCGTTGTCGACGACGACGACGATGGTGTGCCGCTCGATGGACGGCTGGCTGCTTGGCATGAATCCGCCTTTCGTCTGCCGATCGATGCCGGCCTAGACCAGCACCATGCCCTCTTCGGAGGCGCGCCCGTCGCCCGGACGATCCGCGGGGCCCAGCAGCATCTGATTGTGCGCGGCGCCCGACGGAATCATCGGGAAGCAATTCTCGGCGGGATCGACCGCCACGTCGACGATAACGGCGCCCGGCAGATCGATCATCCGCCGGATCGCATCGTCGAGATCGGCCGCGTCGCCGACGCGCAGGCCCGTCGCGCCGAAGGCATCCGCCAGCTTGACGAAATCCGGCAGCGCTTCGCTATAGCTTTCGGCGTAGCGGCCGCCATGGTTCAGCTCCTGCCACTGCCGGACCATGCCCATATACTGGTTGTTGAGGATGAACACCTTCACCGGCAGGCGGTACTGCGCCACGGTCGACATTTCCTGGATGTTCATCAGGATCGAGGCTTCGCCGGCGATGTCGATGACGAGCGCATCCGGATGGGCGATCTGGACGCCCATCGCCGCCGGCAGCCCATAACCCATGGTACCGAGCCCGCCCGAGGTCAGCCAATGATTGGGCGCCTCGAACTTGAAGTGCTGCGCCGCCCACATCTGGTGCTGGCCGACCTCGGTCGTGATGAAGGTCTCGCGCCCGCGAGTCAGCGCGTAGAGCCGCTCGATCGCATATTGCGGCTTGATGATACGGTCGGTGCGTTCATAGGCCAGGCAATTGCGCGCCTGCCATTGCGCGATCTGCGCCCACCAGCGGCCGAGCGCCTTGCGGTCCGGCTGGCATTTGCGGTCCGACCAGCGCGCCAGAATGGCCGCCAGCGCCTTGCCGCAATCGCCGACCACCGGCACGTCGACCCGGACGTTCTTATTGATCGACGAGGGATCGATATCGATATGGATCTTGACCGAGTTCGGCGAGAACGCGTTGATCCGCCCCGTCACCCGATCGTCGAACCGCGCGCCGACGCACAGCATGACGTCGCAATCATGCATGGCGTTGTTGGCTTCGAAGGTGCCGTGCATGCCGACCATGCCGAGAAACCGCGGATCTGCCGCCGGCAGCGCGCCCAGCCCCATCAGGGTCAAGGTGCAGGGATAGCCGGTGCGTTCGACGAGTTCGGTCAGCAACCGGCTCGCTTCCGGGCCGGAATTGATGATGCCGCCGCCGGCATAGATGATCGGCCGCTTGGCGCCGGCCAGGATCTCGACCGTCCGGTCGATCGCCGCCGGATCGGGTTCCGTGCGCGGGCGGTATGTGCGGTGCACGACGCTCTCCGGCGCGGTATAGGGGCCGGGCGCCACCAGCACGTCCTTCGGCAGGTCGATGACGACCGGACCAGGCCGGCCGTTGCGTGCCACCCAGAATGCCTCGTGCACGATCCGGGCGAGCTTGCAGACATCCTTGACCAGGTAATTGTGCTTGGTGCACGGCCGGGTAATGCCGGTCGTATCCGCCTCCTGGAAGGCGTCGTTGCCGATCAGATGTGTCGGCACCTGTCCGGTCAGGCAGACGATCGGCACTGAATCCATCAGCGCATCGGTCAGCCCGGTCACGGCATTGGTGGCGCCCGGCCCGCTGGTGACGAGCACGACGCCGACCTTGCCGGTCGAGCGAGCATAGCCCTCCGCCGCATGCACCGCCGCCTGCTCGTGGCGCACCAGCACATGGCGCAACCGATTCTGCTTGAACAGCGCATCGTAGAGCGGCAGCACAGCGCCGCCCGGATAGCCGAAAATCACCTCGACCCCCTGATCGACCAGTGCTTTCAGGACGATTTCCGCACCGTTCAACGGTGTCGCGGCACTCTCGCTGCTCATGCTCCGCTCCCGGCCCTCCGTAGCGCCCAAAGGCGCGTGCCCATCCGCCGCGCCATCGATCGGCCTACGGCACAGGCCGCGACCCTAAACGGCGGGCGGCGATCCGGTCAAGTCTCGTTGCAAATTATCTGACAAACTTGATGGGTCAAATTGACAGAATATTTCTCGTTAATGACCAAATCGGCATCTATCTGATGCCGAAACCAGGTGACCTGGCGTTTTGCGTAGCGTCGCGACGCTTGTTGCGCCAGCGCAATCGCCGTTTCGAGCGGGATCGTGCCGGCGAGGTATGCGGAAAGCTCGGGCACGCCCACCGCTTTCATCACGGGTAAGGCCGGGTCGAGCCCGCGTCGGACGAGCGTGCGAACCTCGTCGAGCGCTCCGGCTTCGACCATGGCCGCGAAGCGCGCATCGATTGCGGCATAAAGCGCGTCGCGCGGCGGCAGCAGAGTCACGATCAGCGCATCGAATTCGCCTGAAGTCGCCGGCGCCGCGCGCTGCCAGGCGCCGAGCGTCGTCCCGGTCGCTGCGGCCACTTCATAGGCGCGGATGAGCCGCTGCGTATCGCCCTCGGGCAGGTGTACGGCGGCAACGGGATCGAGGCGCGCCAGGGCCGCGCGAAACGCCGCACCGCCGATTTCGGCATGCAGCGCCCGCGCCGCCTGGCGTACGCCATCCGGGATCTCCGGAACCGGCGCGATGCCGCCGAGCAGGGTGCGCAGATAGAGCCCCGTGCCGCCGCACAGGATCGGCCGCCGGCCCGATTCGGCCGCCGCCGCAATTTCCGCCCGCGCCAGTGCCGCCCAGCGCGCGGCGGAACAGAGTTCGGCGCCGTCGAGCACACCGTAGAGGCGATGCGGCGCCGCGGCCAGCTCGTCCGGACGCGGTCGCGCCGTCACCACGGCCAGATCGCAATAGACCTGCATACTGTCGGCGTTGATGACGACGCCGTTGAGCGCCTTGGCCAGGCCAAGCGCCAGCGCCGATTTACCGCTCGCCGTCGGCCCGGCAATGACGATCATTCGGGTTCCCATGACATCGCGGCATAGCATGTCCGCCGGGGCTTGCAAGCCCGGCTGAGACGCGCGATACCCGGGCGGCCATGCTCGATCGCGTCGTCACACTCATCGCCCCGGAATGCGGCGTCACCCTCCCGGCCGAACTCGTCGCCGCGACGCGCGAGGCGATCTACAAGCTGGGCGCCGAGGTCGGGCGACCCGATTGGCTCGCCGCCGACCGGGTCTGCGACGTCTTCTACGGCGATCTCAACGACGATCAGGCCGATGCTGCGGCTCGGCGCGTGCTGGGCGCGCTGCCGATCGACGTCGTGGCGCAGCCGCTGGCGGCGCGCCGCAAGCGCCTGCTCGTCGCCGATATGGAATCGACGCTGATCCGCAACGAGATGCTGGACGAGCTGGCCGACTATGTCGGGCGCCGGCAAGAGATCGCGGACATCACGGCGCGCGCGATGAATGGCGAGCTGGATTTCGAAGGCGCCGTCGAAGCCCGGGTGGCGCTCATCGGCGGCTTGCCGGAGAACGTGATCGAGGATGCCGCCCGCCGGATCGCCCTGATGCCGGGCGCCCGCGCCCTCGTCGCCACGATGCGCAGCCGGGGCGCGCGCGCAGTGCTGGTGTCCGGCGGCTTTCGCTGCTTCACGCGCAAGGTGGCGCGTCTGCTGGGATTCGACGCCGAATTCGGTAATGAGCTGGAGATTGCGGACGGTGCCTTGACCGGCCGCGTCCTCAAGCCGATCCTCGGCCGCGAGGCGAAATACGAGACATTGGTCCGCGAAGCGACCGAGAACGGCTTGCCGCTGGCGGCGACGCTGGCCGTCGGCGACGGTGCCAACGACCTCGACATGATCCTGTCGGCCGGGCTCGGCATCGCCTTCCATGCCAAGCCCGTCGTGGCGGCGCGCGCGAAATGGCGGATCACCTATGGCGACCTGACCGCGCTGCTTTTCGCCCAGGGCTACCGCGCCGGCGAGATCGTCCAGGCCTGACGGACGGCGGCGGTCCCGCCCCGGCACAACGCTGCCGAAGCTGCTATCGTCTCGGCACAGCAAAGCGGGGATCACAAATGAAAGCATCCGTCTTCGTCGGCACGAGCCTTGACGGTTTCATCGCGCGGCCGGACGGCGCGCTCGATTTCCTGCCGCCCGGGGGCGGCGAGCCCCATGGCTACGACACGTTCATGGCCTCTGTCGATGCCTTGGTCGTCGGCCGCAATACCTATGAGATCGTCCTGGGCTTCGATGCCTGGCCGTATGGCGATAAGGCGGTGTTCGTGCTGAGCAGCCGCCCGCTCGCCCCGGCGCCGGCAGGCGCCATCGTCGAGCGGATGTCGGGACCGCCTCAAGAGATCGTGTCGGCGCTGATCGATCGCGGTTTCCGACACGCTTATATCGATGGCGGCATCACCGTTCAGGGCTTCCTGCGGGCCGGGCTGATTCAGCGTCTCATCATCACGCGCGTCCCGGTGCTCATCGGCAGCGGCATTCCGCTCTTCGGCGCCACCGGCCGCGACATCGCCGTCAGACATATTGCGACCCGCCATTATGCCAGCGGCCTCGTCCAGAGCGAATACGAGGTTGTCGGCCGGAACCAAGACGCTCCCTGACGCAAGGCCGGGCGGTTGCTTCCTGACAAATCGTTAACATCCATTGGCGCGGCGCCGCCGCCTTACCACATGAGAGGAAGGCCATTACCCCGGAGGTGCCATGACACCCGAAGAACGCCAATTGCTGACGGCGCTGGCGACCCGGATCAAGGCGGCGCCCGTCCAGCAGAAGGACCAGGAAGCCGACGAGATGCTGCGCCAACTCGTTCGCGAGCGCTCGGATACTGCCTATCTTCTCGCGCAGACCGTGCTGATGCAGGATTTGGCGCTGCGCAACGCCCAGGCCCAGATCGCCGATCTGCAGCGTCAGCTCGAGGCAGCCAGGCGGAGTCCGGCACCCGGTTCCGGAAGCTTCCTCTACGGGCTGTTCGGCGGCGGCAGCGCATCGCCGCCGCCATCCACGCCGCAATATCGTCCACCCGGCCCGGCGTCGGTACCGCCGAGCCGGGGCCCGTGGGCGCAGTCGGCGCCGCGCCCGGCCTATCCGGCCGCGCCCGGCGCCCCGATGCTGCAGCCAGCGCAGAGTTCGAGCTTTCTGCAGCAGGCGGCGACCACAGCGGTCGGCATCGCCGGCGGCGCTCTGCTGTTCGAAGGCATCCAGTCGCTGTTCGGCCCGCATTACGGCGGGTTTATCTCTGGCGGTCCCTGGGGCGGCGGTTGGGGGCCGACCGAGAGCCTGAGCGAGACCACCATCGTGAACAACAATTACTATGAGGAATCGCGGCCGGATCCCGGGACGATCGATCAATCCTCGGGCTTCCAGGATGCGAGTTACGACAGCAGCCAGGATCTCTCCGGCACCGACGATTTCTCGGACTCCGACGATTTCGGCGGCAGCGACGACAGCCTGTTCTGAAGTATCCGACGATGGCGCCGCGCGGGATCGGTAGCGAATTGGCCGCGTATCTGGTCGAGCTGCTGGCCCCGCTCGGCGGCATCGGCGCCAGACGCTTCTTCGGCGGCGTGGGACTGGTCCAGGATGCGGTGCTGTTCGCCATGATCATGGACGAGACGCTGTATTTCCGCGTCGATGACGCAGGCCGGGCGCGCTACGAGGCGGCGGGCAGCAGCGCGTTCAGCTATGGGACGAAGACCGGCACCAGGACCATCGCCGGCTTTTTCACCGTGCCGGATGCAGTGCTGGACGAGCCGGAGGATCTGCGCCAATGGGCGCGCGGCGCGATTGCCGTTGCGGCGGCGGCCAAGGCGAAAAGGCGACCGGCGCGGCGTCAGGGGTGATCAGGACTGACATGGCCGGGCAGCAGCGGCACCGATGACGATCTTGGCAGCCTCGCGAGACGACGCTATAGTGGCGAAGCGTGGTAAGCATATTATCGTGTTCGGAATGGTGTCATGACCAAAGTTTCGCGGCCCCAAGACACACCCGCTGGGCAGGCAGCGGTAGATCGTTCCGTGATCGATCACCTGATCAGGACGTTTCACGATAAGCCAGCCACGACGCCGACGCGAACCGACGGGGAGATCGCACGGATCCGGCGGCATTTTTCACCGGAAAGCCGGGCCCCGGTGGCCGACACTAGCGGCGAGAAGTATGTGATCCAGGATTGGGGCGCCTCATCTGCGGTCGAACAAGTAAGGGTAGGGCAGATCATCGGCGATATCGACCGTGTATTGGCACACCTCGATGAGCAAATTGCCCAGGAGCAAACGGAGATGGACGCGTTGCTTGTCCGCTTGCGTTCGTCGCCGACGGCCGCCTGACTAAGAGACGTTCGGCGTTATGAGCGGCCTGTGGATTGGCGCAATCGGCAGGCTCTGGTCTATCGCACGAAAAGTCGAAGAACTTTTCGAACTTCATGGGAAAGTCAGAGATTCGCTGAAGCTCATTGAAGAACGGCTGAGAGCGCTTGAAGACCGGATGATCCGGCTCGAAACGGAGCAGGCGCAGATCATCACGGAAGCGAAAACTGCGGCAACAGCGGCATCGACGATAATCGTCGGGAACGTCATTGCCGACACCGTCACCCGCCTCACGCGCCTGGAGGGTCGGGCCGATCATCTGGACCGGCGCCTGCCTCCACCGAACTGAGCCTGCGCGTCACACCGCCGGATCCGGCCCGAGCTTCACCAGCATCTTGCCCGCATTCTCGCCGCTGAACAGCTTGAGAAAGGCCTTCGGCGCGTTCTCGATGCCGTGTTCGACGGTTTCCTGCCATTTCAGCTTGCCGGCGGCGATCAGCCCGGCGGTCTCGGCCAGGAAATTCGGCAGCTGATCGAAATATTGCGTGACGATGAAGCCCTGCAGCCGCAGGCTCTTGCCGACCGCCAGGATCAGGTTCGACGGGCCGGGTCGCGGTGCCGTGTCGTTATATTGCTCGATCATGCCGCACAGGGCCGCGCGGCCGAACGAATTCATCGAATTCAGCGCCGCTTCCAGATGCGCGCCGCCGACATTCTCGAAATAGACGTCGATGCCTTTGGGAAAGGCCGCCTTGACCGCCGCATCGAGATTGCCGCACGTCTTGTAGTTGATCGCCTTGTCGATGCCGGCCACTTCTTCGAGCCACCGGCATTTCTCGACCGAGCCGGCGCTGCCGACGACGTAGGCGCCATGGGCTTTCGCCAATTGGCACACGACCGAACCGACGGCCCCCGCGGCGGCCGAGACAAAGACGTTCTCGCCATCCTTGAACTCGGCGACCTTGAAGAGGCCGGCCCAGGCGGTCAGGCCCGGCATGCCGAGCGTGCCGAGAAACGCCTGGATCGGCGCCAACGACTTGTCGATCTTCTGGAAGGCGGCAGCCGGCGCCACGGCAAATTCGCGCCAGCCCAGCATGCTGGCGGCATAGTCGCCGACGGCGAAGGCCGGGCTCGCGGAGGCCACGACCTGACCGACCGCCCCGCCCTCCAGCGCCGCACCGATCTTGAACGGCGGCACATAGCTGGCGCGGTTGGTCATCCGCCCGCGCATATAGGGATCAACCGACATCCAGATGTTGCGGACGACGACGGCACCCTCGGCGGGCGCCGGCACTTCGACCGCGGCCAGTTCGAAATCAGCCGCCTTCGGCAGGCCTTCCGGCAGCGTCTTCAGGCGAATCTCATGCGATACCGTGGTCGACATTCGGCCCCTCCCTTGCCGGCTCGCCTCGCACGCGGCGGTTTTTCCGCTTTTCTTTCCGCCGGGCTTCAGACGCGGCCGCGATACTTTTTTCTTGCTGCCGGCCTTCAGACGCGGCCGTGGCAGTGCTTGTATTTCTTACCCGAGCCGCACGGGCAGAGCGCATTCCGCGCGACGCGCGCGCCACCTTGTGACGGCGCCGCGGCGGCCGGCTCGGATTCGTCCTCTTCCGGCTGGAACGCCGGATGGAGCGCGTTCAGCTGCATCGGGGGCGGCGGCGGCATCTCAGGCGCCGCCTGGCTGCGCAGTTGGACCCGCGCCAGCACACTGGTGACCTGCTCGCGCAAGCCGTTCATCATTTCCTGGAACAGCTCGAAGGCTTCGCGCTTGTACTCGTTCAGCGGGTCGCGCTGGGCATAGGCACGCAGATTGATGCCCTGGCGCAGATGGTCGAGCGCCAGCAGATGTTCCTTCCAGGTCTGGTCGAGAATGTTGAGCAGCACGCTGCGCTCGACCTGGCGCATGGTCTCCGCACCGTATTCGGCTTCCTTCTCGGCCGCGCGCGCCTCGACGGCGGCGGCGATACGCTCCTTGATCGCCTCGTCGGCGATGCCCTCTTCCTTGGCCCAACCGCCGACCGGCAGATCCAGCCCGAAGACGCGCAGACATTCCTCGTGCAGGCCCGAGACATCCCATTGCTCGGAATAGGCATGTTCCGGGATCGCCCGCGCCACCAGCGTCTCGACCGTCTCCTCGCGCATGTCACGGATCATCTCGGCCACATCGGCCGCGCTCATGATCTCCTTGCGCTGATCGTAGATGACCTTGCGCTGATCATTCATCACGTCGTCGAATTTCAGCAGCTGCTTGCGGATTTCATAGTTCCGCGCCTCGACCTTCTGCTGCGCCTTTTCCAAGGCCTTGTTCATCCACGGATGAACGATCGCCTCGTTTTCCTTGATGCCGAAGCGCTGCAGCCAGCCATCCATGCGCTCGGAGCCGAAGATGCGCATCAGATCGTCATCGAGCGAGACGAAGAATTTGGAGGCGCCCGGGTCGCCCTGCCGGCCGGAGCGGCCGCGCAGCTGATTGTCGATGCGGCGGCTCTCATGGCGCTCGGAGCCCAGCACGAACAAGCCGCCGGCCTTGACCACGATCTCGCGGTCGCGCGCGATCTCGGCCTTGATTTCGGCCACGCGCCGCGCCCGCTCTTCGGGTTCGGTCACCGCGCCGAGCTCCTGCTGCACGCGCATGTCCAGATTGCCGCCGAGCTGAATGTCGGTGCCGCGGCCGGCCATGTTGGTGGCGATGGTCACCGCGCCGGGCCGCCCGGCCTGCGCCACGATGAAGGCTTCCTGCTCATGGTAGCGGGCGTTCAGCACCTGGTGCGGGATATTGTCCTTCTTCAGGAAGGCGGAGAGCGCTTCCGATTTCTCGATCGAGACCGTGCCGACCAGTACCGGCTGCTGGCGCGCCCGGCATTCCTCGACCTGCGCCCGGATCGCCGTGAATTTTTCCTTCTGGGTCCGGTACACCTCGTCATCGGAATCGATGCGCTGCACCGGGACGTTGGTCGGGATCTCGATGACTTCGAGCTTGTAGATGTCGGAGAACTCGCCGGCCTCGGTCATCGCCGTACCGGTCATGCCGGCGAGTTTCGGATAGAGGCGGAACAGGTTCTGGAAGGTGATCGAGGCCAGCGTCTGGTTCTCGTTCTGGATCTCGACCCGCTCCTTGGCTTCGAGCGCCTGGTGCAGCCCTTCCGAATAGCGCCGGCCATCCATCATGCGGCCGGTGAATTCGTCGATGATGATGACCTTGTTGTCCTTGACGATGTAGTCGACATCGCGCGTGAACAGCTTGTGTGCCCGGAGCGCCTGGTTCACGTGGTGGACCAGCGAGACATTGTGCAGATCATAGAGCGAGCCGTCGACGAGCAGGCCGGCCTCGCGCAGCAGCCCCTCCATCGCTTCCGCGCCGAATTCGGTCAAGGTAACCGCGCGCTGCTTCTCGTCCTTCTCGTAATGCTCGACCGCCAGCTTCGGGATCAGCAGATCGACCTGCCGGTAGAGTTCGGAATTGTCCTCGGTCGGCCCGGAGATGATGAGCGGCGTGCGCGCTTCGTCGATCAGGATCGAGTCGACTTCGTCGACCACCGCGAAATTGAAGGCGCGCTGGCACATGTCCTCGCGCCGGAACTTCATATTGTCGCGCAGATAGTCGAAACCCAACTCGTTGTTGGTGGCATAAGTGATGTCGCAGTCATAGGCTTCGCGCCGCTGCTGGTCATCCATGTCGTGCAGGATGACGCCGACGGTCAAACCCAGGAAGCGATGGACCTGTCCCATCCATTCCGAGTCGCGCCGGGCCAGATAGTCGTTGACGGTCACGACATGGACGCCCTGGCCGGAAAGTGCGTTCAGATAGACCGCGACGGTCGAGACCAGGGTCTTGCCTTCGCCGGTCTTCATCTCGGCGATCATGCCGCGGTGCAAGACGATGCCGCCCGTCATCTGCACGTCGTAATGGCGCTGGCCGAGGACGCGCTTGGCCGCTTCGCGCACGGTCGCGAATGCTTCGGGGAGGAGATCGTCAAGCGTCTCGCCCTGCGACAGGCGGTCGCGGAACTGCCGCGTCCGATCGGCGAGCGCCGCATCATCGAGACCCGCGAGTTCGGGTTCGAGCCGGTTGATCGCCCGGATATCGCCGCTCAGCCCGTTCAGAAAACGATCATTCGCAGAGCCGCCGAACAGCCGCCGGGCAAGGGCACCAAGCATCAAGACCTCTGAAATAAGGAGCGGCGGGATCGCATGTCCCGGGACCGCTGACACATAGGGAGAAGCGTCCCGGAAGTCAATCTTGGGACCGCCCGCGGCACGTCGACACCGGTCCGGCATGCGCCCGGCGAGGAGTTTACTTGAGCGGCCTATTGTGCTTTAAGGCGCGGGCCTGGCGCCGATCGGTTGCCCGACGCGGCGCGCCGTACACCGGCGTGCCCACCGATCGGACGCCGCCCCGCTCCTTATTCCGCCGGAGCGCTTTTTCTGCGCTCTTTCGCCCGCCGCCTATTCCAAGGATTAGCCATGCACCGCCTGCCGTTGCCCGCCCCGCGCCTGCGGCCCGCCTTCTTTGCGCTGCTGCTGGCGCTGCCCTTCGCCGCAGAGGCCGCCGACGCGCCGAAGTCGGCGGCGGCCGCCGGCGATCCCGTCGTCATGAAGATCAACAACACCGAGATCCGCAAGTCCCGGATCGTCGACCTGCAGAAGGGCCTCGGCCAGCAGGCGGCCAGCATTCCGCTCGATGATTTCTACAAGCGGATCTCCGACCGCCTGGTCGTCAATACGCTGCTCGCCGACGCCGCCAAGGCCGCGAAGCTCGACAGCGACCCCGAGGTCAAGGCCCAGATGGAAAAGGCCCGGGAGCAGATCGTCACGCAAGTCTTCGTCGAGCATCTGCGCGCCACGGCGGTCAGCGATGAGAAGCTGAAGGCGCTCTATGACAAGACCGTCAAGAACGAGGCCGGCAAGCCGGAAATCCACGCCCGCCACATCCTGGTCAAGACCGAGGACGAGGCCAAGGCGATCATCGCCGACCTCGAGAAGGGCGGCGATTTCGCCAAGATCGCCGACGAAAAGAGCACCGACAAGGGCGGCAATGGCGGCGATCTCGGCTGGTTCGGCAAGGATCAGATGGTGCCGGAATTCTCCGAAGCGGCATTCAAGCTGCAAAAGGGCGAACACACCAAGACCCCGGTGAAGTCGCAATTCGGCTATCACGTGATCGAGGTCCTGGATACCCGCGTCTCGGCCCCGCCGACTTTCGACGAGGACAAGCCGAAGCTGCGGGCGCAGCTCGAGAACCAGGCCATCGAAGCCAAGGTCGCCGAACTGCGCGGCAAGGCGAAGATCGAGCAATTCGCGCTCGACGGTTCGCCCCTGCCGCCGCCGGCCGCAGCACCCGCTTCCGCCCCGGCACCCGCCAAGTAAAGACCGGCAAGCCTCCGCTCGCCCGGGCGGAGGCTGCTGATACCTGAGCACCCGGTCGATGGCCGCCCCGATTTCGCCCCTCGCTCCGGCCGCGTTTCCGGCGCTGCCGCCGATCGCGGGCGTGCGGCTTGCCGCCGCCGCCTGCGGCATCCGCTATCACGGCCGGGTCGATCTGATGGTGGCGGTGCTCGACCCCGGCAGCACGGTGGCCGGGGTCTTCACCCGGTCGCAGACGCCGGGCGCGCCGGTCACATGGTGCCGGCGTATCCTGCCGCACGGCGCGGTTCGCGCCGTGGTCGTCAATTCCGGCAATTCCAACGTCTTCACCGGCAAGGCCGGAGCCCGGATCGTCGAAGACACGGCGGCATCCGCCGCCGCTGCGCTCGGCTGTGCCGTCGACGAGATCTATATCTCTTCGACCGGCGTCATCGGCGAAGTGCCGCCCGGCGACAAGCTGATCGCCGCCCTGCCCGCCGCCCTCGCCGCGGCAGTGCCGGACGCGTGGGACGCCGCCGCGCGCGCGATCCTGACCACCGACACCTTTCCGAAGGGCGCGACCCGCACCGCACGGATCGACGGGATCGAAGTCACGATCAACGGCTTCGTCAAAGGTTCCGGCATGATCGCGCCCGACATGGCGACGATGCTGGGCTATGTCTTCACCGATGCGGCCCTGCCCGCCCCGGTGCTGCAGGCGCTGCTGAGCGCCGGCACGGAGCGCTCGTTCAACTGTACGACGGTCGACGGCGACACTTCGACCAGCGACACGGTACTGCTGATCGCGACCGGCAAAGCGGCGCACGGCGCCGTCGGCTCGGCCGCCGATCCGCGCCTCAAGGATTTCAAGCGTCAGCTCGATGACCTGCTGCGCGATCTGGCGATCCAGATCGTGCGCGACGGCGAGGGTGCCGAGAAACTGGTCGAGATCCGCGTGCACGGCGCGGTTTCGGCCAAGAGCGCCAAGCGCATCGGCCTAGCCATCGGCAATTCGCCGCTGGTCAAGACCGCGCTCGCCGCCGGCGACGCCAATTGGGGCCGCATCGTCATGGCGGTCGGGAAGTGCGGCGAGCGTGTCGACCGCGACCGCTTGGCGATCTCGGTCGGCGGCACGCTGATCGCCGCCGAAGGCGGGCCGGTGCCGGGCTATGACGAGGCGCCGGTGGCGCGGCACATGGCCGGCCGCGAAATCCTGATCGAAATCGATATCGGGCTCGGCCGCGGCAAGGCCACGATCTGGACCTGCGACCTCACGCACCGCTATATCGACATCAATGGCAGCTACCGAAGCTGACCCGCGGCGGCTGGTCCTGGTCGCCGCCGTTGCCCTGATCGACACCGACGGCCGCGTGTTGCTGGCCCGCCGGCCGCCCGGCAAAGCCATGGCCGGCTTGTGGGAATTTCCCGGCGGCAAGGTCGAGGCCGGCGAAACCCCTGAAATCGCGCTGATCCGCGAACTGGCGGAGGAGCTGGGCATCGACGTCAAGGCGGCCTGCCTCGCGCCTTTTACCTTCGCCAGCCACGCATACGAAAGTTTCCATCTGCTGATGCCGCTCTTCGTCTGCCGGCGCTGGAACGGCACGCTCACGGCGCGCGAAGGCCAGGATTTGGCCTGGGTCAAGCCGGCCCGGCTGGCGGAATATCCGATGCCGCCGGCCGACAAGCCGCTGATCCCGATGCTGCAGGATCTGCTGTAGCGCGGCCCCCGTTACTTCGCCCCGAACATGTAGAATACCAGATTCAGCCCGGCGGCGAAGAACAGCGCCCCCAGGAATACGCTGGCCGGCAGGGTCAGCACCCAGGCGAGGATGATGTTGCGCAGAGTGTCGGCCTGCAGCCCGGACCGGTTCGCCGCCATCGAGCCGGCGATGCCGGAGGACAGCACATGGGTCGTGCTGACCGGCAGGCCCAGCCCGTCGGCGGCGCCGATCGTCGCCGCCGCGACGATCTCGGCGGCAGCACCCTGGCCGTAGCTCAGATGCGACTTGCCGATCTTTTCGCCGACTGTCACGACGATGCGCTTCCAGCCGATCATCGTGCCCAATCCGAGCGCCAGAGCGACCGACACCTTGACCCAGGTTGGGATGAAATTGGTCAGCGATGTCAACTGTTTGCGAAACGCGTCCAGGACCGGCCTGTCGCTGTCCTTGAAGGCGCCCGACTTTTCGAGCTTATTCACGCTCTCCGACACGAGATAGAAGTCGCTACGTAGCGCGCGCCGCCCGTCGCGGTCGAGCTGGGTCAGCGAGTCGACGCCGGTGAGGCGGCGGGTTATGTCTCGATTGGCCGCCGCCACCGCGGCGAAAGTCTGGTCGTCGGGCTTGCCCGTGCGCAGATAGGCCGACAGCGTGTCGCCCGGATCGCCGGCATAGGCCAACTGAGTCTTGCCGGTGGTGTCGAGGATGGCGGCGACCCGGCCGCTGCCGTCGACGATCTGGTGCAACGTGTCGGACGACGCCGAGAGGTCGACCGCATAAGTCGCGGGCACGATGCCGATCAGGATCAGCATGATCAGCCCCATGCCCTTCTGCCCGTCATTCGAGCCGTGGAAGAAGCTGACGGCGGTGCAGGTCAGGATCAGCAAGCCGCGGATCCACAGCGGCGGCGGCTGGTTGCCCTCGGGCGAGCGATAGAGATCGGCACGCTTGATCCATTTCTTGGCGGCAAGCAAGAGCAGCGCCGCCAGAAAGAAGCCGAAGAGCGGCGACAGCAGCAGCGACATCCCCGTGTCCTGGACCTTGCCCCAATTGACGCCGTCACCGAATTGGCGCTGGCTGGAGAGCAGGGAATTCATCAGGCCGACGCCGACGATGGCGCCGATCAGCGTGTGCGAACTCGAAGCCGGGAGGCCCATATACCAGGTGCCGGCGTTCCACACGATCGCCGACAGCAGCAGCGCGAACACCATGGCGAAACCGGCGCCGGAACCGACATTCAGGATCAGTTCGACCGGCAGCAGCGCCAGAATGCCGAACGCGACGCCGGTCGAATACAGCAGCACGCCGGCAAGGTTCCACGTACCCGACCAGACCACGGCGACCGTCGGCCGCAGCGTGTTGGTGTAGATCACCGTCGCCACGGCATTGGCCGTATCGTGGAACCCGTTGACGAATTCGAACGCCAAGGCCAATCCGAGCGCGCCGATGAGCGCGGCCCACGTTACCAACGTCATGTCTTCCAGCATCGAAACCCCCGGGAACCCAGTCGTGCTGCGGCCGCAGCCAAGCATCCCGGCGCCGTCGACGCGGGACTTGTTGGCGGTCACTCTGCCAAGCGGGCGACAGCAGGGAAAGCGTCGCAGTCATGAATGTTTTATGACAGTCTACAGTTGACGGGATCGACCCACTCAACTTCAGACTACAGTGGAATTGCCGTCGGGCGACTTATCGATCGGCGGGTTCTCGACGCTGGAGGCGGCGCCGAGCACGGCCTCGCCGGCAAGCCAGCGCGCTTCGGCGCCGGGCTCGGACCAGGCGGCAACCAGCGCTGCGGTGAGTTCGAGCGATTGCCGCGGCAGGCCGAGATCCGCGAACACCGTGTCGCGTGCGGCCGTCACGATGTCGCGCAGCAGAGCGGCGGCCACCGGCTGCTCGACCGGCTGCGGCGGCGCCTCGTGATCGGCCAGGCATTGCCGGAGGCTGAGCGAGAGATAGGCCTGGCAGCCGCTCGGCCGCGCCCGATGGCCGAGGCAATCATGGCTCGCCGGGTCGAGCACCGGGCAGAAGATCCGCAGCCGGTGCCGGGCCAGCGGCGCCACGCCGTGGCCCTGGTCGTCGGCCGCCAGCGCCCGCGCCTGCAGCGCGGCCAGCGCCTCCGCCGTCAGGTCGCGGGCGAGTCCCGCTTGCAGGGCGAACACCTCGTCGGGGCTCGCCTGGATCGTCAGCGTGCAGCAGCAGCCGCAACCGCGGGCGCAGGCGACCGGCGTCGCGGCCTTGGCCATCGCCTCGACCACCGGCTCCATCGCTTCGTCGAGGCAGGCGATGCGCGCCTCGGCGATCGCGAGACTCAAGCCCGGCCGCATGCCGTGACGCTCGACCTCGGCGCGGAACCGCGCTTCTGCCCGCTGATAGAGATCGGTCAGGAACAGTTGGACCTCTTCCGGATATTCCTCGATGCGCCGGGGCAGGTCCAAGCGAATGCCTCCTATCCGGCGACGGCGCAGACCGGTTCGCAGGACACCGGGAAATTGACCGAATTGGCGATGAAGCACTTGTCATGCGCCTTGTGGTGCAGCGCCAGCGCACGCTCGGCATCGGCCGCGACGGTCACCCGCGGCCGCAGCACCACCCGCGCGAACCGGCCGCCGCCATCCGCGTCTTCGACCATCACGCCCTCCGCCGCATCGCGATATTCCAGCACGGCGATGCCGGCCTCGGCTGCCAGATGCAGGTACCAGAGCATGTGGCATTGCGCGAGCGCCGCGACCAGCAGCTCTTCGGGATTCCAGCGGTTTCGGTCGCCGCGGAAGGCAGGATCGGAGGAGCCGCCGATCGCCGGCTTGTCCGGTGCCGTGACGACATGGTCGCGGCCATAGGCGCGATAGTCGGAGGTCCCCGTGCCGCGATTGCCGGTCCATTCGACGTCCGCGGTATAGCGATGCTCGCGCGACATGATTGTGGCTCCCGGCCTTGCCTCATCGGCGTCAGCAATAGCAAAAGCCGGTGGCGTCGTCACGCCTTCGGCGGTACCGCCTCGCCGGCGGGTTGTTCGACCGTGCCCAGCGCATCGGCGAGCCGCGTCTTGGCGCTGCCCGGGCGGAGCGGCACCGGCTGGCCGGCGGCCGGCGCCCAGCCGGTCAGGTAGAGGATCCGGAAGCTGGCCGGGATCCGGCCGGCGGCGTCGCCGAACCGGTCGCGATAAATCTCGGCGGCGCGCAGCAGCACGGCGCGGCGGGTCAGGCCGCGCGGGCGGTGGCGGAGTGAATTGGTCTCGCCGAGCGCCCGAAGCTCGCGCATTAAGGCAAAGGCGTCCGGATAGGTCACGGTCAGCAGCTCGGCATCGGCCACGGGCAGCGCGAAGCCGGCGCGCTGCAGCAACCCGGCCGCATCGCGCAAATCCGCGAAGGGCGAGACGCGTGGCGCGGCCCCCGACGCGATATCGAGCTCGGCCAGGGTCAGCGCCTCGCGCAATTCCCAGAGCGTGTCGCCGCCGAAGAGCGCCGCCAGAAACAGCCCGTCGGGGCGCAACACCCGGCAGATCTGCCACAGCGCCCCCGGCAGATCATTCGTCCAATGCAGCCCCAGCGTCGCGACCACCAGGTCGAAGCGGCCGGCGGCGAAAGGCAGCGCCTCCTCTTCCGCCACCACGGCGAGGCGCGACCGCCGCGCAAAGCGCCGCGCGCAATCGAGCGTGACGATGTGCATCGCGCCCCGCGACTCGGGGACGCCGGCGCCGGCCGCGAGCTCGGCCAGCCCGCCATCGCCGCCGCCGAGATCGAGGACAAGGTCGAAACCGCGCTTGACGTCGTTCAACCGATCGACCAGCCGCGCCTGCACCTCATCGCGCAGGAACCGGTCCGCCCGCGGCAGCAGCGCCGCCCGCTCGCGGTGCGCGCGCACGGCTTCACGGTCGAATATGCGAATCTCGTCGATCATGGCGCGCCTATCATGGCCGCCGCCGGCCGCGGACGCCAGAAGGAACCGACACAACGCGGTGTCTTCGGATTTTGTCGCGCGGAAGGAGAAACACCAGCACAGAAACGGGCGTACTGCGCGGGTTCAGCCGTATCCAGGCCCAAACGCCCGGAATTGCTTGCCAATCCTTGGGGCTCATCCTTGCATTGGGCGACGCCTGACTATAATCATACGCGAGCACGGACAGCCTACCGATAGTAAGATGGGTATTGGAATCATTCTCGCATGACCGAAAAGGCCTCAAACTCCGCCCAATAATGTCACAGTGGAGCAGAGACCGAAGTGATTTCGAATTTCTGTTGTGATTGAGCTTAGTTTCGAGAGCTGAGATTGCACACTACCACCCTGGCCGGTTCTGCCAGCTGGACCAGAAGATTTACCGAACTATAGTTGACAACCGGTTACCGCCGATGGACAATCCCGGCATAGGGTGCTCAATCAGGGGGGCGAACCGTTGACGTACAGAAGTCGAAGCCCACGGTTGCCCTGTTCGGTGCTGGCATGTCGCTGAAACTGACAGTGGTCTCCTATGCCGGCTGGACGCCGCCGGCGCCACCGAGCATCACCTTTACCGACAAGGGCGGCGTGATCGGACGATTGCCCAATTGCGACTGGGTGCTGGAAGATCCCGACGGCCATGTCTCGAAGCGGCATTGCTGGATCGATTACGTCGCCGGTCAATACCGAGTCACCGACATCAGCACCAACGGCGTCTTTCTCAACGACCGGAGTCACCGGATCGGCTTCGGCGTCGGCGCCGTGCTACAGGATGGCGACCGGCTGCTGATCGGCGCCTACGAGATCTCGGTGCAATTCGTGGCGGAGCCGACGACCGCCGACCGGTCGAAGGCATCGCCCGATCGGGCGTCGGCGCCGGAACGGGTGCTTGAGCCGGTCGGCGTGCCCGGACCCGGCGGTCAGCCGGTCATGGACCGGCGGCCGGCAGCGGACCGCCGACCGCAGCCAAATCGTGCCGCAGCCCTGAACGGCGAGCACAAGCCGAACGGCGCCCACCCGCCGAACGGTGCGCATAAGCCGAACGGCGCTCACGGGGCGAACGGCGCTCACGGGGCGAACGGCGCCCAAGCAGTGAACGGCGCCCAAGCGGCGAATGGTCAGCGCCCGATCGTTCGCAATACCACGCCGAGCTCCAAGGACCTCGTCCAGGCCTTCCTCGAAGGCGCCGGACTGCCCAACGACTTGCTTGCCCATGCCGAGCCCGAAGCGCTGCTGCACGAAGCCGGACAGCGCCTGCGCACGCTGGTCTCGGGCATGCGGGCGCTGCTGGCGGCGCGCGCCCAGACCAAGACCGTGCTCGGCGTCGACCAGACCAAGAAGCCGACGACCCGCGACAATCCGTTGCGCGCCTCGACCGATGACGAGCAGGCGCTGCTGTCGCTGCTGATCCCGCCGCGCCAGAACCGTGTCCTGGCCGATGTCGCCATCCAGCGCAGCTTCGACGATCTGCAGGCCCATGAGCTGGCGCTGCTTGCCCGCGCGAAGAGCGCGGTCGCCGAAGCCTTCGCGCCCTTCGCCCCCGAAAACCTGAAGAGCCGGGTCAAGGACCGCGCCTTGCTGCCGGTCAGCAAGAAAGCGAAATACTGGGATTTGTTCGAAGCCGAATTCAAGAAGCTGCGCGATCCCGCCAAGGCACAAGGTGCGGGCTCTCTCGCCCGCGCCCTCGCCGCCCTCGCCCAAGCCTATGACGAGCACGATCGCAAAAGCTGAAGACACAGGCTTGACAGTGCCGCAGCGATAGAGTGCATCCCTGGCAGAGCCGAACAGCAGGGGGTGCCATGAGTCTCGATGTCCGCCGGATCGCGCGCGAGCTGCAGCGGCAGCATCGCGATCACGAAGACTTTCAGGCGCCGAAGACGGCGTTCGGGATCGCCACGCTGAGCGACGCCTATGATGTGCAAGACGAGTTCGTCGCGCGCCGCGCCGCCGAGACCGGCGCGGCGCGCGCCGGTTACAAGATCGGCCTCACCACCGCGCGGATGCAGGCGTTCTGCGGCATCGACCACCCGATCGCCGGCGTCGTGCTGGCCGATCGGGTCGGCGCAAGCGGGGCGGTACTCGACCCGAAATCCTTCGGCCGGCTCGGCATCGAATTCGAAATCTGCGTGCGGCTGGGGCGGGATTTGCCGGGCGGCGAACTCCCCTACATGGCCGGCCCCGATCGGCTCGGCGACGTCGCCGCCGCGGTCGACAGCGTCTGCGCGGCGGTCGAGGTGATCGACGATCGCAACGCCGATTACGCGGCGCTCGACGCCATCTCGATCGTCGCCGACAATTCCTGGAACGCCGGCATCGTGCTCGGCCCCTTCCGGTCACCTGATCTCGATCTCGCCGCCGCTGCCGGCACGGCGACGCGCAATGGCGAGGCTATCGGCACCGGCACCGGCGCCGATGTGCTGGGCCATCCGCTGGCGGCGCTGGCCTGGCTCGCCTACCATCTCAGCCGCCGTGGCGGCCAGCTCCGGGCCGGCGATCTGGTCATGACCGGCAGCATGGTGACGACCCGCTTTCCCGCCGCCGGGGAGCACTATCGGTTCGACGTTGCCGGGCTCGCCGCAGTCGAGGTGGCGATCGCCTGACACCACGGCCGCCGCGCCTTTTGACCCAGGTCAAGGGCCGCGACGCAGCCGGCGCGATAGGCTGCGAGACGCTTCGCTATCGCGTGCGCAGGAGTCGAGCGATGAACATTCTTCTCGTCTATGGGACGACAGAAGGCCAGACGCGGAAGATCGCCGATTTCGTCGCCGCGCAGCTGCGGGAGCGCCATCACCAAGTGATCGCAGTCGATGCTGCGGCGCTGCCGGCTGATCTCGATCCACGGGCGTTCGACGCCGTCTTGATCGCGGCCTCGCTGCATTTCGGGCACTATCAGTCGGCGGTCGTCCACTTCGTCAAGGCACATCTCACGACGATCGATGCCAAGCCGAACGCCTTCCTGTCGGTCTCGCTTGCCGCGGCGAGCGATGATCCCGACGATCTCGAAGGGCTTCGGCAATGCGACGCCGCTTTCGTCGCCCGGACACAATGGTCGCCGGGTCGGATTCATCACGCGACCGGCGCCTTCCGCTATACGGAATACGATTTCTTCAAGCGCTGGGCCCTCAAATATATCGCCGCCCGACGCGGCGCCCCGACCGACACCAGCCGCGACCATGAACTGACCGATTGGCAGGCACTCGCCGATTTTGCCGAGTCCTTTGCCGCCGGCGCATCGGAGCCGGCGATGCGCGACGCTTAGGCCCTCACGCGGCACCGGTGCCGCCCGGCCGAGCCCAACTGCGCCGTTGACACTTCCCCTCGCCGACCCAAGCTAACCATCTTCCCGTGCCCTGCGCGGTTGACACGCCCGGCCTCGCCCGGGCGTTAATTGCGCCGGCTTCCTGCGAAGAAGGACGAGGCATCGTGAAGCATTTCAACGAGCTGACCGAACGCGAAGTGCTTGCCCTTGCCATCACGCTCGAGGAAGAAGACGAGCGCATCTACGAAAATTTCGTCGATGGCTTGAAGGAGCAGTATCCGGCTTCGGCGAGCATCTTCCGCGGCATGGCGCAGGAAGAAGCGGATCACCGCCATCGCCTGATCGAACTCTACCGCGCGAAATTCGGCGAGCACATCCCGCTGATCCGGCGCGAGGATGTCGGCGGCTTCGTCAAGCGCAAGCCGATCTGGCTGCTGCGCCCGCTCGGCCTCGACGCCGTCCGCGATCAGGCAGAAATCATGGAGCTCGAGACCAAGCGCTTCTATCGGAGCGCCGCCCGGCGCGCGACCGATGCGGCGATTCGCCAACTGCTCGACGATCTGGCGACGGAAGAGACGCGGCACGAGGGGCTGGCCGAACAGCTAACCTCCGAACAATTGCCGGTCGATGTCCGCCACGAGGAAGACGAAGTCGCCCGCCGCCTCTTCGTGCTCCAGGTCGTACAGCCCGGGCTGGCCGGGCTCATGGACGGCTCGGTCTCGACCCTGGCGCCGCTCTTCGCGGCGGCCTTCGCCACGCAACTGACCTGGTCGACCTTCCTGGTCGGCCTCGCCGCCTCGATCGGCGCCGGCATCTCGATGGGTTTCGCCGAAGCGCTGAGCGACGACGGCTCGCTCACCGGTCGCGGTGCGCCGCTCCTGCGCGGCCTGGTCTGCGGCCTGATGACGACGCTCGGCGGCCTCGGCCACACCCTGCCCTTCCTGATCCCGCAATTCCACACCGCCTTGATCGCAGCAATCGCCGTCGTGCTGGTCGAGCTGGGCGCGATTTCCTTCATCCGCCATCGCTACATGGATACGCCGTGGCTGTCTGCGACGATCCAGGTCATGCTCGGCGGCGTGCTGGTCTTCCTGGCCGGAGTCTTCATCGGCAATTCCTGACCGGCGTGTCCCGGCTCGTGCCGATCCGATTGTTGCACGGCGTTTCGGCGCCGCTCGGCCGCTTGCACCGGTTCCTGCTCGATCTGGTCCTGCCGCCGCGCTGCCTGCGTTGCCTCGCCCGCGTCGAGTCGTCGGGAACGCTCTGTGCAGTGTGCTGGCGCAGTATCGCCTTCCTCGGCGATCCGGCCTGCAGCTGTTGCGGCCTACCCTTCCCCTTCGCCGTCGAGCCGGCCGGGGCAGACGATGAAATCCTGTGCGCCGGCTGCATCGCCCGGCGCCCGCGCTTCGACCGGGCGCGCAGCGTCTTTGCGTATGACGACCACTCGCGCGATCTGGTGCTGGCGCTGAAGCATGGCGACCGGCTGCAGAGCGTGCCGGCCTTCGGCCAATGGCTGGCGCGTGCCGGCGCAACCCTCATCGCCGATGCGGATCTCATCGTGCCGGTGCCGCTGCACTGGACGCGCCTCTGGCAGCGCCGCTACAACCAGTCGGCGCTGCTGGCGCAGGCCGTCCGCGCCGCCTCGACCCGCCCGGGTCCGATCGTCGTTCCCGACCTGCTGGTGCGCCGCCGCCGGACACCGCCGCAAGGCCGGCGCACGCGCAGCCAGCGGGCGGAGAATGTCCGCAGCGCCTTTCGGCTGAAGCGCGGCGCCGACGTGGCGGGCAAACGTGTGTTACTCATCGACGACGTGCTGACCTCGGGCGCCACGGTCGAGGAATGCGCCCGGATTCTGCGCCGGGCCGGCGCCGCGGGTATCGACGTATTGACCTTGGCGCGCGCGGTGCGGCTCGAATGACACGCGCGCCCGCGGCGTGGCGTCAATCCGCCTGCGCCCGCGATTGGCAAGTTGACCCCTGCGTCATATATGAAAGGATGGTGACGTATATCGGCAACCTCGCCGGCATCGGCGGTGTTGCCGCGCTGCGGGAGATCGCATTGGTGGCTCGGATCGAAGTCTATTCCTCGTATTTTTGTCCTTACTGCGCGCGCGCCAAGGCGCTGCTGGAGCGCAAGGGCGTCACTTTCGAAACCATCGATCTGATGGAGCAGCCGAGCCGCCGCGCCGAGATGATCGAGCGCGCCGGCGGCCGGACCTCGGTGCCGCAGATCTTCATCGACGGCGAACATATCGGCGGCTGCGACGACCTGCACGCGCTCGACAAGGCCGGGCAGCTCGACGCCAAGCTCGCGACCTGAACCGAAGGAGCTCCAGACAATGGCTGGTCGAGTCACGGTTGCGTGCATCCAAGTCTCGGCCGAGCGCGAGGTCGAGCCGAACATCGCCACGGTCGGAACGCTGATCCGGCGCGCCCGCGATGCCGGTGCCGAATTCATTCTCACGCCGGAAAACGTCCTGATGCTGGAGCCGCGGCGCGAGCCGAAGCGCGCCAAGGCCGAAGACGAAGCGGCACCCACGGGTATCCTGGCATTTCAGGCGCTCGCGCGCGAAACCGGCGCCTGGCTCCTGGCCGGCTCGCTCGCCGTGCGCTTCCCGGGCGAGGAACGCCTGGCCAATCGCTCCTATCTCTTCGACCCGACCGGCGCCATCGTCGCGCGCTACGACAAGATCCACATGTTCGACGTCGATCTGGCCAAGGGCGAGAGCTATCGCGAATCGGCGCAGTTCCGGCCGGGGGATACGGCGGTCGTAGCCGAAACGCCATGGGGCGCGCTCGGCATGACCGTGTGCTACGATCTGCGCTTCCCGGCGCTCTACCGCGCTCTGGCACAAGCCGGGGCGCGGCTGCTCAGCATTCCCTCGGCCTTCACGGTGCCGACCGGCGAGGCGCATTGGCACACGCTCTTGCGGGCGCGCGCGATCGAGACGGGCTGCTTCGTGCTGGCCCCGGCGCAAACCGGCACCCATGCCGAGGGCCGGCGCTCCTACGGCCATTCCCTGATCGTCGATCCCTGGGGCGTGGTACTCGCCGATGGCGGCACCGATGTCGGTTTCGTCACTGCCGAACTCGACCTCGACCGCGTCGACGAGGCGCGCCGGATGGTGCCCTCGCTGCGCCACGACCGGCAGTGGCACGGGCCGGCATGAGTCTCTTCAGAAACCCAGCAGCAGATCGCGTCCTAGAGCGGCGCCAAGTCACGCCCGGCAATGGCGGCCAGGCGTTGCACCGCGTGCGGCCTCGGTTCATACGCAATCCCGTGCTCATAGGCGATCACCGTGAGCGCCGGCGCGAAGGCGGCGAGCAGTTCATTCGGCCGCAGCAGGAAATCCGGATTGCTCGGGCGGCCGAATTCCGCCTGACCTTCTGCGAAAGTCTCGTAGATCAGGACGCCACCTTCGGGTTCGAGCGCCGCGGCCAGATGCGGCAGCAGCGGCCGATGCAGGTAGCGGGTGACGATCACGGCCGCGAAACGCTGGCCGGGCAACGGCCAGGGCTGCGCCTCGAGATCGGCCTGGACCAGCGTAATGCCCTGGGTGCCGGCCAACCCGTCGAGTACGAGGTCGACCGCCGTCACCTGATGGCCGCGATCGCGGAAGAAGCGGGCATGCCGCCCGCCGCCGGCCGCGACGTCGAGGACCGCCCCGCCGGGCGCCACCAGATGGGCAAAGCGCCGGACCCAGCCCGACGGGACCGCCAAGGGATCGCTCATTCTTCCTCCGCCTCCGTCCCGCTCGCCGATCGGCTGGTTCCGCCATGATCCTCTACGAACTCAAATGCCCGTCCGAGCATTTTTTCGAAGGCTGGTTCCGCAATAGCGACGGCTTTGACGAGCAAAGCCAGGCGGGCGAGATCGCCTGCCCCGTCTGTGGCGACCGCCGCATCGCCAAGGCGCCGATGGCGCCGCGCCTGGCCCGCTCCGCCGAGCCCCGGGCGACCGCGCCCGCCGCCGCGCCGAGCGCCGGGGAGCAACTCCAGATGCTGCGCAATCTGCGGCGCGCGATCGAGCATGGCTGCGAGGATGTCGGCGAGCGCTTCGCGGAAGAAGCCCGCAAGATCCATTACGGCGAGGCCGATGCGCGCGGCATCTATGGCGAGACGAGCGCGGAACAGGCGGAAGAGCTCGCCGATGAAGGTGTCGAATTCAGCCGGATTCCCTGGGTACCGCTGGCCGATGGCTGAGCGGCGAAGGCCGCGACGCCTCTCCTAGTAATAGATTTAATGGGGAGCAATCCTACCTTCCGGAGAATCTTGAACAGCGACGACATACTCTCGTCCAATTGAATATGTGACTGCCCGCCGCTGCCATCGAGACGTGATCGGCCTTGTTTCGATTGATCTTTACCGCTAGCGTCAGGCCTTGATACCAGACGGGGGTTGCCATCTTGCGCCGTTCGACACTCGCGTTCGCCTTCGCTTTGTTCGCAATAGCGGCCGACGCCCGCGCCGCCGAGCTGCCCGATCCCTATATCTGGCTGGAGGATTTCCACAGTCCCCGCGTCGATACCTGGGTCGCCGCGGAAAACGAGAAGACCACTGCGGTCCTCGAAAAGGACGCCCGGTACCAGACCCTCTACGGCGAGGCGCTGGCCATCGCCGAAGCGAAAGACCGGATACCGACACCGCGTTTCATCGAGGGGGCCGTCTATAATTTCTGGCAGGATGCCGACCACGTCCGCGGCATCTGGCGCAAGACCACGCTCGAAGATTACCGGGCGCCGGAACCGCACTGGACGCCGGTCATGGATCTCGACCAATTGGCCAAGGACGAACAGGCCAACTGGTTCTGGAAGGGCGCCGAATGCCTGGAACCGGACGAGCGAATCTGCCTCGTCCAACTGTCCGATGGCGGCGAAGACGCCGTCACCATCCGCGAATTCGACCTGGACGCCGGTCAATTCGTACCCGGCGGTTTCACCCTGCCGAAGAGCAAGCAGAATGTCGCCTGGGTCGGCGCGGACGAACTCCTGGTCGCGCGCGACTGGGGCTCAGGCACGCTGACCAAATCCGGCTACCCCTTCGTCGTGAAGTCGTTGAAGCGCGGCCAGCCGCTCGAACAGGCGCATGAGCTGTTCCGCGGCAAGCAGAGCGACATCTCGGTCACCCCGATGACGCTCCAGGACGGCGACGGCCACAAGGTCACTATTCTCCAGCGCGGCGTCAGCTTCTTCGAGTCGGAGTTTTTCCTCGTACGCGACGGCAAGCCGCTTCAGCTGAACCTCCCGCTGAAGTCGAACATCACCGACCTCGTCGCCGGAAGGCTGCTGGTCAAGCTTGAAGAGCGCTGGTATGCCGCCGGCAAGAGCTTTCCGGAAGGGTCGCTGGTGGCCCTAGACCTGGCGGCCGCGACAGCGAATCCGCAGCGCTTGGCCCCGACACTGGTCTTCGCACCGGGACCGCGCGAATCGGTGGATCAGGTCGGCGCGACGCGCTCCCGCCTGGTGGTCACATCCTATGAGAACGTCAAAGGCCGCGCCGCCGTGTTCACACCCGCGATCGGCGGCGGCTGGACCAAGCGAAAGCTGGACCTGCCGGACAATTCGTCGATCGGCATCGTCGCGACGGATCTCCACAGCGACGACGCGTTCTTGAACGTCGCCGGATTCCTGACGCCGTCGACGGTCAAACTGGTCGATGCGGCGAGCGGCGAGACGGCATCGGTCAAGGCGCTGCCCGCCAAATTCGACGCGTCCAAGGATGTCGTCGAACAGCGCGAGGCGATCTCCAAGGACGGCACGAAGATCCCGTATTTCGTCGTTCACCCGGCCGGCATGGCGCTGGACGGCAAGAATCCGACGATCATCTACGCCTATGGCGGCTTCCAGGTGTCCGAAACGCCCACTTATTTGCCCAATGTCGGCAAGCTGTGGCTGGAAAAGGGCGGCGTATACGTGCTGGCAAATATCCGCGGCGGCGGCGAGTTCGGACCGGCCTGGCACGAAGCCGGCCTCAAGACGCATCGCCAGCGTATCTACGACGATTTCGCCGCCGTCGCCGAAGCGCTGATCGCCGCCAAGATCACCAGCCCGCGCCATCTCGGCATCGAAGGCGGCTCGAATGGCGGCCTGCTGATGGGCGTCGAATTCACCGAACACCCGGAACTGTGGAACGCCGTCGACATCCAGGTGCCGCTGCTCGACATGCTGCGCTTCGAGAAGATCGCCGCCGGCGCCTCCTGGGTCGGTGAATATGGTTCAGTCAGCAAGCCCGACGAGCGCGCGTTCCTCGCCTCGATCTCGCCCTACAACAATCTGAAGCCCGGCGTGAAATATCCCGAGGCGTTGATCTGGACGACGACCAAGGATGACCGCGTCGGACCGCAGCACGCGCGCAAATTCGCAGCCCGGCTCGCCGAATTCAAGGTCCCGTACCTGTTCTACGAGGTGACGGAAGGCGGCCATGGCGCCGGCGCCAAGCTCGAAGAACGGGCGAAGACGACCGCGCTCGAAATGACCTATTTCTCGCGCAAGCTGATCGACTGAACGCAGCGGCGGCGCGACCGCTATTCCTTATACGATGCGATCTCGATCAGGCTGCCGTCGGGGTCGCGGCAATAGACCGAGATCAGCACGCCGCGCGCGCCCTGCTTCTCGACCGGACCTTGCTCGATCGCAATCCCCTGTGCCTCGAGGTGCCGGATCACCGACTCCGGGTTCGACCGCGTCAGGAAACAGAGATCGTCGCTGCCCGCTTGCGCATGGTCGGCCGTGAACCAGTCTTCCTGGCGCGCCGTGACCGGACGGAGGTTGAGCTTCTGCGAGCCGAATTTCAGCGCGATTCGGGACGGCCGCCCGGGCGCCGGCACGAAATCCTCGCGCATCACGCCGAGCGCGCGCTGATACCACGACGCCGAAATCTCCGGGTCGCGGACGTTGATGACGATATGGTCGATTGCGTGCACGGTGAGCGTCATGCGGCAGACTCCTCCGTTCGGGCCGGCGGCTGGATCCATCATGCCATGCTATGCTCGCCCGAGAGGAATGTCGCGCCGCTGCCGCGAGTCCAAAGCTTAGATGCCGTCCATCCGCCGCGTGACCGCGTGCGTGCGGACCACGGCCCTGGAGCCGCTGATGACCCAGACGATTGCCGGCGCCGAAGCCCTGCCGCCCGCCCGATCGCTGACCGCGATCCTGGCCTTGGCGTGCGGGTTGATCGTCGCCAACATCTATTACGCGCAGCCGCTGGCCGGGCCGATCGGCGCCGCCCTGGGGCTGCCGCCGCAAGCAACCGGACTGGTCGTGACCTTCACCCAGATCGGTTACGGCTTGGGCCTTCTGTTCATCGTGCCGCTCGGCGATCTTCTGGAAAACCGCCGCCTGGTTCTGACCTTGCTCGGTCTCACGACGCTGGCGCTGATCGGCGCCGGGCTTTCGACCGCGCCGTCTCAATTCTTCGCGGCGGCGCTGCTGATCGGCGTAGCATCGGTCGCGGTCCAGGTGCTGGTGCCCTATGCCGCGCATTTGGCGCCCGAGGCGGAGCGCGGCCGAGTCGTCGGCGAGGTCATGAGCGGGCTGATGCTCGGCATCATGCTGTCGCGGCCGATCTCGAGCTTCATTGCCGAGATGGCCGGCTGGCCGGTCGTGTTCGAGAGTGCGGCGGCCGCCATGCTGCTGCTGATGGTGCTGCTGCGCCGGACGTTGCCGCCGCACCGGCCGGCGGCCGGCCTGCATTACGGCCAATTGCTGGCCTCGATGGGGCGGCTGCTGCTGACCACGCCGGTGCTGCGCCGCCGGGCGCTCTATCACGCCGGGTTGTTCAGCGCCTTCAGCCTGTTCTGGACGACGGTGCCGCTGCTGCTGGCCGGTCCGGAATACCGGTTGTCGCAGGGCGGCATCGCGCTCTTCGCGCTGTTCGGCGTGTCCGGCGCCATCGCCGCGCCGATCGCCGGACGGATCGCCGATCGCGGCTGGACACGGCCGGCCACCGCGCTCGCCATCTTCGCCGTCGCCGCGTCGTTCCTGCTGGCGCATCTGAGCGCCCATGGCTCGTCGGTCGGGCTGGTCCTGCTCGGCCTCGCCGCAATCCTCCTGGATTTCGGCCTGTCCGCCAATATGACGCTCGGCCAGCGCGCGATCTTTTCCCTGGGTGCCGCCTATCGCGGCCGGCTCAACGGCCTCTATATGGCGATCTTCTTCGTCGGCGGCGCGCTGGGCTCGGCGCTGGGCGGCTGGGCGTTTGCCCATGGCGGCTGGGCGCTGGCGTCGTGGCTCGGCATGGCGCTGCCGACCGCCGCGCTCATCTATTTCGCCACCGAGCAATGATCTCTACGGCTCTATCGTGTCGCGAACATCAGATAGTTGACGTCGAGATCGCGGCTCAGCGACCAGGAATCGCCGAGCGGTTCGTACACCATACCGGCCAATTCGCGGATTTCGAGCCCGGCCCGGCGCGCACCGGCGGCCAGTTCCGACGGGCGGACGAATTTCGACCAGCGATGCGTGCCGCGCGGAACCCAGCGCAGGACATATTCGGCGCCGACGATGGCAAGCGCGAAGGACTTCGCGGTACGGTTCAAGGTCGACAGTACGGTGGCGCCGCCCGGCCGGACCAGACGTCCGATCGAGACGAGGAATTGCGCCGGCTCGGCGACATGCTCGACCACTTCCAGCGCCAGCACGGCGTCGAAGGTGAGGCCGGCTTCGGCCAAGGCTTCGGCCGTCTCGTGCCGATAGTCGATCGTGAGGCCCTGCGCCGCGGCGTGGGATTGGGCCACTTCGATATTCTCTGGCGTGGCATCGACGCCGGTGACTCGGAAGCCCAGCCGCGCCATCGGCTCTGCGACCAGCCCGCCGCCGCAGCCGATATCGAGCAGACTCAAACCCGCAAACGGTGCCTTGGCCAAGGGGTCGCGGCCGAATTGGCCGGCCAGCCGGTCGCGGATGAAACTCAGCCGAGTCGGATTCAAGCGGTGCAATGGCCGGAGATCGCCGTCCGGATCCCACCAATTGGCGGCCATTGCCGCAAACCGGGCGATCTCCGCAGGGTCGATGCTGGACCGCTCGGCGTCCGGTGACACCTCGCGACGAGTGGCGGCGGATACCATTTTCTCACTCCTTTCGCGCCGGACAGGCATGCTTGCCTCGCCGCGCCGGGAGCCTGTATGTATAGCGGCGATTCCGCAGGCGTCACAGCGTAACCGGCAGGTCTGCCGGGGCGGCAACGCAGCACCGGACGGGTAAGCAAAGCATGGCGCGTATCGTGCAAAAGTTCGGTGGAACCTCGGTCGCCGATATCGGTCGCATTCAAAACGTCGCGCAGCATGTCAAGCGCGAAACCGACGCCGGCAACGAAGTCATCGTCGTCGTTTCCGCAATGGCGGGCACGACCAACCGGCTGGTTGCCTGGTGCGATGAAGCGGCGGGATTGCACGACGCCCGCGAATACGACGTCGTGGTCGCCTCTGGCGAACAGGTGACGGCCGGTCTTCTGGCGATCGCGCTCCAGGAGCTCGGTGTCAGCGCGCGCTCCTGGATGGGCTGGCAAATCCCGATCCACACCAATGACACGCACGGTTCGGCGCGGATTCAGTCGATCGATCTGACGGAGATCAAGAGCCGCGCGGCGCGCGGCGAAGTGGCCGTGGTGACCGGCTTCCAGGGCGTAGCGCCCAACGGCCGGGTCACCACGCTCGGCCGCGGCGGTTCCGACACCTCGGCAGTGGCGCTGGCCGCGGCGTTCGACGCCGAGCGCTGCGATATCTATACCGATGTCGACGGCGTCTACACCACCGATCCGCGCATCGTCGCCAAGGCGCGCAAGCTCGACCGGATCACGTACGAAGAGATGCTGGAGATGGCCTCGCAGGGGGCCAAGGTATTGCAGACCCGGTCGGTCGAAATGGCCATGAACCACCGGGTGCGGGTGCAGGTGCTGTCGAGCTTCGTCGACCGCCCCGGCACGCTGGTCGTGGATGAGGACGAAATCTTGGAAAAGCAAGTCGTCAGCGGAATCGCCTATAGCCGGGACGAGGCCAAGATCACGTTGCGCGCCGTGGCCGACCGGCCGGGTGTCGCGGCCGGCATCTTCGGGCCGCTGGCTGAGGCCAACATCAATGTCGACATGATCGTGCAGAACGTGTCGCGCGACGGCCGTACGACGGACATTACCTTCACCGTCGGCAAGGCCGATCTGGCGCGTGCGGTGAAAGTGCTGGATGGCGCGCTCGGCCCCGACCTGCGCTGCGAGGAAGTCACCCACGATGCCGGCGTCGCCAAGATCTCGGTGATCGGCGTCGGCATGCGCAGCCACGCCGGAGTCGCCCAGAAGATGTTCAGCACGCTGGCCGAGAAGGGCATCAACATCCAGGTCATCTCGACCAGCGAGATCAAGGTCAGCGTGCTCATCGCCGAGGAGTATCTCGAGCTGGCGCTGCGCGCGCTGCACACGGCTTACGGCCTCGACGCTGCCTGATCCGAGCGGGATGAGCGCACAGATCGACGACGCTGCCATCGGCCCGGCGCGGCCGGAAACACCGGCCGTTCCGGCTGCGCGGCGCCGGCTCGACCGGCTGTGGCAGCGCGGCTGCGGTTTTCTCGGCTGCGAGGTCGCGATCCTCGGCGGCGCCATGAGCTGGGTCAGCGAGCGCAACCTGGTCGCGGCGATCTCGAATGGCGGCGGTTTCGGCGTCATCGCCTCGGGCTCGATGAGCCCGGATCTCCTGGCCGCGGAGATCGACGCAACCCGCGCCCGGACCGAGCGGCCGTTCGGCGTCAATCTCATCACCATGCACCCGCAGCTCAGCGAACTGATCGATGTCTGCATCGCGAAGTCGATGAGCCACATCGTGCTGGCCGGCGGGCTGCCGCCGGCGGCGGCGATCCAGCAGATCAAGCGTGCCGGCGCCAAGGTTCTCTGCTTCGCGCCGGCGCTGGTGCTGGCGAAGAAGCCGGTGCGCATGGGCGTCGACGCGCTCATCATCGAAGGGATGGAAGCCGGCGGCCATATCGGCCCGGTCTCGACCGGCGTTCTGGCGCAGGAGATCCTGCCCAACATCACGGAAGTCCCGGTCTTCGTCGCCGGCGGTATCGGCCGCGGCGAAGCGATCGTCGCCTATCTCGAAATGGGTGCGTCCGGCGTGCAGCTCGGCACGCGTTTCGTTTGCGCTACCGAATCGATCGCCCATCCGCGCTTCAAACAGGCCTTCATCCGGGCCGCGGCGCGTGACGCGGTGCCGTCGGTCCAGCTCGACGCACGCTTTCCGGTGATCCCGGTGCGGGCCCTGGTCAATGACGGCACGCGCCGGTTCGACGAGGTGCAGCGCGCGGTCATCGAGCGCTTCAACCGTGGCGAGTTGGACCAGAAGGAAGCCCAGCTCGAAATCGAACATTTCTGGGCCGGGGCCCTGCGCCGCGCCGTAATCGACGGCGATGTCGAAACCGGCTCGCTGATGGCCGGGCAGAGCGTCGGCATGGTGACGGCGGAGCAGCCGACATCGTCGATCCTGGCGGAACTGATCGATCAGGCCGTGGTCAAACTGGCGGCACGGGGCGCAGAGCGAGCCGTTTGATGCCCCGTGCGGGGATCGTCCACCGCGCGCTGGATCAAGATGATCTCAGCTGAGATCGCCTGAAATCATCTTGATCTATTTGCATCAGGTCGAGCGCGTTTCAGGCATCGTTCCGACGCCATCGCGCTTGCGAAATGACAGCCTTAGCCACCGCTCCGGCGGTCGCGCCGGTCTCGATATTCGGGATACTGGGCAAGTAAAATGACCCGTAAGCCTGAGTTCAGCACTCTGGCGATTGTGCGGCCTGTATTGACGCCGGTGCCCAGGCCGTGATACCAGAACGGAGCATAGAGCTTACCGTCATTCTCATGATCGGTGAAGACAAGCGGTGTATTCAACGTATCGGACCTCACGAGAAGCCAGCGCGGCACCGGCACGCCCGCAGGCTGACGGAGCGAGCAATGGCCGAAGCCGCTGTAGCACACCGCCAACCAAAAGCCTTCGCCGCCCGTATCTTGGCCACGCTTGCGGGCATATTGACCATCATCGTCGGATTTGGGGTACTTTTCGAAGTCAGCATGGCCGGCTTTCCGGACGGCGCCGTGACGGAATACGACAGGGTGGTGCAAACGCCGCTCACGATTTTGGGCGTACTCAGCATTTGCACAGGTCCATATTTCTTCTATTTGGCGATATTTACAAAGGGAAAGCATCTGCTAGCGACGCTAGTCATTTCCATCATTCTGTATTGTGTCCTTGTGCCGGGCACGTTATTTGGCATGGATTACTATATAAAGAATTTCACTAATATTGACTATGGTCAAGGTGGGTAGACGACAGGGGCAAGCCGATGGTGAGGGAAAGGTCGCGCCTCGGCTGTAGATCCCATATCCAAATAACCTGTTCGATCTCGGTTGGGTTTCCCGGCATATCATGAACAGAGGGGAGAGAAATTGTGGCCGATTACGACCTATTGCAGCCCCAAAAGATTGTCGCGATCGCCACGGAACCAGGCCTTATCGGGGTCAACCCGTTTCCCGATCCGGTCAACCTCCCCGGTGAAATTATCAAATATGGACAAGACCTCACCTTTGGCAAAGGCCAGGAGGCACCGGAAAAACAAAGCGTGGGAAAGACCGAAGCCGAACTCAAGCCTCTGATGCAGACTCTGGTTGATATTTTTGCGTTCAATGATAGTAGTGGCATGGCAAAACGCTTATTCGACAAGTTTTTGCAAAAACAAGATAAGGTTACATTTTTTGACGATGGCTCTCTTAATTTAGCGGCGAACCACCATCCCAATATTAATAGTTTTTGTGAAGCTGCATTATCTGCGCCGAACTCGGCGCATAAGGTCGCCGGCAAGACCAGGATTCACCAGGCGCTCGAGAACGCAAACTGGGACATCAACAATATGACCGTCCCGAAGGATCTCGGTGCACCAGCATTCAACGGCGGCTGGAAGTATTTTCGGACAGGCGACTGGA